>FWWM01002329.1_pt1 | contig 51883 bp, 41 predicted proteins | sample 2228351 | NCBI WGS metagenome assembly FWWM01 (sample SAMEA103939774, study PRJEB20133) | metagenome | reverse complement strand
TTCGCATACCTCACCACCGCCCTGCAGGCCCACTTCGCCGGCCAACCCGCGCCCTCGCTCCTACCCGACGTGTGAACGGTTACGCGGGATCAAGGCCATTTCTCAGACGTGCCAGCCGTAAGCCTGAGGCGGCCGATGCGAGGGGCTGGGGCAGTGGCGTGGCGGCGGGACGCCGCCGCGACAGACGAGCGTCTCGAAGTGCGTCTATGCTAGTAGCAGAGGTCCGACGGCGGCGGGACGCCGCGGCGACATCGGGGGGCGCTCCCATGCGGCGGCGATCGGCACGGCGGGACGCTGCGGCTACGAGAATGGCCAAGCCGCTACGAGTGACGAGCTACCGGCCTACTGACGAACGATCGCTCGTTCGATCACGGGCTGCCGGTTAAGTAGGGCAATTTAGTGCGGCCGGCAGCAGTGCGCTCTCTGCTAGCTCGTTTGCCTTGGGTTACAATGCCGCATGGGTTCGCGGTCGGCGGCGGACTGGCATGCCCCAGAGCGGCCTTGATCGCCATTCGCCAAACGTTCCGCCTGTGCGGCGACCGCGGTTTGTGCGGCCATTACCTGCAACTTCTGTCAGTCTACGTTAGTCCTCCGCATGATTGTTGCCTTTGGCGAGCTGATGTTGCGACTTGCCCCGCCGGGAGTGCTGCGACTGCGCCAGGCGCTTCCCGGCCAGCTTGAAGCCACCTTTGCCGGGGCCGAGGCCAACGTGTGCGCTGCCTTGGCCGGCTGGGGCATGCCTGTGCGCTACATCACGGCGCTGCCGCAACATGCCGTGGCAGATGCCGCCCTGGCCCTGCTCTCCGGCCTGGGAATCGATGCAAGATTTGTCATCAGGCGTGCCGAGGGAAGGCTGGGAGCATACTTCGTCGAAACCGGTGCCAACCAGCGCAGCTCGCTCGTGCTGTACGATCGTGAGCAGAGCGCGATCAGCCTGGCGTCGGCCGGCGAATATCGGTTCGACGAGGCGTTGGCGGGGGCGAGCGGCGTGCACGTGACGGGTATCACCCCCGCTCTCAGCCAGACGGCCTTCGAGGCCACGCTGGATCTCGTGCAGCGCGCGGTGCGGATGGGCCTACACGTCTCGTGCGATCTGAACTTCAGGGCCAAGCTATGGCGCTGGCGGCCGGGCATAGCGCCGCGGGCCTTGGCGGGCGAGTGCATGCCGCAGATTCTGCGCCACGTTGCGCTGTTGATCGCCAACGAGGAGGACGCAGCCGACGTGCTTGGCATTCACGCCAAGGAGACGAGCATCGAGCAGGGACGCATTGCGGCTGCCGCATACCAGGCCGTGGCCGAGGAGATCGTGGCCCGCTTCCCCAACATTCGGCGCGTGGCCTTCACGTTGCGAGAAAGCTACTCTGCAAACCACAACAACTGGGGCGGAATGCTGTACGATGCGGCGGATCGCCAGGCCTGGCTCGCGCCCCAGGATGAACATGGCCAGTATCGCCCGTATGAAATCCGCGACATCGTCGATCGCGTTGGCGCCGGCGATGCCTTCGCCGCAGGGCTGCTCTTCGCCTTCCACACGCCCGAACTGGCCGCGCCGCTTACGGCCCTGCGCTACGCTCTGGCCGCAAGTTGCTTAAAACACTCGGTACGCGGCGACTTCTTGTACGTGACCCGAGACGAAGTGCAGGCCCTCATGAGCGGCCAGGCCTCCGGCCGGGTGCGCCGCTAAACGCATCCGGCTCGATTTGACCTCCGCATGCCCGCGAACCGTTTGCGAGCCATCGCTCAGTAGCCGCTATTGGCCGCTGGCAGCCCACTCGCTGCCCGAGTCGTCGCTCAGAGCACGTGTGGATAGTGCCTGCCAGGTGGCTAGATCGATGCTGTCGCTGATCGATCGTACCGACCCATCCATCATGGCCACGTTCACCAGATTCGGGTGGTAACTGCGAGCCGTCACCGCCGCATAGGTCGCCGCGCTCAGGCTGACCCCTTCCTGCATGCTCGTATAGTCCACGTCATACGTGATACCCCCCACGCTGCAAAGCACCTTGGTGTTGGGCTGAAAAGTCGTGGTGAAACCTGCCTGGTGCGACCTGCCGTCAACCCACTCCGTATGCCCCGTATTGCTGTCCAGAACGATGCCCATCTTGGCCTGGCCCCCCAGGCTGCAGATCTGAGCCGGGTCGATCGGCGGAATCGGGGGCGCATTGTTCGCATTACGAAAATACGGCGTGAACGCCTTCACCTCTGCCAGCATGAGCGTGTTGCTCAGCCCATCTCGGAACGAAGCAGGCACGAGAGCGCTGTTAGGATAGAAGGCCCCCAAGCCGCCGCGCTGCGTAGCAGGATCGTAGACCAGCCATACACCCATGTTCACGGCATAGTTAAGCGGGTAGTGAACGGGCGCGGGCGGCGTGCCGCCGAGACGTGCGCGATCGTTCACCTCGGATGGGCACATGTGGTGAGGCACTCGCAGAATGGCGATGTCTCGCTGTGCGTCGTAGCCGATGCGAAAGTCAATGGACTTATAGATCGTCTCCTGCTCGATGTAGGGCAGAACGCGGGCCTGGGCCGACCAGTTGCCGCCCGAGTTTTGCGCCGACGTTGCCCCAGGCAGAATGCAAAACGAGGGGGGAAAGACCCGCAAGGCGCTCTCGTAATTGAGCGTAGCCAGGGCGATCTGCTTGAGGTTGTTCTTGCAATGGCTGCGGCGTGCAGCTTCACGTGCCATCTGCACAGCGGGCAGCAGCAGGCCAGCCAGCACACCGATCACGGCGATGACAACCAGAAGCTCTACAAGCGTGAAACCGAGGCGGTGTTTCGACATCGTTGTTTGGCCTTGAGTGAACTGAGACTCAGTATCAACTAAGGCATTAGGATACCGGATCCAACAGAGCCGTCAAGGCCTGCATCCACCTCGTGGCCGTCTTGCCGTTGTTGTCGCAACTATTTTCAAGATAGAGCTTTACGTTCGATATGCCCGCAGCACAAGAACGCATTCGCCAAATATTCTTGCCAGCGGCATGAGCCGAAGGCGTTTGGCCAATCACATGAAACTTGGTTTCAACATACCCAGGTCCGTTGTGCTGGCTGCGGCCGAATGAGATTGCCACAAGATGGACCGCAAAACCTCGCAAAGTGGTGCGGCCGAATCAGGGGCTCGAATATCGAGTACCGCGTCATGGTCCGACCGTCCGTGTCAAGGAGGGAGCCACGCACCGTTCATCGAGTGCGCATCCATCGCTCGTCGTTCGCCTAGGTGCCCGCTCGCCTAGAAGCTGCCCTAGCCAGGCGTAAGCGACGGCCTTCAGCGCACACCTCGACCAGGCAAGCTCCAGACAGCCGACTTTGGATGCTCGAAAAGGGGCCGGAATGCGTTGGGCAGCAGCATTTCAGACTCGGTTGTCTGCCAGCCGCGAGCAGCCGCCCGTTCTCTACTTCCCGATCATCTGACCTTCTCCCCCTTACCTCGTTTTGCGATACTCTCGGCCCCACAGCCGCCAGGCGGGGCCGAACCAACCAGGTGTGTTTGGAGGCGCAATGGAGATCTTCTTCTCTGCTGGCGATCCTAGCGGCGATGTGCATGCGGCCAACCTGATTCGCGAGCTTAAGCGGCGCCGCCCGGGTATCCGCTGCGTAGGGTACGGAGGTCCCCAAATGGCAGACGCCGGCTGCCAACTGCACGCCGATCTGACAAGCCTGGCCGTGATGTGGTTCTTGCGTGCGATTCTCAACCTGCACAAGTTCATCGCCCTGCTGTGGCGAGCAGACCGGTACTTTCGAGACCATCGGCCCGTTGCCCTTGTGCTGGTCGACTATCCGGGCTTCAACTGGTGGATGGCCAGGCGCGCCAAGGCGAGGGGGATTCCCGTCTTTTACTACGCTCCACCGCAGATCTGGGCTTGGGCAAGTTGGCGGGTGAAGAAGATGCGTCGGTTTGTGGACCACGTGTTGTGCAGCCTGCCATTCGAACAATCCTGGTTGCGCAGCCGCGGCTGCCGGGCCACGTTTGTGGGCCACCCCTTCTTTGATGAGTGCCGCCGTCGGCGCCTCGACCAGACATTTCTCGACCAAGAGATCAAACGCCCTGGGCGGTTGGTGACCATACTTCCCGGGTCGCGCACCCAGGAGGTGGAGCACAACCTGCACTGGTTGCTTAAGGCGGCCCGGCTCGTCCACATAGCCGTGCCAGATGTGCGCTTTGCCGTGGCGGCCTTCAAGCCCAAGCATGCCGAGTATGCCCGCAGGCTCGCCGCCGCCTCCGCTCTTCCCCTGCAAGTGTACGTGCGGCGTACCCCCGAACTGATGGAGCTGGCCGAATGCTGCCTGGCCGTCTCAGGCTCCGTCTCACTCGAACTCCTCTTTCACGCACGCCCTACCGTGGTGCTGTACTGGATCGGCCGCGTTGCCTATCGCGTGCAGGGTTGGTTCCGAAGGGTGAAGTACATCACTCTGGTCAACCTGTTGGCAGCGCGGGAGATCTTTGTTCGCCGCGCTGCCGATTTTGATCCACACACGCAAGGCGGCGAAGAGATGCTGTTTCCGGAATACCTCACGTGCGAGGACCGCTCGGGCGAGATGGCGGCCCAGGTGATTCGTTGGCTGACCGACCCCGAGGCGCGCCGGCAGTGCGTGGCACGGCTGGCCAGGTTGAAGGCGCGCGTGGGGGCAGGTGGTGCGGCCTGCAAGGCTGCCAGATACATACTGCGGGTATTGGAGGCACAAGGCCAGGTCCCCCGGCCGCACTTTCTGTCGAGCGAGCGGCGGCGGGGCGAGGTGCGGGCATCGTGACGCTCGGGCTGCGTGCGGTCTGGGGCTAAACGGCAGATTGGAGCCAAACGGCCGCGCGCTGTGCTAGACGCGTATGGCGACACACGGCGTGCGGCCTGCGCCGGCGCGGCAAGCTGAGCCAAGCTGTACGATTAGGGCGAGCTTGTGGGTAGGGCGGCGAGGTTAAGCCTGCGGCATTAGCGGCTAACGGTTATGTAACGCTTGGGGCTGGTCTGCGGCCATTGCGTGCCGGGCTGGTCGGCACCGCACTTGCCGCAAATGCGTTCTTTGCGGGTCTGACCGCAGCCCCACTTCGGGTCGCGAGCGGTTTTGTTGCGAGTGGTTTCGGGGTGCCGTCGATGCACATAGGGGATACTTGCGCCCACGCCGCGATTGCGGTGGGGCAATCGTTACGGAAAGCGGTCGTTGGCTCGCCATGATGGATCGACCTGGGCCTGCCCTGGGGTTGGGGTGCTGGTGTATAGGGTTGCTGCTCTGCTGCGGTTGTTCGCACAGGGCTGCATCACCGGCGCACGAGCCAAGCAGCAGGGAAGCGGTGACGGCCCGGCACACATTCGAGTTCAAATCGCCGGGCAGGTCGGGCGGCGGCTCGGCGATTGTGCCTCGAAGGCTTTCTGCATGGCCTGACGACCTGACAGCGCTGCCGGCGCATGGCACGGAACATACTGCGCCAGCCTTGCTGGCAGCACACGGAGAACCATTCCCCTCGGCTCGCCTCGTTGATTGCCGCCCGGCACCCTCGGATCGAGAGCAGCCGGGAGCAAATCCGCCACCTCGGCGCGCAGAGATTCCCGCGCACCTGCGTCCTGGCATCGCGGAGCAACCAGCACTTGGCATGGGCGATAGACCGTGGCCCGCAGTCGAGTCCCAAGAGACACCTGCTCCCACACCAGCAGGGCCGTCATGCTCGCCGGTCGAGAATGGCATGTGTGCACGGCCGCCGCGAGTAGCAGGCGGCCTGGTCGAGTCGGGAGAGCCAGAATACTCACGAGAGGCGGACGGCGTACACGACGCCGGGGAAACAAGCGATCCATCGCCCGCCAATCCTGTGCAACCCGGCCTAAGCCATCTTACAGATACGGAGACCGAACTCGGGCCGCCTGCTGATCTTGGAGATGGCCGCCAGCCCGTCTCAGAGGTTGGAGATGCGGGCCCCTCTTTGCAAGCCCGAGTGCCGCACGCGGCATGCACCAGAGAGGCGCGCTCGAGTGCTCAAGATGCCATCGGCCTGCCCGAGATCAGCGAACCGCAGCCTATCGAGCCGGAGGCGGGTGAACCGTTGATGTCCGCTGCGGAAGGTGCCACGGAGCGGCATCCGGGAATGGACGTCGTGGCCGGCCAGGCTATGCGGCATGTGCGTAAGGGTTGGAGCCTCGCCTCGCGTGGGGCTGTCTACTCGGCGCGGGCAGAGTTTCTCAAGGCACTGCGGTTGCTGGCAGAGGCGCTCGACGTGCAGGAGGGAGGCCGCGCCCACAGTACGGCACTGGCGGCCGGGCTGAAGGCTCTTACAGAAGCCGAGGATTTTGCGCCTCGTGGCACCGCCAGTATCGACGTGCCTCGCATCGTCCATAGCCATAGCACGCCGGTGCTGCACGGCCAGTATGTGGGTGACCTGCCGCCCCTTGCCGCGATGACGCGCTACCACACGTATGCCCAGGAACAATTGGGCAACGTTGCACCGGGCGAGCCTGTAGCAAGTTGGGCACTGTTCGGTTTGGGAAAGCTGTACGTTGCGCTTGGGCAGCAAGCGGCGCCCGTGGTGGCAGCGGATGCAAAGGCCATGGTCTTCCACCAGGCTGCGCTTGCAACGTGCCCAGAGCATGCACTTGCGGCCAACGAGTTGGCCGTGCTTTGGGCGAGGATGGGCCGTTTTGATACGGCATGCACCCTGTTGCAAGCGGCGGCGGGTCGTGCGGAGTCTGCCGAGATTTGGCAGAACCTCGCCGTGGTGCAGTCCCGCCTCGGCCGACATGAGTTGGCACGCCAGGCTGCCGAACGGGCGAGCGAGCTGGCACGCCGCGCCGGGGTTCCGCATGCCGCGCCGGCGGCGGTTGCTTGGGTCTCTCCCGAAGTGTTCGCCGGTACGGCTCGGCCTCCCACGGAATTGCAACCGCATTATCAGGCGGATGCGGACACTGCCGCTAAGAGTGCTCCAGCAGCGTGGCGAAGCTGGGGACGCGCCGCACGAGATGCACACGCGCGATGAGGAACGGTGCGCACAAGAGTTTGCCGTGCGCTTGGCCGCAGCTAGGGCAGGCAGATGAAAGACGCTACGCAGCGAACACCAAGGCCCGGCAGGTGCGGAAGACGCCGGCTCAACATTCGCGCCGGCAGGCACCAGGCCGTGAAAATGTGAGGGCGCGCCATGAACTCGACATGTACTATTGACACGATGAGACGTTCCCTGCGCCGCGCTTGCAAGCCAGCTCTGGTGATTGGCACTTGCTGTGCCCTGCTCGCAGCAACCCTCAGCTACTGCCAGCCGTACGCGGCGCCTCAACCCGGCATCACCCGCGCGGACCCCGCCGGAGCATTGCAATCCTCCGTAGATGATGCTGCAAAGCGCGCTGCCCAGCGGCGCCAGGACGATCGCAGTATTGTCCTTTGCCAGGCCCTGGGGCCGGCTGCCCCCTGTCCGATACGCGGCGTGGATTGTGCCGAGTGCGGCTGCGCTCCCCGCGGCTGGGATGCCATGGCCGTCATCCCCTGGCAGGTGTACGGCCAGGGCGAATATGTGGGCCACGAACGCCTGCCTCACGTTCCCGAATACCGCTTGCGCGTGGACGATCAGTTGGAACTAGTATTCCGCGTCACGCGAGAAGAGCTGTCGGAGCCATACCAACTGAACGTGGGCGACGAGCTGCGCATCGAAGCCGTCGTGGACGAGCGCATGAAGCGCGATGTGGTCATCCAACCAGACGGCATGATCACCCTCCCGCTCGTGGGGCAGGTCAAGGCGACGCGCCGCTCCGTCGACCAGTTGCGCGAGGAATTGGAAGAGCTGTTCAAGGAGTACTTCCCAGTGCCAGGGATCACGGTGACGCCGCTCAAGGTCAACAGCAAGCTCGAGGATCTGCGAGCCACGGTCGACAGCCGCCAGGGCTTCGGCGGCCAATCGCGGCGCGCCGTGGTGACGCCTGAGGGGACCATTGGGCTGCCAGGCCTGGGATCCGTGCCTGCACAGGGCCTCACCCTGGAAGAACTGAAGCTCGAAATCGACGAACGCTATGCGCAGCACATCCAAGGCATCGAGGTGACGCCCATCTTAATCGAGCGCGCGCCGCGCTTCGTTTACGTGGTGGGCGAGGTGAAAACTCCAGGCCGCTATCGGCTGGAAGGGCCTACCACGGTGATGCAGGCCATTACCCTTGGGGGTGGATGGAACGTGGGCGCCAATCTCCGGCAGGTAGTAGTCTTCCGCCGGGGTGACGATTGGCGCCTGCTGGCCACGATGCTCGATCTGCGCGGGGCGCTGTACGGCAAACGGCCCTGTCCGTGCGATGAGATCTGGCTCAACGATGCAGACATCGTGGTGGTGCCTAAGTCTCCTATTCTTGTGTTGGACAATTTCATCGAGCTTGTCTTCACCAAGGGCATTTACGGCGTGATGCCGTTCCAGACGTTCTACAGCTTCAACACGGTTAGCACGGTAGCGGGGTCGTAGCACTCCCCAACGGCCGCTGCTAGGTGTTGGGCATGGAGACGGCGGCCGCGTAGGCTAACGTCCACAGGCTTGCGTCCCAACGGCCGGCTGCTTGCCGGTTCCGGCATCGCACCGTTTCGGCTAATCCCAAGGACTCGGGTCGCCGAATTCCGCACGGGCGCGAACCAGCAGGGCTTCCAGCCGTGCTCGCTCGCCAGCGAATGCGGCCTCTGCGGCCAGGTTGGTTAGCTCATCGGGATCGTTCTGCAAGTCGAAGAGTTGCGTGTGCCGCTCCCCCGCCACACGGTAACTGATGAGCTTCCAGCGAGCGTCTCGCACCATGCGTTGGCAATCTCGGTAGGCCGTGAACAACCAGTCGCGGACGCCACCCGTGCGCCCCTTGAGCAATGGGACCAGACTGCGCCCCTCGAGATCGGCGGGCGGGACGATCCCGCACAGCTCGCAGAGCGTTGGGAACAAGTCGAACAGGTAGACCAAGGCCGAGGACTCTCCCACGTCAATGCCGGGACCGGCGAACACCAACGGCGGCTTCGAGTGCTCGTACAGATTCTGCTTACCCATCAGGCCGTGGCAGCCGCCCACGGCCAGCCCCTGGTCGCTGGTAAGCACGATCACCGTCTGCTCCAGCGCACCCGACTGCTCGAGTGCCTGCAAAATACGGCCGAGTTGGTGGTCGAACCAGGTGATGGCGGCGTAATACTCGGCGAGGTGCCGCCGCATCTCTTCAGGCGTACGGGGGTGCGCCGCCAACAGTTCGTCTCGCACGCGCAGCTCGCCGTTGTCGAACGGGTGCATGGGCAGAAAGCTGCGCGGCAGGCTGAGACGCGCCGCATCGTACAGCCCCATGAATTGCTGCGGAGCAACGCGCGGATCGTGCGGCACGGGCGGCCCGAGGTAGATGAGAAAAGGCCGTGTGTCGCCGGCTTCGCGCCGCTCGTTCAGCCACGCGATCGTGCGGTCTGCCATGAACTGGCTGGAGAGCGCGCGGGCCTCCGGCTCAGGATCGTCGTGATAAATGAATGTCTCGAACGCTTCATTTCCCGCCACAAACGAGTTGTTACGTTTGCCGACGAACAGCGTCCGGTACCCGGCAGCGCGGAAGACCGAGCCCAGCGTCGGCCCGTCATAACTGGTGTCGGTGTGGCTAGGAATGCGCCAAAGCGAACGGCCCGTCATCAGCATGGTGCGGCTCGGAGCACACACCGCAGGAATCATCGACCCCATGCAGTAGGCGTTGCGGAAAACCACCCCCCTCCGCACCAGCCTATCGAGGTGTGGGGTCTGTATCTCCGAGTTTCCCAGGGCCGAGATCGTGTCCCAGCGCTGATCGTCGGTCACAACCAGCAGTACGTTCGGCCGCTGAACCCCTCCGGCCAAGGCGCGCGAACCCAGCGCGGCTGCCAGGCCCAGAACCACGCACACGTGGCATGACCAAAGGCGGCCCATCACTGTTGTCGCCAGCCCGCGCTGGCGTGGCCGCACAAGAAGCTCACCAGCGCCATCACCACCACGTTCGCCCCGCACCAGGTCCAGGCCGTGTGTCCCAACTCGCCCAACTCCAACAGCGGGGGCTTGCCCTCAGGTGTCGCCAGCACGGCGGCTGTTACCAAGGCATAACACGCCGCCACCGCCGCAAACAATATCATGCCCACACGCGATGTGGCAGCATCAGGCAGCGCCGCCAGCCAGACTACGTAGGCAAGCTGCACAGCCACCATCACCGCCAACGCCTGAGCCCACGCAGGCGCCATTTGTAGCTGCACGTGGTTAACCAAGGGGGCCGCACTAAACAGCGTTACTAGACCCAGCACCACGGCCAGCCAGTAAACGGTTTGCACGGACTCCGGATGAGGCCGCAACCCCACGAGCGGCGTGCCTGCCGGGACGGGCTGGAACCAGCCTCTGCTTGCAGAACCCGTCCCCTTGCCGCGCGGCGGCACTTGCGCCGCTGGCGGCGCCGCGCCGGCCGGCCAGAGCCTAGGCGGCACAGGCGGTGGTTGGGGCGGCGGTGCAGCAAGCACCGCAGGCTGCGCTTGCCGCACACGCGCCGCTTGGGCAGCCTGAGGCCGAACCTGCTGCGCTGGTGGGGCAGACCGAAATGGCGGCGAGGGTGGCGGATCACCGGGCGTACCGGCGGTTGGAGCCGTGGGCGGTTCCGCGGTCGGCGGCTCCACGATTGCCCGGAGCGGTGCGGCTGTGGTCTGCCTTGGCGGTTCTTGCTCGACGGGAGAAACCGGCGGCGCTGCGGGCATCAAGGCACGTGAGTCTGGTGGATCGTCCTCTCCTGTGTGCCCCGCGGGCGGGCGAACCGGTGCAGAGATCCCAGGAACGCCCAATGTTGGGTTCGGGCGAGGTGGAGCGGCGGGCGGCGCCCGCGGCTCGCGCGGCGGAGGTGCAGGACGGTTAACAGCCGACCCCGGCCGGGTCGTAGGGGAGTGTTGTCGACCGGATAGAAGGTCGGGCCGCGCGCGTATCGCCACCGTTTCCACGTCGGACCGAACGGGCGGAGGTTCGAGACCAGCCCGCTCCTCGCCCGGGTCGATGAGCGGCTTTAGCAGCACCTCGCTTGCCACGTCTTCCACGGGCCGTGCAGTGCGGCCCTGCCATGGCGGACGGTCGGGCACCATACCTAGGTGCCGCGGCATCCGTTTGGGAGGCGCAACCTGTCCGCCTGGTATGCCGTCAAAGCCGAGAAATCCCTGTGGCTGGTCGTCCAGACCTGTCTCGGGAAAGCGATCGTCAGGCGGCAGCGGGCTGGCCTCAGGACCGGCCGGACCACCCTCTGCCGGCCGCTTCGGTGCACGGCTGCTCGTGGGGTTGAGCACCGGCACAATCACACGCTGCTGGCACACTGGGCATCGGCCTTTCTTGCCGGCACGGTGGTCGGGTACCAGCAATCGATGGCCGAACGGACACAAAAAGCGTATCGCCACGTACGGTCTCGGATGTGATTGGAGCACCCAACGTCAAATTTGGCAGCCCCTGGTAGGCACGTCAAGAACCAAGCGCTGGCAGCGTGCGACGACCCTCGGCAACTCGATGGTGGCTGCACGCCGCGGGCAGAAGCAGCCCCTTTCGTGTACCCAACCGTCCGACCGTACGACAGGGTTGGGGGGACCAGGGGTTTGTGGAGCGCGCACTTTTTACCACGGATGTGCCACTCGCTTGAATGCGGCCGTCTATCGCATTCTTGGAGCCGAATCGAGCCTCCACGGCCGCATTCAAACAGTGCCGCCCCAATGAAACCCAGATCGGCAGATCGCACTGCCTGACGCGGCGCGTCGAGCAGTGGCACACGGGCCGGGCCGCCTTCGCCCTTCCCCGCCGGCACCAAGCCGGCGGCTCGTGAGCAGCCATTGGCCCACCAAAGAGGGCACTCTATGCACCCTGACCGGCCTACAGAATCGAAGTGGGGCCCCAAGTCGTTGCAGCGTTTAAGCGCATTCAACGCGCGGGCAGGCTTATGGCGTCCCACAGAACCTGCATCCCGCCTGTACAGCCAGGAATCGCAAGGGGCGATTCATCGCCCTGCGCGGAGCGCGCAACAAACCGGCGAACGCGCCAAGTTTTCGCACTACTGGCGTAAAGTCGCGTCAAGAAGACCTATGGTACGACCCGGCTGGGTGAGATCAGTATTCGTGCGCCTCCCTGCGCGTGCCCAGCCCGGCGGAGACTTGCGCCACCTGCCGCACGGTTTTCTCTTGCACTTCGCGGGTAAGTTTCTCGATGGCCTGTGCCACGGGCATGGCACCCAGGTCGCCCTCGATGCGGTCGCGCACGCTCACCGTGCCTTGCTCCATTTCGCGGGCGCCCACAATGAGCATATAGGGCACGAGCCGAAGCTGCGCGTCTCGCACCTTGGCGCCGATCTTCTCCGCCCGATAGTCGCCCGTAACCCGCAGGCCGGCTGCACGCAGGCGGGCCTCGACCTGCCGGCCGTACTCTTCGAATTTCTGGCTCACGACCATCACCCGCGCCTGCTCCGGCGCCAGCCAGAGGGGGAACGCCCCCGCAAAGTGTTCGATGAGCACGCCCACAAACCGCTCCAGAGACCCCAGTGGCGCCCTGTGGATCATCACTGGTTGGTGCGGCGTATTGTCCGGCCCGATATATTCCAGGCCGAACCGCTCTGGACTGGGCAAGTTGTAGTCGAGTTGCACGGTGCCGAGCTGCCACTCGCGTCCCAGGCAATCGGCCACCACGAAGTCTGCCTTGGGGCCGTAGAAGGCGGCCTCGCCCGGTTCGATTTCCAGGTGGGGCAATTCCATCTCGCGGCAGACGCGCTCCAGGGCGGCCTGGGCCTTGGCCCAGCGATCTTCGCTGCCCACGTACTTGCTGCTGGCCGGGTCGCGAAACCCCAGGCGTACGCGGTATGAGGTGAGTCCCAGGGTGCGGAGGATGTACTGTGTCATCTCCAGGCAGCCGCGGAATTCTTCGGCTACCTGTTCCTCGGTGCAGAAGAGGTGTGCGTCGTCTTGGGTGAAGCCGCGAACGCGGGTCATGCCGCCGAGTTCGCCGGATTTTTCGTAGCGGTAGACGGTGCCGAACTCGGCCAGCCGCACGGGCAGTTCGCGGTAGCTGCGAGGGCGAGATTGATAGATCATCACGTGGTGCGGGCAATTCATGGGCCGCAGCAGGTAGCGTTCGCCCTCTTCCATCTCGATGGGGCGAAATTGGCTTTCGGCGTAATAGGGGTAGTGGCCGGAGGTTTGATAGAGTTCCACGCGGCCGATGTGCGGCGTGTACACGGGTTCGTAGCCGCGCTTGAGCAGTTCTTCTCGCACCCATTGCTCAAGCAGGCTGCGTACCACGGCCCCGCGCGGCAGCCAGAGGACCAGCCCCTGGCCTACCATGGGATGGACCGAGAAGAGTTCGAGCTGTCGGCCCAGCACGCGGTGATCGCGGCGCTTGGCCTCTTCGACCATTTTGAGGTGCGCGTCGAGTTCTTGCTGTGTGAAGAAGCAGGTGCCGTACAACCGCTGAAGCTGCTGGCGGCTGGCGTCTCCTTTCCAGTACGCGCCGGCCACACTGAGCAGTTTGAAGGGGCCGATCACTCCAGCCCGCGGCACGTGGGGTCCGCGGCAAAGATCGAGGAACTCTCCCTGCCTGTAGAACGAGAGCGTGGCATGATCTTTGAGGCCCTCGTTGATGTGCTCGACCTTGAGCGTCTGCCCCAGGCCGGCGCACACCTCCAATGCCTGCGCGCGCGGCGTCTCAAGGCGCTCGAAAGGCTCGTCCGCGGCGATGATCCGCTTCATCTCGGCCTCGATGGCCGGGAAGTCCTCCTCGGTCAGCTTGTGCTCCATGCTGAAGTCGTAGTAGAAGCCGTTCTCGATCGTCGGCCCGAAGGCGAGCTGCACCCCCTCGAACAGCCGCATCACGGCCCGGGCCATCACGTGCGCGCAAGAATGCCGCATCACGCCCAGCGTCTCCGGGTCCTTCTGCGTGAGCAGCTTGAGCGAGACCTCGCCCTCCGGGGCTAGTGTGGTATCTAGGCTCACGATGCGGTCGTCGACCTTGGCGGCCAGCGCCGCGCGGGCCAGGCCAGCACCAATTTCCTGGGCAATCTCCAGCGGCCGAACGGGATGTGCATACTCGCGGATGCTTCCATCCGGGAGCTTGACTCTCAGCATGCCATATCTCCAGAACGCGGCCGCGCCATACTGGCATGAGCATGCCAGAGCGGGCTGGCCGCCTGCGAACGGCAAAGTATAGACCGCACGTCATGCCGCGGCAAAGGCGGCATGCCGTGAACAGGCTGCACTCGGCACGCACGGCCACAGCTTGCATGCCTTAGGCGGCCCAGTTCTCTGCTTCGGACGGCATCCCGCATGCAACTGCTCACAGTGGTCGACGCAAGCTGCCGAAATGCAGGATGGGCGACCGCCTCGAGCGGCACCGGCTTGCGTGTCCTGCCGTGGCAGCCCTTCTGCGATGGGAACGGACTTTGCTTGGGCGTTTGGCCCGAAGAGGCTGGGCGGTCTACCCGTCTTCCGGCCCCACCGCGGGCGCGTTAGCATAAGAACATCAAACGGCGTTGATGCGTATTTGGTTCGAGTTGCTACTCATGCATCGACTCTTGCCTTGCTGCGGTATGCTCGCGGCCTTATGGCTGGCGGACGGGCCTGTTGCGGCAGCACCTTTGCCGGGCGAGCTGCGCTTCAACCGCGACATACGGCCGATCTTGGCGGCGCACTGCTTCTCGTGTCATGGGCCGGACACGGCGCGGCGCGAGGCGGGTTTGCGGCTAGATACGCTGGAGGGTGCGACGGGCGAGCTGCCCAGCGGGGGCCGCGCCGTAGTACCGGGCCAACGTGAGGCGAGCCTTCTCTGGCAGCGGATTACGGCCGCCGATCCTGAGCAGCGCATGCCGCCTGCGGGCGAGAAGCCCCTCTCTGCGGCAGAGATCGAGCAGCTTGGCCGCTGGCTGTATGCAGGCGCCCCTTGGGAACCGCATTGGTCTTTATCAGCGTTGAGCCGCCCGGCGGTACCAGCGGCCGGCGGCAATTGGGCGGCAGGGGCCATCGACCGGTTTCTTGCAGAGCAGTGGGAGGCGGCAGGCATCGAGCCGGCGCCGCGGGCCGAGCGTGCCACGCTCATCCGCCGCTTGAGCTACGACCTTACTGGCCTGCCGCCGGATCCGGAGGCAGTCGATGCGTTCGTGAGCGACGATCGGCCGGACGCATGGGAGCGGCTGGTAGATCGCCTTCTCACGTCGCCCCACTACGGCGAACGTATGGCGGCCTGGTGGCTGGACCTGGTCCGGTATGCAGACTCTGTAGGCTATCACGGAGATCAAGAGCGGAGCGTCTCGCCGTATCGAGACTATGTGATTGCCGCGTTCAACAACGATCTTTCGTTCGATCAGTTCACCATCGAGCAGCTTGCAGGAGATCTGCTGCCGCAGCCCACGCTCTGGCAGCAGGTGGCGGCCGGCTACAACATGTTGGGGATGACGACCATCGAGGGGGGCGCCCAGGCCAAGGAGTATCTTGCCAAATATGCCGCGGACCGGGTGCGGAACGTGTCGGCCGTGTGGATGGGCGCCACGCTTGGCTGTGCAGAATGCCACGATCACAAGTATGACCCCTACACCATGGCCGATTTCTATTCGATGGCAGCCTTTTTCGCTGATATTCAGCAGGAAGGGGTGGCCAACCCAGAGGCCACGCTGCTCGTACCGACCGCTCAACAGGCAGCCGAGCTTGCCGAACTCGATGCGCGCGAGGCGGCCGTACGTGCCCAGCTCGAGAACGCAGCGAAAAGCGCACCAGGCGGCCATAACCCCGCCGATGCCGCATCCAGCCCCCCACACATTACTGCAAACGGCTCAAGCACGCATCTGGACCAGGCCGCACGCGACGCGCTTGCAGCAGAGCTGGTCGAGTTGGCCGCTCGCCGCGACAACCTGCTCATGCAGGTTCGCCGCACCATACCCACGCTCTCCGGAACGCCACGCGAGGTGCGCATCCTCCCCCGCGGCAACTGGCTGGACGAGACGGGACCGGTGGTCGCCCCCGCCGTGCCCGCCTGCCTACCCCAACCGCCCGAGGCCGGTACGCGCCGACTCTCGCGGCTGGATCTTGCCCGCTGGCTCGTAAGGCCCGATCATCCTCAGGTGGCACGTGCGCACGTCAACCGACTGTGGGAGCTGTTCTTCGGCAAGGGCCTGACCCTCTCTCTGGACGACCTGGGTGTGCAGGGCGGATGGCCCAGCCATCCCGAACTGCTCGATTGGCTGGCGGCAGAGTTCATCGAAAGCGGCTACAGCACACGGCATATCGTACGGTTGATCGTACTCTCCAATGCCTACCAACAAACGTGGCGTGCGAGCGCGGCCTCGCTGGCGGCAGACCCGGCAAACCGGCTCTTCTCTCGGCAGCGGCGGTTTCGCATGGATGCCGAGTGGATCCGAGACACCGCCCTGGCCGCAAGCGGCCTGCTGGTCCGGCAAATCGGCGGAGAGAGTATCAGGCCGTACCAGCCCGCTGGTTACTGGGACCACCTCAACTTTCCCACTCGTACGTACACGCCCTCCAGCGGTCCCGCGCAGTACCGCCGCGGTGTCTACATCCACTGGCAGCGCACCTTTCTGCACCCCATGCTGCTGGCCTTCGACGCACCCACGCGAGAAGAATGCGCCGCCCAGCGCATGACCTCCAACACTCCGCAGGCCGCGCTCGTACTGCTTAACGACCCGACCTTTGTCGAGGCGGCACGTGCCCTGGCAGAACGCATTTTGCGCGAGGCGCCTCAGGGCACGGCACAGCGAATCTGCTGGGCGTGGAAGCTGTTGCTCGCCCGCTCTCCCACAACCGAAGAGACGGCAGTGCTGGCAGAGCTGTATGCCGCACATCGCCATCATTTCGCAGCCCACGAACAAGAAGCACAGGCGCTCATCGGCGTGGGTCAGGCACCGCTACCGCAAGACCTGCCCGCAGCCGAGCTGGCCGCATGGACCTCTGTAGCACGCACGTTGTTGAACCTCGACGAAACGATCACACGAGAATGAAAACCACGCTCGCAGCGCGGGGCCAAGGGCGAGAACCAAGAAGTACGCCAGCCCGCCGAAACCCGAAACCAACACTCACTGTACAAGAAAACGGGCTGAGCACGAGCCAAACCCCCTTCATGAGCTGTCCTAAGTAGATTTGCCATGCTTCGAGCTTCTCCACGCTCCCGCACGCCGAGCGCCTTCAACCGGGCCATGTCGCCAGCCCATGCCGGCATGCTGCTTGCACGCCGCACGTTTCTCGGCCGGACGGCAGCGGGCATGCTAGGCACCGCCAGCCTGGCGACGCTTGCCGGGCTTGGCGAGGCCGCGGACGGCGCTGAGCCCGGCATGGGTCAGAAACCTGATCCAGCTCGAGGATCGGAGACTGCGGCAGAGGGCCGCTGGCGCGGCGTGGTACAGCCGCTGCACGTGCCTCCGCGGGCCAAGCGGGTGATTTTCCTGTACATGTCTGGAGGGCCGTCGCAGTTCGAGACGTTCGATTACAAGCCCGAGCTGGCCCGCCGCAGCGGAGAGCCGATGCCCGAGTCGATCACGGCGGGCCAGCCCATCGCGCAGTTGCAGGGGCAGGCGTTGGTGTGCTTGGGGCCGATATTCAAGTTCCGGCACTGTGGGGCCTCAGGCCAGCAGATCAGCGAGGTCTTGCCGCATACGGCGAGCATTGCAGACGAGATCTGCATCATCCGCTCGATGCACACCGACCAGATCAACCACGATCCGGCGCACACAGTGATGAACACGGGGACGGCCATTCCGGGGCGGCCGAGCATGGGCTCCTGGATCCTATATGGTCTGGGGAGCGAGGCGGACGATTTGCCTGGCTTTGTGGTCTTGACCTCCAAGGGCGGGCGCAACCCGCAGCCTATCTCTGCCCGCCAGTGGCACAGCGGCTTCTTGCCCAGCGAGTTCCAGGGCGTGGAGCTGCGCACCGCGGGGGATCCTGTGCATTACGTGCAATCTCCGCCGGGGGTGGACCGCCAGCGGCAGGAAGAAGTGGTACAGGCTGTGGTGCGGCTGAACCGCATGCGCGGCGACGACCTGCCGCCGGAGACAGCGGCCCGCATCCGGCAGTATGAGCTTGCCTTCCGCATGCAGACGAGCGTGCCGGGGCTGATCGACCTTTCTGACGAACCGCAGCACGTGTTCGAGATGTATGGCGCCAGTGGATTGGACGGTTCGTTTGCGGCCAATTGCATCCTCGCGCGGCGCCTGGCAGAGCGCGGCGTGCGGTTCATCCAGCTTTATCACCGCGGGTGGGACCACCACAACGACCTCAGGTCGTTCATGAACATCTGCGCGGGCCATTGCGACCGGGCCACGGCCGCGCTGGTGAAGGACCTGCGGCAAAGAGGCATGCTGGACGATACGTTGGTGATTTGGGGAGGCGAGTTCGGCCGCACACCGATGGCCCAGACGAACAAAGGAGAGGAGGCAGGCCGCGACCATCACATGCGCGCCTTCTCGATTTGGATGGCTGGCGGGGGCATTCAGGGCGGCATCAGCTACGGCGCTACAGACGACCTGGGCTACCACGTGGCTGAGAATCCCGTTCACGTGCACGACCTGCACGCCACCATGTTGTATTTGTTGGGGATCGATCACCGCCGCCTCACCTGGCATGCACAGGGGCGGGAGTTCCGCCTCACCGACGTGGCCGGGCGGGTGGTGCGCGAGATTCTGGCTGTCTAAACGACTCGCGGCATCGGACCAGGCAGCCCGGGCTCGGCCGCAGCCCTTCGAGATTCGGGGTGCCATAGCATCCCCTCCCCGGTTGCGGCACCGCCCGAGTCAGAAATGCAGGTCGAATACCCCACGAGCGCCACAGGGCAGCGGGCACGCCGCCTCGCTGGCAGCACGAGTGCCAGGGCGATCAGGGCGGCCAGGTAGAATCGCTCGACCTTCGGTTTCACCGAACCCTCTTGCGCGCCCGGGCACGCCAGATCAAGCCCCCTGTCAGCCCCAGGGCGATGATGCCCAATATGACCAGTGCCGGCCTGAGCGGCTTGGAGCTGGACACCGGCGCGGTGAATGGCCTGCGATCGACATCGATGCCTTCTTGGGGCGCGTCGACGTTCTGCAAAGTCAAAGTATTCATATCCAGCCGGCGCACGGTTCCTACGGACGGTGTGTCTTTGAGCCCTCGCACCTCCACGTGCTCCGGAATAATGAGTACAAAATCCTCGGGCATGGGCGGCCGCTTGCCCAGGTCTTCTGATACCCACTCATCCGCCATCCACTTGGGCTCTGTCTTATCTTTCACCTCTACAGGGCCAGATACCCGCATCGTCCGCGCGGGGAGCCAACCGCCACTGACCTGGACAAACCTCTCAGCCTCGGGCAGAAATTCCGTGGCGCACTTGCTGCCCGCCTGGCGCCGGTCGATGTAAGATTCCTGCTTCAGAAGCACGGCCGGTTTGTACTTCGTCGAGAATGTCACGCGCTCACGTACCTCGAGCTTTTCGTTATGGTACAGCTCGCTGTGGAAGATACGTTGCGTATCGTCTGGCCGCTCGATGCGCTCGATAAGCCTCTTGCCGGCTATCTGAGCCGGGTCATAGCGGCGTATCACCTTGGCATCGCGCCAGCGCTGCTGGAACAGAGGGTCGAGGTGAGGCGTGGCGCAGGAGTAGAGCAACTTGCCTTCTTGGCTGGGCTCGGCCAGCGGGGAACGCATAATGGTAAGCGGCTGGCGCTCAAGGCCATATGTTGCGGTGGGGCCAACGTACCAATTCAACTGGACGCCTGGCGATTCGATACACTCGAAGTCGCTCGGCCAGACGTCCCGGCTTGCTGACCGGCCTGACACACGAAAGATGTTGCCCCTGCGAGCCATGATGCCTCGCACCGAGCTTGTTTTCTTTTTCAGGTTGGCGATGGCCTCTGCGCGGGATTTGCCCAACGCGGCACGGTACTGGTACGTGCACTAGAACTCCAGCTTCCAGCGCGCCTCGTCTATGGCTGCGTCCAGTGCGTCCAGCACATCCACCACGTCATTGTCGGCCGACATGGGCTGGGCGCAAGCGACCACGATGCCGAACAGTAAGGTAACCATTGACCAGTCTCCAAGGTGTGCCAGCCCCGTTGCTCCCCATTACATCTCCAGACACTTAAGAAACACCCACCTGTCATGGTTCCTGCCACGCGTCCCATCGAAGGAGCAGACTGGAACCCGATCGTATGGGCGATTCATCAAAACTCCGTATGGCAATCCTGCTTGAAGACCAAGCCGGTGCACGTATTCCCCCTCACGCACGTACTGTCGTCAACCCAGCCCAGGTACTGTAAGCACACTGACTGGGTGCTGGGCCAGGGGCGCGCCCCGGCGCTAACCGTACGGCCCCACACGATGAGGGCGGAGCCGATTCTGCCAAATCGGTTGGCATGAAACCCGGTCATGTTGGGCACCCTCTTATCAGAAGCGCGGCGCTGCACACTGCGGAGCCGCGCAACCGAGAGTGTAGCAGATCGCGCCCCCCCCCGTGCAAGAATTTTCCAGCAAGATTTTATCCGCTCCTGCTGCGTGCCATGTCGGTTGCCAGCCTCATCGAGCCATTGCGCCCGAGGTCGAAGAGCGCGATTGCCACAGATTATTGAAGCACGACTACTTACAGCCAACAACCAGCCAGCGGTCGGACCGAGGGGAATGCCGCGCGCAACGCTCCTTTCGCGCCCGTGGCTGCCATAGATGGCGGCCCGCGGCCTCGCACGGTGTTGCCCTTTGAGCAGCTCTGTGGCCAGACCCCAGTTTACGGCGGTAGCGTTTGATTCAGTACCTTGGCGGCGAGTTCGGCACGATAGGCCTCGAGTTGTGCGCGAAGATCGGGCTGGGCATTGGCCAAGATGGCCACGGCCAACAGGGCCGCGTTTACCGCCCCGGCTTTGCCGAGAGCAAGCGTGGCCACGGGAACGCGCGGCGGGGCTTGCACCGTGGCCAGCAGCGAGTCGATCCCTGCAAGATGGGGCCCCGCCAGCGGCACTCCCAGCACGGGAAGCAGCGTGTGCGCAGCACACAGGGCCGCGAGCACTGCTCCACCGCTCGAACCGGCAATCACCACGGCGGTCCCCCGAGACTCGGCATCGCCGAGATACTCCGCCAGTCCCCGGACCTCGTGCCCTTGCACCACGTAGCTCTCGTGAGTCACGCCAAAACGGTCCAGAGTTTCGGCCGTGTGGCGCATAACCTCCCACTGGGCCGCGTCGGCCATCAAAATCGAAACTCGGGGGGCATGCTGGGTAGACATCGCGCTGGCTCGCTGCGGCCGGCGCTCTCGCCGCTGGCGACGGCCCGGCCGCGTGCGTAGTGTAGGGCCGAAGCGGCGATTGTGGAAGCGTCTCGCGTCAAGCCTGCGCGGCGGCCGGCCCAGGCACGTGGCGCAACATTCGACGGCCTCGCCCCCCACCGTTCAGCATGCGCGGCTGCGCTGGTTCGAGAGCCCAAGACCATGCCCCGCGTTTACCTGAGGCGCCACGACCCCTCATGACCATGTCTGCAAACTGTGGCCTCTTTGGGCTACGCAGCCCGGCCGGCACGCTTGCTGCCCCTGCCACGAGCGGGCTAAGATGCAACCCACAGCCCAGGCCGCGTACCGCGGCCTGCCGAGCCAGCTCCAAACGCGAGGTGAGTTATGCACGGCCCCACACGCTTCTTTCCGGCTGCCCTGCTGCTCGTGTGCACTTGGGGCGCACTTTCTGCTGCTGAGCCGAAACCAACCAAGTTCGCACGTGTGGGCGTACCCAAGCCAGGCCCAAGCCGCACTACTTACGAACCGCACTATGCGGTTGTAGAGGGTGAACTCGTACGACTCATCGAGGGGGATCTGTTCGGCGAGTGGCGCGCGACAGACCGCACCTTCCCCCTTTCCGGCGTGAAGCTGTTGCCCCCCACGGAGCCCAAGCAGGTCTTCGCCCTGGCCGGAAACTACCGCAGCCATTTGGACGCGGAAGAGATCCCTCCGAAGTTCCTGATCCCGCAGCCCTTTTTCAAGAGCATCGGCTCGTTGGTGGGAGATGGCGAGCCTATTGTGATCCCCGAGGGAACGGCAGAGGTCCACTACGAAGCGGAGCTGGTGATCGTGATCGGCAAGCTGGCACGCAACGTGCTGGAGGCTGAGGCGCTCGATCATGTGTTCGGCGTCACGTGCGGCAACGACGTGAGTGCACGCGACTGGCAGAAGAACGACGTGCAGTGGTGGCGTGCCAAAGGAAGCGACACGTTCGGCCCCTGCGGGCCGTTCATCGTCTCGGGCATACCGTACGACGACTTGCAGTTGACGCTGCGGCTGAACGGAGAAGTGAAACAGCAGGCGCGGACCAGCGAGATGATCCATAACGTCGCACGCACGGTGAGTTTTATCAGCCAGCACGTCACACTTTATCCGGGCGACCTGATCTTCACCGGAACTCCCGGCGAAACCAGCGCCATCCGTTCGGGAGACGTGGTGGAGGTGGAGCTGGAACACGTGGGCGTGCTGCGCAATCCCGTAAAGTAGCGGTGGGAGGGGGTCGGCGCTGCTCAGCCGGCGCTGCTCAGCCGGCGCTGCTCAGCCGGCGCTGCTCAGCCGGCGCTGCTCAGCCGGCGCTGCTCAGCCGGCGCGGCCCATCACGTTCGCACCTGCGGCCGAGTGAACGGGTTGGCTTGGGGCGGCCAAGAATCCACGCCGGCATGCTTGCAATTCGCGTGATTGGTTCTTAGGCTAAGCGCGAGACTTCCCCCCAAGTTGGGGGATGGGAACTGCTGCGCCTGGTCGGCCCACGCCGGTCGCGGGAGTGGTGCGAAAGTGGGGCCGATCAGGGAGTGGCAGCAATGCCGACCGGAACGATCAAGAAGCTGGTGATGGAAAAAGGATTCGGTTTTATTCAAGCCGAAAAGGGCGAGGGCAGGACGGGCGACGTGTTCTTTCACCACTCGTCGGTGGTCGATCGAGGCTTTGAGCGCCTCAGCGAGGGCCAGCGCGTGGAATACACGCTGGATTCTGCGAACGCTTCGGGCAAGGGCCCACGGGCTCTGGAAGTGCGGCCCTTATAGCTGAAGAGCGACTGTCTCTCCTCGCGCAGCACGGCCGCAACGGCCGCAGGCGCGGCATCTTGGCTGGATGTCGTGCGGCAAGCTCGCCAGGGTTACGAGCCGGGCGTGCTGAGTGGAGTGTCCGATCGAGCTACGGCCAGCGTTGTCGCCAACCGCGTAAAAAGTCTCACTCAGGCCGCTTGATAACTCGGATGAGCGCGGGCACGGCATCTTTTGCGGCCGGTCCCATCTGACCCAGGGCACGTGCCGCGGCACGCTGCACGTCTGGCTCGGGGTCTTCCAGGGCAGCCACGAGCTTGGGCACGGCGGGACGGGCCTGGCTGCCCATGCGGCCCAACGCCCGCGCTGCATGCATGCGCACCGTGGGGTTGGGGTCGTCGAGCAACTCCGCAAGCTGCGGGATGGCCGGCTCGCCGATGCGTGCCAGGGCATCGGCCGCAGTTTCCTTGACGGTCCATTCGCGTACCAGGGGCATGGGCTGGCGTGCCAGCGGCGGGGCCTCGCTGCGTGCCAATGCACGTTGCATCTCTCGGATTTCTTCGGCGGTGGGCTTGGGTCTGGCTACCGAACGCGGCCCAACGCCGCATCCCGCCACAGACATGAGCGCCAGGCAAAGACCGGCGCAAAGAAGCCTGGAAGACATGGCTGGGTCCTCAGCAGCTTGAGCGCCCTGCGGAATGCCTGGCGCCTACTGCAATTCTACAACCGGTGGAGGCGCTGCGCCGCAGGCGTGGCGTGAAGCACGAGCCTGGTATGCGTGGTGACAGGCTGTCGCCCGCTGTGCTAGCTAGGCGGGAGGAGAGGCTGTTCGGCCAATGGGCCGGTATAGCCTGCAAGTCGAGAGGCCAGTAGCGTGAGCGTTACTTCTCTCCGGCCGTGCGAGCCGGTGGGCTAACGCTGGGCTTTATTGCAAGTCGAGCCGTGGTTGGCCTATCCAATCTTGCACGGTCTGCGGTTGCGGTTTGCGGCTGCCGAACCAGCCTCCAGACCTGCCACTTCCGAGGGCAGTGCAGCCTACGGCCGCTGCCAGCATGATCGCCAGCACCACGTGCACGACGGCCTTTGGGCAGGACTGCCTGCTGCGGCGCAGGCGCGGCCTCGCTTTCGACAGAATGTGTGCCTCGCGGCGTGTCTGGGTTGTAAGCACTGCCGTTACAAGATGTTGCGCATCGATAACAATGCCCGCCCCATCGGCAGCGTTGTCCGAGAGGCTGCCGGCAAAGGGCCGCAGTGTCGCAGAAAAGGCAAGGCATGTCTAGACGGATTGTATCTGGCCGTCCTATTCCGTAGCATGGTGCCGTTGGTTCCCCAGTCGAACCGTTTTGAAGAATCCCCGGCGCAGGAGTTTGCGGTGCATGGCCGCAGCCGCTGGCATGGCTGTGCAACCGCTGGAGCTTTTCTTGCTGCCCAAAAACGCGGACGGCCTCAGGCGCGTCCCCTGGCTCGTGCAAGCCGTGAGATGATAAGCGCGAACCTCGGCATCATTGGCGCCGGCCAGATGGCTACGGCCCTGGCCCGCGGCTGGCTGGAGCGGGGACTGCTCACCCCCCAGCAGCTCGTGGCCAGCGATCCCGACTCGGGTGCGGCGGAGCGTTTTGCCAGCCAGACGGGCGGCTGCGTGTTTTCAGAGAATCGAAAGGTGGCTGCTGCCTGCGAGACGCTGTTGTTGGCGGTCAAGCCTCAGCACATGGCCGACGTATTCAGCGAGCTGCATGGCCAGCTCGGGCCAAGGCACCTGGTGATCTCTATAGCAGCAGGGGTGACTCTCGATGCCTTGGCTGGAGGGTTTGGTGTTGCCGGGGGGCAGGCTGGCGGACCTCGGCTGGTGCGGGTGATGTCGAATACGCCGGCGTTGGTGGGGTGCGCGGCCAGCGCGTACGCGCTGGGACCGACGGCCGTGGAGCAGGACGCGAAGCTGGTGGAAGCCCTGCTTTCGGCCGTTGGCACTGTTTGTCGGGTGGAAGAAAGACTGCTCAACGCGGTGACGGGCCTGTCTGGCTCGGGGCCGGCATATGTCTTTCTGATCATCGAGGCCCTGGCCGACGGGGGAACGCGTCTGGGGCTGCCGCGAGACGTGGCGCTGGAGCTTGCGGCGCAGACTGTGCGGGGAGCGGCGGAGCTGGTCCGCAAGTCGGGCGAGCATCCGGCCGTGCTGAAGGATCGGGTGGCCAGTCCCGGCGGCACCACGCTTGCCGGTTTGGCGGTGCTGGAAACCGCTGGTGTGCGCGGCACCCTGATGGCTGCCGTGGAACAGGCGGCACGCCGCGCCGCAGAACTGCACGCCAGAGGTTAGTCGTGTCTATCTTGTTTCTCATCGACGACAAGCACGTACCCCTGTACCGGGTCATGTGGGTGGCGGCGACGCCGCACTTCTGCGGATCGGACGAATGCCAACACGAGGGCGATTACGAAGTCCGCCTGGAACAGGGAGAGGTCGTCTGGGCCAATCGCAAAGAGCGAGATGATCTGCTGGCCGCCCTGGAACAATGGGCCGGCGGCATGGAAGGGCCGGAGCACGATGAGTGGGAGTAACGCCCATGTCGACCTTTGATCGCGATGAATTCTTGTGGCGAGAGACCTATTTTGTGCTCTTTCCCGCAGCGCGGCGCCCCTCGCTGGCCGAGGTCGAACAGGTCCTGCGCAGCCTTCCCGGAGGGCTGGAACTGGAGCAGCCGCGTGCCGACGAGCAGGGCCGGTTCGAGTCGATTACGGTGCGCGCACCGGCGGACTTCGCCGCCATGGACATCAGCTTCGAGGCGGGGGAATCCGTCGTCGAGCAAGTCGCCAACCTGCAAAAAGAGCTGAAACGGGGCACGGTCGATGTGGCCAAGCTCGCCAAGCTGAAGGAGTGCGATGCCCGGCTGGATCTAATGCACTTCGAGCAGGTAGCCGGCTCCAACGATGATGACGACATCGGCGAGATGTTCGACCCCGCCAGTTTGCTGTTGGTGCTGGAAGCCCTCGTCAAGCTGACCGGCGGCGTAGGTGTCGATCCCCAGTCGGGCACGCTCGTCTAGCCCCCCTTATCAAGCAGGTGGGGCACACCTGCAACCGAGTGTACCACTGCCTGAGTGCAGCGGTGAAAGAACATCGCCAAGGCCAAGGAAGCCTGTCTCGACCGCATTCGAGCAGCGCTCCGAGGCGGGCCGACGGTGCTGCTTGCCGTGGCGCGGCGGGCAATGGCATACGTGGGAATACGCATCTAGCTCATCTTGCCGTGTTCGTCTCGGCGCCCGTTCGCGGTGCTACGCAACACCAGGCGGGCGATCTCCGGCGGGCAGCCGAGCCGCAAGGGCAATTGGCTCGACAGGCCACGCACCACGTGCAACACCGTGGGCGGTTCAAAGAAGGTTCCCCCCGCATATTTGACGCCATGGTGGCTGGGCGCCACCACGGCTCCCAGCCAGGGGAGCTGGATCTGCCCTCCGTGCGTGTGGCCGGCGAGCATCAGGTGCACATGATGCCGCCTTGCCCAGGCAAGCTGGTCGGGCGAATGAGAGAGCAGTACTCGCAACGTTCCCGTCTGGGCCTCATCGGGGGGGGGCAGCGGCGGCTTGGCCTTGATCCACGGGCGGGCCGTGCCGGCGAGCAGCAGCGTGCGGCCGCGCGTCTCGATCTTGATGCAGCGGCCGGCCAAATCGACCAAACCAGCACTCGGCAGCGTGGTACGCAGCGCGGCCAGGTTTCGTTTTCTAACGTCGTGGTTGCCCAGCACGCCGTATATGCCTAGGGGTGCGCGCAGCTCGGCAAACAGCTCTGCCAGCCATGCGGCGCACGCTGGGCGATCGATGAGGTCCCCGGTCACCGCGGCCAGGTCGACGGGGCGTGCTTGGGCCAGACGCAACGACTCGATGAACCACTTCTTGCCGATACGGCCCGTCAAGTGAATATCCGAGACATGCAAGATGGCAAAGCCGTCCCACGCAGGGGCCATACCGGGAATGTGCAGCTCCTTCTCCTGTACTGCCAGATCGGTCGCCTCGTTTCCGGGGAGCAGCAGCCACCAGCTTTGGGGATCGTGCCAGCGCGGGTGCGCATGTTCCGATCGGCCGAGGCGGTGGTAGGCGGTGTGGTTGGCGAGCAGCACGGCTGGGTCGCGCTTGCGTAGTCGCCGTGCGAGCCACCAGGGGAGGTATACGAAGCTGTTGGCCAGTACGATGGCAAGGTATGCGGCCGCGAGCCAGAACCATGGGCTGCCTGCCAGGCGGGGAGGCAACCGTTCTAGCAGATACAGGGCGGCCGTGGCGGGCAGGGCTGCCAGCCAGACGTATACGGCCAATGTGGCAGCGCGGATCAGCCAGCGCGAGATGCCTAGGGCATGGAGGTGATTCACTGCCGTGTTGCAAAGAGCGGCGTGGCCGGGCAGGGCCGCCAGCCATGCGAGCCAGTGAAGCCAGCTCATGAACCCTCCTCGTCACGCTCTGGGGCAGTACAAGTCCGTGCAGCTTTGTCTGGAGGCACACGCCACGCTCGCGGAGCGCAGGGCGCACGAGACCGAAGACCGGCATGAGGTTGATCGTGTTGTATTATCCTGGCACTGCGCGGAGCGTTTGCGGTCTATCGGCTGGCCGATCATGCGCATTTCGCAAACAGGCGTGGCGGAGGCGGACAGGCTGTGCTGCTTAGCAAGGCTGCTTAGGCCGGGAGCGGGCGATGAGTTCCACGGCGTCCAGAAGCTGGTCCACGCGGAAGGGCTTGTAGAGCACGGCCTTCAAGCCCGCCTGCCGGGCCTTGACAATCGAGTGCTGCGGGTCATACCCGAACTCCGTCATCAGTATGAGCGGCACGTGATCCAGGATCTGTTGGAGCTTGAGCATGATCTCGTAGCCCGTCATATCCGGCAGACGGATATCGGAGATGATCACATCGTAGGCGCTGGGGCTGAGGTTGCGGATCATGAACACGGCCTCCCCGCCAGTATGAGCGGTCTCGACCGTGCAGCCGTAGCGTTCCAGGTGCGCGTGGGCGGCGCTGCGCACACTCTCGTCTGCGTCGACCACCAGCACCTGCAGGCCGCGCAATAACGGCCGTTGCGGCTCCCCGGAAGGGTGGAGGTGCGCCTGCGCAGGAGTCATCTTCTGCCCTACCTTCTGGATCATCTGCTTGATGTCCCGCGCGTTGCGCAGCACGCGTTGCAGACGTTCGACCACCTCGGGCTCGTGGCCGATGTAGCGCTCCATGATGTTCACGGCGTCGTTGAGAATCTGGTCGATTGGCAAGGCCACCGCCCTGTGGATCGCTTCCACGCTGCGAACGGCAGTGCTTGCCTGCTCGGCTACCAGCAGCTCCAGCGTGTTCAGGGCAGCGGCAACGTCGCGTGCGAAGATCTCGAGAAACTCTAAATCGCTCTCCGAAAAGGCCCTGGGCTGCGGGCTCTCGACGTTGAACGTTCCAATCACCTGATCGTACAAAATCAGCGGCACGGTGAGCGAACTCTTGGCGCCGCGGCATCCTTCGAGATACAGGGGATCCTCGGCTGTATCTTCGCACAGGTAGCTCTTACCCGTAGATGCCACAAAGCCCGTTACGCCGTTGTGTTGCGGCAGGGCATAGAGTTCGCGAGCCGCCGCCTCCGGCGTCAGCCCCTCTGAAAGCAGCGGCTCCAACCGCCCGGTCTGGGGGTCCAACAGGCGAATCTCCACCACGTCGAACTTCAGCAGGTCTCGCGTGTAGTGCAGAATGTTCGACTTGAGCAGCTCGATCCGCTCGTCCACCCCCATCTTCATCAGCTCTTCGGCGGTCAGATGCGCCAGTTCGATGCCCGCGCGATGGATGGCCGACAACTTCTGCTGCTGCAACACCTCCTGTGTCACGTCCCGGATCGTGACGATCAGGTTCCGCGGCGGACCGTCCGCCTCGATCACCGGCGCCGCATGCACCCGGTAATAGCGGTTATCTGCCGACCGCAATGTAGATGTGCTGGGCGACCCGGTGGCCAACGCTGTGTTGAACGGCGAGAAATCTGCTTCCACAATCTCCGAGTTGCCCAGGACCGTGAAAAACTTCTCGCCCAGTACCCGCTCGCAACTTGACCATTCCAGAACCCGCTGGTTGGCCCACAAAATCACGTTGTCGCTATCCAGCAGGACCACCCCATCTGGCATCCCCTCGAGAATGCGTTCCGTTTGCAGCAAGTTTCCCATCTTGAGCGCTGGGAGGATGTGCTCTTCGCTCACCAGCACAGCGGCAAACGGCTCGCGCAACAGACGTGCCAGGGCACGCAGAGGGCCGCGCACACTCACAACCTCGAAGCGCTGGCCTAGCTGCTCTAACAAGCAACCGGTGTCATCGCTAGGTTGCCCAACACATAGAATCCTGGGCTTCCCCGCCAAAGGTAGACCTTCTCTCGCTCCGAAAAGCTTTGTGTACGTTGCTTATTATACGAATACGTCACAATTGGAACAACGGCGGCTAATTGGTCCGAAACGGACCATTGGTTCAGCGGCGTTTCAGGGCCTGGCCGCGCGGCGGCGCCCCGGCAGCCGAGCGGGTTTTCGCATCGTGTGGGTCGTGCCCGCCGCGTCGGCAGCGACGCCATTGCCTGCTGCATGGCCGGTGCCCTTTATTACCGAATTGCCGCCTCTTGGCAGACGCCGCAAGTACCAGCCCGCCCCAGGCCGATCTGCTCTACAGCCGCTCCACCCCCTATCACCGCTGCCTGGAGCGGCTCCCTTGCGGAGCGAAGAGCCATGTGGCGTGCCTTCTTCCTAGGCCTGGGCGCCTACGTAACGCTGCTAGGGCTGGAGTGTCTGGTAATCGACAAGGCCATCCTCGCCGGCGACGAGCGGCCTGGCGCGATCGGGCGATTAACGGCGCGGGCTTCGTCGCGAGAACTCATTCCCCCAGATTGGGCTCCCTGGAGCCTGCTCTCTGCCGGCGCCGTGACCATGCTCTACTCGCTCACACTCTACAAGGGCGGCAAGGAGGGCTAGGGGCCAAGATCGGCCGGCAGGCTGATCCGGCCCCTGCTTGCTGGTTGCCCGAGATCCGGCGCGTGCTGCCGACATGCGGCTTGCACTTGCGCCCATCAGCAATTTGGCCCCCCACCCGGCGCTGCGTACCCGCAAGAGCGCAGAGGTGCGTTCGCCCAACTGCGCTGGCCTTGGGGAGCGGCTTCAAGTTGGTGTGGCCGACGATCGCTGCTGGCCGTTGGCCGGGCCAGCCGCTACCATTTACAGCATGGTAGACGACGGTTCCGCGGGCGAACGCACGCTCGATCGAGAGACGCTTGCCGTTTTCATAGCGGAGCGGCGGGCACCGCTGCTGGCGTACATCGAGCGGCAGCTTGGGGCCGCGCTGCGGCGAAAGATCGAGCCCGAAGATATCTTGCAAGAGGTAGCCGCAGACGCCCTGCGAAGCGTCCCCGGCTATTCGCCTGCCGGCGGAGAGCTGTTTAGCTGGCTGTGCCAGCTTGCCGAACGGCGGATCATTGATGCACATCGGCGCTTCTTCGGCGCACGCAAGCGCGATGCCTCCAAAGAGGTGCCGCTTGCCCCCGCCGGGCAGGAAAGCCGGGCTGGGCTGATTGGCTGGCTGGTCGCCAGCATGACCTCTCCCAGCCAGGCATACAGCCGCAATCAGCGGGAGCAGAGGTTGCATGCGGCCCTGGAATCGCTCCCGCCAGAGCATCAAGAGCTGCTGCGGCTGCGATACATAGAACGCATGCAGACCAAGGAGATCGCCCGCAAGCTTGGCAAGACAGACGGGGCCATTCGCGTGACGCTGACGCGGCTGCTCAGGCGGTTGCAAGAGATGCTTGGCCCAGATGAGGGGCCTTGACCGCCGCAGGCTCCCGCCCGTCGTCACAACGCCTCGGGCAGACCCGGCCTGAGCCGCCGCCAAGTAGAGTAGAGCCGCCGCGGCATGCGGCCAAGCTGGCGCGGGCACCGCTTGGCCATGCTCCCGCGCTCTGCCGGCTCACCCCAGAACGCATGAGGTCCGTTAGTCTTTTCAGGCTTACGCGAGCTTTCAAGATCCGGCTGTCTTTGCGCAATTTGAGTCAGGCCGAGAACCCTTGCGTACGGCCCAGCCCCGTAGGATCGAGTGCCGTTTGTGACTCGCCTCTCGCGGGCAGGCATGTGCAGGCCGCCGACGGCCCACCCGCTTGCCCGCAGCCAACGAGCGGTCTATCTTGTGGCTTTAGAGTCGCGGAGTTCGGCATGAGGCATGTGTTATCGGCGGTGGTGCAGAACGTTCCTGGGGTGCTGGCGCACATCTCCGGGATGCTCGCCTCGCGCGGTTATAACATCGACAGTCTGGCGGTAGGCGAGACGGAGGATCCGCACCTTTCTCGAATGACGTTCGTCGTCGTGGGCGACGACGCCGTGCTGGAGCAGGTTCGCAAGCAGCTCGAGAAAATCGTCACCGTGGTGCAGGTGCAAGACATCAGCTCCCAGGACTACGTGGAGCGCGATTTGATGCTCATCAAGGTGGCGGTCCCCTCCGGGCCGCGGCGCAGCGAAGTCCGCGAACTGGTGGAGATCTTCCGCGGCCGCATTGTCGACGTGTGCCCCGAAGAACTGATGATCGAGATCTCGGGGCAGGAACGTAAAATCGAGGCGTTCATCGACCTGATGCGGCCCTATGGCATCAAAGAGCTGGTGCGCAGCGGGCGCATCGCCATGGTGCGCGGCCGCAGCCGCAACGCCAGCGGCTGAATGTGCCGCGGCTTGCCGCAGCCAACAATCCAAGCTGCGTGTCTATCCACAGCGGGCAACGAGGAGGAGCCATGACGATCTCGGAATTCATGGAGTACCACTTCAGGCACTTCAATGCTCGTGAAACGCTGGATTGTGCCCGCTCCTGGCGGAGTTTCATCGAGTCGGGCGGCAAGATGCTGCTGGCCATGGCCGGTGCCATGAGCACCGCCGAGTTGGGCCGCTCGCTCGCGCCCTTGATCCGCGCAGGCAAGGTGCATGCTATCAGTTGCACGGCGGCCAACTTTGAAGAGGATCTCTTCAATCTCGTGGCGCATCGCGAGTACAAGCTCGTGCCGCATTACCGGGACCTTTCTCCGCAGGACGAAGTCGCCCTGCGCGACGCGGGCTACAACCGCGTGACCGATACGTGCATTCCCGAGACGGTCATCCGCCACTTGGAGCACAAACTGCTGGGGTACTGGTCTGAGGCGGCGGAGCGGGGCGAATCGTACTTTCCGCAGGAGTATTTCTACCGGCTCATCGAAGACGGCACCTTGGAGAAGGTGCGGCAGATCCCGCGCGAGCACTCCTGGGTGTGGGCCGCCTACGAGGCGGGCATTCCCGTGTACACGCCCGGCTACGAAGACTCGACGCTGGGGAACATCTTTGCTGCCCGCGTGCTGGAAGGACGGGTGAAGAGCCATCAGGCGATCAAGGGCGGTACGGCGCAAATGGAGCACCTGGTGCGGTGGTATCTCGAGCAGGTCGAAGGGCACCCGCTGGGCTTCTTCCAGATCGGGGGCGGGATTGCCGGAGACTTTGCCATCTGCGCCGTGCCGCTGATTGTGCAAGACCTCGAGCGCGATGTGCGCCTCTGGAGCTGGTTTGCCCAGATCTCCGACTCTACTACCAGCTTTGGTTCGTACTCCGGGGCCGTGCCGAACGAAAAGATCACCTGGTACAAGCTCGAACCCGATGCGCCCAAGTTCATGATCAATTCCGATGCCTCGATCGTGGCTCCGTTGATCTTCGCATATGTACTAGGGCAGTAGGTCGCGGGACCAAGCCCGTCACCGGCTGGACGGTACACAGGGTCTCGGGGCTGTTGCCAGGTGGCGGGTGGGACGTTGCGCCGCGGAGACGCCCCCGGCTAGCCTTGTCCGCCAGCTAGCCGGCGCCGGCTCTTTGCCCGGATGAGAGGTCACAGCCTCGCCCCGGCAGATTCTGCAATGCGCGCCGCCCGAAACTTCCTTCGGCCGGCGGGGGTATATAATCGCAGAACCTGATTGCACCGAGGGTCGCACGGGCATGTGGAAGAGAAACTTGCTGTTTGCGGCGGTGGCTGGAGCGGGGCTGCTGGCGCTGGCCGGCAGCCTGGCACCTACGCGGCCCCCGCTTCCCAGAGATCGGCAGCCCTGGGCTGCCGAGCGCGATGTTACGTTCAGTACCACGCTTACTCGGCTGAATCAGGCCTTTCGAGACTCGTGGCAACGTGCGGGCATCAAGCCGGCCCCAAGGGCGGACGAACTTGCGCTGATCCGCCGGCTGTCGCTGGCACTCGAGGGCACGATCCCCTCGTTGGAAGAGCTGCGCCAGTTGGAGGCACGGCCCGCACACGACCGCTTGCCATGGTGGTTGGCCGGCATCTTTGCCGATGAGCGGCATCACGACTACCTGGCCGAACGGCTGGCAAGGGCCTACGTGGGCACTAAGGGGGGACCATTTGTGCTTTACCGCCGCCGGCGGTTCGTCTCTTGGTTGGCAGACGAACTGGCGGCCAACCGGCCCTATGATGAGCTGGTGCGCCGTCTGATCGCCAGCAGCGGCCTGTGGACCAGCACTCCCGCCGTGAACTTTCTCACCGTGACCATCGTCCCCGATAACGAACAGGGCGTGAACGAGCGAGAACTCGCGGCACGCGTGGCCCGCGCCTTCTTGGCCAAGCGCATCGACTGCGCCGAGTGCCACGACCACCCCTTCGACTCCTGGAAGCAGTCGGACTTCGAAGGCCTGGCAGCCTTTTTCGGACAGGTGGAAAACTCGCTGCGCGGCATTCGAGACGATGTCCGGGCGGCATTCGAGATCGAAGAGCCCGATACCAAGGTCCGGCGCCGTGTCGAGCCGCGCGTGCCGTTTGCCCCCGAACTCTTGCCCGACACGGGCACCTTCCGAGACCGCCTTGCACATTGGGTCACGCATCGGCAGAACAAAGAGTTTGCACGCGCTACAGTAAACCGCATGTGGAATCTGCTTTTCGGACGGCCGCTTGTCGAGCCGGTCGATGACATCCGCCTAGGTCAGGACGCACACCCGGCCCTGGACATCTTGGCGGCCGACTTTGCCGAACATGGCTACAATCTGCGGCGGCTAATCCACCTTATCGCCGCCAGCGAGGTGTTCCAGCTCGATAGCCGTTCAGACGCTGCCGATCCGGCGCATGAGATCACACCCCAGCACGAGGCGCTCTGGGCCGTTTTCCCCATAACGCGCCTGCGTCCCGAGCAAGTGGTGGGCATCATTACCCAGGCTTCGCGGCTCGAGACGATCAGCAGCCAATCGCATATTCTTGTAAAGCTCAAGCGGTTTGCGGACCAGCAGGGGTTTCTCCAACGGTACGGAGACGCCGGCGAAGAAGAATTGGAACAGCAAGGCGGCACCATCCCCCAGCGGTTGCTGCTGATGAACGGCGAGATCGTCAAGGAGAACACCCGGGAGAACGTGCTCGCCAACGCCGCTACGCAGATTGCTCTATTGGCCTCTACGCCCGAGCGTGCCGTCGAGACCGCCTTCTTGTGCGTGCTCACCCGCCGGCCCACCGCAGAAGAATTGGACTATTTCTCGGCTAGGCTGCGCCAGGGAGAAGGCAATATGGCCGCCCGTACGGAAGACCTGTATTGGGCTCTGTTCAACTGTAGCGAATGCTCCTGGAACCACTAAGCCCTGACTTGCGTGCAAGCTGCCTGCCTGGTGCACCCGCTCCGTATGCACTCCGCCGACATGAAATGTGCCCTCATGCATCAGGAAGGTATAAATCCCCCCGACTCCGTACCCCTAAGCGAAGCGGTCCCATGAGGGAACCTATGCAACCATCCCCTGGCATGCCGGTTCACATACGCGAGCACCTACTCGCACAAGCACAGCTTCAAAATGGAATGGACCGACGTGCATGGCTGCGTCTGGCAGGACTGGGCGGCCTGACTTGGCTTACTCCCCTGGCCGAACTCTTGGCTCGCCAGGCAGAAACCAGCCATCCCGAAAAAGCCCAATCCATCATCTTCCTTTGGCTGAGCGGCGGCCCCAGCCAGTTGGAAACCTTCGATCCGCATCCCAATACTCGTATCGCAGCAGGCAGCCGGGCTATTGCCACCAGACTGCCCGGCACACTCGTTGACCAACACTATCCTCTGCTGGCAGAGACGATGCAGCATGTGTCGCTCGTGCGGTCCGTGGTCAGCAAAGAAGGCGACCACGAACGGGGGGCGTACATGGTAAAGACCGGGTATCGCCCCAATCCCACCGTCGTACACCCGACAATCGGTGCCATCTGCTGCCACCAGCTCCCCATAGCAGGCACGGAGATCCCGCGCCACGTTTCTATACTGCCGGACGCCTGGCCGGGACATGGCGGCATGCTAGGCGCCGAGTACGATGCCTTCAAAACATATGATCCGCTGGGCCCTGTACCAGACATTGCCGCCCGCGTGCCGGAGCCCCGCATGCAAGGCCGCCTCAAGGATCTGGACGTGCTGGAGAGGTCGTTCGCACGCGGCCGCGAGCGGCAGGCGCAAGCCACGCTGCACCGCCTGTTGGTCGAGCGCGCACGCACCATGATGACGACCGAACAGATCAAGGCCTTCGACGTTACGGAAGAGCCGGCCGAACTGCGCGCCCGCTACGGAGACACGCCCTTTGGCCGAGGGTGCCTGGCAGCACGCCGGCTTATCGAACAGGGCGTACGCTGTGTCGAGGTCACCCTCGCCGGCTGGGATACCCATGTCAACAATCACGAGCAACACGCTCAGCTTGCACGTACACTCGACCCGGCGCTGGCCGCGCTGCTGGCCGATTTGCATGAGCGGGAGCTGCTGGCGCGCACCATCGTCATCTGCACGGGCGAGTTCGGCCGCACCCCCAAGGTCAATGCACTGGAGGGGCGCGACCACTGGCCACACGGATTTACCGTGCTCGTGGCTGGGGGCGGATTGCGGCCCGGCGTCGTGCTTGGCGAGACGGACCCTGATGGGGGCCAGCAGGTAGTCCGGCCCGTGGCCGTGGCCGACATTCATGCCACCGTGCTCACGGCCCTGGGCATCGATCCACAGCACGAGGAGATTAGCTCCATCGGCCGACCGATCAAGTTCTCGGAAGGGGAGCCGATACCAGAGCTGCTAACGCAAACAGTGTAAGCGCCGCGGCAGATCGCTTAGAATCAGGGACGGTCTCCGGCTGGCCACGCCCGCTTGAATTGCCGCTGCACGCGTTGGGCGGCGAGGCTGGAGATGACCACCGGGCCTCGGTTGCCGGAGGGGACGGCAGCCCGAAATGGTTTTCCCATACCGTGCCAGCTCAAAGAGAGAGCAACCGCTTGTCCGCCCGAGCCAAGACCGAAAAACGTGTGACCGTAAGAGGGGCTGCATGGAAGGCTCCGATGTCCATCGCCGCCGTGAAGTATGAGCAGGTCTCCCAGGCCATCCTGGCTGTGCTCACCAGCACGCCGATCCGATTCAGCGAACTTACGCGGCTTGTCGAGCAACGGCTTGCGAACTTCGATGGTTCCATCTCATGGTACACGCTCGTGGTTGCACGCGAGCTGGAAGTGCAGGGCAAGATTGTGCGCCACGCCAAACCGGTGTTGTACTCCAAGCCCCGCCGGTCTGCTGCGGCACGGGCGAGCGGGGCCGGCAAGAGCGGTTCTGCAAGAACCGCGCGGACTGCCAAAAGGAAGGCGTAACTACCACATGCATAGAGCGCAATGAAGCAGCCGACAACGAGCGCCGACCCCTTGGCTGCGAGCACGTCTGTATTCGTTAACTTACTCGACTCGCAAGAATGGCAAAGCATCGAATCTTCGGGATGAAGTTCTCCCAGGTGTATCCACTTTATGTTCAGAAGGCTGAGCGCAAGGGCCGAACGCGCCAGGAAGTGGATCAGATCATTTGTTGGCTGACTGGTTACACCCAGGAGGGCTTGCAGAAGCAGATCGACCTGGGGACAGACTTCGAGACCTTCTTCGCCCAGGCACCGAGAATCCACCCCAACAGTGCGCTCATCAAGGGCGTGGTGTGCGGCGTTCGTGTGGAAGAGATCAGTGACCCGCTGATGCAGAAAATCCGCTATTTAGATAAGCTGGTTGACGAACTCGCCAAGGGAAGGCCCATGGAGAAGATTCTCAGGCAATAGTCGGCCCCGCAGAAACGCCGAATAGCCGCAAACACTGGCGGGTTCAGCCCGTTTGCAGCACTGCGCAATCGCCGGTTACGTAGCTCGCCGCAGCCGCACGCGCCGTTTTCCCAATCGCCATAGGGACTCGTCCCATAGCCGCACTTGCCGGTGTCCCACCGGCCGTAGCCGCTCGCGGCGTGGTCTCACTCGCCAGAGTGCGGGCCTGACGTGTCGGCGCGGCGGTTCGCAGATTGCCCCTGGAGGGGACGAGATTGTAGGGAGGAACCGCCGTGTGCCAGGGCGGCCACCGGCGGACTTGTGGTGGCACGGAGATGCACACACCATGCAGCATGGCCAATCTCCAGCCTAGATCAAACCTCCCCGACGTCCCCCTGAGTCCCAAGACGGCACTTGAAATTCGAGATCTGAGATCCCCAATGGGCTCTAGCGGTCACGACAAACCCGACTGTGCGAGATTTGAAATCTGAGATCTCAGATCTCACAGCGTCCCCACTGAAACCCTTGCCGCAAGCGCAAAACCTCAAGTTTCAGATCTCAAAAGCTCCAGGGGAGCTTCGCAGAGAACCTTGTCCCAACTGTGCAAGAACCGTAATCTGAAAGGCCCTGCCCAAACCCCGGTTTGCACCTGTTGTTCAGCCGTTCTCGGAGCTATGGGCAGAGCTTCTCAGAACCTGCGGCGTGGACGGGGAACGGACGACACTTCCACCTTCTTCCCTCATCCCAGGCAGTCAGCGCGAGCACCCAAGACGCAGCGGCTGCATCATCGAGGGCAATGCTGGCGGCTGCCAGCCTGATCAATAGCCCCAGCATTTTCCAGAAAGCATCGCTGCCCGCCCCACCTTCTGGGGGTACAGCAGTCGTTTGAGTGCGGCCCCCTAGAAGCCAGAGTGATCGGAGTGATACTGGCCGTCACTGGATCACTCTTGCGAGCATGGTGCGTACTCGAACGCACGACGTGCGCCACTGCCTAGCCTTCCGTAAAGACCAGTCTTTCCGAACGGGCTGTCAGCCGCTTGCCGCCGCATCTGGAGATACGCGGCAAGGGGGCATGTTCACGGCGATGCGAGTAATGCGAGCCCGCGATGCTATTTTCCGCGCTTCGACGGTTTCTTCTTGCCGTCGCTCTGCGGCCCGCCTAGCATGCTCGCGAAGGGGTCCGAAAAATCGCCACCCGCGCGTGCCGGAGATCCGCTGGGGCCTGCCGAATCGAGCTTTGCCAGCCGCGCCTGCTCGCCAAAAAAGGCCTTGGCGTCGGCGTATTGGGACTGAATGGCCAATTGGCCGTCAGCCCCCAACAGGAGCATTTCGGCCGTAGGCCCAGTACGATCCATGCCGGGAAGTTCCTCACCGCCGAACATGTCGACGAGCATCGAGTCGGTTTGGAGGTCCAACTCCGCTCGCTCCGGCTTGTTGCTGCCCGGTGGGGCGAGCAGCACCTCTTCTTTGGAAAAATTCGCCACGGTGCCGCGGCGGACCCGGCTCTTCTCCTTGGCAGCCAGCACTCCCTTCTCGGCGTTCCAAGAGAGGACCAAGAGCGTGGCTTCAGGCTCCTTGGCGACAGAGCCCTTTTTAACGCTGCCGGCAAGCACGTGGCTGGGCCGTGTTACTGTGACAGGATCCGTGGGATCGCTCCACTCAGTTGCCAAGACCTCTGGCTCGGCATATTCGGCCCGCTCAAGGATCTGCGAGGGCAGGCCGTAATTGGGATTCATCAACTCCAACCGTACTCGATAACGGTAGGTCTTTCCCGGTTGCACGGTGAAGTCGAAGAAGCGGAACAAGCGGTATTCGACGCTGTCCCGCGAAGAGGCGCTCGAGCTGCGGCCGCCGACTGCATTACCGACCCAAGCTCCTGCACCTTGCTGCATGCCAGCCTGGGACATCGGATTGCCTGCCATATTGCCAGGCATACCGCCGCCGGGCATGGTGCCGCCGGGCATGGTGCCGCCGGGCATACCGCCTTGGCCAGGCATGGAGCCGGCCCTTGGCCCCATCCCACCTGAACGTCGGCCGCGCTTGAGGGGATTGCGGCCCTTCTTGTCGGCCCCTTGCTGTTCGCGGACCTGCTGCCGCTCTTCTTGCAAGGTGCGCTTGAAGGGGATCTTGGGGTAGTGCCCCACCGTGTCGTCGAACTCCTTGCCCACCAGCAACGGCAGCGGTTGGCATACCTCGCGCTGGATGTATTCATCGGGCACCGGCTCAGGTCCGTACGCGGCCCAAGTTTCGAGCATCTCGTTGAGCGCTGCCTCCACATCGATCGGCTGCCAGACGGGCTCTGCATTGGGGTTGGCTGGATCGACTTCAGCCCGCTCGACCTGGAAGGCTTCGTACTGCGGCGTATCCCGCGCCGGATCATAGCCGTCTGCATAGCGGAAACGCTTTCGGTACTCTTGCCGCTGTGCAGCGACGGGAACTAGAGCCACGATGTGTACCCACTGCCTGCCCTGCACCGTCGCCCCGACCGGCAGATTGCTGGCCGAAGGCTGGAACCCGCCGGCGGCAGGTGCGGCATCGTCTGGTGCTGGCTTCTGCTCCTTCTTCTTGCGCTTGTCTTTGGCCTTCTTGCCCTTGGCCATGGCCCCTCCCATCTGCTCCATCATCTTGGAGGGATCGGCCAGGCCGGAACCGCCAGGCCCGCCCGGCATGGCGCCGGGCATGGCACCCGGCATGGCACCTTGGCCGACCATGCCCCCCGGACCGGCCCCGGGCATGCCGCTGGCTTCTCCCATGTCGCCGCCTGCCATCATCTGAGTACCCGGCCCTGACCCGATGGCAATGGCCCCGTACATCGAAGCCGCTCTCGGCTCGAGCGGCTTGAACAGCTTGGGCATGCCGCGACGAACCTTTGGTTGAAAATCCTGCGGGTTGAAGTCGACGATCGCGTACAGGGAGGGATCGAGGTTTGTGCTGCGCTGTGCAATCAGTGTGGGATAATCGGTGGTTTGAAGAGGCTCTTCGCCTGGAGGCGGATAGGTCGATTGATCGATCCGCTGGTTGGCTTCGCTGGACAAGGTCTTGAGGTCGCTGGGCCGGCGTGTTTCGCGTTCTACACGAAAGGCAGAATAAGCGATGGCCAGGGCCAGCACGGCAAATACGCCGAAGCCGACCTTCTCCCCGTGGTTGAAGAAGAACTGCTTGAGGGCGTCCTTGTCGAGGTTGAGCTTGCCTTTCATGGGTGAGACTTCCTGGGGCGCAGCTTATGGAGTCGTCGGTAGTTTAGAGGGCGATGAGCCTGGGGCCGAACATAGAGCGGTGTGTGGGTGCGACGTATACGAATCGGGGTGGCTGAGTTGAGTGTTCCGGTGTGGTACACGCACGCGGCTAACTTCCTCCGGGCATGGCACCTGGCATGCCACCTGGCATGGCACCTTGCATGCCACCTGGCATGGCACCTTGCATGCCACCTGGCATGGCGCCGGGCATTCCTCCAGCGCTCCCGCCTCCGGCCCCAGCACCAACTCCGAGGCTGCCGCCAAACGCCAGGCCGAAGGAGCGTTCGTGGACAACGATGCTCTGCGGATCCAACTTGGCAAGATCGGGGGGATTGTACAGGTAAATGATGCCGCGGATTTCGACCAGGCAGTCATCGGGGGTCATTTCGCCCAAGGTCGGCCCCCGCGTGCCGGCAGCAGAAGACGTGACACCCGAACTGCCGCCGGCCATCGCTGAACCGCTCGGACCGGCCATCGCCCCCGGCACGGCCCCCGGTCCCATGGCACCTGGGCCAGCCATGGCACCTGGCATGCCTCCCGGTCCCATGGCGCCTGCGCCAGCCATGCTGCCGGGCATGGAGCCTGGGCCAGCCATGCTGCCGGGCGCAGAAACGCCTCCCCCCGCGCCGCTCGATGTGCCTCCGCCGGAAGTCGGCATGTTGGAGGCCCCATAGAACCAGAGCCGCACCTGCTTGACTTCGATGGGCAGGTCGTTGTTGGCACATGCTGCCAGCACATCGGGGATGTTGTTTTGATTCACCACCAGCTTCATGCGCACGAACATCTGCTTGAAGGCGGCAAACGGATGGTTGACCTTGTTGCCGCTTGCCTCCAGTGGTTTCCCCTGGGCATCGAGATAGCGGTAACTGAGCAGGTCGCTATCGGCGGCGCCCGCTGTGGGGATTTGGTTCCCCATCGATCCCGCGCCGACCCCCTGAGTTGCGGTCTTGCCCGCGGCCAATACGTCGATCTTGCCGGGATCGCGCATCGCATCCGCCATGGCGTAACGGCCGATGTCCAGCGTATCGATCCGCTTGACGACGGCGTCTGACGAGTCAGCAGCCTGGGCATTCAGGCCCCGAATCATGCGGAAGAGGGACTCGAAGATCCACAGGTCCTCCTGCGTGATTCGGACTTTGACGCTCGACGGCCTGGTAGACGAACGATAGCGGTCAACGAGCGCACGGCGGGCGGACTCATCCCACACCACGGTACCGATGTACTCTTCGGCCTGGCGTTCCTCTTCTGAGGCGTCAGGATCGACGGGCTTGGGGCGGACCACGTCGAGCACTTCAAATACCCGACGCCACTCGGACTCGACGACCAGGTTGTTGTACCTTTCGCGCCAGGAAATAGGGATTTCTTGGGTTTCTGGGAGGCGTTCGATGTCCCGCACCACCTCAGGCCAGCGAAACAGTCCGACCTGGCGCTCGTAGAGTGCCTGCCAGGCCTGGAAGACTCTCTGCTTCAGCTCCTCGGCGCGGCTGTTGACCGCCGTCTTGAAGGTCTCGTTCGGCGGGGACAGTTCGATCGACTTGACCGCCTGGAACTTCCCCTCCACCAGGCTGCGATTTTTGCTGGTTTCTTCATCAATCGAGGCGGTTGCCGTCTTCCACACCACGATGGCAGTAATAACGGCCAGTGCACAAATGACCCAGAAGTGGTGCTTTTGCAGCAGCTTCAGATAGGGCTTAAGCTGTTCCATGGTTTGGGAGTTTCGTTGAAGGGGCGAATCCGCCTGTACAACCCGGCCAGTGCTCCGCGGCCGTATGCCCGCGGCTTGGCCAGTTTGGCCTTATCTGGTATTCCTCATCACCACTCGAAATGACATTCACTCAGGGGCCTCATCATCCGGTACGGGCTGCGCCGGCGGCCCAGCTTCTGCCTCCTCGTCTGCGGCAGCCTGTGCGGGGGAAGCGTCGTCGGACGCCTCGCTGTCAGCCTCGTCATCAGCCTCGCCATCAGCCTCGTCATCAGCCTCGCCATCAGCCTCGCCATCAGCAGCGTCGTCGGACGCGTCAGGGGCCAGGTCTGTCTCTGCGGCGTCGTCAGGCGCAGAATCGTCCGAAGTTTCCGCGTCCGGGGCTGCGTCACCGGCCACTGTGTCTGGTAAACCCTCACCGGCGGCTTCGTCAGTGGATGCATCGGCGTCGTCGTCCCCGTCATCGGCTGTGGCGGCGTTTGGGGCGGGATTCGCAGCATTCGGATTGCCCAGCGGAACCGGGGCCGGCGCATTAGCAACCGCTGCCACGGCTGGTGCTGATGCGCCACCGCGCTTGTGCCGCGGGGTTTCCACCCAGCAGAATTGCAGCACAAAATCGAATCGCGCCACTCGCACGCGGCGCTTGCCGTCTGCGTTCGGCCCCCCGCTCCCAGGTGCTGCCTGCAACGAAGCCAGGGCCGGGTTCGCCCCTTCGCCCGTGAACTCAGACTCGGGAACTTCTAACTGGTAGTTGAAGTCGATGTTCGGTACGTGCACCAGCACCGGGTAGCCGATACCCAGCCTGCCCACGTCGATTCCGTTCACCTCCGGCTGCTCCAGATTGGCAATGAGCGTCTTGCGCACATAATCGGCCCCCTGGTTGCTAGGATCGTCGCGCGGGTTGTGGTAGTGGTAGCCGGTGATTTGAAATACCCAGCCTGGCCCAGATGGCCCCGGCACCTGTGGCGCTGCCGGCGGGGTCTCTGTGGTCTGGGCGGGTTCTGCTGCTGGGGGCTCGTCTTTACCCATCAACCCTTCGGCCCCTACGGCACGCTTCATATCTCCGGGCGTCAATACCTCCGCCCGCTTTTCCGGCTCATCCACGGCCGGCGCAGCCGGCTGGAGAGCGGCGACCTGCTCTTTGGTACGCTTAGACTCGTGGTACACGTCCTTGACCGTATTCCACCATTCGTTCAGGTTCGTGAGCCGTTGGCATTCGATGCGTGTGATCTTGATCTCCCGCCGCCTCTCGAATGGCAGGTTCTCCCCAGCGGGAGAGCGTGGCAGACATTCGTTGAGCGCCTTGAGCAGCTCGATCCATAGCTCCCGCCCTTCCAGGTTCTGGATCAGGTACAGCCCAGCCGTATCGACCTTTTTGTAAGCCTCGCGCGCCTGTTCGTACTCCGTCTTGTAACCGTTCGCCTTCGCGACCACACGATCCGCTTCGGCGGCGGCTGGCTCCCAGTAATTGGGCACCACAACCGCGTTCCATGCCCGCCAGTGGAAGAAATAGCTCAAGATCAACGACAGCAGCAATGCCGCCGCCGCCCCCACAGCCCATGGCTTCTTGGAGCGAATCAGCCGGTCTTGCAGAATCTCACGCGGCAGCAGGTTCGTCCGTATGCGCGTCTCCCGCAGTGCCTGCAAGCAAAGGCCATAGCTCACCCCGAAGCTCATCACGTTTTCTTTGAACGCCGGGGCCTCGGTCACCGATGTGCCGCTCAAGCAGCGATAGCCCTCCACCCGCTCCAGATCCATGCCCAAATTCTGCGACAGGTAACGCTGCAAGCCAGGCAGCTTCATGGCGTTGCCCAGCGCCAGGCAGCGGCCAATCTTCTCCTTGCGATGCAGGTTGGTGAAGTAGCCGATCGACCGCTGCACCTCGGTCAGCAAGTCGTTGAACACCGGGCGCATCGCCTGGAACAATGCGCGCGGGTCTTCGGCCTGCGCGGCGTTGCGCTTGAGATGCTCGGCCGTGGCGAAGGTGAGCTTGAGTTCCTTGGTGAGCGCCTTGGTAAAGTGGCTGCCGCCCAGCGGGATGCTGCGCTGCCACATGCGATAGCCGTTGGTGATCACCAGGTCCGTGGTGTCCGTACCTAGAGAGAGCAGTACAATCGACTCGGGCGGATTGTCCGCATCGTACTCGTCCGGCGGCGGCAGCTTGGGCATCTGGTCGAAGACCACGTAGTTGTAAAGCGCTAGCGGCGCAAGCTGGACAATATCCACCTCGATGCCGGCTGCGGTGAACGGCTTGAGAGCCCGGTACACCTGGTCGCGCTTCATGGCGAACAGGCCGACCTCGGTTTCCATCACAAACCCTTCGACGACCGTGCCCCCCACCATCTGCTGGTAGTCCCAGACCACGTCGGTCAGAGCGAAGGGGATCTGCTGCCGCGCCTCGTAACGCACGATGTCTGGAATCTTCTTGGCCTCCACCGGCGGCAGCTTGATGAACCGTGCCAGGCCGCTCTGCCCAGAGACCGAGATCACCACCCGGTCGCCCCGCACGCCGTTGCGCGAGAGGAATTGCGCGAGGGCGTCCTGGATGAGTTCCGCCGGATCGACGTCCGGCTGGTTGAGCATCTTGGGGAATTCGATGTAGTCGAACGCCAAGGCCACCACGCGGTGGGGATCTTCGTGGGGGCGACAACGCAGCGCCTTGAGCGCGCACTGACCAATGTCGATACCCCAAACGGCGTCGCTTCGCGGCATGATCAGACTACCTCTCTGTTCCGCGCCCGGACCAAATGAGCATCAGGCCCGTGACCCCTGTGCCGGAAAATGGCCGAGGATAAGAATGAACGCCTGTAAGGGCGCGGGCTTCTGCTCGCAATCCCAAGTGTAGGGAGTCCAAGGTGCGGTTGTCAACAAACACCACCACAACCCACAGTATAACAGCCGGCAGGGCGTTAGCCATCCTAGCGTGTATGTGGAACGACTGCCAGAAGTTGGCGGGCGGTTCCATAAGCTTGGGTATCTACTGGCCGGCGGCAGTGGGCCCGGCGGCAGTCGGCCCGGCGGCGCGGGGGGCCGGGTTCCACAATCATGCAGACCAACTCACGTACATATCGAGGCCATGGCCAGCCCAACCGAAGTCCTCGGCCCGAGACGTGTTCTCCGCGTCGATATTGATTGCGCTCCCCGCCACTGTTGCCTACCACGACGTTGGCCCCCGGCCCTGGAGTGGCTGCCAGCGGGTTTAGGGCTGCGGCCCCAGCATAGCCGCAGGGCCAGTCGATGGCTGCGGGCATCCGTACCAGTTCGGCGGCCGTGCCGCCGGCGCGGCTAGGTGGTGCTTCGGGAACCGTAGGGTCATTTGGCACCAGGGTCTGTGCGTGGCGAAGCAGCAGACTGGGGTTGGGACCGCAGTAAAGACGTCGCAAGAGCCTCGCTGCGACGCCCGTGCCGTTGCGGTGCTCCCTACTGCGTGGCAGGCGCGTCAGGGATCGGGGCGGCTAGCCGTCGCCCTTCATGCATCTCCAAGCACTGCCCGCCCTCGACGTCACAAGCGCCGCCAGATATGGTTGAAAGTTCGTGACTGCCGGTTTACAGCCACATGCTCGCGGACTTCCAGCCATCGGTTTGCACGTCACTTAAGTCCCATCACCCGGTTGCCTGGCGATCCTCGGCCTCATGAAGTTTGACGAGTTGATCGTTCTCTTGCCTTGCCACAGCCTGGAAGACTTCCCCACGTACCAGGAGGGGGAGGAGGCCGAAGGTCTGCTGGCCGCCTGGACGGCCTTGTGGCACCCGGCGTTGCTGGCGAGTGCGGGCAGTCTTCCGACCTGGTATCGGGCAGACGGCCCTCCGGCCGAGCTTGCGGGCAGGCTTGTGGTGGTGCCCTCTGCCAGCGAGCGGTTGCTGTTGGCGGGGTGGAACTCGCGTGCGGCCGAGGCGGGCGCCTGCGTGGTGCGCAAGTGCAGGACGCGGGCTGAGATCCTGCGTGCGGCGCTGGGCCAGCTTGGCGGAGGCGAGGCCAATGTGGTGGGCGACGGCCCGCCGGCAGGGCCTTCAACCGACGGTGAAGCGGCCGCCACACGGCCTGGGGACCCCAAAGGCGCGGAGCAGGATCTGGCGGGAGACTTTCTTGCGCTTGGCTACACGTACCTGATGGTCGAGTTGCTCACCCGGCAGATGCGGTACATGAGCAACCTAGACGAGGTGCACCTGCGGAACGAAACGCTAGCCGCGGCGCGGAGTTATGCGGAGGGTCGTGCCGACGCTTGCCGGGACCATCTGCGTGCGTGTTTTCAGGTGCTATTAGAGGCGCGTGAACGGTTTTACCCGGTGGAGGCCTACCTGGTTGACCTTACGTTGGTGGCTGGCACAACGCTGGGTGAAAGCCTACGGGGCGAGCTGTGCCAGCCAGTACCGCTGAGTTTGATGGTGGCGGCGGAGCATCTGGAGGAGATGGAACGAACGGCGCCGCAGTCCTTGGCTGCTTTGCGGCAGGCGTGCGAAGAGGGCCGCGTAACTGTGGTGGGTGGGGAGTACGCCGAGGGGCCGCTTGCGTTGGCGCCTTGCGAGGGCATGCTGGCGGGCTTGTTACGGGGCCTGGCCGTATACGAGCGGGTGTTGGGCCGCCGCCCGGTGGTGTTCGGCCGCCGGAGGCACGGGCTGCATCCTCTGCTTCCGCAGCTCTTGAGCCGGCTGGGTTTTGTCGGTGCGCTGCACTTTACGCTGGACGACGGCCACTTCCCCCATTCGGGTCAGAGCAAGATTCGTTGGCAGGGCCTGGATGCCAGCGCCATCGACGCGGTGCTGCGCGTTGCGGCCGATGCATCTCGAGTCGAGACCTTTCTGGCTCTGGCCCGGAAGATGGGCGAAACCATGGACCGCGACCACGTGGCCGTGCTGCTGCTGGCGCACTGGCCCGGGCAGTACAGCCCGTACTTGGGCGACCTAAGGCGGATGGCTCGCTACGCTCCCGTGCTGGGCCGGTTTGTTACGTTGGAAGAGTTCTTCGCGCGCACCGACCGGCCTGGAGAGCTGGTTCGGTTTCGGGCCGATCAATACCGCGCACCCTATCTCCACCAGTCCATTGTGCGAGAAGAGGCAGACTCTATTTCTCGCCTGGCGCTTTGGCATAAGCAAGCCTTGCAAGTGCAGGCGTTGCAAACACTACACACACTGGCCCTGCTGCTGGGGGCACAGGGGACTGATGGGGAGCCACAAGCCGACCACCCGGCTGCACTGGCGCCTGGGCCGGACAGCTTATCCGGCGAACCACAGCAAGAAGAGCGAATGGCCGCCGAGCTTGCGTGCGCGGCGGAGGCACTGGCACGCGCGCTCGCCGCGGGCGGCAGCACCATGCCGGGCTGGCTGGTGCTCAACCCCACGAGTTTCAGCACGACCTGCGGTATTGAGTTGCCTGCCGGCAGCCTGGTAGCAGAAGGCGGTCCGGTGGCGGCCGTTCAAGCAACATCCGATTCGACGCGAGTGGCGGTCGAGGTTCCTCCGCTGGGTTTTGCCTGGCTCCAGAGTGGCGCATCACGGGCACGCACGCCCAAGAGGCGTGCCCGGCCCATGGCGGAAGGGAGAATCGTCCGCAACGACCTGCTGGAGATCGAAGTCCATCCCGAGACGGGCGGCATTCGCGCCTTGCACGACTTTGCCTTCCGCGGCAATCGACTTTCGCAGCAGCTTGCCCTGCGGCTGCCCGGGCCGCGCCCCAAGCCAGGCGAGCCCTGGCGCGATCCCGACACGAATGCGGCCTACTCGTACATGGTGGCCGATGCGGTCGAATGTACCTCCGCCGGACCTGTACTGGGAGAGATCACCAGCCGCGGCCGTTTGCTGGATGCCGAGGGTACATGCCACGCCGCGTTTGTGCAGAAGGTGCAACTCTGGCGCGGCGTCCCCTATGCCGTACTGGAGATCGAGCTGGAGCCCATGCAAGAACCCAGGGCCGATCCCTGGAATTCATACTTCGCCTCGCGGTTCGCCTGGGCTGAAGAGGAGGCCGAGCTGTATGCCAGCGTGGGGTTGGCATCGCAGGCGAGCGGGGCCAGGCGCATCGAGGCCCCGGCGTACATCGAAATCCGTGCCCCACGGGCTGGATGTACGATTCTTACGGGGGGTCTGCCTTATCATCGTCGCATCGGAGGCCGCATGCTCGACAGTTTGCTCATTGTCAAAGGCGAGTCGCGGCGGCGTTTTCGCCTGGGAATCGCAGCGGACCTCAAACATCCTGCCCAGCAAGCCATCCACCTGCTGCAACCGTTCCCGGTCGTTGGCGGGATTGCAAGGCCGGCGAGCGGCGAGACGGGATGGCTGTTCCATCTCGATGCGCGCAATGTCGTGGCCACGTACTGGTCGCCCCTGGTAGAGTCTGGCTGCGTGGCGGGGTTTCAAGTCCGGTTGCTAGAAGTGGAGGGCCGGTCCGGCCGGGTCCACTTGCGCTGCATGCGCAGTCCGGCCAAGGCCAGGCAAGTCGATTTTCTAGGGGCGCCGCTCATCGACCTGGCCGTGCAAGAGGATCGTGTGGCCCTGGACATCGGAGCGTACGAATGGGTATGTGTAGAGGCGCGATGGGCTGTGTGACCGCTTGTGCAGCGCGGCCGAACAGCAAACACAGCGTACGGCTTGGAAGCCGCGGTGGTTATCCCCCGCAGTTTGCAGCGGCCTGCAACCATGGCCCCGTCTGCCGCCTTTGCACATTGCCGGGCCAGGGACAACAACAGTGATTGTGACCATAGACGGGCCAGCCGGGGCGGGTAAGACCAGCGCGGCTCGTGAGCTAGCGCGGCGGCTCGGCTTCGCCTTCTTGGATACCGGCGCCATGTATCGCGCCGTGGCGCTGGCCGCTCTCCGCCGCGGCGTGGATCTTGCCGATGCCCAGGCTGTCGCCAATCTGGCTCGCAACCTGCGCATCGAACTCGACGGCCCACGCATTCTGCTCGACGGCGAAGACGTCTCGCACGCCATCCGTACGGCAGAAATCACAAGGCTGACACACTACGCGGCCGACAACCCCGGCGTGCGCGCACACCTGGTCAGGCTCCAGCAACAGGCCGCCGCCAACGGCAACTTCGTCTCCGAAGGACGCGACCAGGGTACCGTGGCGTTCCCAAACGCGGAGTGCAAAATCTTCCTCACAGCCTCGCCCGAGGAGCGCGCCCGCCGCAGGCAACTCGACCTGGCCGCACGCGGCGAGCGGCTCTCGCTCGAGGAGGTGCTGGCCGAGCAGAATCTGCGCGACCAGCGAGACGCCTCGCGCCCCATCGGCCCTTTGCGGCCGGCCGCAGACGCCATCGTGGTCGTTACAGACGGGCTGACTCCCGAACAGGTGGTCGAGCGGCTGGAGCAGCTTGTGCGAGAACGCCTCTGATGGCCCAGCGACCGCTCTCCAAGCGCCTTTGGTATGGCTTTCTGCACGTCGTCTGCCGCCTTGTCGGAGTGGTGGTATACGGCATACGAGTCCGCGGGCGGCACCATGTTCCACCGACCGGCGGGGCACTGGTGCTGTCGAACCACCAAAGCCATTACGATCCGATATTGATCGGGCTGGCATGCGATCGTCGGTTGAACTACGTGGCGCGATCGACGCTGTTTCGCTTTGCCCCTTTCCGCTGGTTGATCAACTCGCTAGACGCCATCCCCATCGAGCGAGAAGGGTTGGGCCTGGCGGGCCTGAAAGAGACTCTGCGCCGCCTGAAACGCGGTGAGATGGTGCTGCTGTTTCCCGAAGGTACGCGCACGCGCACCGGCGAGGTGGGCGAACTCAAACCGGGTTTCAGCGCTCTGGCACGCCGGGCCGGAGTGCCGCTTATTCCCGTCGCCATCGATGGGGCATTCGATGCCTGGCCCCGCACCCGACGCTGGCCCTGGGTGGCTCGCATCGAAATCCAGTTCGGCGAACCCCTCCTCCCCCACGTAGCAGCAGCACTGAGCGATCGAGAATTGGTGGCGGAGATCGATCGACGTATCCGTGCCTGCCACGCACTCGCACGTGCCCGGCGCGGCGCCTCTCCCCCCAACAACCCTCGCGCGAGGCCGCAGTGCAAGTGCACTAACCCCACCTGCGCAAACTTACCGCGAAAGCGGCGACCGGTGCAGCCCTCGGCCCGCGCACCTGCCCAATAACAGGGCTCTAAGCTGCCATGGCCCCCAAGCCCGTCCCCATTGCCAGAGGCCAAACGAGCCTGTGGCCGCCACGCTCAGCCGCCGCCTTGGTAAACGGCAAGGCCCCTATGGGCCCCCCATCGCCGGGGCCCACATTGCGGGAGTCGACGCATGTGGAGGCTGACGAGGTTGGCCCCCATCGCCGCAGGGCACCGTAGAGAGCCTTTTCGTGAGGTAGGCTTTCTCGACCCAGCCGCCACCGGCTCTCTGCGGTACGTCCCTACACCCCACAACGACCACTTTGAGACTGGCATTCGTGCCAGGTTCCCCATCTGCCAGCCTTCTCCCCTGCCAGATGCCCAGCGCGGTTTTTCTTGCAACACTCGCAGCCCACGATTAGGCTATCTATTGAATCTTGCAATTGCCGGAGCCGGAGGAGGAGTACCCCCATGCGCCGCCCGTATGTATTGTTCCGCCTGCATGCACTTTGTGCGACTAGCCTTTGTGCCTACTTGGTGTTGACTTGCGACGCGCAGGCCCAAGTTGGTATCGGCAACGGGTTTATCGCCCGCGGCGTGGGTGGCGTCTCGATCGATGCCAACGGTGCCTTGGCCGCAGCCGAGCTTGATGAACTGCACAGATTGGCCGATCTCCGCCGCAAGGTCATGCAAGCCGTACCGGCCGATCTGCAACAGCCGAACGAATTGCGCAAAGTGTCGCTCCGCGGACTAGAAGAGGCGCTCACGCGCGCCCTTGCGTCCGACAAACACCTGCCCGATGAGCTGGGAGTGCTGGCCGGCTTGCAGCGCATCCGTTACGTGTTCGTATATCCCGAGCAGAACGACATCGTGCTCGTCGGCTACGGCGAGGGCTGGAAAATCGACGACCGGGGCAACCTCGTTGGCATCAACACAGGCCTCCCCGTGTTGCTGCTGGAGGATCTGGTTGTGGCCCTGCGAACGGCCGATCAGGCCGCGCGGGGAGGTATTTACTGCTCGATCGATCCGACGCCCGAGGGAATCAACCGGCTGGAAAGCTATTACAAGACCGTGCGGGCCGGAGCCGACCCGCGAGTCGTGGCCAAGGCGTTCGAAGAGGCCCTGGGCCCGCAAGTGATCACAGTGGGCGGCGTGCCCGACACCACGCACTTTGCCAGGGTGTTGGTTGCAGCCGACTACAAGATGAAGCGGCTGGGGATGAACTTCGATAAATCTCCAGTGGCGGGCATGCCAAGTTACCTTGAACTCATCAAGCGCAGCAGTCGCGGTGTGCAAAACCTTATGCCGCGCTGGTGGCTGGCAACCCACTACGAACCGCTGCTCACCGACGAGCAGGGCTTGGCCTGGGAGCTGCGTGGAGCGGGCGTCAAATGCCTGACCGAAGACGAGTTTATTGGCCCCAACGGCCGCCGGCAGCGCTCTGGCAAGGCCAGCCCTGCCGCGCAGAAGTGGGCCGACACGATGACTGCCAAGTACGACGAGCTTTGCCAAAAGGAACCCATCTTCGGCGAGCTGCGCAACTGCATGGACCTGGCCGTCATCGCCGCCTTGATCTCGCAGCATGGGCTGCTGCAAAAAGCCGACTTGCGCCTGCCCACGTTGCTGGGGCATGCCGGCCTGGTCAGCCATTTCGATCCGCCCAAGCAGGTCGATACGCGTGCCAGCTTTGTCGAGACGCGGCGAGACTACATCATCAGTGCATCTGGCGGCGTGATGATCGATTCGTGGCAGGCATCCAGCCAGCACGAGCGAAGCGACAGCCTGGCACCCGTGCGTGCAGAGGTTGATGCCGGCCGCGGCGACCACTGGCGCTGGAACTAGCTCCCGTAGAGCAAGCGTCCCCCGCATCGTAGTGCGAGCGTCCTCGCTTGCTCAGCAAGGCCGAAGACCCCGGCACACCTGCACAAGCGACGACGC
>FWWM01002328.1_pt1 | contig 51910 bp, 38 predicted proteins | sample 2228351 | NCBI WGS metagenome assembly FWWM01 (sample SAMEA103939774, study PRJEB20133) | metagenome | reverse complement strand
ACCTGCGCTCCGTCAACAGGACGACCGTGACGGTCTAGCACTCTTACTGTCACGTCCGCCTTGCGAATCTTCTCGATGCGCCTGTCCGCCGTTGACAGAATCTCTTGAGCGTTCATCACGACCTCCCGATAAGTAGCGGTTATCATAGTAAGTTACCTAGCGCAACTTCGTTGTGAACCACTCGTCTGTGAGCGCAACCCGTCGGTACGTAGTTGTCTATTCGCCATTTGCTGATGAAATACAATTGCTGACGGCGACGGTGTTGAAGAGGTCACCCTTTTCAACTTTAGCGTTCTGGAGCACAAGTCTGGACTACTCGCAGATGAGAGAGGTATACCCCAAAGCCCCCGCGTAGTTTAGCGCGGGGGCTCATACCGATCAGGCTACGGCAGATTCTCCCACTCCGCGGGCAGTTCCTGAATAACCCAGTTCTTCAGTTTGGTTGCCCGCTTGCGGAAGTACTTCGCGTGTCCATCCGCGAAAGCCGCGTTGAATCCGTCGTTGTGACGGTACGCCAGCCCGTCCCGACTACGCGCAAGGTCGGTCATCACATCAGCCCAGGTCTCGATCCAACCCTCGCGCGTATCCATCACCATGATGAGCTCAGCCGGGCGCACTATAGCCGCCGCTGACGTACCGCGCCGGATACCCCAGTACCGGAGGTTGGGGTCTCCGAAGCAGGTGAAGCCGGGTAGCTGGTTAAGTCCGTTCGCACCATCAAACCAGCAGCCAACAACGTTCCAGCTGTAGCTTGCGTAGTAGGCGCCTTCCCCACACTGTGTGCCCGGCACGTCACCCAGCGTGTAATCCCAGAAGCCGGCGTAAACGCGCTCCGACGGACAAACCTTCATCTGGCGGTTCTTGATGTAAGGATCCAGCATGTCGAGCCACCAGCGGTGTCCGAAACAGTTGCCGGGGTCACCCAGCAAGTGAGTGCTGCCGCCTCCATACTGCTCATCATAGTCCTGCGTGTACATCTGAGCGGCGAGCCCCAACTGTTTCAGGTTGGAAAGACATGAAATGCTCCTCGCTTTTTCGCGCGCCTGCGCGAACACTGGGAAGAGAATTGCCGCCAGTATCGCGATAATCGCGATCACCACGAGCAATTCGATGAGCGTGAAACCACGCCGATGCATTGTTGAGCCTCCTTTGCTAAGTTTTGTTTTGTCTCAGTCAGTCAACCCGCATGGGTGGAGCAGTCATGCGCGGCTGACGAACTTCCTTTGGTTGCGTCTGACGCCAAAATACCGCGACTATCACCGCTAAGATAATCGCGATGGCAATAACCGCCACGACAGGCGAAATCTCCTTTTTCATGGTGCAAGCGACCTCGCCTCACTGAGTTTTTATGTATATACCATAGCATAGCTAAACATGTCAATGCATCAGCAAGCGTGTTTGAAATCTTCTTCGACTCGCGTGTCACTGTGAGCAGGAATGAATCTCAGAGATGCTTCGGCTGGCGCTCCAGCACAACAATAGAATTGGAGAGCATGGCTTCGTATGAGCCAGTGATACAACTTATCTCCCTTCTTTGCAAGTTAACAGGGAAAAACCTCTCCCCTTGTCGGGGAGAGGGGTCTGCAAACAGCAGGAGGTCTTCTGCACTCTATACGCGGCGGCGACAACCATCCGTTTCCAGCGCGGTGCTACCCGAGCCGTATCACCCACGTGTTGTTGCCACGGTTCAGACTGAACTGCTGGGTGCGCTTACCTGCCGTGCCCGATGCCGTCACCCTGTACTCACCGAGGAAACCTCGCACTCTCGCTTCACCGCGGGCGTTGGTTCGCACCGTATCCTTCGTCCACCATTTGCCCTTGATGAGGCGCATCAGGCGATGGTACACCGGCTTGGGACTGAGGTCTTCGCGCAACAATCCTGCGGGAGCACCCATCCAGCCTCCGTCCATGAAGTCCCACCAGGTAATCGCTTCCACTGCCGGGTGCGAGAACAGGATAGTATAGAACTTCTCCACATAGTCTGCTTGGCGTGCCTCGCCATCCGGGGTAGTGGGCCAGGGTCTTGGCCGCATGAAGCCGTACTCCCCGGAAATCACGGTCGTTTCCGTGAAATGCAGAGGCTTGCCAAAGCGAGCATAGGTTTCGCATACCTGCCATGCTCGCTCCAGGGGCCATTCGCCGCCGTGCATGTGCGACTGGATACCGACCGCGTCGAACGGCGCCTTGCGCTTGACCAGCTCCTCCACCAGCTGTTCGAACGCGGGGCTGATGTTGTAGTCGTTATACAACAGGGTCGCTTTCGGATTGGCTTCTCGCGCCCACGCAAGGCTTTCTGCCACCACTGCCGCCGCCCCATCGCGTTTTATCCAGTTACCGACGCCGTTCTGAAACCTTTCCGACACGGTCGCCTCGTTCACCACATCCCAGCGGTCAATCAGCCCTTTAAACCCCGACACGATCTCGCGCACCCGCGCTCGCAAAAGGGCTTTCGCCTCGTCCGGGTCGCTCGGTGCCCAGCGGGGATACACCTCGTGCCACACGAGCGGGTGTCCTTTGGTGGCAATGCCCCGCTCTTTGCACCACCGCGCGATGCGCTCCTGAAGGTCACGCTGAGCCTGCGTGCGCCCACGCTCCGGTTCATACGCGCCCCAGTAGAAGGCGAGTGTGGCGTAATTGAGCAAAGCCGCGAATTGCTCGGCATACTTCCTGTGCTGTTCACCGTGGTAGTTGAAGAGTGGAAAGATGTTACAGCCGAACAAGAAAGCATGGCGCGTCTGTTCGACGTCTACCTGCACCCCGGCGAGTGGTCTACCCTGTCGATCCACCACCCTCACCGTCACGTCCGCCTTGCGAATCCTCTCGATACGGCTGTCAGCCGTCGACAGAATCTCCTGAGCGTTCATCTCTGCCTCCTGTCACTTAGCGGTTGTCGGAGCGAACGACATGTAATATATTCGCTATATACTACTGCTACTCCTGTGCAAGGCGGCGTGCCAGCCTGCTTGACAGCACTGAGCTTGCGGTGTAAAGTAGGACTATGCCCGGAAGGGAGGTGAGCAAACATGGTTCGCGGAGGCTTCTTCTGGGTGTTCGTCGTCCTCGCAGGTGTGGGGCTGTCTGCGCAAGCGCGCCAGCCCGCGGTTCCTGCACTGGCTGTGTCCGACTTCACCGGGGACAATCCGTCGCTCTGTCAGGTGGTGACCGAGACGGTTCTGACCGACCTCGCCAAATCGCGCCGGATTACTCTGGTGGAGCGCGCACAGTTGCGCGAGGCGTTGAACGAGCTCCGTTTGCACAAATCGGGGCTGGTCGGACTGAATGAGATGGCAAGCGCGGGCAGGCTCATCGGCGCTACGCATGTGGTGGTGGGCAGTGTCGGAGTGAACGAAGGGCGGGTCATCTTGAACGCGCGGGTGATCGACGTACGCACCGGCGCCCTGTATGCGGGCGCAGGGGAGAACACAGAGGGCTGGAGTGATGAGCTCTTCGGACTGGCACACGAGCTGGCGAACCGCTTACATTACCGATTGACCGGCGAACCTCTGCCAGGTTATCCGGAACCTGCGTCGTCGGCTCAATCTGCAAACCGCTCGGAGGCGGAACCTGTCCTGGCTGTGCCTCCGCCCGCGCCGGACTGGGCAAACCTGCCCGAAACTCCTGCTATTGCGAATGCGCTCGGGAAGGGCTGGATGCGCCTGTTTGCGGATGGCTCGTTTCGCCCGTGGGAGACGGTCAGTGAGCGCTACTTCTACGAAACCCTGCGACGCTTTGCCCGCCGGTACCAGCTGAATGATGCCCATCTCTTCCCGCACGCTGCTGGCGACAGCGCTCTTAGCCGTCTGAAGGCAGTGCGGATAGCAGACACGCTGTTCGGTCGTCCGTCAGCCTATTTCCTCGACGTGCCAGAGTGGGCGGGGCAGTGGCTGACGAAGGGTGTTCATAAACCGCTCACCCGGGCCCAGTTTGCCGAGCTCCTCTACCTGCTGGAAGAACAGGCGCAACGCGCGATAACGCCAATAGCGTCTTCATCGTCAGTATCTGCGCTAGGTCGATAAGGGCGCGACTCGGTCAGGACAGAAAGGAGTGTGCCGTCATGTGGAAAGTGTTTGCGCTTGTCTGCTTGCTCGTTTCGCGAGTGGCTTGCGCCTCCAGCGACGTGATTGCGGTCGCCGACTTCATGGGCAAGCCTGTGGAAATTGGACAGGAGATCGCCGAGACGCTGGGCACCGATCTTGCCAAGTCTGACCGTATCACGCTGGTCGAACGCGCTCAGCTCGGGCAGGCTTTGCGAGAACTGCGCCTGCAGAGCACGGGGTTGACGGAGCCTTCGCAGGCAAAGCGCGTGGGAAAGCTGATCGGCGCTGATGCCATCATCGTGGGCAGTTTCTACGTGCGAGGCGAACTGATCGTCATCAACGCGCGGGTGGTGGACGTGCGTACCGGCAAGGTAATGGCGGGCAAGGCGGAGAACGTGCAGGGCAGGCTCACCGACCTGTACAGCCTGCTGGGCGACCTGGCAAACCGCCTGCATCTGCGCCTGACGGGAATCGAGCTGGCATCTTCCGAGCCGGGTCAGGTGAAACCCAGCACAGCACGCCTCAAACTGGCGGATGTGGAGGACGACACGGAGATTCTTTATGTTGTTCAGCAGGGCTGGATGCTGGGCACGCCCGATGGCTACTTCCTGCCCGACAAGCCGGTAACTGTGGGCGATTTCGCGCGGGTGCTGGCGCGGTTCGCCTCTGCACGGCAGTGGGCTGGTTCTCTGGAGTTCGATGCCACCCGCCGCGGCGACCTGATGACCGCCCTGCGTGCGGTAGTTGCGCTGACCCGGTTGTCCGTTCCGCCCGAACGCTTCCGCGAGCAACCCTATGCCGAAGGTGCGCTCGCGCTCTTGCCAGCATGGGCGAGACCTTACGTGTATCAGGCGCAACAGCAGGGCTTCATCCGAGACATCGGTGAAGCCTCTCCGCATCATGTGCTGACCAGAAAACAGCTCGCCCATTTGCTGGCGCGCGTGATGCCACCGCCCCCAACCATGCAGCTGGCATCAGCCAACCCGACTGGAACTGCGAGCCCAGCGGGAGCGTGGACGGGTCTCGTCGTGGATGTACGCGGGCTGGATATGCGCCCGTGCATGAGCCCGGTGCTGGTGGATACGAACGGCAAGCAGGTGTACCCTGAAACGAACAGTATTCCCCCCATTGACTATATTCAGGAGTACGGAATCGCTGACTTCGTGAAGATGGAGAGCCAGAGCCAGCGCGCGGGTGACAATCCGGTCTATGTCAAGGCGGTTCAGGTGACGGGACGCGCCCGCGATACGGTAGTTATCCGCCCCGAAGACGCAGAACGAATCCTGCAGGCAGAAAAACAGGCGGGTTTCCTCAAACGGTGGCGCGTCGTGTTTCTGGTGGATTGAAATGCGTCGTGCGGTTGCCATAGTGTTCTGCTTTCTACTGAATGTCAGCACGGGGGCGATTCAGCCAGATGTGGAGGTGATTGCCTCTGGAATGGCGCCGACGGGGCCCGATCGTGCCGCAGCCATCGATGAGGCAGTGCTGGACGCCAAGCGCAACGCCGTGGAGCAGGCGGTGGGCGTGCTGGTGGATGCGGAGGCACTGGCGCAGGACTACGAGGTGATATGGGACAGCATCCGCACGCGCAGTCAGGGCTACATCAAGCGCTGGGAGCTGCTGGGCGAGCCGGAATGGGATACCCGCGCCGGGCTGGTGAAGGTGCGCATCCGCGCAGTGGTCGGCACCGCGGAAGCGGTCAAAGACCTGTGGCAGATACCCGAGGTGTACAACGCACTGGAGCGTCCGCGTGTGGGGGTGAAGCTGGTCGGTGCAGGGACGAGTCAGTCCGAACCGCTTAGCACCGCCGCGCTGGCGCACGCTCTTCGGGTGCGGGGCTTCGATGTGTCAGACAGTACGGCATCGTTGCCAGAGGTGCTGGTGGTGGGCACGGTGCGCACGGAAATGACCATTCGGCTGGGTGACCCGAATACCCCCTACAAGGTGGGGGAGCGGGTAGGCGTGTGCAAGGCGTTCGCGGAGGTTCGGGTGGTGTGGGCGGACAGCGGCGCGACCATCGTGCCTCCGTTACGATGGGAGTCGGCAGGCTTCAGCTTCGCGTCCAATGAGGAAGCGCGGCAAGAGGCTTTGCGCAAAGTGGGTGCCGATCTGGTGGAAGAGAGCGGCGGTGCGCTGGCACAGAAGTTGATCGGCGCATGGATGGCGCAGTTGCAGAACGGCTTAAGAGTACGTTTCGTGGTGCGCGGTGCGGACTATCGGACGCTGGCACAATTTGCGGACAGACTCCGTCAGATGCACGGGGTGGTGCGAGTGGAACGCGAGCGCATGGAGGCAGGCGGTGGGATGGTTGAGGCAGTGGTGAGAACGACGCCAGCCGTCCTGCGCCGTCAACTGCTTCGTCTGCAGGTCGGTACGAAACGGGTGGTGATTCTGCGCCATTCGCCCAGCGCCATCCGTTTGGCACTGAAGTAAGTCTCAGCAACACGGGAAGGAGGTTTCTGCAATGAGATACTGGATCACTGCAGTCTGTCTGATGGTTTGCGCATCGGCGATTGCCCAGACGCGCCCGCCGGCGAGCCAGATGGTGGGTTTGGTTGAGAAAATCGGGGACAAGGGCAAGATCGACTGGCAGTATGGGGTCATCTACGGCAAGGGGGTCGGCGCCATCCCCACCAACGAGCCGAACAAGGCAAAGGCATATCTCAAAGCGCGTCGCTACGCCGTGATGACCGCGCTGGAAAACCTGCTGATGGTCACCGACCGGGTGCGTGTGGATGCGACCGCCTATGCCGAGGACTTCGAGGTGCAAAATGAACGTATCCGTACGGAGGTGCGCGGCTTCGTCAAGGGCGCGGAGGTCATCAACGAGCGAACGATCACGCTGAACGGCGCGCCTGCCGTAGAGGTGACGATGGCGGTGCGCATGTACGGCGAAGAGGGCCTGAGTCGGCTCCTCGTGCCGGAAATCGCGGCGCAGTCCGCTCGGCCCAGCGCGCCGTTGCCGGTGGTCACAAAGCCCGTTTCAGCTCCCGCGCCTCCGGTCACCTCTGCACCCGGTAACCTCTACACCAGCGTCATCATCGACGCACGGGGGCTGGGCATTCGCCCCGCCATGAGCCCGAAGGTGCGGCGTAGCGATGGCAGTGAGGTATGGGGCACGGTCAACGCCAGCCACGACTTCGTGATCGAGCAGGGCATCGTCGCCTATGCAAAAACGCTGGAGGAGGCGAAGGCGAACAAACGCGCAGGCAGTAACCCGCTCATCCTGCGTGCGATCGGCTACGCGAAGACGCCCGGGCGTTGCGACCCCGTACTCTCGGACAACGATGTGCGCCTTCTGCTGACGGCTAACGAGGCATCGGGCTTCCTGAACGAGTATCGAGTCATCTTCGTAATCGATTAGCAGTCCGCGCCTGTGATTGCCCCTCGTCTGCTTCGTGCAGGGGAGGGGCGTTTTCGTTCGAGCAGGGAAAAGGACGCCTTCGGGAGAACCGCAAAGCTCGGTAACAGCCGACAACGAGTGAAGAGGAGGACGACATGGCGAAGTTTCGGGTTGGGTTTATCGGAACCGGGCGCAAGCCGGAGCGCCCCAGCGGTATGGGATATGCGATGGCTTACGCCCACGCAGATGCCTACACATTGCTGGCGGACTGCGAACTGGTAGCGTGCGCAGACATTGTGGAGGCGAACGCACGCGCTTTTGCGGAGGCGTACGGCATCTCCGCCGTGTACACCAGCCACCGCGAAATGCTGGAGAAGGAGCAACTGGACATCGTGAGCATCTGCACCTGGCCCATGACGCACGCGGAGCTGGTTATCGACTGCGCCGTCGCCGGGGTGAAAGCCATCCACTGCGAGAAGCCGATGGAGTACTCATGGGGAGCCTCACGACTGATGGCGCAGGAATGTGAGAGACGCGGAGTGCGCCTGACGTTCAACCACCAGAGGCGCTTTGGCAAGCCGTTCCGCATGGCGAAAAAGCTGCTCGATGACGGCGTAGTGGGACAGCTGGTGCGCGTGGAGTTCGGGGCGGGCAACCTGTACGATTACGGCTCGCACAACTTCGATATGTGCAACTACTTCAACGACGAGACCCTTGCCGAATGGGCGATCGCGCAGATTGACTACCGCACCGAGAACCTCGTCTTCGGCACCCACAACGAGAACCAGGCTTATGCGCTGTGGAAGTACCGCAACGGCGTGTGGGGCGTTGCATCTACAGGCGCCGGTGCACGTCTTGTGGGGGCACATCATCGCATTATCGGCACGGATGGCGTGATCGAAATCGGCTCGATGGAGCCGAACACGCCCGTCCTGCGCTATCGCACTTTCGGCAAAGCAGAATGGCAGGTCGTGGACTGCGGAAACGAGGGGTTGCACGGTCCCGGTTACATCGAGCGTGCCATCGCCGACATCGTTGGCGCCCTGCGCGAAGGTCGGGAGTCCGAACTATGCTCCCGCAACGCCTTGAACGCGACGGAGATTATCTTCGCGTGCTACGAGTCGGCGCGGAGGCGTGGACGGGTAGACCTGCCGCTGACCATCACCGACAATCCGCTGGTGGACCTGGTGGAGCGCGGCGAGATCCGCCCATCCCCGCGAACATAGGCAGGAGACTTCGCATGCGCAAGCTCGCTCTGCTGTTGTTCATGTCTCTGGCTCTTTCACCCAGGTCACAGTCTGACTGGCACACAGACCTGTGGGGCGCAAACGGCGGATACTGGCGGTTAGGCGTGCCTGTGGTTGTCAGGAACCCCTCCAGTACAGACATCCACGGCTATGTGCTGAGCCTGCGCGTGGGAAAGGGGGCTGGGGAATTACCCCTTGCACAGCAACCGCCAGACTGCCTGCGCATCTGCAGTTCCTCCGGCACCGAGTATCTGTACGAGGTCGTTTCGCTTCGCCAGAAATCGTGGCTGGGCGACGGAGACGAGATACGGTTTGCGGTCGACGTGCCCGCGGGTCAGGAAGAAACCGTCTACATCTACGCGGGCAACCCGGTAGCGCTGGCGGATGAACCTGCCACGCTGAGAACCTCTTTGCGCAACGGCGGGTTCGAGGAACGGAATGGCTCCAATCCGCGCTACTGGGGCAGTGGCTTGGCATCGCCCCAACACCTTGCAAGGTATCTTTCCAACGAGGGCAGGAAGGGAAGCGCGTGCGTGTATCACCGGGTGACTGCGGGTGCGCCGCCTGCATGGGTGCAGTGGAGCCAGGCGGGGATTCTGGTATCGCCGGGACGGCGTTATGTGCTTCGTGGATGGGTACGGGCGCACAACGTGGAAGGACAGTGCGGATTTTACGTGCACGTGAACGGCGTGCGTCCGCAGATGGTGAACATCGTGCAGAGCGCAGGGGAGGGCACCTACGACTGGCGACAGGTGGAGATTCGGTTCGAAGTCCCACCCGGCGGTCAGACGGCGACCGTCGGCACCGTGCTGTACGGCACGGGCGAGGCGTGGTACGACGACATATCTCTGGAAGGCGACGACACTACGCCATTGGTGCAGGTGCGCGTTCTTCCCGTGGAGCGACGCGATCTGAACCCTGTGCTAACCCGGCGTGAAGCCTGGGGGACAGAATGGCTGGTGCGAGCCTCGGTGCTGGTGCGCAACTTCGCCGAGGATACGGTAGAGCGGGCGGTGATGGTCTCGCTGCCGCGCGCGGTGCACATGGTTCGGCAGGTGGCAGGCGAAGTGCGCGCCCCGCTGAAAGCGAAGGTGCTGGATATCCAGACAGGTACAACGCTCCCAGCGACATGGATAGGTGACTCGTTGTGCTTTGTGGCTCGATTGCAGGCGCTGACCGAGAACCGGTATGATGTGTATCTATCCCGTGAGGGAGCAGGTGAGGAATCGCTGAACAACTATCGGCAACTCCTGCACCACCGCGCGAATCTGGCGCGGGAAGGGGATTTCGAATCGCGCGAGCGCGCCCTGCGATGGTGGGCGTCGGGTGGAGAGGCGACCGGTACCTCTGGCTTCACCGCCGAATGGGTCTCGCCGGGCATGTTTGGTGAGGGGGCATTGCGCCTCGCGGTGCCTTCAGATCGCCCTCTGGATTGGGTAGGCTGGCGACTGCTGAACGTGCCGGTTGCACCCAACTCCCGTTATCTGTACGCCGCATGGGTCAAAACGCAAGGCGTCATCGATGGTTCGGTGGACATTCATGGGCACTTCAAAGCGACGGACAACTCGCTGGCAAAGGGCGCGCAGTTCTTCAGCAGCTCACGAAGACTGACCGGCAATAACGACTGGACGCTGTGCTGGACGCACATAGTAACGCCGGCAGACGCCCACCATGTGGAACTCCACCTCACGATGAATGCTCGCGGCACGGTGTGGCATGACGGGGTGCTGTTCCTGCCGGTAGAACAGGGCGTTGTGCGCCGGGTGGAGGCAAACCCATCTCTCTTGCCGCGCGAGCCGTTTTCGGCGTGGCAGGTGAATCCGCTGGTAAAGGTCTTTCCCGACGACCCACCGCGTGCCTCCAGCAAGAAGCTGGAGATAGAGTGCGCGTGCAACGAATGGGAGCCTCTGCATATTGCCCTCTGGAGCCGGAACGACCTCAAGGCGGTGGAGGTATCGGTCTCTACGCTGAGGCATCCCAGCGGCGCTGTGCTACCAAAACCGACCGTATATCGCGTGATGACCGTGCCGGTGGACGTGCCGACAAACTACTATGTCAGCCGACTGCCCCAGTATTGCCGGCACGTACCGCGCTCTGCCCCCTCCTGCGACGGCTGGGCTGGGGAGTGGCCCGACCCGCTTCTGCCCGCGGGGCTGTTTGACCTGCCTTCCCGCCGCACTCAGGCAATCTGGGTCGACCTCTACGTGCCCGAAGAGGCGCCGCCTGGCGAGTATCTGGGCAGTATCACGATATCGGGTGATGGCAGGAAGCTGCTGGAGATACCAGTGCGCGTCAGGGTGTGGGACTTCGCTCTGCCCAGACGCAGCCACCGGCGCGTCGTGTACGACCTGCGTTCGGGACCCGGCTCGGACGTGACGCGCGGCGAGAACGTGAGCACGCTGAAGCAATGGTACCAACTGATGGCACAGCATCGGGTGAGCCCGGATGTGGTGCTTCCCACGCCCGAGTTCCGGCTGGAAAACGGACGGGTGGTGATGGACGCCTCGAAGTTCGAGCCGATGGCGAAGTATGCTTTCGACGAGCTGGGGTTCAACCACTGCTATACGCCTTGGGTTTTCTATGCGCTCGGCTGGGCATATCCGCTCGGACCCAAGTTCGGTTTCCAGCCACGCACCCCCGAATACGAGAACGCCCTGCGCAGTGCCTATCAGCAGCTGGTAGACCTCTTCACGCGAAACGGCTGGCGCGACCGGCTGGTGTATTACCTCTCGGACGAGCCGTTCCTGAGCCAACCGCAGGTGGTGGAAGACCTGCGCTATTTCATCAACGTCATCAAGCCTGTTGCTCCCGATGTGCCCATCTTCTCCAGCACGTGGGGACATTCCCCGCTGTTGGACGGCTATCTGACCATGTGGGGCATCGGGCAGTATGGAGTGTTCCCTGTAGCGAAAATGCGCGAACGACGCGCCGCCGGTGACCAGTTGCTGTTCACGACAGACGGTCAGCAGGCTCTGGACACGCCTTACCTTGCCACCGAAAGACTGCTACCGCTGTACTGCTTCGTCTACGACGTGGAAGGCTACGAGTTCTGGGGGTTCAGCTGGTGGACGCACGATCCATGGAAGCGCGGATGGCATCAGTACATCTCGCAGAGCGATCAGGGGCAGGAGTTCTACTGGATTCGCTACCCGAACGGCGACGGCTACGTGGCATACCCGGGCGAAACGGTTGGGCATAACGCCCCTCTGCCGAGCATCCGGCTCAAGGCGATCCGCGAGGGTGCGGAGGATTACGAGTATTATCTGCTCTGGAGCAGGTTAGTGGAAGAACGCGAGAAGCGGGGCGAGGCGGTACCGGGCGCAGAGGAGACGCGGAGGAGTATGGAGGCGCTGGTGCGTGTCCCCAACGCGGGCGGACTGCGCTCCACCGAAATCATGCCCGACCCCGACGCCATATACCGCCTCCGCAGGCAAATTGCCGAGCAGATTGCGCATTTTTCACGGTAGGAGGGACATATGCTGACGGCGCGAGTGACCATCGAGGCCAGCCGGGTGCTGGAAAAAGTCAACCGCTGGGTGTTCGGCAACAACATGCTGGGATACCAGAAGGGCGGGTGGCCCCATGCCGAACCGGTTTATCACGACCGGGGCGCAGGCATCTGGGACCCTGAGCGCAGGCGTCCGGTAGCAGAGATGGTGGCGCTGGCACGCAACATCGGGTTGAGCGTGGCGCGCTATCCCGGCGGGTGTGGCGCGCATCTGTTTGACTGGAAGAAGACGGTGGGTCCCCTGGAGAACCGTCCAGAACAGCAGTTTGGTCTGCCGGAGTTTCTGCAGTGCTGTGAGGCGATGTATGCCATCCCGCTGATCACGCTGGCAGACTATCACGGCACGGCGGAAGACGCGGCGCATCAGGTGGAGTATCTTAACGCACCGGCAGGGTCGGGTAGCCGGTGGGCGCGACTGCGGGCACAGGACGGGCATCGCGAGCCGTGGAACGTGCGCTATTTCGAATACGGCAACGAGACCGAGCACGGCGACCATCAGGGGCGTCGTATGTCCCCCAGGGAGTACGCCCAGAACTATCTCGAGTATCGACGCGCCATGAAGGCGGTAGACCCGAACATCCGGCTGGGTGCCGTGGTCGCGACTGGCTTTCCCTCGCTGGAGGAGTGGGCGCGCCCGGTCATGGAGCGAATAGGGGCAGAAGTGGACTTTGTCATCCACCATTCCTACATCCCGCACTACTATCGGGAAGACGGCGTGCCCAGCGCGCAGGAGCTGTTTGCGCTGGCACTTGCGAGTCCGGCACAAATCCAGAGCTACTACGACGACCTGCGTCGGTTACTTCGTCAAACCACCGGGCGCGACAACGTGATGATTGCTGTCACGGAGTTCAACGGGCATTTCGTGCAGGAAAAACCCGTGCCCTGCCGCCATACGCTGGGCAATGCCCTGCTGAACGCCGAAATGCTGAGGATTTTCCTGAACCCGGAGAACCGTATCCTGATGGCGAACTTCTGGCAGTTTTGCAACGAGTACTGGGGCGCGGTGAAGGGCTATGTGCATCTGGGTGAACCTCTCATCAAGCGACCGCAGTACTACCCCTTCGAACTGTATCACCGTCACTTCGGTGATGAGCTCGTGGCTGTGAGCGTGCAATCACCTGTCTATGAGGTGGATGGCGGCTACGGCGTGGCACCGGCGCGGGGCAGTGGGCATCCTGGCGGTGCGGTCGGTGCGCCGGTAAAGCCCACAGGCGCATGGCGAATCTTCCCGCTGGATGGCGTTGTGCAGAGGCTGGAACGGAACATCCTCGCGGTGGAGTTCACTCGCGATGAAGACCTGAACTACTATCACGCGCGTCTCGTGTTTCCCGCCAAGCCGAACACCCTTTATCGTCTGCGCGGGTGGGTGAAGACAAGCAACCTGACCGGTGCCCGCGGTGCGTGCTTCCAGATTGGCGATGCGCGCGGCTGGCTCGCGACACGATCAGCGGCGATCTCGCCAGAGGTCACTGGCACTTCGGACTGGAGATTGGTCGAGGTGGAGTATCGTACACTGCCCGACACGCGCGAGGTGGAAGTGCTGGCGCGCCGTCTGGAGGGCGGTGGAGCAGTTTCTGGAAAAGCATGGTTTCGCGATGTGCAGATACAGGAATGGATTCCGCGCACGTTTCCCGCAGTGCCGTACCTGTCCGCTATCGCCAGCCGACGTGCCAGGAATCGCGTTTACGTGATGCTGATGAACAAGCACCTGAGCCTTCCGATGGAGGTGACGGTGGAGGTCAATGGGATGACCCCACGCGAATCTGCACTCTGGACGCTGACCGGCGACAGCGTGGACGCCACCAACGAGCGCGACCCGAGTGCCGTCAGAATCGTCCACCGCGCGCTCGGTAAGGTGGGGCAGAGATTCGGTGCGCGTCTGCCTCCCCACTCGCTGACGGCACTGGAAATCTGGTAAAAAAAAGCCCTGCGGCGGTCATGTACCGCAGGGCATGGAGGGCATTCCAGCGAGCCGGCTACTGGTTCTCCTTTTGCTCTTCGCGAGACTGTCCGTAAGTAGGCGGCTGCTGGTTGTCCTGTGACTGGTTGATCGTGGCTGGCGGCGCACCCGGAGGTGGTCCGGGCTTGTCCGCGCAACCGCTGAGCACGGCAACAGTCAGGAGGGTGACAAACAAAGCTCCCAATCTGGCGTATCGCACCATCTTCAGCAACCTCATGGCCATCGACTGTCATCGTTCAACACGCCGTCGCGCCACAGGCGCGCCATCGGCGGGCTAATGGCGAACCGCCCCTCGTACGACTTGAACCACTCGTAGCGGTACCACTTGGCATGACCATCGGCGAAGGTGCAGTTGATGCCCCCGTTGTGGCGACCGGAGAGCTGGTCGAACACTTCATTCCATGAAGTACCGCCCGGCTCGATGTATGGACCGTTGTTCGCGCTGAACGGATTGGTGTCGGGCTGGACGTCCTCGGAGCCACCGCGCGCTTCCGCGATGATAATCAGGTCTGCTGTGGTCTCCCACTGCGCCTCGTTGTGCTCGTAGCCGCTGTAGGTCGTGCGGTTGTAGCCGTAGTTCGCAATCAGCTCCTCGTTCTTCGCGTAGCTGCCGTAGATGATCGGCGCCGGCTTCGAGCATCCTCGCGCTGTGCGCACGTTAGCAGGCACGTTGCCGGGGAAGGAGCCGATGAGTTTGACGTACGGGGGATCATCGCCCCACGTGTAACAATTCTCGTCCGCCGTGAACTCGATCATCTGCGTCCTGGGTGCAGATGACTGCGGGCACATAAAGATGTCCCAGCTCTTGATGTAGGGGTTCAGCGGTATATGCCACTCCCACCAGTTGAACACGAAGAAGCCGTCGTAGTCCTGCGCGTACATGCGCATGGCGGTTCCCAGCTGGCGGGTGTTGCTCAGGCAGCTCGCTGACCGAGCCTTTGCCCGCGCCTGCGAGAAGACCGGGAACAGAATCGCTGCCAGTATCGCGATAATCGCGATGACCACGAGCAGCTCGATCAACGTGAATGCGTTCCGTTTCATGGCGCGTCCTCCTGTAGATTGGATTTTGCGCCTCCAGTGTACCGGGCGGGGATTAAGAGCGTGTTGTGACAGCGTTAACGAACCTTTAAGGATTGCAGGGGCGGGGTGAGGAGAGCCTCACCCCGTACAGTGGCTACACAGTGGGAAGCCCCATCGCCTTCAGCCACGTCTGCAGTTTGGCGATGCGCTCATGGTCGCGCGAGGGAAGGGACAGCGGGCGACCCCGGCAGTCCACCACCAGTCCTACCACGCCGCCTTCCGCCTCCACGATTCGCGGCTTGCCACGCCCCGCACCCACATCGAAACCTCGTGCCGGGCGTATCTCCACCTCCACCTTCTCGCCCTCCGCGAGGGGGAACACGCGCAGTTCGCCAAAGCGCAGCTGGTGTGTCTCGCCTCCCATACGGAGCGTGCACACCTCATCACCCTCTTTGGTCGTGCCGACGGGCGCAATGCACGTGCCCAGTATCACCAGACAGTCGCGCTCGAACACCTCCGTTGCCGCCTCCGGGTGGATTTGCGATAGCACGCCCAGCTGCGGCATCATGAAGATGGAGTCCACCGTCAGCATCGTCACGCCTTCGGGCTGATAGGCATCCAGCATCATCAGCGCCGCCTGCGCACGTCGTGGGGCATGGCTCAGCACCCCTCCGCTTCCCACCAGCATGTCCAGCTCCATCATGTTGACCAGCGTCTTGCCGGTGTCTTCCTGCGTCAGCGCCTCGCCGATGGTGCGTTGCTGCTGAACGCCTTTCAGTCCACGCGCCAGCGACTTGTGATGCTCAAAGGCGAGGCGCAATGCCTCACGAGCCACTGCCTGCTCCACGTACAGGTCTTCCAGCGTCTGCGGGATGGTGGTCGGACGAATCATCTTGTTGCGCAGGCGGTTACGCAGGTCGCGCTCGTCGATTTCAAAGGGTAGCCAGCGCCGGATGTTGGCGACGCCCGTCTCCACCAGCACGTTGCAGATGGAGTAGCTCATGCCGAGGTTGGCGCTGACGGTACGGTTGTAGACGCCGTTGAACACCGAGAATACGTCCGTCGTCGCGCCGCCGATGTCCACGCCCAGGATGTTGATGCCGCGCATCTCGGCAATGGTCTGCATGATTTTGCCCACCGCGTTCGGGGTGGACATGATGTCCGCGCTCGTCCAGCTGAGCAGTTTGCTGTAGCCGGGCGCCTGTTGCATCACGTGTTCGAGGAAGAGCTCGTGGATAGCCTCCCGCGCGGAACCCAGGTTTTCCCGTTCCAGCGTGGGGCGCAGGTTGTCCACAATACGCAAATCCACTTTGCCGTCGAGAAGTTGTTTCACCGGCTCGCGAGCGTCTTTATTACCTGCGTAGATAACCGGCAGGCGCATCCCGCCCAATCGGGGGCGCGGGTCTGCCGCGACGAGCATCTCGGCGAGCTCCACCAGATGCGTCACGGTGCCACCGTCCGTACCGCCCGACATCAGAATCATATCGGGGCGCAGCTGGCGGATGCGCTGGACTTTTTCGTAGTCCTTGCGTCCGTCGTCGACGGCAATCACGTCCATGATAATCGCCCCCGCGCCCAGCGCTGCGCGTTGCGCGCTCTCCGCAGACATCACCTTGACCACTCCGGCGACAGTCATTTGCAGACCACCGCCCGCACTGGACGTGGACAGGTAAGCGTCTACTCCGGTGCACTCGTCAATCTGGGGCGTGAGGATTTTGCCGTCGCGGATAAAGGTTTTGCCCGTCAGCTCCTCCAGTTCGCGCACGGCGTTCAGCACACCCACGGTCACGTCGTCAAACGGGGCTTCTACCGTCGTCGGGGCTTCCCCGCGAGCAATCAGCCGGTATCCTTCTGGTTTTTTCTCTATCAGAATCGCTTTGGTCGTCGTGCTCCCACAGTCCGTGGCGAGAATCGAACGGATTTCAGGCATACGAAAAGACTCCTTGCGAAGTTCGGTACAAATCCACCGGTTATCTTATCCCAAGATCGGGCAGAAGTCAACCGATGTTCTCGTACCGATTGTTGCCCGCCCTGTCTTCGCCACGTACCAGCCAGATTTTCCAGTCGGGCCACCGGTCGCGGTCGAGTTTGACCTCCACGGGCATATAGCGCATGGTGTATCCGCAACGACGGCGCGGGGAGCGATTGGCGTGGGAGCCGTGCAGGAGCCACGCATCGTGCAACGACATCTCGCCCGCCTTCAGCACGATGTCCACCGCCTGCGATTCGTCCACGTCCGTCTCCAGATTCAGCACATAGCGTGAAGGGTCATCCACCTGATGATGTTCCACCGCGCCCCACCGATGGCTCCCCGGAATGACCTTCATGCACCCGTTTTCTGTATCCGAATCGTCTACCGCCAGCCACACGGTCACCACCTTCATCGGTGAGAGGGGCCAGTAAGTGGCGTCCTGATGCCAGGGAACAGGCAATCCGTCCCCGCCCGGCTTGGCAATGAAATGGCTGGAGAAAAGCACGATGTTGGGTCCGATCAGCTGTTCCACCACATCCAGAATGCGCGGGTGCTGGCACCATTTCATCAAGTAGGGGTCGTCGAAGTGGGGATGGTCGAGCGATTCGGGGCGTCTGCCCGGCGGCAGGCTGGCGATGAGGTTGTCCACATAGGTTCGCAGTTCGTGCAGTTCCTCATCAGTGAGGATTTTGCCGTACACCAGATAGCCCTGCTCTTCGTAGTGTCGCAGTTCGTCGGGAGTCAGGCGTCGCGCTTGCATCGGGTGTGCCTCCTTCGGTCGAGTTTGCGCACCTGTACACTTCGCGACGCTAAACAACGACTCCTGCCTACGGGCGCGCCAGCGTGGACGGGTTCTCGACAGTACGCGGCAGTTCGGACGGAGCGCTGAGGAAGGTGGAGGCGTAGCTCCACTCCAGCCACGGGCGTGGATACAGCCCGATGACCGCGGTTGCCACCACGCACACGGCGATCGCCACGCTGAGCGAGCGACGGAACCGGAAGGGCGCTTCATCCATCGGTGCGTCGATGAACATGCGCTTTGCCACCATCAGGTAGTAATAGAGGGCGATAACGCTGGTGATGGCGCCGATCAGCACGAGCGTATAGTGACCCTGCGATGCGCCTGCCCAGAACAGATACAGCTTGCCCCAGAACCCTGCGAGCGGGGGAATGCCACCCAGCGAGAGCAGAAACACCAGCATCGAAAAGGCAAGCGCCGGTGCACGATAGCGCAGACCCCGCAGGGCGTCGATCTCCTCGGAGCCGGTATTGCCCATCAGTGCCTGCGCCACGAAAAACGCGCCGGCGTTGGCAAAGGCGTACAGCAACAGGTAGAAAAGCGTTGCGCCCAGACCCAGCTCCAGACCGGACACCACCGCCACCAGCAGGTAGCCCGCCTGTGCCACGCTTGAGTACGCAAGCAGACGCTTGAGACTGCTTTGCGCCAGCGCCACGAGATTGCCCAGCACCATGCTGAGCGCGGACAGGGCAATGATGACCATCACCCAGATATCCTCTGCACCGTGCAGACCGATAAGCAGGAGACGCAGGAGCGCGGCGAAGCCAGCCGTTTTGGAAGCGGTAGACAGAAACGCGCTGATGGGGGTCGGTGCACCCTGGTAAACGTCTGCCACCCAGAGGTGGAACGGCGCGGCAGTAATTTTGAACGCCAGTCCGCCGATAACCAGCACCAGTCCCAGCGCTCCAAGCATCCCCAGCTGGCTTTCACCTGTTCCCAGTCCGAGGGGGAGCTGGTTGTACAGCGTCGAGCCGTACGCGCCGTACACGAGGCTGATGCCGTAGAGCAGTATCGCCGAGGAGGTCGCGCTGACGATGAGCAGTTTCAGGGCGGACTCCCCACTGCGCGGGTCGGTCTTCCTATGTCCGGCAAGGGCAAACAGGCTCACCGTGCCGATCTCCAGACTGATGTACAGGGTGATCAGGCTTCCGGCGGAGCTGATGAGAGTAAAGCCCAGCGCACTGAGGATGAGCAGAGCGTAGTAACTGCCGCGGTCGCCCGTGCGTTGCCACTCCTCACAGCAGACCGACGACAGCACCACCAGCGCGCCGATCATCATCACCAGCGCGGTCAGCATCCGCGCATAGCCGTCCCACACGTATAGCCCGCCCCACAGTTCACCATCCAGCACAGAGTAGTTGGTCAACAGCACGCCGACGACGAAGACGCCCACCGCCGTCCAACCGCCAGCATTCCAGCGACGCGGGGAAACTCCTTCCGCCAGCAATACCAGCAACGTCCCCACAAGCAACCACAGATGAGGCAGAGTGAGATGAATGACCTCCGTCCAGTTCATAACGCCTAACCCTTCCCCAGAAGTTTCAGATAATCATACACTCCCACGTTCAGGAAATCGGTCAGCAAGCGGGGCATCACACCTGTCAGTATGATAATCGCGCCCAGAACGACCAGAGCCACCCACTCGGTAGTGCGCGCGTCCGGCAGGTCATCATAACCCGATGGGCGAGGTCCAAAGAAAACCTTCTGCACGACGCGCAGGACGTATGTCGCCGTGATAACGATACCCGCCACGCCGATGTAAGTCATCCATGGGTACGTCTGCCACACACCCCAGAAGGTAAGAAACTCAGCCACAAAACCGCCCGTGCCGGGCAAGCCGAACGACGATAGCCCACCCACCACAAATGCCACTGCGATACCGGGCATCTTCTCGGCAAACCCGCCCATTTTCAGAATGTCGCGCGTGTGGGACTTCTCGTACACCAGTCCCACCAGTGCGAAGAAAAGCCCCGTCATGATGCCGTGTGCAAACATCTGCATGGTCGAGCCGGTCAGGCTGGCGTGGTTCATGCCCGCGAGTCCCAGCATCACCACGCCCATGTGGCTCACGCTGGAGTAGGCGATCACGTACTTCAGGTCGGTCTGTCCCATCGCGCTGAACGCGCCGTACACAATGTTGATGACGGCGACAGTGCCCATCAACGGCGCCCAGTACTGTGCGCCCTCCGGCATCAGGCTCATGCCCACTCGCAACACCCCGAATGCACCCAGCTTCATCAGCACACCTGCGTGTAGCATACTCACCGCCGTCGGCGCGCTGGCGTGTCCATCGGGCGACCAGGTATGCAGGGGCCAGATACCCGCCAGAATGCCAAAACCGATATAAAACAGCAGGAACAGGATGCGTTGTTGCTCGGTCGTGTAGCGGGCAGTCTTGAGCAGGTCCGGAATGTCAAACGTATTCGTGGGGCTGAGGAAGTACACGGCAAGAATGCCTACCAGGATGAAAGCACTGCCCAGCAGAAGGTACAGCGTGAGTTTCATCGCCGCGTACTCTTTACGTCCGGTACCCCAGATGCCGATGAGCAGATACATCGGAAGCACGGCGATTTCGTAGAACAGGAAGAAGAAGAACAGGTCTACCGAGACAAAGACCCCGAACACACCCGTCACCAGAAAGAGCAGGAGGGCGAGAAAGTCCTTCGTGCGGTACTCTATCGTCCACGAGGCGAAGACACCGGTGAAAATGATAAACGCAGTGAGCAAAACCAGCGTGATGCTGACACCATCCACGCCGAGATGATAGCTCACGCCAGCCAGAGGCACCCATTCCAGTCGCTCCTCGAACTGAACGCCGCCTTTCGCGAAGTCGAAATTCAGGCAGAGCCACAGCGAGAGGAGCAAAGTCAACCCGGTCGCGATCGCCGCCATGACCCGCATGAGCAGCTTGCGCTCCGGCGGCACCAGCAGGATGAGCAGAGAGGTCACGAACGGTATCAGTATCGTCAACGACAGCGCATGTTGTGCAATCCAGTTCATCTCCCTCACTCCAGACGGCTCAACACGGCGGCAACCGTCGCCAGAATGCTGAGTACCAGCACCAGCACATAGAATTGCGCCTGTCCGTTGGTCAGCCAGCGCAGGCGTGCTCCCGTCGCGCCCGTAAACCACGCTACGGCATTGACGATGCCGTCCACCACATGCCGGTCTACCCAGGCAATCACTCCGGCAAGCAACAGCACCAGCCGCGCCACCACATAGGTGAAAAAGTCATCCACAAACCATTTGCGCTCCAGAAGCGCAAACACGGGCGCGGGCAGTCGATTCTTCAGAGGTTCATCCGTTGCCGACCGATAGAGCCCGTAGCCCACCAGTATGCCAAGCAGAGCCACTACCGTTGCCCCCACAGCCAGCGGCAGGGAAATGCTGGCATGTTCGCCGGAGCCTGCCAGGGCGTGCCGCACCGCGCCGGCGCCCAGCCCGCCGATAACGGCAAGCACCGCAAGAACCGCCAGCGGAATGCTCATCACCGGAGGCGACTCGTGCGCGTGTTCTGCATGTGTGGAGCGCGGCGCGCCCAGAAACGTCAGCACCCACATACGGGTCATGTAAAACGCGGTAAGCAGGGCGGTCAGCATTCCCGCAATCATCGCGAAGGAGTTGCCGCCTCTCCATGCGGCGAGCAGAATCTCGTCCTTGCTCCAGAACCCGCTCAAGGGGAAGATTCCCGCCAGCGCCAGCGCGCCGATAAGCGCGGTGATAGCGGTCACTTTCATTTTACCGAACAGCCCGCCCATCTCCCGAATGTCCTGAGTATGCGTGGCGTGGATGACGCTACCCGCAGTCAGGAACAGCAGAGACTTGAAATATGCATGGGTGGCGAGATGGAACATCGCCGCCACGCGGTCACCCAGCCCCAGCGCCATCATCATGTAGCCCAGCTGGCTGATGGTGGAATAGGCGAGCACCCGCTTGATGTCCACCTGCACCAGGGCGATGGTGGCTGCCATGAAGGCGGTGAAGCCACCGACGACTGTTACCACCTGCATCGCGGTGGGGGCGATCGCAAACAGGAAGAACATGCGGGCGACGAGAAAGACCCCCGCCGCTACCATCGTCGCGGCGTGAATCAGCGCGGAGACAGGTGTAGGACCTTCCATCGCGTCGGGGAGCCAGATGTGCAGGGGGAACTGCGCACTCTTACCTACCGCCCCGCAGAAAAGCAACAGGGAGACCACCGTCGCAAACATGGGCAACGAGCCGAACAGCGGGCTCAGGCTACCGTTTGCCACCTGCGCCTCAATCTGGTCTATCTGAAACGTGCCGGCGGAGTAGGACAGTAGAATCAGCCCCAGCAGGAACCCCACATCGCCGAAGCGGGTGACCACAAACGCCTTTTTGGCGGCGTTCGCCGCTTCGGGTTTGCGATACCAGAAGCCGATGAGCAGATAAGAGCAGAGACCGACCAGTTCCCAGCTCATGTAGAGCAGGAGCAGGTTGTCGGCGATAACCAGCCCGAGCATAGCAGCGGTGAAGAGAGCCATCACCGCAAAATAGCGTGCGAAACCTGTATCGCCCGCCATGTAACCCACCGAATATATCTGCACGGCGAGACTAACGCTACTGACCACGACCATCATCAGCGCGGACAGTCCGTCGAGTCGCGCGCATACAGAGATACTCCAGTCGCCCACGATAAGCCATTGCGCCTGCACGTGCAGACCATCAGTATAGCGGCTCCACGCTGCCAGCGCGATGATTGCGCTCCAGGCTACTGCAAGGATGGTGGGTAGTGCGGACACCCAGTGTGTGCTTTTACGGGGCACAAAGAACAGTGCCGTAATTGCAGACGCAGCAACACACCACAATGGCGCAGTCCAGAAATATTCGCCCATACCGTCTATTATCCTTGTTGTGACCCTTACTGCAAGTTACTGAGATGTGCAAACCCTATCAAGGTATTCGGCGAATGCATCGCTTAGTCCTTCAAATTGTGCTTGCCCATCTCGTAAGTATACCACTGTTTTCTCTGGAGGGCTATCGTTGGGAGCCAGCGCCAACGATGTGATATAATGCGTAAGGGCATGAGCTGTTACAGGTTTTCCAGGAGTAGCCAATGGAATTAGCGGGCTGGTTAACGGGCGTTCTTATCCTGATGCCTGTCTGCGCAGGCGTGCTCTGCTATTTACTGCCTTCGCCCCGAGTTCGCAACACGTTAGTATTGCTCACGTCCGCCGTGCTTGCCGCGCTGGCAATCGTCGTCTTCACCAGCGGCGAAATTGAGTTTACCCCACAGTCCGAAATCTGGAACGTGCTGGTCTCCCTCGCGGATATCGTTCTGCTGGCAGTGTTCCTCGCCTACGGATGGAGACGTAGAAGCAGGCTTATCGCAGGGCTGGTGTTGTTGCAGGCTCTGTTGCTGGCTTACCTCGAACTGGTGCTCCATGCAGAGGTGGCGACGGAGCCGCTGTTTGTGGCGGACTGGCTGACCATCACCATGCTGTTGATCGTGGGTATTGTGGGATCGATAGTGGTCGTCTACAGCATACCGTATATGTCCGAGCATGAGGCGCAGCTGAGCACTGTGCCGAGCAGGCAGCCCCGTTTCTTCCTTTTGCTGATGCTATTCCTCGGCGCGATGAACGGGCTGATTCTGGCGAACAGTCTGTACTGGTTGTTCTTCTTCTGGGAAGTGACCACATTATGCTGTTTCCTGCTCATCGCGCACGACGACACGGAGGAGGCATGGCAGAGCGCGTATCGTGCCCTGTGGATGAACCTTATCGGCGGGGCAAGCCTGATGATCGCGATGGTCATGTTGTATCAGCAGGCGGGCACGCTCTCCATTCGCTCGCTGGTGGAGGGGCACATCGGCACGACGGGCGTAGTGTTGCCTCTGGCGTTTCTGTGTCTGGCAGGATTTACCAAAGCGGCACAGATGCCGTTTCACGGATGGCTGCTGGGGGCTATGGTGGCTCCGACGCCGGTATCGGCACTTCTGCATTCCAGCACAATGGTGAAAGCAGGGGCTTATCTGATTGTGCGGTTCGCTCCGGCGTTTCGCGATACCTACCTCAGCTATGTGGTGGCGCTCATCGGCGGCTTCACTTTCGTGGTGGCGGCGATGCTGGCTATCAGTCAGGTCAACGCGAAGCGCGTGCTGGCTTACTCGACGGTGTCCAATCTGGGGCTGATCATCGCCTGCGCGGGGTTGAACACCTCGATGGCACTCTCGGCTGCGGTGATGCTGATTATCTTTCACGCGATTTCCAAAGGTCTGCTTTTCATGGCTGTGGGCGTTATTGAGGGGGGAATACACAGCAGAGAGATCGAGCGCATGGAGGGGCTTTATGCCAAAATGCCGTTGACGACAGTGGTGACCGTAATCGGTATCGCTTCCATGCTATTGCCACCGTTCGGCGTGTTGATCGCGAAGTGGGCGGCGATCGAGTCGTCCGTGCGCCTCCCGGTAGCGACGGTGCTGTTCGTGATAGGTAGTACGTTTACGGTGATGTTCTGGACGAAGTGGGTTGGCAAGATGCTCAGCGTTGCGCCGGGGGGACCGCCTGTGCGGCTCGAGCGTCTTCATCCTCTATACCTGTCATCGCTGATGTTCCTGGCGATCGGAGCGGTGATGTTCAGTCTGCTGGTGGTGCAGGTACTGAACTATCTGGTGGTGCCAGCCGTGACGCAGTACTATGGAAGCGCAGGGTTTGCTACCGACATGCCCATAGGCAGTGACATCGGCTGGTTCCCTGTGCTGATGCTGTTCAGCGTGCTCTTTCTCGCGTTCCTGCTGCCGTTGATATTCGTCCGACTGCCTCGCTCCGCGGTGTCGCCTCCGTACCTGTGCGGGGAACAGGTGGAGGAAGTGCCCGATGTGCGCTTCCGGTCTGCGGGCGACAACATCGAAGAGGTAGTGGTAAGCGGACACTATTTCGAGTATTTCTTCGGAGAGAGTCGCCACGGTCGTTGGGTGAACGCTGTAGCGGTGCTGTTGCTGATCGTCATGTTTGGGGTGGCGGTGCTTTGATCGACTGGTCTACTCCGATTGTCATTGCGTTAACGCTGGTGCTGGCTCCTGTAGTGGGCGGTTTACTCATAGGCATCGACCGCAAACTGAGCGCACGGATGCAGGGCAGGATGGGACCGCCTATCGTTCAGCCTTTCTATGACCTGGTCAAACTCTTCGCCAAAGACACGCTCGCTTCAACGAAGATGCAGATGGTGACCGTGTACCTTTACCTCACCTCGGTGGTGCTGAGCGTGGTGATGCTGGTGCTCGGGCAGGACCTGCTGGTGCTATTGTTTGTGCTGGCGCTGGGCAGTATCTCGCTCATTCTGGGTGCTTTCAGCGTGCGCTCGCCGTACAGTCAGCTCGGAGCGTATCGCGAACTGATACTTCTGCTCAGCTACGAGCCCCTGCTGGCGCTGTTCGTGGTGGGCGTATATCTGGCGACGGGAAGTTTCATGGTGCGGGACATCTTCCGATTACAACATCCCCTCCTGCTTTCACTGCCGTTGTTCGGGCTGACCCAGGTGCTGGTGCTGGCGATGAAGATGAACAAGTCACCGTTTGACATCTCCGCCTCGCACCATGCGCATCAGGAGATTGTACGCGGTATCCTGACCGAATACTCGGGGCCCTATCTCGGCATTATCGAACTCACCCACTGGTACGAGCTGGTGCTGTTGCTGGGGATGACGGCGTTGCTGTGGGCGACCGACATCTGGATTGGCGTGGCTATCGCGCTCGTGAGTTATCTGCTGGTTATCGTGCTCGACAGCATCACCGCGCGAATGACATGGCGGTGGACACTTCGGGTGGGGTGGGGGATAGGTATCCCCCTCGCCGTTATCAACCTGATGATGGTGTACCTCGCCCGCGTTTAGAATGGGGCGCGCCAGCCCCAGCTTCTGGCTTCGTTCAGGCGCCTCAACACCTGCTCGCGGGTAGCAACGCCGGTGGTGCCGATCTGCTGAACGGTGATCGAAGCCACCAGTTGCCCCACCTGCGCCGCCTCGATGAGATTGGCTCCACTGCACAGCGCGCTGACCGTTCCTGCCGAGGTGCTGTCACCCGCGCCCACGATATCGATCTCGCCGGTCAGCGGCACGGCGGGCACGTGCGTCACATCGCTGTTGTCTGCGACCAGCACGCCCGCCTCACCGACGGTCAGGAAGACCGGTTTGCCCGTGCGCTGTGCCAGTTTCGTGCTCAGCTCGCGAGCCTCGTCCAGCGTGCACGTGCCCTCCCAGCCGGGTTCAAACACGCGCTTCGCCTCGCGCTGATTGGGCTTGATGAATAGGTGCCGATACTCTCCGATGCGGGCGCGCGAGTCGGCGAAAAACACCTTTTCGGGATGCTCCTGCGCCAGACGGCAAATCTCTTCCCGTACCCTGTCGGTAATGACCCCGCAGTTGCGCTCCTCCACCTGATCCGCCACAATCACGCCATCCATCTCAGGCACGAAGTCGCGAAGCAGGCTGATAATCTCGTCTTCCCACTCGCCTTCCAGCGGCTGGCGGTTCTTGATGTCCAGCCGGTTGATTTCATGCACGCGGCCGTCCAGTTCGTGCACCATCGGTTTGGTATAGGTTGGCGTGAAGCGCGTCGGATGCTGGAGCACGCCGTCCACGTTCACCCCGCGCAGGCGCAATTCGTGCAGGAGGTCATGACCGTGCCCATCTCGCCCGATGAGGGTCAGCGCGTAGGTCTGTACCTCCAGCGCACGCAGGTTATTGGCGACTGTCCCACCTGCGCCCGGGCTGTTTCGTATCTCCACTACCTGATACGCCTCCAGCCCCGTTTCCAGCGAGGTCTCGCTCAGGGCGCGGTCGATATGCAGGTAATGGTCCAGGAAAAAATCTCCCACCACCAGCACTTTCTGCTGGGGAAAGCGTTCCAGCAGTTCGCGCAGACGCTGTTCGGTCATGCCTTCTCCTCCAGGTGGTGCAGGATGCGATGGTACAGATTGGGGAACGTGACGCGGTGGTCACCGCAGAAGTAGAAGCTCTCGCCACCGTCGGCGACGGTACGCACGAGGATGGTCTTCCACGGGCGGTAGTAATAGCGCGGGTCGGATTTAGGCGCTTCGTGGTGCAGGTCACCTTCCAGCGGGATGAGGTCGAAAACCGCTGTGGTGAAGTGTTTGATTTCGCGTCCCTCCTGATGGGCGACGTTGCGTGCCATCGATAGCGCTTTCAGATACACCTCGGGCGCCATTACCGCCGAGCCAAACGCCATCATCACGCCGCCCTCCAGCTGGGTGACAGTGTGTGCGAATACGAGAAAGTCGGTGTAAGATGCCGCTCCCAGCGCGGCGCCGTCGCAGTTGGGGTGTTCGTGGATGATGTCGTATCCGATGCCGATGTGCACGGTAACCGGCACGCCCAGTCGATACCCTGCCGCCAGCACGCTGATGTCTTTATGCGGGAAATCGCCCTCCGCAATCATGCGTCCTATCGCCTCGCCAAAGCCGATGCCTTCCGCGTGGGCTGTTTTCGCCGCCTCGTTGATGCGCCCTGTCTCGTGCCACAAACCGAACTGCCCCACCCGAATATAGTGCGCGACGCTTTCGGTGGTCTTACCGATGAGCGCGAGTTCGAAGTCATGAATGGGCCCTGCCCCGTTCATGGCGATATGGGTGAGGACACCGCGCTCCATCAGGTCGATGATGAACCGGCTCACTCCTGCGCGGATGACGTGCGCGCCCATCATCAGAATCACCGGTCGCTGGTTACGGTAGGCTGTGGCGATGCGTTGCGCGAGGGTATCGAAGCCCGGCGCATCGTACGGCGGTATGGGGTCATCGAGGCGGTAAAAAGATTCGAGCGACAGGTCATGCACCCGCTCGCTCAGCGGGAGCAGTTTCAGCTTTGAACGGTCGAAGGTAGGGTAGGGCATCGGCGGTTACCTCTCCCCAAACAGATACGCTACCAGAATCTCCTGCTCACGAAACTCCGGGATGATGATATCGGCCCCCGCGCCAATGAGCCGATTACGCTTCCACTCGTTGATTCCCTCTTTGCGCACCTCGTCGGACGCCACGCCGACCGCAATACCGCCTACCGCCTTTGTGTTCTCAATCTCCACATAGCCGTCGCCAAACGCCACCAGCTCCTTGCCGGACAGCGAGTGCGCTTGGATGATATGGTTGATGACCATCGCCTTCGAAAATCGCTTGTAGTCGTCGATAGCGCCGTAGATGCCGTCGAAATAGTGGTCGATTTTCAGGGCAGAGGCTTCGTCCAGCACGTAGACCTCGTCGGTGCCGCTGGCGAGATACATACGCACCCCACGCCGTTTCAGGTTTTCCAGCAGTTCGCGCGAGCCGGGCAACAGCATGTCGTCGGGGTGGATCGTTCCGTTTTTCAGCCCCTCCACGCGGTGCCGGATGCGCTCCCACAGGCGGTGGAGGTAGTCCCACTTGTACTCCAGCGGGTCGCGCGGTTTACCGCCGCGTTTTTGAATCTCCTCACAGAGCTGGATCATCTGGTAGATGGTCTGTTTGCCGGTCAGACGGTCGACGTATTCGCGCACGATGCGCGTGAGTTCCTCGGGGGTCTCTGTAGTGCTGGTTTCCCGCTGAAGCACTTCGACCATCATCGGAACCATCACCTGCTGCCACCCCTCGCGGATGAGCGATAGCGTGCCGTCGAAATCAAACAGGGCGAACCGAATGTGTCCTCGCGGGATATCTTCATGTATCAGCTCGATCTGCGTGCCGGGCAGAAACCTCATGCTCCTTCCCTTTCCTTATCATAGATTGACGTCGTTATCATACATTATGCGTATAATCATGTCAAGCGAAAAGCGGCAGGTTTCTCGGCGCTGGTGGCGAACAGATATATCATCAGGTTTTGTGCAGAGAAGGTGGTTGCTCCGGAAGATGCAGATTCATCGGCGCTTTGCAGTTCTCTCGATACTGGTGTGTCTTCCATTTGGGTCGTTGTTGGCTATATCAGAACCTGTGGTTGTCCTGCGGTGTGACAGAGCCTTTACGTTTGGCTTTGGCGAGTGGCAGGATGCCCCAACCAGATTCCGTGTGGGATCGCCGGGTATCCACCTGCAACACCCAAACGGCAGGGGCGGTGCAGGGATTGGTGGACTGCAGGTACCGTTGCAGGACTTTACGGACTGGACACCGGCGTTGCGTATGCAGACAGGGCAGGGTAATCGCGCTTCCACCCTTTTCGTGGTCATCAGCGACGCCGATGGCACGACGCATCGATACCGTTACGACCTGACCAGGGCGCAGCCGGGCGTCCCCACCACGCTCATTGCGGACTACGCCACTGCGGTTGCCGAGCCCTACGAGGTGGAGAAGGCAGGGGAGAGAGCCGGGCTGTCCGACATTGCAGTGTGGATGGTCGTGGGCGACTGGAGCAACGAGCCGGTGGATGTGACGTTGATTCAGATGGAACTTCTGCCTGCCAGCGATGCATTCCGGGCTCAGCGTGAGGAGTGGCGCCGTATTCTGGCAGAGCGAGAGGCGCAAGCACAGCGCGAGCGTGAAGCACGCATGCAGGCGGTGAAGAGGTTGATCGAGCAGGGCTCACCTCATCCCCCCGACGGACCCGAAGTCACCCATGTGTGTACCGTTGCGCCGGATGTGCTGGTCATCACTGTTCAGGCAGGCAAATATGGCAGGAACGAGCTGGTGCCCTATCAGCCGCAGAGCGGTGATGAGATTGTGGAAGAGGAGAAGGACAAGCCTCGCTACCGCATGGAGAACGGGCGCGTGGTGACGTATTATACCCGCGTGCTGTACCGTCAGTTGCAGGGCACACGCACCCGCGTCGGGCTGATCTCTCCAGACGGACGCTATCTGTTCATGGAGGGACGTAGCACAGGTACACCTCTGGATGAGACGGCTGTGGACTATCCGGAAGCTTACCGCATCCAGTCGCGAGACGATGCACGCTACCATGAACCTCTCTCGCCGCTGGCTGTGTATCGCAAGAGCAAGCCGAACGCGCCCAGCCGTCCACTACCTTACCAGCACACACTGTCGTTGAAGCTACCCCACGCACTGAGAGAAGGATGCACATATACCATCTTCCTATACGGCATCAACACCGCGCAGAAGAAGGTAACCTACGTGCATCGCCCGCGCCAGACTGTCAGCCTGGCAGTGCACGCCATCCAGACCGGCTATCGTCCCGACGACCCGTTCAAACGGGCATACTACTCGTTCTGGATGGGCGTTGACCGCGACGGCAAGCAGTGTAGCGTTGTTCACACGGTTGAGCGCTTCGAACTGCTGGACAAGAACGGCAAGACGGTGTATCTCGGGCAGGCGAGGCTAACGAAGCAGAAAGGGCACGAGGAGCAAATTTCGATCCACGAGCGGGGCGACTATGCCCGTTCCGCCGTATATCGGCTGGACTTCTCTGAGTTTGCTACACCCGGCGAGTACCGGGTGTATGTGCCAGGAGTGGGAGTGAGCTATCCATTCCGCATTGCGCGCGACGTGTGGGATGAGCCGTTTCTGGCGGCGATGCACGCTATATTCACCCAGCGACAGGGTATTGAGCTCGGTCCACCGATGACCGGTTTCCGGCGTCCACGTTCTTTCCATCCCGACGATGGAGTGGAGTTCTACCAGCTGGACATTCCGTGGCAAGCCGGACAGGAGGGCGTTCGCGGACAGCGAATGCTTGAGCTCACCCGCGACGGCAAACCCCTGGAGCGCGTGACGGGCATCTGGGGTGGCTATCAGGATGCGGGCGACTGGGACACCATGGGGCACCACCTGAGCGCAACGTATGACCTGCTGTGCCTGTACGACCTGAACCCGCGCGCCTCCGAGCGGTATCGCCTGAAGCACCTTCCGCGTGAGGAACAAACTAACAATCTACCGGACATCCTGGACGAGGCGCTGTGGCAGATGGCGCTCTGGAAACGCCTGCAGAGGGAAGATGGCGCAGTGCGCGGTGGTTATGGCGACGGCTGGGGCTGTTACCCGGGCGAAACCAGCTGGATGATCAAATACGCCGGAGTGTATGATGTAGACCACGAAACGACCTATCACTTCGCGGCGTGCTCAGCGCGGGCGTTCCGTGTGCTGAGCAAGTATGACCGCCGGCAGGCGCAGGAATACCTGGGGGCGGCGCTAAGGGCGTGGCAATGGGCGGAGGCGCACAATCGACCTGACGATCCCGCTTATCAGAAGGTGCTCCGGTACGACGCCAGCTTCCCGCAGAAGGTGCGCCATCTACGCGCGCTGGCGGCGGCGGAATTGCTGGCAGCCACTCGCGACGTCAGGTACGACTCCGCTTTCAAGGAGTGTACCGAGCTCCACGAAGAGAGATGGAACCACTACATGGATCAACCGGCGGCAAACTTCGCGTATGCACGCTTGCCGGAAGGGGTCGGCGATACTGACCTGAAGCGCCGTGCACGAGAGCGCATTCTTGCCTACGCAGAGCACGCTATCGCATTCAGCCGGAACAACGCCTTCGATGTCATCACCGCTCAGCGCACCGACCTGCCGTTGATTGGTCCCTGCACCTACTTCAGCACACCCGGTGGCGGGGGTATGGCGCTGATTTATGCCTATGAGCTGTCGCGCGACCCCAAGTACCTCGCCGCGTCGGTGCAGGGGAGCAACTTCTGTCTGGGCGCGAACCCCATGAACCTGTCGTACTGCACGGGTGTCGGCAAGCAGTACCAGCGGTTTACCTTCATCGTGGACGCTCTGGTCACGGGGCAACAGCCCGACATCATCCGGGGGCACATTCCGTACGGTCAGGGCAACGAAGCAAACTCGATGTCGCGCGGCGCCAACGAATGGGTACATACCTGGTTTCTGAACTTTGGCAATACCAGAATGCGCCCTGTCTGGTATGACTGGCCCGTCTACGAGCAGTACATTGACTTCGCCATCTATCCCATGAACAACGAGAACTGCTTCAACCAGACAATGGTGAAGGCGGCATGTTACTGGTTCTATCTGGCAAACCGTCCGGACTTGCAGAAGAGGTCTCCGTTGCGTTGATGAGGGAAGTGCTACGTTGCTTGACAGGCGAGGAAGGCTGTTGTATAATAAAGAGCGCAAAGTCGGGGTGTGGCGCAGTTTGGTAGCGCGCCTGGATGGGGGCCAGGAGGTCAGCGGTTCAAGTCCGCTCACCCCGACCATTTTGTTTTCGTGACCCCTCCCTTTGTATCGCCTTCCACAGTGCCGATGGATGTGGCTCTACCACCACAATTCGCCGACCGACCTGCGCTTCCAGCTGCTCCACCGTGACATCATCCAGAAAGAGCGAACCGTCACGCAGGCAGATGGACGGTATCACCACGACAGGATGGGCAGGGAACTGCGCAAGGGCGTCGGTGATGTCCTGAGCTGTCAATAGGCCTGCCACGCTCACCGTACCGCCAAAGAAGCGGTTCTTCACCACACAGACATTCAGCTCCACACCGTCTACCCGTTCCAGCCTCTCAGCGAAACGCGTGATGACCGAGGAGGGCAATTCGCCGGTCACCAGCGTCATCCGCACCGGGCGATCCAGCCGGGCAGGCAGGCGTCGGGAGAGGTCGTACACTCTGCTCAGGAACAGGCGCACTGTGCCCACGCCGTCGTCCAGCTGCGGAAAGTCTTCGTAATACTGCCTGATAGGCACCGGCTTGCCCGCGAGGAAGAACCACTCATCGGAGAGGAAAGCAAAGCGGGTACCCAGTCGCGCCTGAAAAGTCTTCTCCATCGCACGCACCTCGCCGATAAAGCGCTGTGCATATGCCCGATCCGGCGGGGTGAGGGGAGTGAGCTTCTGGCGAAATTGTGTCAACCCCACCGGCACGATGGCGACGGAAAGGGTGCCCGCTCGCTTGCCCGTTACTGCCGGATGCAGAAGGGCGAGGTCGTAGAGCGTCTGTCGAAGGGCGTCGCCGTCGTTCCAGCCGGGGCACAGCACAATCTGCGCGTGCACGTCGATACCGCCGTTGTGTAACCGCTTCAGCATGGGCAGGATGGGCACCGGCTCCCGTTTGCCCAGCAGGCGTCCGCGCACGTCGGGGTCGGTTGCGTGCACCGAAACGTACATCGGCGTCAGTTTCTGTTCCAGAATGCGCTGGAACTCTTCTTCGCTGACGTTGGTCAGGGTGACGTAGTGTCCGTACAGGAACGAGAGCCGGAAGTCGTCGTCCATCAGATACAGCGAGCGACGCATTCCCTTGGGCATCTGGTGGATAAAACAGAAGACGCACTTGTTGTTGCAGGTGTGAATCCGGTCCGCCAGGTCATTTTCAAACTCGATGCCGAGCAGGTCATAAGGTTCCTTCTTCGTGGAGACGGTAACGGTGCCATCCCCACGGCGTACGGTCAACTCCACAACCGGCTCGGTGACGTGAAAGCGATAGTCCAGCGTGTCCATCACCTGCACGCCGTTGACCGCGACCACCGCGTCGCCCACCTGCAGACCGAGTTGCTCGGCGAGGCTCTCTGGCTCCACCGCGCTGATTATCAACCCATTGTACGAGCGCACCCGCAGTTCTGACATTGGTGTTCCTCCTGCTCGGAGATTGTACCCGCCTTGTGGCTGTGAATGAAAGGCGAGACCATTCTGGCTATTGCGTAATCGTGCACGCGCTGCTATAATGGAGGCAACCGTGCTAGCGGGGAGGAGACGTTGATGCGCTGGTTGATTGCAGTGATGGCAGGGGTGTGCCTTGCGACGGCAGGACTGGCTCAGCCACAGAGCACGAGCAAGCTGAGCATCCACCTGATTGGCAGTTACACGGAGGGCGCGAGGCGCATTGTGTCGGCGAAGCCGCGCGTGATCAAAGTGCTCGACCCGCAGGCGTCAGCGGCGATGCGAGAGGCGATGCGCGACTATAAGCGTGTCCATCCGAGGGGCATTGTGGTCGCGCGAGTGTGGGAACGCACTTCCGGTCTGCGCTATCGGCTGGAGGACGACCCGGTGCAGAGCGCGGATGATTTCTGGAACCGCGTACTGAAACCGGCGGTGGATGCGCTGTCACCCGAAGACCGCCGACTGATTGACTTTCTGGAGGGTCCTAACGAAGGTGAGAACACGCCCACGTGGGAGACGGTCGAAGATGCGCGCTGGTTCGGGCGGTTCTGGGAACGGTTGGCACAACGCATCGCCGATGCTGGGTTCCGTCCGCTGTTGGGCAGTATCGCGGTGGGCAACCCACCAGGAGACATCGCTGGGATCCGTGCAAGGATCGAGGCATTTGTGCCTGCCCTGCGCGCGGCGAAAAGATTGAACGGCGGGTGGAGCTACCATTCCTACACCATCCAGTATACAACTGATCCTGGCGTGGAGTACTGGTACAGCCTGCGCTATCGCATCTTCTACGAATTCCTGCGTGAGCGCCATCCCGACCTGGCAGGACTGCCTATGATCCTGACGGAAGGCGGGGTGGACGAGTCAGGCAATCCCAATACCAGCGGATGGCGGGCGCGCGGCGACGCGAGGAAGTACCAGACCTGGCTTGTCTGGTACGATACCGAGTTGAAGAAAGACCGCTACATCCTCGGCGTGACGCTGTTCCAGATCGGTAACCCCGAGGGCTGGTGGTCGTTCGATATCGAACCCATCGCGGACTGGCTGGCAGACCACATCGCCAACCGACCACGTGCTCTGAGCAAACCCGTGCTGAACGGCGACTTCGAGCTGGGATTCACAAATACCAGTGGTGAGAGGGTGGCGAACGGGTGGACAGCATGGGACGCCGGAGTGGTGAACCCTGCGTGGCCCGGAAACGCCCATTTCTGGCGGGTGGCGGGTGTGACGGGTAGCGCACAACGCATCATCGGCGGAATGATAGCCGGGCAATCCTTTCGTGGAGGCGTCTACCAGCGCGTGCCGGTGACACCCGGCTTGCCCTACCGTCTGATACTGGACTATGCGACGGCGGGAACCACCGACCCCAACGCGGGACAGGAGTTCGGCATCGGTGTCGATTTGCTTGGTGGCGACGACCCTTTTGCCTCCCGCATCTTGTGGCTGGTATCCACCAGCCAGCCGACGAACACATGGCTTAGAGTGGAGGCGGACATCATCCCGCCCGGCGAGTGGCTGACCATCTGGACGCGCTGTGGGATTTACTGGCCCGTCGCTACCGTGACCATGGATATCGACAACGTGCGTCTTCAGCCAGCCACCACGCTGGTGGGGCGGGTGGTGCTGGGAGATTATCTGGGCGACTATCGCGAGCAAATGGTCACAGTGGAAATCCGCGACTCCACATCAGGAGCAACTCTCCGCCGCGCGGAAAAGAGCCTCTCGGTTGATGGCGAGTTCGAAGTGGAGTATGACCCATTGTTTGTGCCTGGCGTTTACGATGTTGCTATTCGGGGGACGCACTGGCTGAACATGGTGGTAACTGGTGTGTCTCTGCCGGATGGAGTAGTGGATGTTGTGCTCGTGAACGGTGATATCGATTCCGATAATGAGATTACGCTCTTCGATTTCGGCGAGCTGGTACGGGCATTCGGAAGTATGCCAGACGACCCTACCCGGAACGCTTCTGCCGACGTGGACGGCGACGGCGAGGTGACGCTCTGGGATTTCGGCGTTCTGGTCAGGAATTTTGGGCAAACTGGGGACGATTGAGCGTGAACGCTTGCGTCGGAAGCCTCCTTATGCTATAATAGCATCGTGCGGAGAGTTGGCTGAGTGGTCGAAAGCGGCCGCCTGCTAAGCGGTTGTAGGGGCATCTAAAGCCTCTACCCCGGGTTCGAATCCCGGACTCTCCGCCATTTTTCTTTTTACTCCCCTGACAGCCTGTGGCGAAGAAGTGTGATTGCGAGCCTGCCGCAAGGCACGCGAAGCAATCCCCCGCAGGTATCGGTGAACGAAGGAGATTGCTTCGTCGCTTCGCACCTCGCAATGACAGGGGGCGCGAGGGGGATTGCTTCGTCGCTTCGCTCCTCGCAATGACACGCAATCTGCTCTTGTGAGCACGTGGCAGTCCGGGAGCAACGCGCCTACAGTTGTGGATGGTCACCAGGCATCACGGGTCCGTTCTGCCACACCAGAGGGAAGTAATCGCCCTGCAGGAGTTCACCCGGCTTTACGGTGATATGGTGTTCAATGAGGTGTCCTCCTTTGGGCTCGTACCGGGTATGACCGGGCATGTAATGCACTGCGAAGCCGGGACGCCCTCGCGAACTTCGGTTGGGCGGCGTACCGTGCCACGTCAGGCAGTGGTGGAACATCACTTCTCCAGCCTTCACCGGACAGGGCACTATCTCCACCTTTTCACCCTCAGGCACAAAGCTCGGGTCGTGCGCCGGGCCCCAATCGTCCTCGCGGATGCCCACCGTGCCGCCGTCGTAGGTGCCCCACCGGTGGCTTCGCGGAACCACGTGCATACAGCCGTTTTCCACGTCGGCGTCTTCCAGTGCCAGCCATGCGCTCACCAGGTCGGGCGGCTGGATGACGGGCCAGTAAGGATGATCCTGATGCCAGATAGTGGGACCGCCTTTGAATGGCGGTTTGTACTGAACTTGGTCGTGCCACACGCGCACGGTATCGGTGTTCATCAGGCGGGCTACCGCCTCCGTCAGTTTGGGGTGGAACAGGTAGCGATAGAACTCCTCGTCCGCCTCCCATGCGTTCACAATCTGGATAACGACGTTCTCCTCGTCGCCGTACAGATTGCGCATCGCCTCCGGCTTCTTCGAGGTCTTGCCCTCCAGCATCGCGTAGAACCGCTCGCGGAGCCGCGCCACCTCGTCGGCGGTTAGCAGTGGACGTGCGGGCAGGTAGCCGTTTTCCCGAAAGAACTGCACGTCGCTGTCGGTTAGCATCTGGCAAAGCACCCTCCATCTCAGGATTTTGCAATATTTTACCATGCTAAAATCCCTTTTTCCTTGCGATGGAGGGGAGATGCACCGTTTTTTCAGCAATTCACTTGGTTAGGGATAGCTTCGAGCTCTGCGGGATATTCACCCGGCACGTTACAACTTCTGAAGGGCGGAGAACTCCCGCCGCGTCGTTCGGTAAACCTAACCCCCGGCCCCTTCCCTGCAAGGGAAGGGGAGCAGACTCCTCTCCCCGCATCGGGGAGAGGACGGGAGAGGGGTCTCAACTAGCTCAGCAGGAGGTTCGCCCTCCAGAGACGCAGAGGCAACACTTTGGAGGGCGAGCCCCCCGCCGAGCCGTTTATCGCCACGGGTCATTCTCGATCAGCACATACCCCGCACCAAGCACCTGTTTCGGCTCGCCTTCCACCTCCATCTCGATCACCGTGCAGAGAGGATTGGGGGCGGTTTCGGGCAAGCCGTGCAACACCAGTCGGTTTTCGGTCTGCGTGAAGGCGACCTCCTGACCGTTCATCAGACGCGCGCGAAGTACCTTGCACTGCAGTCCGCCGATCGCCAGCTCGCTACCGGGCCAGCGGTTGCAGTGGTAGTACAGCGTCTGCCCCTTGCGGGTGAAAGCACCGGTAATCATCCACTCCTGTTGCATGGGGTCGGTAGCGTCGTAAACTGAGGGGCCGTACTCCTGAAGCCACCTGCCAACTTTCATCAGCTCCTGCTCGCAGATTTCGGGCACGCTACCGTCCGGCGCGGGACCGATGTTCAGCAAGAGATTCCCGCCTCCCGCCGCCACCTGCCTCAGCATCGACACAATCTGCCAGGCGTCCTTGTAGCGGGTGTCGATGGGCGTGTAGCCCCAGCTCTCGTTGAAGGTCATACACGCTTCCCACATGCGTCCACCCTTTTCGGGGGTGATATGCTGTTCCGGTGTGCCGAAGTCCTCTGGCAGGCCCGACCGGTTGTTGATGATGATGTCCGGCTGAAGCTCGCGCACCATCCGGTTCATCTTCTCGGCTTCCCACTCTTCGGCGGTGAGCGGCCAGTTCACGTCGTACCATAAGATATCGATCTTGCCGTAGTTGGTCATGAGTTCGCGCACCACGCCGTGCGTGAACTCCACGAAGCGTTTGCGTGCGGCTTCGTCGTGTTTACAGCGCGCTCCGTCAGGATGGTGCCAGTCCATCAGCGAGTAGTAGAACCCAACGCGCAAGCCTTCCGCCCGGGCCGCCTCGACGTACTCTGCGACGAGGTCACGTCCCGGTCCGCGCTTCACCGCGTTGTAATCGGTGTACTCCGTGTTGAACAGGCAGAAGCCCTCGTGATGCTTGGTGGTCATCACCATGTAGCGCATCCCGGCGAGTTTAGCCAGCCTTGCCCACCACCGGGCAGGGTAGGGCTTGGGTTTCCAGGTATCCGCCAGCTTCTCGTACTCCTCCACCGGGATACGCTCGCGGTTCATCACCCACTCGTGCCTGCCCAGCTGGGAGTAGAGACCCCAGTGGATGAACATGCCAAACCGCGCCTCGCGAAACCATTTGAGCCGTCTTTCGCGGTCGATCCCTTCCGGCGTTCGTTGCTGTTCCATGCATCTGCCTCCCTATAGATTTGAAACTGCCTGTGTTCCTCAGTGATCTAATTGTCAGGAATGAGCTTCAGGAGCTCGTCTATCTCTTCCACACTCGGGTCAAGTCCCTTCGCCCGCTGGAACATCTGTCGCGCTGTCGCATGTTTGCCGGTGAGCGCCTGATATGCGCCCTGCAAAACCAGGAAGTCGGCGCGCGTCCGTCGCATAGTGCCTTCGTTCATCTGTGGAGCCACTACGCCGAGCAAGCGTTGCACCTGTGCCAGCGCGGCAGGGGGCAGTTCGTCTTGTTTGAGCAGATACGCCGCGAGAAGCAGGTTAGCCTCCACGTGTTTGGGGTTTAGCTGGAGTGCGTGGAGCACTTCCCGCAGTGCTTGCTCTGCGTCGTCTGTCTCGTACAACAGCGCCGACAGTACCGTTCGGGCGGTGGCGTTATCACGGCGTGCAACCCAGCGCTGGCACTCCGCAATAGCCTCCGATGTCTTGCCCATAGCCGTCAGCATCGCCACGAGGGCGAGCCAGGCGTGTTCGTCCTCCGGACGCATCGCGATTGCCCGTCTCACGTCCGACACGCCCTGCTCTCGGAACTGTGCTATCATGAAGCGCACCCCGCCCAGCACACGGGTTGCCATCGAAGCTTGCTCGCGGTCTCGGGATTTGGTCATTTGCTCGATGCGCGACATCCACCGGTGAAACTCGGCTTTAGCTGGTGGCGGAATCTTGTCCCAGTCTATGCCCTCGCTGGTGGATGCCCCGCTGAGGTAGGGGAAGAAAGTGAGCGAGATTGCCCCTACAACGACGCTTAAGTCATCCGGTGCCAGTTCCGTCAGACGGCGCACATCAGCCAGCACCTCTTGGGGAAACGTCAGCCGGACCTCTGCGTCCGGGTTTTGTAGCCTCTGCATGATAGCCTTCCACATCGCTTGCATCACCCGTGCACCGAGGCGCGTGCGATACACCTCTGGCTCGGCAGGTGCAAGCGTCACTGCGCGGTTCACACAGCGGAGCCCCTCCTCAAAGCGAGCCTGCAGTTCTGCCAGCCCTGCCATCCACTCAGCCTGCCGCGCGGCATCGTCGGGTGGGGCAAATGGACGGGAGGCAAAGGCTGAGGCGAGTCGCCCGAACAGGATGGTCCTTCCCAGCTCATGCCATGCCTTCCAGCTGTTCGGGGAGAGCTGGGTCGCTTTTCGGAGGGCGCGCTCTGCTTCCTCCTTGCGCCCCAGCTCCCTTAGCGCAACCCCCAGCTGAAGCCATGCTTCACCGTCGCGCGGGTTGGTCTGAGTACGTTTGCGTGCCAGAGCCAGCGCTCGGTTCAGCAGGTCGGTGCGCTCCCTTGCACCATCCTCCAGCAGATACAGCTCATAGAGCCTCAGCAGTGTGCCTGCATCCGCTTTGCCACGTTTCATCCGCTTTTCGAGCAGGCTGATTTCCTGCCGAGCCTTCCGGATCGCCGGGTAGTCGGTGCCCTCGAACACCTGTATGCTGGCGTCCGGAATCACTTTCGGCAGGGGGATAGCCTCCCGAAGCGCCTGGGTGTTCAGCTCCTGTGCTGGCGACTGCCATGCCAACCAGAACAAGGCGACCAGCCACAAGGTGCGCATTGCCGTCACCTCCCTGAATGACCCGTCGACTACGCCTGCACCTTCACCGGTTGCCCGGTCAGCACCGACTCGTTCGCGGCGAGCGTCACCGCCAAAGTCTTCACGGCATCGGCGTAGGTGGAGCGGATGCCCGACCGATCACCGGTGACGATGGCGTGGATGAACGCCCTGTTCTCTTCCAGATACGGGTTACTGCTCAGCTGGTAGGTGGTAACCTTGCCGGGCTCGGTGGCTTTCACACTGCCCCAATCGGTCTCCACGATCAGGTCGGGAGTCACCACGTCCAGCCCTACGCGCCAGCCCATGTGGAGCAGACAGGTGTTGTGGATGGCGCCGATCACGCCGTTGCTGAACTTCACCGCCACCGCGCCGACGTCGTACACGCTGTAGTTCTCCACCTCTTTATCCAGCTTGCGGTTGGTCATCAGCGCGTACACCTCTACGATGTCGCCGACGAGGTATCGCGCCAGGTCCACGATATGCGTCGTCTGCTCCACGAACTGTCCACCCGACTGCTCCATGACGCGCCACCAGGCAACGCCGGGCATCCCGCCCATCCACCAGCCGGTCACCATGCCGATGGTCTTGCCGTCCAGCAGTTCGCGTGCCTTCTGGGTGGTCGCCATGTAGCGGAAGTGGTAGCCCACACTGCTGATGACGCCCGCTTTGGCGATAGCCTGCTCGATGGCTTTCGCTTTCTCCAGCGTGCGGGCGACCGGCTTCTCCACAAAGAGATGGATCCCGCGCTCCACGGCGGCTTCCTCAGCACCTACGTGAGCATGGGGCGGTACGCAAACATACAGCGCGTCGATCTTCTCCTTGTCCAGCATCTCTTTCCAGTCGATGTAAGCGGTTCCTCCAAATCGCCCGGCAGCCGATTCCGCGCGCGCCTTGTCGATATCACAGAAGGCGATGGGCTGTGCGTCCGGAATCTGCGAGAGGGCGTTGAAATGCGCGTTGGCAATACCGCCACACCCGAAAAATCCAATCCGTACCGACATGTTTCACCTCCAGCCTGATAGATGTTGTCAACTTTGCTTTTGAGGGTGTTTGGAATCCCTGTTGCCGACCATTCTCGTGGAGGGCTAGAAACCTTTGGCGAGACGTATCTTTACCTAACCCCCTTGCCCCCTTCCCTGCGAGGGAAGGGGCGCCTCGCCTCTCCCCGCGTCGGGGAGAGGTCGGGAGAGGGGTTTGCAGGCGGCTCACCGACGGCTAGCGCCTCACGTGACGAGGCAGTCGAATCTCCTCTCGATCTACCCCAGCAAAGCTCTCAAGCACCCCTACTCTGCTTTCGCAGAGTGGGGGAAACGTTCCTGCTGATGTACTGCACAGTTTGGTCAGGAGCGCGTACGCCGTAGGGCTTCGAATAGGATCACGCCCGTCGCCACCGCCACGTTGAGCGATTGCGCACCGCCACCCATCGGGATGCGGACCAGGCTATCCATCGCCTGCCGGGTTTGCTGTTTCAGCCCGTGCTCCTCGTTGCCTACCCACAGGCAGAAGGGCGGGGTCAGGTCTGCTTCCCACAGCAGTTGTTGAGCGTGGGCAGACGAGCCAACCTGTCGCCAGCCGCGGGCGCGACATGCCGCGATGACCATCTCACTGCTGGCACACGGCACGACAGGAAGAAAGGCGATGCTGCCGGTCGTTGAGCGAACACAGGCACGGGTGTAGGGATCGGCAATTGTCTCAGCCAGGACCAGAGCGCGAGCCTCCGCCGCATCGGCTGTTCGGATGAGCATCCCCAGGTTGCGCGGGTCCTGAAGCGACTCGGCGACGACCAGCACACCTTGCGATTCGTTGATGACCTCCTCCAGCGACACCTCCCAGTAGGGCATGACGGCGACGGCAGTGGTGGAGGTTTCGTATCCGCTGACCAGCAGACGGTGGAAGAGCCCCCGGCGCACGCTGTAGACGGGAACACCTGCCGACTCGCACGCTTCGGCGAGCTCGGTTTCGGTTTCTTCTTTGATGAAGACCTCCAGCGGGCGAAGGGATGCTCGCAGAGCCTTGCCGATTGCCGACGCGCCTTCCATCAGGAACCGGCGTTGTGCTGAGCGGGGCGCGGACTCGGTCAATCTGCACGCTGCCCGGAACACAGGATGCTTGAGTTCGGTGATCAGTTCCATCATGGGACACTCACAGGGTCTTTTTGAACCAGGTCACAAAGGCATCGGTGATGGAGTGCACGATGCCGCCTGCCACCAGCCCGATGAGCGCAGACTGCGCCCAGGTCACGTGCGAGAGCAGACTCAACCTCAGCTCCCGCTCGAGCGCACGAAGGATTTCGGACTGGTTCACCGGCACCATCCATGCGTCGATGGCGCTGATGCCCAATCGTAGAAGAACATACAGGATGAGGAAGAAGTACAGCGCACGGAGCAGAGGTCCCAGCACCCAGCTGTGGGACAGCCAGCTGCGATGCGGGATGAGTATCTGATAGGGCAGCCAGAAGAAGCGGAAAACACCCCACCGGCGATAGGCGCGCGAGTTGACATCCAGATCGGGCGAGAGCGCCATTCCCGAAAAGAGGTAAGCGCCAATGCCCACGCCGATGGCGATCCAGTCTGGCTCCGGGACCATCCTCTGGGCGAGCGGCACCGCCGCCACCGCGGTTGCAATGGTAATGGCGTCGTGAACCCGCCCGGAGGGCATCTCTACAGACCGCTGGAGTAATCACGCAACCTCTTGCAGTTGTGGCGGTTGCGCAGTTTCTTGATAGCTTTCGCCTCGATCTGGCGGATACGCTCGCGCGTGACGTTGAAGTGCCTGCCGACCTCTTCCAGCGTGTGGGGCATCCCGTCTTCCGTCAGCCCAAAACGCATCTTAATCACTTCTCGCTCCCGCTCGGAGAGAACCATCAACGCCTCCTCGATGCGGTCCCTGAGCAAACTGCGGTCAGCCGCTTCGGCGGGCGAGTCGCAATGATCATCCTCAATGAAGTCCATCAGCTGGTTTTCTTCCTCTTCACCCACGGGAGTATCCAGCGATAGTGGCTCTGGTGCAATACGGATGATCTCGCAGACCTTGTCGACGGAGATGCCCATGTCCTCCGCCAGCTCCTCTGGCGTCGGAGTGCGCCCCAGCTTCTGCTCGAGGTGACTGCGCCGCTTCATCAGCCGGTTGATGGTCTCCACCATATGAACGGGAATGCGGATGGTGCGTGCCTGGTCGGCGATGGCGCGGGTAATCGCCTGACGGATCCACCATGTGGCGTAGGTGCTGAACTTGTAGCCGCGTCGGTAGTCGAACTTTTCCACGGCGCGGATTAATCCGAGGTTTCCTTCCTGAATGAGGTCGGCGAACGCCATGCCGCGCCCGCTGTATCGCTTGGCTATGGAGACCACCAGCCGGAGATTGGCGAGGGTCAGCTTGCGTTTTGCCTCTTCGTCGCCCTGGGCAACCAGGCGCGCGAGGTGCTGTTCCTCTTCCGGACTCAGCAGGGGGGTCTTTCCGATTTCGCGCAGCCACATGCGTACGGAATCGTCGAGAGGGATACCCTCCAGTTGCGCGATTTCCTGGTCCGCCAGCTCATACTCTTTGGCAGAAGCACCGAGGCTATAGCTATCCTCGACGATGGGCAAGCCTTTGACGGTATCGATCACTCGAATGCCCTCCACGTCGAGGAACTCCAGCATCTGCTCCAGATCGTCCGCGTCGACGTCCATTTCCGCCAGAGCGTCGGAAAGCTCATCAGAGGTGACGTAGCCTCTGTCGCGACCCTGCTGGACGAGCTTGTGCATCTGCCCATTCTCGTGGATGTGGTCCATCTCCACGTCCGGATTCACTCCCTTCGGTCGTGCCGCGCGTCAGGGTGCAGCTCGCTGAGGAGCCTCTGATACTCTTGATAATTCACGCTATCTGGCGACAATTCCTGCGCCAGCTGGGCGGCGATCTGCACCCTGCGCATGCGTTTATGCCATCGCTGCAGGAAGACCGCCGAGTCGCGCAGTATCTGCTCGCTCAACGGCTCTTCCAGTGATAGCCGCATTGCCACTACTTCACGCAGGCGCGGGTCACTCAGCGCAGAGATCAGCGACGGGAGATGCAGTTGCATACCCGCGTCCCACGCACGCCGTACCAACTCAAAGAACTGTTTCGCTGCTTCTGAGACCAAATCGCCCGATTGGGCAATCTGCAGAACCAGCGTTCGCCACTCGTCTGATAGTATACCCCGCAGAAGAGCACTTTCCGCTCGAACGACGCCGGTCGGCAGCTGTTCGCCGATATCCGGTGATGGCGGCTCCTCCGGTGTGCTTTCCTGCCGATTCTTCCCAGACTCAGTATTATGCAAGAATCGTTCCACTTCCCGCCGAATCAGCTCCTCAGGTTTACTGGGATTCGTAAAAAATGTAGGATGCAGGGGTGCCAGCTGGGTAATATACCGGTCGCGCTCGATGCCCGACGGGATGTTTGCGAGTATCGGGATAGCGGCTTTGAGCACCTTGATCCGTCCGTCCAGCGTGTTCACGTCGTAGCGTCTGTACAGTTCGTCGATGAGGAACGCCGTCAGCGGCTGTGCCTGATCGAGACACGCCTGCAGGGCGGGAGCGCCCAACCGACGCAGCAGGCTATCGGGGTCTTCGCCATCGGGGAGCCGCGCAACCAGCACTTCCATTTGATGCTTTTGCAGGATTTCCGCCGCTCGCTTCGCCGCTTCGATGCCCGCGCTGTCCGAGTCATATACGACAATCACGCGCGACACCAGGCGTGAAAGGATGCCTATCTGCTCTTCGGTCAGCGCTGTGCCCATCGTGGCGATGGCGTGGGTAAAGCCTGCCTGGTGCGCTGCCACCACGTCCATGTAGCCCTCCAGCAGGAGGGCGGTGTGCTCCACCACCATCCGGTCCTTGGCGAGGTGCAGGGCGTAGATGACCCTGCTCTTGCGGAAGACAGGCGTTTCGGGGCTGTTCAGGTATTTGGGCTGTGCATCGCCGATGGCGCGCCCTCCGAATGCCACCACCCGTCCCTGTCGGTCCCAGATGGGGAACACCAGCCGGTCGCGGAAACGGTCATACATCTCACCGCGCTCCCCCTGCGCCACCAGCCCTGCCTCCGCAGCGATATCGAGGGGAATGCCTCTGGCACGCAGGAGGTTGGTCAGGGCGGTCCAGTCCGGGGGCGCGTAGCCGATACCGAAGCGCTCCTGAGTTTCGGGCGAGACCCTGCGCTGTTCCAGCACGCGCTGGGGCAGGGGATAGCGTTTGAGCATCTGGCGGAAGAATTGCGCGGCAATCTGGTTCGCCTGCAGGATGGCTTCGCGACGGTCTCTGGCTTCCTGTGCGGGGACGCTACCGGTAGGCCGGAACTCCAGTCCCAGACGCTCTGCGAGCATTCGGGCGGCTTCCGTGAAGGTAACGTTCTCGATCCGCATAATGAAGTCGAAAACATCACCATATTGCCCGCATCCGAAGCACCGCCACCTCTGCAAGGACGGAGTTACAACAAAGGAAGGTGTCTTTTCGGCATGGAAGGGGCACAGACCCTTATAGTTCTTGCCCGTTCGCTTCAGCGCCACGTATTGCGAGACCACTTCTACGATGTCGCTGCGCGCACGAATCTCGTCGAGGTCTGCACCGGCGCGTGATGCCACAGACACCTTCCTCCATCAGGCTGGCTCCTGTCCGCCCCGGCTGTCGGGGCACAGGTTATCCGTTATTGCTCCATCGCTGCGACGATGATGGAAACCACCTTGTTGTCATAGAACTGGAACGCCACGTGCTGGCTCGGGTAGCGCACGTACAGGGTGGTGCCCATGTTCTGATGCTCTTTGGGCCACCCGTACACCGCAACCACCTTCTGGTAGGTGTCGCCCAGCTTGATTCCGCGCGAGGTGCGTGCCAGCCCCGACTTGTCCTCGTAGCCTATCGCCTTCGCCTGAACGACGAGGCCATCCTTGTTGACGAGGAACTCATAGATGACGCCGCCGGGGCGCTCATAGATGAGAGTGGTCTCCTGCTCGTACATCATACCGCCCGGCGAGGTGCGCAGTCCTACCGAAGGCAGACCCACGCCCGCCGGTGTGCCGCCCATGCCTGCCATGCCGGGGGCGCCGTACATGCCGGACATCCCCGCCATCGGAGGCATTCCGAGGCGAGCTGGGCTTCCAATGCCACCGGGCAAACCGGGTAGCCCTGGCGCGCCGGTGGTAGGAGCACCCATCATTGGGGCTCCGGTCATCGCCATGCCATCTTCCTCAAGACCAGCACCGCCTCCAAACCGTCCCATACCGCCCATTCGAGGTCCGCCCATCATCGGCGCTGGACCGGTGGCGGCACCCATTCCAGCCATCGGAGGCATCCCGCCGTAACCACCGTAGGTGGGCATTCCCGGAACAGGACCGGTACCCGCATAGCTGGGCACCCCCGGCATTCCGGGTACACCCGGCGCTCCTGCCAACCCTGCACGTCCCGGCATACCTGCCATGCCAGGGACGCCTGCCTGTGCTCCCGGCAGGTTATATGCCACCTGTCCTACCGTCACCTGCGTGGGGTTACCGAATCGCGCCAGCACCGTCTGCACCTTCGACAACATCCGGATGCCCAGGAACTGGCGCTCGATGGCGTGTGCGGGATAGACCACCCAGAGCACACACGCGGCAACAATCACACCTGTTACCCCGCTTTTCCGGAGCAAGCCTGCCATGCTCATCATCTGGTTTCCTCCCCTTCGTTCTTCTTGTGACGCCAAGAGAGCTTTACTGGTGAGCACTCTTCGGCAACGGCAAACGGTTTTCCTGCCTGTGTGCAAACTTTCTGCCTCACACCCAGTGTACCGTCTGCCGATTGTTAGACGCAAGCCATGCTCGAAAGGTAACGGGGGCAGGAAAGTGCGCGGTGAGAGAGGGAAACAGAAACCAACCCTCAAGCATGGAGACGATATGGGTATGTTCCGACTGTTGCTGTTGATCACGGCTGGCATCTGGTGCGCGTCGGCAAGCGCACAGCGTGTGGAGCGTATCTCCTATCAGGGCTGGCATGACTGCTACCGCCTCACCAACGGCACGGTGGAGGTGGTGGTGGTGCCGTCGATCGCCCGCATCATGCATTACGGGTTTGTGGGCGAGCCGAACGTGCTGTGGGTCAACCCGGCAACGGCGGGCAAGCCCGTCAAGCCCGGCGAATGGCCCAATCACGGTGGCGACAAGGCATGGGTGTGGCCGCAGGACGAGTGGCCTCTGCGCATCGGGCGCGGATGGCCTCCACCCAGCGCGACCGACCAGGTTCCACATCAGGTGGAGATTCTGGAAAGGGACGTCATCCGGCTGACCTCGCCTGTGGTTGCCGGGTACGGCGTGCGCATCGTGCGGGAGATATGGCTGGAACCGACGGGCACTCGGGTCCACACCCGCACGACGCTGGAGAAGCTGCGCGACGGCGCGGAGTTCGCGGTCGCCTCGTGGACGGTGTCGCAACTGCCAGCGCCTGATTATTTGTTCGTTCGTCTTGTGCCGGGCAATAGATTGCCGGACGGCTACAAGCTGTTCAGCCCGGAGGCGTGGCGTTCGGTCAGACGAATCGGCGAGGACATTCTTGTGCCCGAAAGACGTGCTGATGTGGCGGTGAAGCTGGGCAGTGACGCCGATCTGCTGGCGTGGTTCAGGGCGCCGTATCTGGTGGTGCAGAAGGCTCCGCTGGTGGCAGATGGGCTAAGCGCGTATCAAGCTGGCGACCACGCGCAGATATTCTCCAACTCAGATGACCTGCCGTATATCGAGCTGGAGTTTACCTCGCCGCTGAAGTTGCTGAAGCGGGGGGAGAGTATCGTGCTGGATGTGGTGTGGGAGCTGTATCGTATCCCGTCGGATCGGCAGTCTCCGGAAGCGATTGCGGAACTGCTGAGAAAGTTGTGACCCCAATGCTGTGCACGATACTGTCCCTCTCCCACGGGCGTGGGAGAGGGACACTGTTGCCTCTTCACCGGCTGACTCAGGCACTGAGCTGTTTGTTCATACAGCACTTCTTGTACTTCTTGCCGCTGCCGCAGGGGCAGGGGTCGTTGCGCCCCACCTTCTGGGTTTTCACCACCGTGCCTGCGGCTACCGCGCGGGTGGCTGTTCGTCCGGCGCCATCGCCTTCGCCAGTCGCCGCCATCTCGCCCGCGCCGGACATGCTGGTCACCTGTACGGTGGGCTGGGGTTGGGGAGGGGCAATCTGCACGTGATACATCCAGCGCACCACGTCTTCCTGAATCGATGCCAGCATGTGCTGGAACATCTCGTAAGCTTCCTTCTTGTACGCCACCAGCGGGTCCTGTTGGGCGTAGCCGCGCAGTCCGATGCCCTCGCGCAGATAGTCCATGTTGGCAAGATGTTCCATCCACTTGTCGTTGATGACGCGCAGCATCACCCAGCGCTCCAGCGCCCGCATGACCTCTGTGCCAAGCTCCTCTTCGCGCTGGGCGTAACCTTCCAGCACCACATCCTGCAGATACTGCACCAGCTGGTCGGCGGGGCGGGCTCTGATGTCGTCCTGCGTGATCCACCGTGAGATGCCGAACAGCTCCTCCAGCCGGCGGAACAAGCCCTCCGCGTCCACCTCCCCATGGCGCGTGTCCTGAAGGGTGTACATCATCGCCGCCTCCTCCACCTCCTTCTGCACAAAGTCGTGGATGGTGGGGGTGAGCGGGTGTCCTTCCAGGATGCGCCGGCGTTCACTGTAGATGACGCGGCGCTGTTCGTTCATCACCTCGTCGTATTCCAGCACGTGCTTGCGGATTTCGAAGTTGTACGCTTCGACCTTCTTCTGCGCCTTCTCGATCAGGCGGGAGAGCAGTTTGACATCCACGCTCTCGCTCTCTTCCCACATGGTCAGCAGGCGCTGTTTGGATGGGTCGCCAAAGCGTCGCCACAGTTCATCCTCCAGCGACACGTAGAACCGGCTCTCGCCCGGGTCACCCTGACGTCCGGAACGCCCGCGCAGCTGGTTGTCGATGCGGCGCGACTCGTGACGCTCCGTGCCAAGGATGAACAGACCTCCGAGCTTGCGCACCTCCTCCGCTGCCTGCGAACGTTCGGCTTCGCTGAGAGGGGGTGGGGGAAGGGCGCGACCACGCCGGTACGAGCGCCACTGCAGTTCGTCCTCTTCATCCGTTTCCTCGCCTTCGGCAGGGGCGTGCGGTGCGACACTACCGCCCAGAATGATGTCCACACCACGTCCTGCCATGTTGGTGGCGACGGTCACCGCGCCTTTACGTCCCGCCTCGGCGATGATGATAGCCTCTTTTTCGTGGTACTTGGCGTTCAACACGTTGTGGGGCACGCCATGCGCGAAAGCCTCTTTCAGATACTCGATGTTCTCGGGTGGGGCACCGATGAGCCGGATGGCGCGTTCGAGGTTCTCCGGCAGGTTCATGTCCGGAACGACACCCAGTTCCCGCGCCAGAGGAGTAAGCTGGCTCAGGCTCAGCTCGTCCAGCCGGCGGTTCATCAACGCGCGATGTTCCTTTTTCTTGTCGTTGGGGATGTCTTTGTTCTTCTCCAGCTCGTCGCGCAGGATGTGGATGAGGCACAGCAGTTTCAGCCGGTCGGGACGCAGGCGATCGCTCACCTTCTCCGACATCTCGATGGAGCGCGTACCTACCAGCACCGGCTGTTGCTTCACATAGAGGCGCAGAATCTCGGTGGCGATACCACGGAACTTTGCCTCTTCGGTCTTGTAGATGACATCCGGGTGGTCGATTCGGATCATCGGCTTGTTGGTCGGCACGACCACCACGTCCAGCCCGTAAATCTTGCGGAACTCGTCCTCTTCGGTCTTGGCGGTGCCCGTCATGCCCGCCAGCTTTTTGTAGAGGCGGAAATAGTTCTGGAAGGTGATGGTGGCGAGCGTCTGGTTCTCCTGACGGATGGGCACGCCTTCCTTCGCCTCGATAGCCTGGTGCAAGCCGTCGGAGTAGCGCCGTCCGAACATGAGCCGCCCGGTGAACTCGTCCACGATAATGATCTCACCATCGCGCACCACGTAGTCCACGTCGCGCTTGAAGATGGTATGCGCCTTCAAGGCGGCGTTGACGTGGTGCATCAGCTCGGGGTCTTCGGCGAGGTTCTTCACGCCCAGTCCCTGTTCCACGCGCTGGATTCCTTCTTCGGTGAGGGTGACGATTTTCTGCTTCTCTTCCAGTGTATAGTCGCGTCCAGCCTGCAGGTGGCGCACCACCCTGTCCACGCGGTAATACAGGTCGGTGGATTCGCCCGCGTAGCCGGAGATGATGAGCGGGGTTCGCGCCTCGTCGATGAGGATGCTGTCCACCTCGTCCACGATGGCGTAGTTCAGCTCGCGCTGGACGACCTCGTCGATGGAGAACGCCATGTTATCGCGCAGGTAGTCGAAGCCGAACTCGTTGTTTGTGCCGTAGGTGATGTCCGCCAGGTATGCCTCCTTGCGGTGGCATTCGCGCAGGTGGGTGTAGCGCGGGTCGGGTGACTGATAGCCGGGTTCGTAGATATACGAGCCGCCGATCTCGCCCGTTTCGGGGCTCTGTCCCTGGATGACGCCGACGCTCATGCCGAGGAAGTGGTAGATGGGTCCCATCCACACCGCGTCGCGCCGGGCGAGGTAGTCGTTGGCGGTGACAAGATGCACGCCTTTGCCTTCCAGCGCGTTCAGGTAGATAGGCAGGGTAGCAACCAGCGTCTTTCCCTCGCCGGTCTTCATCTCGGCAATGCGCCCATCGTGCAGAACCATGCCACCGATGAGCTGCACATCGAAGTGACGCATCTTCAATGTGCGTTTGGCGGCTTCTCGCACCACCGCGAAGGCTTCGGGCAGGAGGTCGTCCAGCGTTTCACCTTTGGCGAGTCGGTCGCGGAACTCATCGGTCTTGGCGCGCAGTTGCTCGTTGGAGAGTTCGACCATCTTCGCCTCGAGGGCGTTTATCTTTTCCACCACCTTGCGGTAGCGTCGGATATCGCGTTCGTTGCTGTCGAACAGGCTGAGTAGAGCTCGCATGGCGTACTCCTTCGGCGCTCTTGAGGCACCCACAGACTGGTATCGGTGTTGCTGACTGTATTCTTCAGGTATACGGCTTTTCCACCGATAGATGTTACCACCAGAGAGGGTTAGAAGTCAAAGGGCGGGGTTGATAACCTCCCCAGCAACTGGTTTCTCGAAGGGCGACCTCCCTCTGCCGAGCCCTTCCGTGTCATTGCGAGGAGCATGGCGACGAAGCCGTCTCCACCGTCTACCGCGACTTGTACGGGGATTGCTTCGCCTGCCCGAAGGCAGGCTCGCAATGACACGGTATTTTATGTCATTCTGGTCTCCACTTCCTGTCATTCTGGGCGAAGAGAAGGATCTCAGAGATGCTTCGGCTAAACCCTCAGCATGACAACAATGCGGTTCATTCCGCCATTCATTACTGTCATTCTGAGCGCAAGCGAAGAATCTCCGACATGCTTTGGCTATCGCCTCCGCATGACAACGCTATCGTCACCCTGAGCGAAGCGAAGGGTCTCAACTGCGTGAAAAACGAGATGGTTCGCGTTCGCTCAGCATGACGTGATGGGGCACGCTCTTGGAGGGCGAGGCTTCTGCCGAGCCGTTGAGGAAACCTAACCCCCTGACCCCCTTCCCTGCGAGGGAAGGGGGAACTCCTCTCCCCGCGTCGGGGAGAGGTCGGGAGAGGGGTTTGCAACGGCTCGCCCTCCAGCGGGAACAGGCTCGCCGCTCGTCGCTTCGCGATTTTTTCAAAAGATCTTTCCTCACCCCAGCAAAAAACCTTGACAAAATATAAGCACGGTGCTATCATCTGCTTAACTGAGCAGCTCCCGTGGTTGAGGGGAAAGTCACGACGGTTTCTCACAACATCACCACAAAGGAGGGTGCTTAGCAAAATGTTACGACGCTTTCCCTTCATGCGCACACTTGCTACGGTGTGCATCCTGAGCCTGACGGTGCAGATGGCTGCACCCGTCTTTGCCCTCTCCGGTGAACGGGGGGGGGGTAAAAGCGACAGTTTCCAGCCTTTCCTCTGACATCAACCCCTCTTCTCCCAAAATCCTCACATGGCTCGGCAACTTCTGGCATACCATCCTCTCCAGCCTGCAAACGGGCACACCGCCCCTTGCGCCCGCGCCGGGT
>FWWM01002327.1_pt1 | contig 51926 bp, 44 predicted proteins | sample 2228351 | NCBI WGS metagenome assembly FWWM01 (sample SAMEA103939774, study PRJEB20133) | metagenome | reverse complement strand
CGGGGGTGGGCCCTCACCGCAAACTGCACAGCCTGAGGACGCGCCCCACCCCAACCCAGCATCGGGTCGATCAGGCTCCCAGCCTGATCTAAACCGCGCGGGGCGCGGTTTACCCGATGCTCCTGAAGGGGAGGGGCTGAGATTGGTTGACCTCGATACCGAGGACCTAACGGGCTTTGACGCGCTGGTCGTGTCGCCGGGGGTGCCGCTCAACACCCATCCGCTGGCCGCCGCCGCGCGGGCGGCGGGCGTGCCGGTGATCGGCGACATCGAACTCTTCGCCCAGGCGCGGCGCGACCTGCCGCCGAACAAGGTCGTCGGCATCACCGGCACCAACGGCAAGTCGACCACGACGGCACTGGTCCATCACATCCTGAAGACGGCGGGCGTGCCGACCCTGATGGGCGGCAATATCGGCCTGCCGATCCTGGGGCAGGAGCCTCTGCCCGCGGGCGGGGTCTATGTGCTGGAACTGTCCAGCTATCAGATCGACCTGACGCAGAGCCTGGATTGTGACGTCGCGGTCCTGCTCAACATCACGCCCGATCATCTCGACCGTTATGACGGGTTCGAGGATTATGCAGCGTCCAAGGCGCGGCTATTTTCGATGCAGTCGGCCGGGCATAACGCGGTGGTCGACGTCGTCTCGGCGGCCGATCATGATGCTTTGCGCGGCTCAAAGGACCTAGTCGCGAGCTTTATTGAGGATGCTTTTGATTTCAAGGCCATTGACGATCGCGAACAGCGCGAATGGCCCGCCTTGCAGGGGCCACATAACCGGCACAACGCCCGCGCCGCCGTCGAAGTGTGCGATATTCTGGGTCTCGATCTGGATACTATCCGAATGGGACTGCGCACCTATGCCAGCCTGCCGCACCGGATGCAGCATGTCGCAACGCGCAACGGCGTCGCCTTTGTCAACGATTCCAAGGCGACCAACCCCGAATCGACCGCGCCAGCGCTGGCGGCCTTCCCCCGCGTCCACTGGATCGTCGGCGGCAAGCGCAAGGGCGACGATCTCGACGCCTGTTCTCCGCATCTCGATCATGTCGCCGCCGCCTATACGATAGGCGAGGCGGCCCCGCTCTTTTTCGATCTGTTGAAAGACAAGGTTCCTGTCGTCGAGCAATCGGGCACGCTGGAGGCGGCGGTCGCCCATGCGGCGGCAGCGGCGCAGCCCGGCGATACCGTGCTGCTGTCGCCAGCCTGTGCCAGCTTTGACCAGTTTCGCGATTACGAAGCACGCGGCGACGCTTTCCGCGCCGCCGTGGAGGCATTGGCATGAGTGAGCGCGCGCCCAAGACTCCACGTCCGGGCCTGATCGGATCGATGAAGGGCCGTGGTGGCCGAGGCGACCGTTCGCCGCTGGGCACCTGGTTCTGGGACATCGACCGGGTGCTGCTGCTGCTGACCCTGTTCCTGATCGCGATCGGCCTGATTGCAGTCGCCGCCGCCAGCCCCGCGACGGCGATGCGTTATTCGGGTGAGCACCGGAAATTCACGCCGCTCTACTATTTCTGGCGACAGGTGATGTGGGTCGGCGTCTCGCTGCCCGTTTTGTTCGTCGTGTCGATGCTGCCGGTCGTCACCGCGCGGCGCATGGCGGTACTGGGGACGGGGGTGTTGATTGCGATCCTGGCCGTCACGCCCTTTATCGGGGTGGAGATCAACGGTGCGCGGCGCTGGATCGGCTTTGGCATCGCGCAGTTTCAGCCGTCCGAGTTTCTGAAGCCCATGTTCGTGGTGACGACCGCCTGGCTGTTGTCGCTGAAGGCCAAGGAGCGCGATCTGCCCGCCACGCTGCTCACCCTGGGGCTGACCGGGCTGGTTGCGGGACTGCTGATGATGCAGCCGGATTTTGGTCAGACGATCGTATTTTGCGTCATCTGGGCCGCGTTGCTGATGATTTCGGGAACGCCGATGCGGATCATGCTGGGCCTGGCGGCTATGGTGCCGGTCGGGCTGACGGCGGCCTATATGTTCTACAGCGTGGCGCGCAACCGCATCAACGCATTCCTGTTCCCCGATGTCGATGGCGAGGGAGCGGCCGACCATTTCCAGGTGAACGCTGCGCACAATACGCTGACTGCGGGCGGCTGGACCGGCACTGGGCCGGGTGGCGGCACCGCCAAGTTTGGCCTGCCCGAGGCGCATACCGACTATATCTTCTCGGTGATCGGCGAGGAGTTCGGCCTGATCGCCTGCTCGATCATCGCGCTCGTCTTCCTGGCGATCGTGGTGCGCGTGTTCGTGAAGCTGCTTGACGAACAGGACGAGTTCAAGCTCTACGCCGCCTCCGGGCTGGCGGTGCAGTTCGGCGCGCAGGCGCTGATCTCGATGGCGGTGAATACGGGGCTTGCCCCGTCCAAGGGCATGACCCTGCCGTTCATCAGCTATGGCGGCTCGTCGATGATCGCGCTGTCGATCGGGATGGGGTTGTTGCTGGCGTTCACCCGGCGCAATCCGTTCCTGACGCGCAGCCCCTATATAGTCAGGTGGAGCGGGCAATGAGCCGTCACTTCGTCCTCGCCGCCGGGGGAACCGGCGGCCATATGGTTCCCGCCGCCGCCCTTGCGGCCGAGCTGACCCGGCGCGGGCACCGTGTCGCGCTGGTGTCCGATGCGCGCGGCGTGCGCTTTCCAGGGTTGTTCGAGGATATCCAGACCCATGTCCTGCCCGCCGGGCGCTTTTCGGGCGGGCCGGTCGGCTGGGCCAGGGCGCTGCGCGAAATGTGGCGCGGCCGGGCGATGGCACGCGAACTGTACAAGACCTTCCGCCCGGCGGCGGTGATCGGCTTCGGCGGCTATCCGGCGATGCCCGCGCTGCTGGCGGCGTTTGCGGAGGGCATCCCGACGGCGATCCATGAGCAGAATGCCGTGCTGGGCCGGGTCAACCGGCTGGTCGCGGGCAAGGTCGATGCAATCGCCTTGTCCTATGAGGATACGCAGCGGCTCAGCGCCAAGTACGCGGGCAAGACGCGGCTGATCGGCAATCCGGTGCGCGACCAGGTGCTGGCGCTGCGGTCCCGGCCCTATCCGCTGCTGGAGGAGGACGGTATCTTCCGTGTGCTCGTGACCGGCGGCAGCCAGGGGGCGAGCGTCTTGTCGCAGGTCGTGCCCGATGGCCTCGCCATGCTGCCCGTCACCTTCCGGCGGCGGTTGCAGGTAACGCATCAGGCGCGGATCGAGGATATCGACGCTGTGCGTGCGAAGTACGCCGAGCATGAAATTCCGGCCGAACTCGCCACCTATCTGCCCGACCTGCCCGAACAGCTCGCCTGGGCGCATCTGGTGATCGCGCGGGCCGGTGCCTCGACGCTCGCCGAACTGACCGTGGCGGGGCGGCCTGCGATCCTGGTGCCGCTGCCATCCGCAACCGACGATCACCAGACGGTGAACGCGCGCGAGATGACCAAGGCGGGCGGCGCACGGACCATCGCGCAGAAGGATTTCACGCCGGTCGAGCTGGCCAAGCAGATGCAGAAGCTGGGTCTGGATCCGGCGGCGCTGGAGAATGCGGCAGGGCGCGCACGAGGCTGTGGACGGCCCGAAGCGGCAAGCGACCTCGCCGATCTGGTCGAAAGCCTGGACGCGCCGCGCATGGTCTTGCCGGTGGGCAAATCGCAAGGGACACAAAATTTGGCGGGAGCGGGCGCATGAAGGGCGTCGCCACGGATATCGGCACGATCCATTTCGTCGGCATCGGCGGCATCGGCATGTCGGGCATCGCCGAGGTGATGAAGAATCTCGGCTACCGGGTGCAGGGCTCCGACGTGGCCGAGGGCTATGTGGTGCAGGGCCTGCGCGACAAGGGCATTCAGGTCGCCATCGGCCATGCCGCCGATAATCTGGGCGATGCGGCGGTGGTCGTGACCTCGACCGCGATCACCCGGTCCAACCCCGAAGTCGAAGCCGCGCTCGAACGCCGCATTCCGGTGGTGCGCCGCGCCGAGATGCTGGCTGAGTTGATGCGGCTGAAGTCCACCGTCGCGGTGGCAGGCACGCATGGCAAGACGACGACGACCTCGATGGTCGCGGCGCTGCTCGATGCCGGGGGTGTCGACCCGACCGTTATCAACGGCGGCATCATCAACAGCTATGGCTCGAACGCGCGTCTCGGTGCGAGCGACTGGATGGTGGTGGAGGCGGACGAGAGCGACGGAAGCTTCCTGCGGCTCGACGGCACGATCGCGGTCGTCACCAATATCGATCCCGAGCATCTGGATCATTACGGCTCGTTCGATCGGGTGAAGGACGCGTTCGTCGAGTTCGTCGAGAATGTGCCCTTTTACGGCGCGGCTTTGCTCTGCCTCGACCATCCGGAAGTGCAGAACATCCTGCCGCGAGTCCGCGACCGGCGTGTCGTGACCTACGGCTTCTCGGCGCAGGCCGATGTGCGCGGCGTCAACGTCACGCCGATTCCCGGCGGCAACCGATTCGAAGCGATCATCCGCCACCGCGACGGCACGGCGCGTTCGATCGAGGGGATCGAGCTGCCCATGCCGGGCCGCCACAATGTTCAGAACGCGCTGGCCGCGATCGGCGTCGCGCTGGAACTGGGCATCGACGATGCGACCATCCAACAGGGCTTCGGCCAGTTCGGCGGGGTCAAGCGGCGCTTCACCAAGGTCGGCGAGATCGCGGTGGACGGCGGCGTCGCGACCGTGATCGACGATTACGGCCATCACCCGGTCGAGATCCGCGCGGTTCTCGCCGCCGCCCGCGAAGGCGCGCGCGGCCGCGTGGTCGCGGTGGTGCAGCCGCACCGCTTCACCCGACTCGGCAATTTGATGGAGGAGTTCCAGACGGCCTTCAACGACGCCGACCGCGTGCTGGTGACGCCGGTCTATGCGGCGGGCGAGCCGCCGATCGAGGGCGTCGATGCCGACGCGCTGGTCGAGGGGCTAAAGCGACGCGGGCATCGCTCGACCGCGACGGTCGCCGATGCCGATGCGCTGGCCGAGGAGCTGGCGGGCTCGATCCGCGCGGACGACATGATCGTCTGCCTGGGGGCTGGCGACATCACCAAATGGGCGGCGGGTCTGGCGGCGGCGATCGAGGCGCGCCGATGAACCTGCCCGACACCGCTGGCCGACTGACCCCGGACGCGCCGCTGGCGCCGCTCGTGTGGTTCAAGGCGGGCGGACCGGCCGAATATCTGCTGGAGCCGAGGGATGTTGACGATCTGTCGGCGTTCCTGCGCGGCCTTGGAGCCGAAGTGCCGGTGATGGCGCTGGGCCTCGGCTCCAACCTGATCGTGCGTGACGGCGGCGTGCCGGGCGTGGTGATCCGTCTGGGCAAGCCGTTCAGCTACGCGCGGGCTGGGGAGGGGCACCTCATAACCTGCGGGGGCGGCACCTCGGGCATTCTCGTATCCTCCAATGCCCGTGACGCAGGGATTGGCGGGCTGGAGTTTCTGCGCTCGATTCCCGGCACGGTTGGCGGCTTCGTGCGGATGAACGGCGGGGCCTATGGTCGCGAGGTGGCCGATGTGCTGGTCTCTGCCACGGTCGTTCGCCGTGACGGCACGGTCGAGACGCTGGGCGTTGCGGACCTGGACTACACCTATCGCCACTCCAACCTGACCGACGGGACGGTGGTGGTCGAGGCGACCTTCCGGGGTCACGCCGCCGAACCCGCCGACATCCAGGCCGAGATGGACCGCATCGCCGCCGCGCGCGAGGCGTCGCAGCCGCTGCGCTCCAAGACCGGTGGCTCGACCTTCAAGAATCCGGAAGGGCACAAGGCCTGGGCGCTGGTCGATGCGGCGGGCTGTCGCGGGCTGACGCGGGGCGATGCGCAGGTATCGGAGAAGCACTGCAACTTCCTCCTGAACCTCGGCAATGCCAGCGCGGCGGAGATCGAGGCGCTGGGCGAGGACGTCCGCGCCAGGGTGAAGGCGCAGTCGGGCGTGACGCTCGAATGGGAAATTCAACGAGTGGGAATCGCGAAGTGACCGACAATCTGCATATCGCGGTTCTGATGGGTGGCTGGTCGGCGGAGCGGCCGGTGTCGCTGATGTCCGGCGCCGGCGTCGCCGATGCGCTGGAGCGGAACGGCCACCGCGTCACCCGGATCGACATGGACCGCGATCTGGCGGCCAAGCTGGTCGAGGCCAAGCCCGACCTGGTTTTCAACGCGCTGCACGGCTCGCCCGGCGAGGACGGCACGGTGCAGGGGATGCTCGACCTGATGGGCATTCCGTACACCCATTCGGGTCTTGCCACCTCGGTCATTGCGATCGACAAAGTGCTGACCAAGCAGGCACTCGTACCCCATGGCATCCCCATGCCCGGTGGTCGTATCGTCAAGTCCGAGGAACTGTTCGCCGCCGATCCGCTGCCGCGCCCCTATGTGCTGAAGCCGGTCAATGAAGGCTCGTCGGTCGGCGTGGCGATCGTCACCGACACCAGCAATCACGGGAACCCGATCGCCCGTGACGCGAGCGGCCCCTGGGCCGAGTTCGAGGAACTGCTCGCCGAACCCTATATTCGCGGTCGCGAACTGACCACCGCCGTATTGGGCAACCGCGCGCTGGGCGTGACCGAGCTCAAGCCCAAAAATGGCTGGTACGATTTCGACGCCAAATACACCGACGGCCTGACCGAGCATGTTTGCCCCGCGCAGATCCCCGACGAGATCGCCGAGGCGTGCAAATCGCTGGCGCTGGAGGCGCATCGTATTTTGGGTTGTCGCGGGGCGTCGCGTTCCGACTTCCGCTGGGACGATGAGCGCGGCGTCGACGGGCTGTTCCTGTTGGAGGTGAATACCCAACCGGGCATGACCCCACTCAGCCTGGTGCCCGAACAGGGGCGCCATGTCGGCATGGATTACGACACGCTGGTCCAGGCGATCGTCGACGAGGCGCTGGCCTGGTACAAGGATCAGGCGGGATGAGCCGCACGATCAAGCGCGGGCCGCCACCCCGCCGCCCCGTGCCGCGCCGCCGCCAGCCGGTGAAGCGCGTCACGCTGGCGCAGCGTTTGCTGGCGCGGGTGCCGGTCAGCGAGGAGACGATCAAGAAGGCCGTCACCTGGACGATCCTGGGCGGCGCAGGCGCGGCGGCGCTGGCGATCGCGACCTATGTCGGCGTGCCCGGCATGATCGGCACCGCGATCGCCGAACAGGCGGGCCATGCCGGTTTCCGCGTCCAGCAGATCGAGGTGACCGGTCTGAAGCGCATGGACCGGATGACCGTCTATGCCGTCGCGCTCGACCAGCAGAGCCGGGCGATGCCGCTGGTCAATCTGGAGGATGTCCGGGCCAAGCTGCTGCGATACGGCTGGATCAAGGACGCGCATGTCTCCAGGCGACTGCCCGACACGCTGCTCGTCGATATCGAGGAGCGAACCCCGGCGGCCGTGTGGCAGGACAATGGCCAGCTGACCCTGATCGACGCGGGGGGCGTGCTGCTGGAGCCGGTGCGGGCCGAGGCGATGCCCGACCTGCCGCTGATCATCGGGCCGGGCGCTAATTTGCAGGAGCCCGCCTATCAGGCGCTGCTGTCCGCCGCGCCCGCGCTGAAGCCGCGTGTGAAGGCGGCGACCTGGATCGGTAATCGCCGCTGGGACCTGACCTTCGACAGCGGCGAGACGCTGGCACTGCCCGAGGAAGGGGCGGGGGCGGCGCTGATGAAGTTCGCCGCCATGGACGGCTCGCGGCCGCTGCTCGGGCGCGGCTGGCTGCGCTTCGACATGCGCGACCCTGCAAAGCTGGTTGCGCGAAAGCCCGGTTTGAATCAGAATCATGCGCTTGCCGATCCGGCCAAGGCCGGGGACATGGGCAGCGATCCCGCGTCCGGGAATGACGCGGACGGGGCGGCGTCCGAAGGGGCGGCGGCCCAAGGGGCAATACAGGGGTAGCAAGGTCATGGCGAAGATTGCACCCGAAGGGTTGATTACCGCGCTGGATATCGGGTCGTCCAAGGTGTCGGCGCTGATCGCGCGCAAGGGCGACGGCGGCGAACTGATCGTGCTGGGCACCGGCCAGCGCGAGAGCCGGGGCGTCAAGCGCGGCTATATCGCCGATATGGGCGCGACCGAGGCGGCGGTGCGCGAGGCGGTCGAACAGGCCGAGCGGATCGCGGGGCTCAATATCGAGAATGTCTGGGTCGGCTTTTCGGCCGGTGGCCTGGTGTCCGACGTGGCCGAGGTCGAGTTCGAGCTGGGCGGCCATCAGGTTGAACAGGGCGACATCGACGCGCTGCTGGCGGCCGGGCGCAACTCGATCGATCCGCAGGGGCGCATGGTGCTGCACGCGCAGCCCGCGCTCTATACGCTCGACGGGCTGACCGGCGTGAAAAAGCCGCTGGGGCTTCATGCCGACCGGCTGGGCGTGCATATCCATGTGGTCGCCGCCGATGGATCGCCGGTGCGCAACCTCGACCTGTGCGTCCGCTCTGCGCATCTGGAGGTGAAGTCGATCATCGCCGCGCCCGTCGCGACGGGCCTGGCCTGTCTGTCGGACGAAGAGCGCGAGCTTGGCGTCGCGCTGGTCGAGATGGGGGCGGGGATCACCAATGTCTCGCTGTTCGCCGGCGGGATGCTGGTCGGGCTCTGCTCGCTGCCGATGGGCGCGGCGGACATTACCGATGATGTGGCCTCGGCGTTCGGCACGCGGCGGCAGATGGCCGAGCGGATGAAGTGCTTCCACGGCTCGGCCAATGCGTCCCCGCGCGACAATCACGACATGCTCCAGGTGACGCCCATTTCTGCGGAAGATGGCGGAGACACGATGCAGATCACCAAGGCGCAGCTGATCGGCGTGATCCGCCAGCGGCTGGAACATCAGATGGGCGAAATCCGCAAGGCGCTCCAGCATCTGAAGTTCGAGGGGCCGGTGGGGCGCCAGGTGGTGCTGACCGGCGGCGGTGCGGAGCTGAAGGGCATCGCCGACTATGCCCAGCAGGCGCTGGGCCGCTCGGTCCGGATCGGCCGGCCGCGCGGGTTGACCGGCCTGCCCGATGCGCATGGCGGACCGGCTTTCGCGACGCTCGCGGGGCTGGCTTTCTATGCCGCGACCGACCCGATCGACCTGCGCAGCATTCCGGCGGTGAACCAGACGGTGCACCGGCCGAGCGGGATGGGGCTGTTCCGGCGGCTGATTCAGGCGGCGAAGGCAAATTATTAGAGAAAAGCGTCATAGGCTTGACGCTTTTGGGTTGGCACCGGGCACAGGACTGGTGCACTAACGATGAATTCAGGGGCCCGGTCTTTGCGTACCGATCGGGAACGGCGGAGTAAATTTGGGATGAGCATCGAATTCATCGCACCCGAGGTCGACGAACTGACGCCGCGCATCGCGGTGATCGGTGTCGGCGGTGCCGGCGGCAACGCGATCGCGAACATGATGCGCGCCGAGGTGCAGGGCGTGGATTTCCTCGTCGCCAACACCGACGCGCAGGCGCTGAAACAGTCGATCGCGCCGCAGCGTATCCAGTTGGGTGCCAAGATCACGCAAGGCCTGGGTGCGGGCAGTCGTCCCGAAATCGGCCGTGCGGCGGCCGAGGAGACGATCGAGGACCTGTCGAAGCTGCTTGAAGGCAGCCACATGTGCTTCATCGCGGCGGGCATGGGCGGCGGCACCGGCACCGGTGCGGCTCCGGTCATCGCCAAGGCGGCGCGCGACATGGGCATCCTGACGGTCGGCGTCGTGACCAAGCCGTTCGCGTTCGAGGGCAATCGTCGCGCCAAGTCGGCCGATGGCGGCATCGAGGAACTGCAGAAGTACGTCGATACGCTGATCGTCATCCCCAACCAGAATCTGTTCCTGATCGCCAATGCCAACACCACCTTCAAGGAAGCGTTCGCGATGGCGGACGAGGTGTTGCAGCAGGGCGTGCGCGGCATCACCGACCTGATGGTCATGCCGGGCCTCATCAACCTCGACTTCGCCGACGTCCGCTCGGTGATGCAGGAGATGGGCAAGGCGATGATGGGCACCGGTGAAGCCACCGGCGACAATCGCGCGATCGAGGCGGCGCAGAAGGCGATCGCCAACCCGCTGCTCGATGGCGTGTCGATGCAGGGGGCCAAGGGCGTCATCATCTCGATCACCGGCGGCGACGACATGCGCCTGCTGGAGGTTGACGAGGCGGCCAACCATATCCGCGAACTGGTCGATCCCGACGCCAACATCATCTGGGGTTCGGCGTTCAATCCCGAACTGGAAGGCCGCATCCGCGTATCGGTCGTCGCGACCGGCATCGACGCCGACGTGAAGGTTGCGCCGTCGCCTTCGGAATCGAACCGCAGCGGATTCAGCATGGGCGGCATGGCGCGCAAGTCGGATGAGACGCCGGGCCATCGCTCCAGCGAACCCGCCGCGTCCGCACCGCAGGCCAGCGTAGCTGCTTCCGCGCCGGTCGAGCAGCCGGCCCCCGCGCCTGCGCCGACCCCCGCTCCGGTGGCGGCTCCTGTCGCGTCGACCGTCGCCGCGCCGGTGGCCAAGCCCGCGGCAGCTCCGGCCCCGGCTCCGGCGGCGGATGACGAGTTGGTGCTGGGCGCTGACACGATCGTGCCCGCACCGACCGCACCCTCCCAACCCGCTGCCGCCGAGCCCGCTCCGGGAAGCGACGAAGCACGCCGACGCTGGCTGGCACCCGGCAGTGAGGCCGGGGAAGCCCCCGCACAGCCCGCGCCGCGCGTGAAGCTGGGCGGCACGCTGTTCGAGCGTATGTCGAACGCCGCGCGCGGTGCGCAGCGGGATGAGAATGGCCAGGGCGGGTCGGACTCGTCGCTCGACATCCCGCGCTTCCTGCATCGACAGAACAACCAGTAATATCCTGCCCCGGCGTGCCGGGATGAGGATGAGCAAAGAGGCCCGCGCGAGACGATCGCGCGGGCCTTTTCTGTTTCGATCGGAACGAGGTTTGAGCCAATCCCTCCCCCCGACCCCCCTCCCCCAACCCCATGCAGGTTTTGCCTGCGCCAATTCCATAGAGAGAAGTGTTCTCCCGCCAGGATCGTGGGGGAAGGGTTTTTCACCAACCTTCTACCGCAGCAGATGGACGTTGCCCACGTTGACGTGTCTGAGGCCCGCAGCCAGAGCGGTGTCCCGAGCCTGCAGGGCGAATTCCCGGGAGGTCACCGGCAGGTCCGGCAGGTAGAACTGGGGGTAGAAGGCCAGCAGGCTGTAAGGGATTTCCGGATTGAGGGCGGCGATGAACCGGGCGATGCCGTGAATCTCCTCCAGGTCCACGTAGCCCGGCACCATGAGGGTGCTGGCGGTGAGCAGGGGCACCGGAGGGCGCTCGTCGAAGTGCCGGGCCAGGACCGCGAAGTTTTCCAGGGTCTGGCTGTTGCTGACGCCGGTGAGGGCCAGGTGCATCTCCTCGCTGAAGGCCTTGAGGTCGAATTTGATGATGCCGCCGTTGGGGAGCGAGCTTTCCACCAGGGGCTTCAGCCAGCGGGCCTGCATGGCGCCGTTGGTCTCCCAGCAGATGCGCAGTTTCCGGCCGGCACGGTCTGCGGCGGCCAGCGCCAGCCGGGCCGCGGCCAGGGCGTGGGGCAGGGCCGGGGTGGGGTCGCCGCCGAAATAGCAGATGCAGGCGGTGCGGGAACCAACCGCGGCAGCCAGCTGCCGGGCGCTCTGGCGCTCCCGGGAGAAAGTGCGCCGCTTAAAGGTCCAGTTCTGGCAGAACAGGCAGTTGAAGTTGCAGGCGTGATAAAAGACCGCCAGGTTGACGAAGCCCCGCTCCGGGCCGTCCACGCAGGCGTAGTCCGGGTAGCCCCGGCCGGTGCCGCCCGGGCAGAACCAGTCGGCCACGCAGTTGGTGGGCAGGGGGTCCTCATACCAGCTCACCCCGGCCCCGGCCGGGCCGCCCCCCCGGAGTTGCCCGCCCGCCACTCGCCGGGCCCCGCAGTAGCCCACCCCGCCTGCGGGAATGCGGCAGGCGTGAAAGCACAGGCTGCACGCTTTTCCCTGGGGGTCCCGGGGCGGCGCCAGGGGCAGGCCAAAGGCCCGGCGGGACTCGTGGTGGTAGGCCTCAATGGCCGGCCAGACCTGGTCAAAGTGCTGCCGGATGCAGGCGGCGCAGAACCCCAGGCGGGGGGAGAAAAGGGGTGGGGATTTTCCGCAATGGCGACAGGCGCTCATGGGTGGCTGAATCGTCAGGGAGAGGAGACTGCCAGGCTTCCCTCCCCTGGGTCTGGGGGAATCTGATAGTTCCCGGCGGCCTGACCAAGGAACCGGACCTGGCTCTCCGGCCAGCCGCGGAGCTGCCACCCCCTGCATCAAAACAGGGTGGGGTATTTTTTCGATTTCTTCTGAAAATAGGCCGCGGTCCTGGCGGTGGCCATCCGGCCCCGGGGGGTGCGCTGCAGGAAGCCCGCCTGGATGAGGAAGGGCTCGTAGACATCCTCCAGGGTGTCCTCCTCTTCGCACAGGGCCGCGGCCAGGGTGCCCAATCCCACCGGGCCGCCGTCGTATTTCTCAATAATGGTGAGGAGAATCTGCCGGTCCATGCGGTCCAAACCGCACTGGTCAATATCCAGGAGCGTCAGGGCGGCGTCCGCCAGGGTTCGGGTGATGCGCCCGTCGCCGTGCACCTGGGCGTAATCCCGCACCCGTTTCAGCAGGCGGTTGGCGATGCGGGGGGTGCCCCGGGAGCGCCGGGCGATCTCCCAGGCCCCTTCCTCGTCGATTTCCACCCCCAGGACCCGGGCCGCCCGCCGGGTGATGTGCAGCAATTCCTCCGGGCGGTAAAAGTCCACCCGCAACAGGAGGCCGAAGCGGTCCCGAAGGGCCGGCGTCAACAACCCGGCCCGGGTGGTGGCCCCCACCAGCGTGAAGTGGGGCAGCTCCAGCTTCACCGTGCGGGCCCCCGGCCCCTGGCCGATGATGAGGTCCAACCGGAAGTCCTCCATGGCCGGATAGAGGACCTCCTCCACCACCGTGGGCAGTCGGTGCACCTCGTCGATGAAGAGGACATCCCCGGGGGAAAGGTTGGTGAGCAGCGCCGCCAGGTCCCCGGAGCGTTCGATGACCGGGCCGCTGGTGGCCTTGAGCCCCACCCCCAGCTCCCCGGCGATGATATTGGCCAGGGTGGTCTTGCCCAAGCCCGGGGGCCCGTGCACCAACACGTGGTCCATGGCCTCGCCCCGGCCCTTGGCTGCCGCGATGGCGATTTGAAGATTCCGGCGCACCTCCTCCTGCCCCACAAACTCCGCCAGAGACCGGGGCCTCAGCCCCACCTCCAGTCCTTGGTCGTCCAGCTGTCGCCGGGGATTGACGAGGCGCTCTTCCTCCCGCATGGCTCACAGATTACCGCAGCCCCGGCAACTTTGCAAGATGGGAGGGATTTGATAGACTGCTGAGCAGGGAGGGACGGGGGGTAGTGGTCCCCCTCGCCCTTCCCCCAACCCCTTCCCACCCTTCTCGACAAAAAACGGCATGCCAAAGAGGCTGGCTTCGGCAGGGTGAAAAATTGAGACGGGGTGGAGAAAAGGTGGGCGGGAGGGGAAAGAGGCCTCAGGCCCCTGGCCCCTTCCCGCCGCGCTACCCTTTGCCATGCCGCCGGCCATTGTCGCCCAGGGGATCAGCAAGGCTTTCCGCAGCGGGTGGTCCAAGCCTGTGAAGGAGGTCCTGCGGGGCGTGGACCTGACGGTGCAGGCGGGCCGGATCTTTGGAATTTTGGGCCCCAACGCGGCCGGCAAAACCACCCTGATTTCCATCCTGGCCACCCTCCTCCTGCCGGACGGCGGCCGGGCCGAGGTTTTGGGTCTGGATGTGGTGCGCCAGGCCCAGGCCCTTAGAGGGCGCATCAATCTGGCCGCCGCGGGGGCTCACTTTCTGTGGTGCCTCACGGTGGAGGAAAACCTGGACTTTTACGGCCGGCTCTATGGTTTGGGGGGGCGGGCCTTGGCGCGGCGGGTGAAGGAACTCCTGGAGCTCTTCGACCTCCTCCCCCATCGCCGGGTGACCTTTGACAACCTTTCCACCGGCCTGAAACAGCGCCTGGCCTTGGCCAAAACCCTCATCAACGCACCGGAGCTTTTATTCCTCGATGAACCCACCACCGGCCTGGACCCGGAGATGGCCCGGCACCTCAGGGAGGAAATCGCCCGCCTCAACCGGGAGACGGGGCTCACTATTCTGCTCACCACCCACAATCTCCGGGAGGCGGAGCTGCTCTGCCATGAGGTGGCCTTCTTGAAAGGGGGGGTGCTGGCGGCCCGGGGAACTATTCCGGAATTACAGGCGCGGCTGGGGTTGGGCGACCGGGTGAGCCTAGTCTTTGCGGGCCCTCCCCCAGGCTTGGACTATGCCCGGCTGCCGGGGGTGGTGGCCGCCGAGGTGCGGGACTCCCGAGTGGCCCTGATCCTGGACCGGGCCGAGATCCGCCTCGCCCCGCTTTTGGCCGCCGTCTCCCAAACCGGGGCCAGGCTGGAATCGGTGCGCCTCAAGGAAGCCGACCTGGAAGACCTGTATCGTGAATTTACCCACTGATTTTTACAAAATCTGGGCCTTCGTCGAGCGCAGTCTCATCGTCAACCGGCGCAACGTCTTCGCGGTCTTCGAGATGCTCTTCTGGCCGGGGGTGGCCATTTTTTCCGTGGGCCTCCTCACTCGCTTCCTTAACCTGGACGCCGACACGGTGAGTTTCATCCTCATCGGCGCGGTCTCCATGAACACCATCCAGATCGCCCAGTTGGACCTTTCCTATGCCCTCCTCTACGACGTCTGGTCCAAAAGTTTAAAGCACGCTTTCATCGCCCCCATCCGTCCCGGCCACATCCTGCTGGGGGCCGGCCTGGTGGGCCTGGGACGCGGACTCCTCATTTTCATCGCCATGGGCTTTCTGAGCCAGCGCTTTTTCGCCATGGACCTGGCGCGGCCCGGATTTGCCGGCCTGGCCCTGTTTCTGGCGGGCCTGTTCCTGAACGCCGCCATCATCGGCATCCTGGTCCTCATCCTGGTGCTGCGCTTCGGCCACCGGGCCGAGGTGGCCGCCTGGGCCTTTTCCTACCTCGTCTTTCTGCTGTGCGGCCTCTATTACCCGGTGAGCGTCCTGCCGGCGGGGGTGCAGCAGTTGGCCTGGTTTCTGCCCCTCACCCATTTTCTTGATTATTTTCGCCACTTTTACGGCTTTCCCCTGGGGTCCGGGAGGCCGCTTCTCTACGGCTTTGCCCAGAGTTTCCTGTATCTGGCCCTGGCCTACGGCTGGCTTTTGGTGGTCCTCAAAGGGGCCCGGCGCCGGGGCACGCTCCTGAAGCTGTCGGAGTGATCGTATTTGGGAAACCGGCATTCGGCCGGCGATGAGGAGGTTTTTCGAAGGCTTGGTCATGATGCACCGCCAATCTTTGCAGCGGCAGTTCACCTTTTTTCTCCTGTTGCCGGTGACGCTGGTCTTTGCCGGTATCGGCTTCCTGGGTTTCATCTACGCCCGGGACGCCCTCCTGGAGGAATGGCGGGAGGCGGCCATGTTGAGATTGGAGAGGGCCGCCCACCAGCTGGACATGCGTCTGGCCCACCCCCTGAATCTGCTCCAGGAACTGCCCCAGGGGTTCGCTCCAGGAGCTCCCGCCGGCTCTTCCACCTGGCACCTTGAGCGCTTGCGCCGTGTGGCCGGCGTGACGGGAGTGAGCCTGGCCTGGCGCGAGGCGGACGGAGCATTTCGGGAGCAGGACCCCGGCCGGCCTCTGCCTGCCCTGGCGGCCCGGGTGCAGGCCCTCAGCCCACCGCGTTTCAGTTATGCCAGGGGTGGGGAAACCGTGGTGATTACCGCCGATCTCACCGATGGGGAAGGGTTGCAGCTGGGGCGGGTGGTAGTCTCTTTGGAAGCCGCGGCGTTGATGCAAGGCATTCTCCCCTTTGCCTGGCGCGCCGGCCACAAGGCCTGTCTGGTGGATGAATCGGGCCAGTACCTGGCTCACACCGATCCCGAAATGCACGGCTTACACCACCTGGGGGAGGGCCCCGATCCCCTGGATCAGGCGGTCCTGGCCGCCATCAAGACCCAGCCTTCCGGCACCATCCTGGGGCCAGGGCATCCACCCCGCCTGGTAACGGGTTTTTACCGCCTGCACTCCGTGCCCTGGGTCATTCTGGTCTATGCCCATGGTCCGGAAATTCTTGCGCCCATCTTGCGTTTCCGGTTTTATTACTTTGCCGCCGGGGCCGTTTTCCTGGTGGTCATCGCTTGGCTCATCCATCGAGGCACCGCCCCCGTGGCTGCCGCCATCCGCCAGATTTCCCAGGCAGCCGCCGGCATCGCCCGGGGCGACTACGGACATCCCCTGCCGGTGGGCCGTGCCGATGAGATCGGGCAATTGGCCCAGAGCTTCAACGCCATGGTGGCGGGGCTGAAGGAGCGGGACTTTATCCGGGATACCTTCGGCCGTTACATGGACCCGGAGGTGGCCCGGGAGCTCCTGAAGCGCCCTGAGGCTTCCCTGCTGGGGGGCGAAAAACGGCAGGTGGCCATCATGTTCGCCGACCTGCGCGGTTTTACCCCTCTGGCCGAGGGGCTGACCCCGGAGGCCACCATTCTGCTCCTCAACCGCTTTTTCTCCGCCATGGTGGACCTGGTGCAGGCGTATCGCGGCATCATCGTGGACTTCCTGGGGGATGCCATCCTGGCCTTTTTCGACCCTCTCGATCACCCCCTGAACCAAGCGGTGAGCCGCGCTCTGGCCTGCGCCTTGGCCATGCAGGAAACCATGCCGGAGGTCAACGCCTGGGGCGCCGCACACGGTTTGCCTACCCTGCACCTAGGGATCGGCCTCCATGCCGGGGAGGTGGTGGTGGGCAATATCGGCTCGGCAAGCCGGGCCAAGTATGGTATCGTAGGGAATGCTGTGAATCTGACCCACCGCCTCCAGGCTGAAGCCCGGGCCGGCCAGGTGGCGTTATCGCAGGCGGCCTATGACCAACTGCCTGACCCTGCGCCGGTGAAGGCCGCGATGTGCTGCCACCTTAAGGGGCTCCAGGAGCCCATGACCGTTTACGTGGTGGAGCCGCCGGCTCGGCAACCGGACCGGCTTGAATCATGATCGGCGTCTTTGATTCCGGCTTCGGCGGGCTGGTGGTGCTCCGGGAATTCCTGGCCCTCCTGCCGCAATACGACTACCTTTACCTGGGGGACAACGCCCGCATCCCCTACGGCACCCGTTCCGACCGGGTGGTGTTGCGCTTCACCGAACAGGCGGTGGACTACCTCTTCCGCCAGGGCTGCCAGCTCATCATCCTGGCCTGCCACACCGCCTCGGCCAAGGCCCTGCGCACCATCCAGCAGAAGTACCTGCCGGTGCACTACCCGGAGCGCCGGGTCCTGGGGGTGCTCATCCCCACGGTGGAGGAGGCCCTGGCCCGCTCGGCCAACCGGCGCATCGGCGTCATCGCCACCGAAGGCACCGTCACCTCCCGCTCCTTCGAGCTGGAGTTGCACAAGCTGGACCCGGCCGTAACCGTTATCCAACAGGCCTGCCCCCTGCTGGTGCCCCTCATCGAGGAGGGGGAGCAGGATTGGGAGGGCACCGAGCTCATTCTCAGGCGCTACCTGGCCCCGATCCAGGAGGCCCAAGTGGACACCCTGATTTTGGGCTGCACCCATTACTCCATCCTCAAGGAACGGGTCCGGGCCATCTTGGGCCAGGGCACCCATCTGGTGTGCTCCGGCCAAGTCTCCGCGGTCAAGCTGGTGGACTACCTGAAACGCCATCCCGAAATCGAGTCCCGCCTCAGCCGGGGCGGCGACCGCCGCTACCTGACCACCGACCTCACCCCCCGCTTCGCCCGGCTGGCGGGCCTGTTCATGGGCCAGCCGGTGGACTCCCAGGTGGTGGAGCTTTAGGACCCAGGCGCCTGACAGTCACTGGCGATCTTCTCCGTTCTGCATCGGGAGGCCAATCATGCAGAGCAGGACCCCGAAGGGCGTTCTCTGCCCGGTTTGTCAGCAGACCAGGAAGGTGGTCGAGGTATTGCCCCCGGAGTTGGTGCGACCGGCAGGGCCGGCGATCGGGCGGTAAAAATACCCAGCTGCCACGCCACATGGATTTATCTGAACAAACGACCTGATCCGCCTTCGCCTGGCACATGTTGAGGACATTGTGGAAAAAGAGCGGGAGATGTTGACGCGGCGGGTGCAGGAGGTTCTCAAGAGCCTGGGGGCCCAGGAATTGCTTTCCAAAACCTCAAGATCGAGTTTGAGAAACAAATTACCTTAGAAATGCGGCTGGCCGAGGGGGGTGGCGGGAGTGGGGGATGCATTCAGGGCTTCATGGTGGCGAAGGGATTTTGGATCGCCGGCAATACCCCCTGCCACGGTTCATGTCGCCGTTCGCCCCTCAGCCCTGATCTTGCTTGGCAGCCATCCAGGCCTCCATCATCATGATGGGCCAGAACCCGCTGAAAGCCCCCCGTCTTGAGGGCCTAAAGTGCCGCCTTCCCATACCGGCGGGCCTGCCAGGCCCGGTCGGCCAGCACCACCGAGGTTTCGATCTGACGGGGGCTGATGTCCCAGTAGGTGGAGAGCAACCGGTTCTTTTCCTCTTCGGGCACCAGGGTGAAGCCGTGCTTTTCATAAAAGCGCACCGCCCACCAGGCGGCCCGCCAGGTGCCCACCAGGACCGGCTGGTGGACGTCCCGGAGCAGGTGCTCCAGCAGGCGGGCGCCCACGCCCTGGCGCTGGCAGGCGGTGCGCACATAGGCGTGGCGAATGAGCACCACCTCCCCTTTGTCCTGGCGGCCCATGACCCCCAGCAGGCCGGCCTCCCCCATCGCCCCCCAAAAGGCCACCCCGGCGGCAATTTCCTGGTCCAGTTCCGTCCGGCTCATGTACGGTTCGTGCCAGCAGTCCGAGGGGATGACCCCTCGATAGGCCTGGGCGCCGTCATTGATGACCTCCCAGAGTGCGGGCCGGTCTGCTGTGGTCAGAGGTCGGAGGATCATGGTGGCCGCCGGCATACGGGACCCGGGCTACGTCAGCCGGCCAGGGCTTCCTTCAGGCGGCCGCCACAGTGGGGACAGAAGGTGAAGCCCTGCTCCTGCCGCTCACCGCAATGGGGGCAGTAAGCGATCTGGGGATAGGGAGAGCCGCGGTCGGGGGAATCCGGTGTCTGCCGCTCGACGAGGGGATTGATGAGGTCCTGCCGTAACTCTTTGAGGGGGGCGGAGTATTCCGCGCTGGCCTTGCGCACCTGATCGGCCAGTTCCTCGCTCAGACGGCGGGCCTTGGCCACCCAGCGACCGGCCTTGGCGGCATACTCCGTCATCTTCTCCGGCCCGAAGAGGATGAGGGCCAGGGTAGCCAAGACGAGAAGCTCCTCGAAGCTGATGCCGAACATGGCCAGCGGACGGGGTTAGGCCTTGAGCTTATGGCCGCAATGAGGGCAGAAAGCGAACTCGCCCCCCACTGCTTTCTGGCAACCGGGACAGGTCCCAGATTGGGTCTGGGAACCGGCGGCTTCCTGCGCGGCTTCCTGTTTGGCGATCTGGTCCTGGTCGTCATGGGCCTTTTTGAAGCTCTTGATGGCTCGGCCTATGCTCTCTCCCAGCTCCGGCAGACGCCGGGGCCCGAACAGGATCAGGACAATGAGCAGAATGATGAGGATCGGTCCCCAGTTGTACCCGAACATAGGCGACCCCTTGGTGGGTAGATGGTTTCATGTTACTATATCAACATAACGTTCAGGGTGCAATGACGCAAGGTGCCGCATGAAGGAATGGAATGTGGTGGTCACCGGCCACATGGGCCAGCAGCCCCGCCTCCTCCGGGAGCTGGCCGATTTGGGTGAATTTGAGGCCAGCGGCTTTCGGGAAGTGCTCTTAGGCCGGGTCCCCGACCTCCATGGGTTTTTGGAAGTCCTCCGGCAGCGCTGGCAGGAACAGCCCTTTCTTCCCCAATTTTTAAGCACGGTCACGCCGGTAACGGTGGTCTTTCCCTTTACCCTGGAAAACCTCCTTCCACGCCTGAAAGAGGCTTCCCAGGCCTTCCTCCCGGAGCTGGGCCATAAGGCGTTTTACGTCCGGGTGAAACGGCGGGGTCACAAGGGCGAGATCAAAAGTCAGGAAGTGGAACAGGAACTGGACCATTTCCTTTTGGAAACCTTGGCCGCCGTCGCTACCCCGGGCCATATCGACTTCACCCACCCGGATGTCATTTTCATGGTGGAACTCCTCCACAACCAGTGTGGGATTGGCCTCATCACCAGGGAGATGCGAGAACGCTACCCATTCATCAAAGTGAAATAAGGAAAATCAGGAGCGCAGGAGCTAGGCAGCCTTTGGCCCTCTTTCCCCCCTCCCCCCACCATCCCCGGGAGGGGAATGGCTAAGGGAAAGAGGTGGCAGAGGTTTAGGTCCCCTTTCCCCTCCTCCAAGAAAAGCCTCCATGTCAGCCACCCCCTCCTTGTTTACGCCGGAGGCCCCTTTGGCAGCCCGGATGCGGCCCCGGGAGCTCTCCGAATTTGTGGGCCAGGAGCACCTGGTGGGGGAGGGGAGGGTATTATGGCGCGCCCTCAAGGCCCGGCGGTTGTTTTCCTCCATGATTTTTTGGGGCCCCCCGGGAACGGGCAAAACCACCCTGGCCCGGCTCATGGCCCGGGAGCTGGATTGCGAGTTCTTCAGCCTGAGTGCGGTGATGAGCGGGGTGGCGGAACTTCGCAAGCTGGTGGAGGAGGCCCGGCGGCTGCAGAACCGCGGCCGGCGGGTGGTGGTCCTTATCGACGAGATCCACCGCTTCAACAAGGCCCAGCAGGATGCCCTCCTGCCCCATGTGGAGGAGGGACTCATCACCCTCGTGGGAGCCACCACGGAAAATCCGTATTTTGAGGTCATCGGGCCGCTGCTGTCCCGGGCCCGGGTATTCATTTTCGAGCCCCTCACCGAGTCCCATCTCCTCACGGTCCTGAGGCGGGCTTTGGCGGACCGGCACCGGGGCTTGGGCGGGGTGTCGGCGGAGGTCTCGGAAGAAGCCCTGGCGTTGGTGGCGGCCCGCTCCGGGGGCGACGCCCGTCGGGCCCTGAATACCCTGGAGCTGGCGGTGCTCAGCACGCCGCCGGGACCGGACGGCCGGGTGCGGGTGGGCCGGGAGGTGGTGGCCGAGTGTTTGCCCCGGCGGGAGCTCCTCTATGACCGGGAGGGGGATGCCCACTATGATACCATCAGCGCCTTCATCAAGAGCATCAGGGGCTCGGATGTGGACGCCGCCCTCTACTGGCTGGCCCGCCTGCTGCAAAGCGGCGAAGACCCCCGTTTCATTGTCCGGCGGCTGTTCATCCTGGCGGCGGAGGACATCGGCCTGGCCGATCCCGCCGCCCTGCCGCAGGTGGCCGCGGCCTCCCGGGCCCTCGAGTGGGTGGGGCTGCCGGAGGCCGCCTATCATCTGGCTCAGGCCACGATGTATCTGGCGCTGGCCCCCAAAAGCAATTCCACCGGGGCTTATTTCCGAGCCCAGGCCGCCCTGGAGGAGAGAGGGGAAACGGAAGTGCCTTTGCACCTCAAGGACGCCTCCCGGGATGGTCCGGCCTTGGGTCACGGCCGGGATTACCGCTATCCCCATGATTTTCCGGGCCACTGGGTGGAGCAGGAATATCTGCCGGAGGGTATGCGGGGGAGACGGTTTTATGAGCCGGGGACGGAAGGGGTTGAGCCGGCGCTGGCCGCCCGCTGGCGGGACCGCCAGAGGAAACGGCCCGCCGAAAAATAGGGCTCCCAAAAAGTTGCGTTCCCGGCTTCCGGCAACCGGTTCCCTTGCCCTTTGACATTTCTTCGGGTATCTGGACAAGGAGGAGGGGAGCACTTATATTGAATAAAGGCGTCGCGGCCATCAGACGGCCAGAGGGGGAGCGCCGCCTCCGTCAGGGAGGTGCTCCAAATGGCGCGAATCCTGTTTGTGGACGGGGAGCCTCACATCCGGCAACTCTGTCGGGAAGAGCTGCAGGAAGAGGGCTACGAGGTCCAGGAGGCCGGCTCGGGGCAGGAAGTGGTGCGGCTGGTGGACACCTTCCACCCCGATGTGGTCATTCTGGAGGTGCGGTTGCCGGACATCTCCGGCATAGAGATGGCGCGCATCGTCAAGGGCACGAACCATCGGACCCGTCTCATCTTTTTCACCCATTGCCTCCCACCCCGGGATTTAGGTCCTTGGGGTGCCGATGCATTTGTGGTAAAGTCTCCTGACCTGGAAGGTCTCAAAACCACCGTTCGCCGGTTGCTGTCCTGAAGCCGTGGGAAGGAGGCTTGGCATGGCCCTCATGGAAATCAGCATTGTGCCGGTGGGGCTGGGCACCCCCAGTGTGGGGGATTACATCGCCGAAGTGGAAGCCTATTTGCGCCGTCAAGGCCTGGCCCACCAACTCACCGACATGGGCACCGTGGTGCACGGCGCCGTGGAGGAACTCCTGCGGGTGGCCCGGGAGCTCCATGAACTGCCCTTCGCCCGGGGCGTCAAACGGGTGATCACCCACATCGCCATTGATGACCGCCGGGACAAGGAGGTCGGTCTGGGAGACAAGACCCGGGCCGTGGAAGCCCGCCTTACCTGATTGACAATACTATGCCCGCCAACAATAAGGATTATTACCGCATCCTGGGGGTGAGCCGCGACGCCACCCCGGAAGACATCAAAAAAGCCTACCGCAAGCTGGCCCTGAAATATCATCCGGACCGCAATCCCGGCAACAAAGAGGCGGAGGAGAAGTTCAAGGAGGCGGCCGAAGCGTACGAGGTCCTGCACGATCCCGAAAAGCGGCGTCTTTATGACCTGTACGGCCATGAAGGGGTCTCCTCCACCGGATTTACCGGGTTTAGCGATTTCTCCGACATTTTCCGCTCCTTCAGCGATATCTTCGAAGACCTGTTCGGCTTCGGCAGCTTCGGGGCCAGCCGGGAGGGCCGCCCTCTCACCGGCGCCGACCTCCGCTACGACCTCACTCTGGATTTTATGGACGCCATCTTGGGCACTGAGGTGACCATCGAAGTGCCCCGGGTGGTGAACTGCCGCACCTGCGGGGGTTCCGGCGCCAAACCCGGCACCCGCAAGATCCCCTGCCCCCAGTGCGGCGGCCGGGGGGTGGTGTCCCGGAGCCACGGCATTTTCCAGATCACCACCACTTGTTCCCGCTGTGGGGGCCTCAAGGAGTTCATCGCCGAGCCCTGCCCTGACTGCCGCGGCGAAGGCATGAGCCGGGAAAAGAAAAAGCTCAAGGTCAAAATCCCCCCGGGCATGGACAGCGGCACCCACCTCATCATGGCCGGGGAAGGCAACGAAGGCCGGTTCGGCGGACCGCCCGGCGATCTTTACATCATCCTACAGGTTCGCCCTCACGAGCTTTTTCGCCGGGACGGCTACGACCTCCGGTTGGAGGTGCCGGTGAGTTTCGTGCAGGCCGCCTTGGGCACCCGGCTCACCATCCCCACGCTTTCCGGCTCCCAGGAGTTGACCATCCCCCCGGGCACGCAGCCTGGAGAGGTCATCCGCCTGAAAAATGAGGGGGTCCCGTATCCCAAGGGCGGCCGCCGAGGGGATCTGTTGGTTACTGTCCGGGTCACGATCCCCCGCAACCTGACCCCCCGACAGGAAGAGCTCCTCAAGGAACTGGCCAAAGAAGAGCCGGGGGGCTACCAGCAGCCGAGACGGAAGGCAGGTTCCGGCAATCCCCGGGGCAAGGAGCCGGAGGGTCTGCTGAAAAAGCTCTGGCACTCCGTCAAGGACTGGGCCAACCTGGGTTGAAGCCGGCTTTTGCCCCCACCCCGGTTTGCTGCCGAAAAGGCAAGGTGCCCCTGGAGAGCGGGAATTCAGTTGACAATTTCTCGGTCATTGATAATGATATTTTTCACAAGGCGGTGAGCCACCGTCCCGGAGATTTTTATGCCCGTTGATCTCAACCTTCTCATCGGCGGCGCCGCCGGCCAGGGGGTGCATTCCATCAGTACGCCCCTGGGGAAGACGCTGGTCCGTCATGGGGCACATGTCCTGGCCATCCAGGATTATCAGTCCCGCATCCGGGGCGGGCATATCTTTAATGTGCTCCGGGTGTCCGACGAACCCCTCAGCGGTCCCCGGGAGGGGGTGGACATCCTGGTGGCCCTGAACCAGGAGACGGTGGATCTCCATGCCGCCGAGCTTTCCCCCCAGGGCGTCCTTATTTACGATGCCGCCACCGTTACAAACATCCCCACCGGGGTGCCGGCCCTGGGGCTTTCCCTGGAAGCGCTGCTGCCCGGCACCAAAGCGGGGGAGATCGCCGTAAACGCCGGGGCTTCCGGCGCCATCCTGGGACTGCTGGAGGTGCCCGCCGCGGGTCTGGCGAACCTGTTGGCCGAAACCTTTGCCGGCAAGGGCGAGGAAGTGGTGGCCCACAACCGCCAGGCTGCCCTCCGGGGCCATGACTTGGCGCAGAACTTTCCCCGCCCCTATTCCCTGGCCGCGGTGCAACGGACCGAGCCCCGCTTGCTCATCAGCGGCCACGAGGCGTTAGCCCTGGGGTCCCTCATGGCCGGCCTCACCTTCATCAGCGGCTATCCCATGACCCCCTGGACCAGTCTTTTGAACGCCATCAGCCAGCGGGCGCTGCATCAGGGGGTGGTGGTGGAGCAGGCGGAGGATGAGATCGCCGCCATTAATATGGCCATCGGCGCCAGCTATGCCGGGGCCCGGGCCATGACCGGCACCGCCGGCGGCGGCTTCTGTCTCATGACCGAGGCTGTGGGGCTGGCAGCCATGACGGAAACCCCCCTGGTGATTGTCGTGGCCCAGCGGCCCGGCCCCTCCACCGGCCTCCCCACCCGCACCTCCCAGGGGGATTTGCAGTTTGTCCTGTGGGCCGGGCAGGATGACTCCCCCCGGGCGCTGTTGGCCCCCGGCAGCCCGGCCCAGGGCTTTGCGGCGGCCCTCAAGGCCTTTGATCTGGCGGAGCGTTGGCAAATCCCGGTGTTCATCCTCACCGACCAGTATTTCGCCGACACCCAGCACACCTGCCAGGCCGGGGATTTTCCAGCGGCTTCGGTGCCTTTGGCCCTGGCCCCAAGCTCGACTGAGGGTCTGTACGAGCGCTACGCCATTACCGAGTCCGGCGTTTCCCCGCGGCGCCTGCCTGGGTTTGGAGACGAGTTGGTGGTGGCCGATTCCGACGAACACACTCCCGACGGTCATCTGACCGAAGACCTGACGGTCCGGGTGAAAATGCATGACAAGCGCCTGCGCAAGCTGAAGGGGCTGGCCGCGGAGATGGGCGGCCTCACCCAGGCCGGGCCCGCCGAGGCTCCCTTGGTGTTGGCATGTTGGGGCTCCAGTCTGGGGCCGGTCAGTGAGGCGGTGGCCCGCTTGAACGCCCAAAAGGTTCCCGCCCGGCTGGTGCACTTCCGGGAGCTTTGGCCTTTTCCCCAGCAGGCCGCGGTTCAGGCCTTGGCCGGGGCCAAGAAGCTGGTGGTGGTAGAGCAGAATGCCAGCGGCCAGTTGCAGCGCCTCCTGCGCCAGGAAACCGGCCTGACGGGTCACTTTGCAGTGCGGAAATACGACGGCCGTCCCTTCACCCCGGAATTTATTCTGCGGGGCCTCAAGGAGGTGGCCTGATGCTCCCTCTGAATCTCTATGACGGCATCGAGTCCGCCTGGTGTCCGGGCTGCGGCAATTTCCCCATGCTCAAGGCCTTCAAGCAGGCCCTGGCCGAGCTGGAGATCAGGCCGCAGGACTTGGTGGTGGTCTCGGGCATCGGCCAGTCCAGCAAATTTCCTCACTACCTCAAGTGCCACACCTTTAACGGCATCCATGGTCGGGCCTTGCCGGTGGCCACCGGCATCCGCTTGGCCAATCCTGACCTCAAAGTGGTGGTCACCGTGGGGGACGGCGATCAGTATGGGGAAGGTGGCAACCATCTGCTGGCCGCCTTTCGGCGCAATCCCGATCTTACCCTGGTGATCCACAACAACCAGGTGTATGGCCTTACCAAGGGGCAGGCCTCCCCCACTAGCGATCAGGGCATGAAAACCCTGCTGCAACCCCTGGGGGTCCCCTATCCCCCGCTGCATGCCTTGGCGCTGGCGGTGGCCCAGGACTGCTCCTGGGTGGCCCGGGGGTTCGCCGGCCTGCCGGAGCATCTGACCGGCTTGTACAAGCAGGCCATCTCCCACAAGGGCCTGGCCCTCCTGGAGGTGCTCCAGCCCTGCGTCAGCTTCAACAAGGTGAATACGTACGAGTGGTATCGGAAACGGGTGTATGAGGTGGAGAAAACCCCGGACTACGCCCCGAATGATGAGCTGTGGGCCTATCGGAAGGCCAAGGAGTGGGGGGATCGCATCCCCATCGGGGTGCTGTACGTGAACCCCCGGCCCCTGCTGGAGGAGGCCTTTCCCCAACTGGCCGCCGGTCCTTTGGCCGGGCGCCTGCCGCACCGGGAGTTGGGGCCGTTGTTGGCCGAATTTTTCTGAGGCGGCCAAACCGCCGCAAACCCAAGAAACAGGGGGGCGTGGGCAACGCCCCTGAGCTCAGCCGGAGAAAGTGGGTGCGAACTATGACCGCAGAAAAATCCCTCTTTGCCATGCGCTCCTGGGACATCCTTCGGGAGCCCAACCGCATCCTCTTGGAGGAGGACTACGGGCGAATGGAGCTCCTTATCTACCTGCTCACCTGGACGGTGGAAATCGGCTTGGCCTTTGTGTTGGCCATTTCGTATCTGAGGGGGTGAGGAAGCCTTGACTTCCGCATTGACCGGAAGATTATGGGGATTTACAATTATAAGAAATCAGTTGGGCTCCGGGGGCAGCAGGGTGCGGCCCTTGGGAGTGCTCGGCCCGACGTTTTCACCAGCAGGCGTATGACAGGAGCCCACCGGACCTGGGGGTTACCTGAGACCCTGGCGCACGCAAGACTGAGAGCCTCAGCGGCAATCTGCCAGGCTCAGGGAGGTGTGGGAGTATGGTGAACGAGTTATTAGCCCCCGGCGGCAGCCTGGAGATGGTGGCGGCCGTCCTGGAAAACGGCGCCGACGCCGTGTACGTGGGTGCCAAGGGGTTCAGCCGGCGCAAATGCGCCTGGGAGCTGGAAGACAGCCAGATCGGCGAGGCGGTGCGTCTGGCCCGAAGCCACGGGGGTCAGGTGCGGGTGGCCCTGAACGCCGAGATTCCGCCGGACAAACTCCCTGTGGTGCTGAAAAAAGTAGAGAAATACGCCCACTTCGGAATCGAAGGGGTGATCGTCAAAACTCCGGCCGTCATGCAGGAGATCCACCGGCTGTTTCCGGAGCTGATCATCCACGCCAGTGTGGGGTGCAATATCATCACCAAAGAGGAGATGATCCGTTACCAGGCCTATGGCGTCACCCAGATCGTGGCCTCCACGGAAATCAATACGGTGGAGAAGCTGGCCCGGTTCAAGCGGGACGCGGACTCCCTGGGGATCAAAACCGAGGTCCTCATCCATGGCAACCGGTGCATCGGCGGTGTGGGCAATTGTCTGTTCCACGAGCTGGTGGCCGACAGCTATGTGCGCAAAGTCTACCGGGATGAGGACGGCAACGAAGTGGTGGAGTACGAAGGCTGGCCCGACCGCAGTGGCAGTTGCTTCCGCATCTGCCTGCTCACCGACGAGCAGCGCCACAAAATCCTGAGGCAGCGAGGCCACAGTCCGGAATACATCGAGGCGCTGAATGAACGCATCCGCCGCAATCCCAACGTGGCCTTTGCCATCCTGGGGGATGAACTGAAGGCCTACCTGGACATGGGCCTGACTACGCTCAAGGTGCAGGGTCGGGAATATGCGGTGAGCCTCATTTCCCGGATGATTTACTGCTACCGGCAACTCATTGACGCCCACCAGCGGGGGGAAGACATCAACAGCCCCATGTTGCTGCGCATTCAGGAACGCCTGGCGGATCTGGTGGCGGAGCGGGACCGGGCCCGCCTGGAAAAGACCAAGGAGCTGCATCGGCAGATCGTCGGCCTCTAAGGGCCCCCCCAAAGCCGGAAGAGAAAAATTTCTTTTCTCAGGGAAAAAGCCTGCCTTATAATAAGGCAGGCTTTTTTATCTGCCTGGCAAGGGGCTTATCCGACCTGGGGGGGGGAAGAAGTGAACGTTTCCTTTGACCTTGTGATAACGCCTCCGTGAACCCGCCATGAACGTCTCCCGATTCGTGCGCTGGGGTCCGATCTTGGTCCTGGCCTTGGTGGTGGTGGCCGCTTCCTGCTACAACCTGGCCAATTATCCCGTTATCTGGTGGGATGAGGCGATTTTTTCCGAAACCGCCGCCAATCTGGCCCAACACGGACGTTACGCCTTTACCGTGCAGAGCCCGGACCAGCTTTCGGATCTGGACTACCGCATCAGCGTCGGTCCTGCCTTGATTTTGCCGGTGGCGCTGGCCTACCGCCTCTTCGGCGTCAGCTTGGTGACCGGCCGGCTGGTGGCCGCCCTCTACCTGATGTTCACCTTCGGGGCCCTGTTTCTCTGCGTCAGGCGGCTTTGGGACCGCAACACCGGGTTGCTGGCGGTAGTATTGGCGTTGGCGGCCACCGACGTCCTCTATTGGGGCCGTTCCGTGCTGGGCGACATCCCGGCCCTGGGCCTCTTCCTCTTCGGCATCTGGATACTCCTGCATGGCCTGGAGGAGGGAAGGGTGTGGTTCTTGTTGGGAGGCGGTCTGTTTTTCGGCTTGGCATTTGATGCCAAGGAATTTTATGGGATAGCCTTCCTGCCCCCCCTGGCGCTTTTCCTTAAGGAATACTGGGGCCAGCGGCGCCGGCTCCTGCTGGGGGTCCTGGCCTACGGGGTCGGCGTGGCGCTACCCTTGGCGGCCTATCTGGCGCTCAAGTTGGTGATTCTGGGGAGCCTCACCCAGGCGGTGCACCATTTCCTGGAGCAAAAGGCCCTGTTGCGCCACGAGTTTTTCACCCCCCTGACCATCGGTCGCATTTATCTGGAGAGCGTTGCTTATCTCCTGGGCCATCCCCTGTTCTGGCTGGGGAGCCTGGGCTTTTTCTGGCTCTGGCGCCGTCAGGGCCTGACTCCCGGGCAACGGCTGTGGCTCTGGAATTTCTTCATATGGAGCCTCTTGTACCTGACGGCGGTGTTTTGGCACCGCTTCGCGCTGCCGGCCTTGTTTCTGGCCACCGGACCAGCAGCCTGGACCCTGATCCGGGTAGCCAAGGGACTGCTGGCCTCCGTGGCCCCCGCCGCCTGCCGCCGGGCGGCCGCCGCGCTCCTGGCCGTTTTTGCCCTGCTCACCTTTTCCCACTCCGGCTTGGACACCCTGGGCGCCATCGCGAGCGCGCACACCAACGCCCCGGAGCGAATGCTTCAGTTTTTGGAGGCCCGCATTTCCCCCCAATGCCTTATTGAAACCCCGGAATACGAGCTGGCCTTCTTGGCTGACGGCTACCGCCTGCACCTCATGCCTGCCTTCTATTTTGTGGAGTCCACCGAAGACCGGGTGATTCTGTTGGACCCGCGGTCCCGAAAATACGACTTCAACCAAACCGGTGCGGATTTGCTCATCTTGGGAAGCTTTGGGAAGAGCGTCTTCAAAGAGGTCTACGCGCCCGCCCAGGTGGCCAAAAACTGGCGCAAAATCGCCCAGATAGATTTTTATGACATTTATGTCCGCCGCGGCCGAGAGAAGCATGCCCTGCTTTCCTCCAAGCGGCTTCTGGCCACCAAGCGGTTGCCTCCCCGCTCCCAGCCTGGCGCCGGGAGCCACGACGTGCAAAACCTTGATAATCCGTACCCTCACTGAGTTTCGCCGCTGCTATCCCCATCTCACCGCCGGCGACCTGGTGCTTGGCTGTCTGCCCCTTAAGCCCGGAGAGGAAATCAAAATTATCGACCTGCTCTCCCGGGGGGTGGCGTTTTTCCCCCCGTATGTGGCCCAGGTTCTCAGCCGCTCCAAAGCAGCCCAGGCCGCGGTTTTGGGGGAATTTATGGTGCCCGGCACCCAGGTGGCGTACCGGGCCGCAGACCTGGCGGCGATGGCCGTCCGTTTTCCCCCTCAGACCCCTGTCGTTTGCAAGCGGGACCGGGCCCACTTGGGTCTGGGGGTTTCCTGGTGGCCCTCATTGGAGGCTCTCCTCAGCCTGGCGGGCCTCCAGAACCTGGAATATCCGCTGGTGGTCCAGCCGTTTGTGCCGGAGGCCCGAGACTTGCGGGCGGTGCTGGCGGGCGGCCACGCCGAGCTCTACGAGCGGCAAAACCCCCACAGTTTCCGACGCAATCTGTTCCAGGGCGGCACCTCCCGTCCGGTCGCCTTTCCGCCTCCTTATGAGGAGTTCTGCCGCCGGGTCATGGCCCGGGGTGCTTTTCCCTATGCGGTCCTGGACTTGCTGGTGAGCCCCACCGGGGACGTGTATCTCTCTGAAATCAGCCTCCATGCGGGCCTGCGGGCCTCCCGGCTGGGGCAGGCGGGGTTCCGCCGCCTGGTGGCCCAACTGGAGGAAGAGGAGGCCACGCGATGGGAACGCTCCTCCACGACCCTGCCTTGAGGGACCGCACCCTGGTCTTTCGGGATCGGGCCGATGCCGGCCGCCGCCTAGCCGCGCGGCTGCAGGGAGCCCAGGACCGCCAGGCAAGATTGTTCGCCATCCCGGCGGGCGGAGTGCCGGTGGCGGCCGAAATCGCCAAAGCCCTGGGCCTGTCCCTGGACCTGGTCATCGTCCGCAAGATCCAGCTCCCCTGGACCACGGAGGCGGGCTTCGGCGCCTTGGACCCCGACGGCCGGGCGCTCTTGAATGAAGAGCTGGTGGCCCGCTTTTCTCTCACCCCCCAGGTCATAAAGGCCCAGATGGAAAAGACGCTGGCCGGGCTCCGGGAGCGGGAGGCCCGCCTGCGGGGCGGCCGGCCCTATGCGGACTTGAACGGCGCGCCGGTCATCCTGGTGGACGACGGCCTGGCCTCCGGCTACACCATGCGGGCGGCCTTGCTCTTCCTCAAGGACAAAGGCGCAGGCGAACTCACGGTGGCGGTCCCCACCGGCAGCCTCCACACCGTCCAGGAGCTCCTGCCGCTGGTGCAGGTATTGCTCTGTCTCAACGTCCGGGGCGGCTGGTCCTTCGCGGTGGCCGATGCCTACGAAAATTGGTATGATGTCCCGGAGGATGAGGTTCTGGCCATTCTGGCCGACCTGAGATCGAGTGCGCCTCCCCGCCACGAATCACCGCGGTAGGGAAAGGGGGAGGGAGGGCAGCCGGAGGCGGCCTTGCCTTCCCGCCAATCTTCCCCTCCCTTCCCCGGCGGGGCAGCGCCGGAAACGGAAAAAAAGAGCCCCGGACACCGGACCCCCATTTCAGGCCAGCCCCGGTTGGCCTTTGCTTGCCATGAAGCCCTCAATCTGCCGCTCCCTCAGACTGCTGAGCGCCGCTTTGGGGACCGCCGCCTTGGTTGTGGCGGCCTGTGGATCCCCTGAGGCGCCGCCGACCGCAACACCGACTCCTCCCCGGACTCCGGAACAGGTTATCAGGACGGTGGTGGCGCCGACCGGGGGCCGGAAGGCCCAGGTAGTCAAAATCAAAGAGAAATACGCCGTGCGCATGGACCCCCTGGCGGCGCCGGAATTCGATGAGATTCAAAACATCCGCTTCAGCCCGGATGGCGCCTCCCTCATCTATGAGGGGCGGCGGGGCGCGGCATGGTTTGTGGTGGTGGACGGTCGGGAGTGGGCTTTGGAAACCCAGGTGGTGCACGGCAGCATCCGCTTGAGCCCTGACCATCGGCGGTTGGCCTTGGTGGGGGTAAGTGAAGGCAGGTGGCAGGCCATGGTGGATGGGAAACCCCAGGCGCCTTATGACTTCATCTATCCTGACACCCTTGCGTTCAGCCCGGACAGCCGCCGGGTGGGGTATCTGGCCCGGCAGCGGGAAACCGTGGTGGTCGTGGTGGACGGTTACGAAGTCAAAGCATTTGGCAACCTGAAGGAGGCCAGGAACTTCCTTGCCCAGGAACTGGCCGACGGCGGGAAGCCAACCGGGGAGGAAGGCTGATGCCGCGGCCCCCTGAACGACGCCGGCCCTGGACCGCGCCGCTCCGCCTGCCTCTCCACCGGGTGGCTTTCGACATTGACGGGGTGGTGGCCGACATTATGACCCCCTTCCTGGAGATGGCCCGGCAATATCACGGCCCCCACCCGTTTACGTATGAGGACATCACCACGTTCCGGCTGGAGGAATGCCTTAACCTGCCACCTGTGCTCATTGACCGCCTCATCCGGGAACTCATCGACCGGCCCCACGAACTCCCGGTGGAGCCCTTCCCCGCGGCGGTGGAGGTGCTCTCCCGCCTGGCTGAAGAAGCGCCTTTGCTCTTTGTCACCGCCCGGGATCGGGCCGAACCCATCCAGCTCTGGCTGAACCGCACCCTCGCCCCGGTGCCCGCCCGGCAGATCTGGGTCATGGCCGCCGGGGACCCGGACGCCAAGCTGCGTTACCTCCACACCCACGCCATTCAGTATTTCGTGGAGGATCGCCTGGAAACCTGTTTCGAGGTGGCCCAGGCCGGCATCACCCCCATCCTCTTTGCCCAACCCTGGAACCGCCGTCCCCACCCCTTCCCGGAAGTGCAAAACTGGCGGGAACTGTCCGTATTGCTGTTCGGGGCATGAGATTGGGGGAGGGGGCTAAGGGGCAGAGGCCCCAAACCCCCACCCCAATCCCTTAACCAATTTCGAAAAAAAGGCCAGGCAACAAAACGTTGCCTGGCTGGCTAAGTTTTCGCGGGCTGGGAAAAGGTGCTTGAGGGGAGGGCGGGGCAGCCACCGCTCCCCCGGCCCTCCCCTCAATAAGGCACGCTCACTGCACGGCCTGCACTTCCTTGACGCCCGGGACTTCCTTCATCAGGGCCCGTTCCACCCCCTGTTTCAGGGTCATCTGGCTCATGGGGCAGCCCTTGCAGGCGCCGGTGAGCCGCACCTTCACGACGCCGTCGGAGATTTCCACCAGTTCGATATCGCCACCGTCCCGCTGCAGGAAGGGGCGGATTTTGGCGATGGCCATTTCTACGCCTCGTTTGATGTCCTCCACGCATGTCCTCCCAAAGATTTAATGGATTTATAGTAACCATCCCTTGCGGCCTTGTAAAGGAAAAGGATAGACCTCTCCCGGTCGGCTGGAAAGTTATGGGGCCAGGTCAAAGGTGGCGGTGAGCCGGGCCTGAAATTTTTCCTCCCCCACCTCGATGGAGGTTTCGGGTTCCGGGGCTGCCATGGCTTTGGCCCTCATGGGCGCGGCTCGGAGAGGCCGGATGGCGTGACCGGTGACCACCTTCCGGAGGCCTTTCACTTTCAGGCCGGCGGCCTGAGCCAGGGCCTCCGCCATTCCCCGGGCCCGCTGCAAGGCCAGGACCGAGGCCTGCCGCTGCAGTTCCTCCTGGCGGGAGTGTTCATAATACGGCCCCCCTACCCGGGTAGCCCCAGTCTTCAGCCCCGCGTCGATGATCTTGCCGAGGCGGGCGAGATCTTTGAGCTCCACCTGGAAGCGGTGCGCCACCCGGTAGCCCGCCACCTCCTGGGTCACCACCTTGTCCCGGCCCTGCCCCTTTTCCACCTGTTTGTAGAGAGGAAAGACCTGGTAGCTCAGGGTCTTCAGCTTTTCCTCGTCCGACAACAGCGGCTTCATGCCCCCCTGGAACTGCTCGCTGGCCCGGGCGTTGGCGGCCGCAGCTTCTTTGGCCTCGGCAGCCTGGGTCTCCACGGTAAAATGCAGGACCGCCCGGTCGGGCCGGGCCAGGACTTCGCCTTCGGCCTCCACTTCCGCGGTGGGCGGTCCCGGGGAAACCTCTTTCTCCCCGGCCGCAGCCAGAGGCGGCCACAACATCAGGCACAGGCCCAGACCGAGGGCCGCCAATCGCCCTGCCTTCTCTTGCGATTTCACTCCTGCCATGGCGGTGTTCTCCTTTCTGCCCGGCTGTGGCCGAGGATGAGGTTTCAGACCCGAGCTCCCACTGCCGGAAAATCTCAGGTTATCTTACCATAGAGCCCTCCGGGAGGTCGCCCTTATCTTTCCCTCCCCCCATCCCGCCTTCCCTTGCCAAGGCCTTTGGGGTTTCTTATACTTTTGGCAGTCAGTGTCCACCATTTGTCCTCCGAGGAGCGTATGCAGCCCAACTCCCTGCGCCTGTCTCTGTGGTATTTCCTGGCCTTTCTGCTCATTATCCTCGTGGCCCAGAATTTTCTGGCCGGCCGTCGCGTGTTCACCATCTCTTACAGCGAATTCCGCCGCTTGGTGGAGCACAAAGGGGTAGGTGAACTGGAAATCGGCCCCGAAACGATCACCGGCCGCCTGCTGGACGAGGGCCTGGAGCGTTTGGCCCAGGAGCGGCAAGAACCGGAGCTGCCCAAAAAGCTGAGAGAGACCTTCGGCAAAGAGATCCACTTTTCCACCATCAAGCTGGAAGACAAAGATTTGGTGGACCGCCTGGACAAGCAGGGCATCAAGTACCGGGCCCTGCCGGAGCGCACGTGGCTTACCGCCCTGCTTTCCTGGCTGCTGCCCATGCTGGTTCTGGTGGCCATCTGGGTGTACTTCTTCCAGAAAATCGGCACCGGGGCCGGCGGCCTGATGAGCGTGGGCAAGAGCAAAGCCCGGGTGTACATGGAAGACGAGACCAAAGTCACCTTCAATGACGTGGCGGGGGTGGAGGAGGCCGAAGAGGAACTGAAAGAAATCATTGAGTTTTTAAAGAATCCGGCCAAATTTCAGGTCCTGGGGGGCAAGATCCCCAAGGGCGTGCTTTTGGTGGGCCCCCCCGGTACCGGCAAGACCCTCCTGGCCCGGGCTGTGGCCGGCGAGGCCGGAGTGCCCTTTATGAGCCTCACCGGTTCCGACTTCGTGGAGATGTTTGTGGGCGTGGGCGCTGCCCGGGTGCGGGACCTCTTCCAGCAGGCCCAGGAAAAGGCCCCCTGTATCATTTTCATCGACGAGCTGGACGCTCTGGGCAAGGCCCGGGGGATCAGCCCCCTGGCCGGTCACGAGGAGAGGGAAAACACCTTAAACCAGCTTCTCTCCGAAATGGACGGCTTCGACACCAGAAAGGGCGTCATCATCATGGCGGCCACCAACCGGCCGGAAATCCTGGACCCGGCCCTCATCCGGCCCGGCCGCTTCGACCGTCACATCCTGGTGGACCGCCCCAGCCTCAAGGGCCGGGAGGACATCCTGAAGATCCACACCAGGCAGGTCAAGCTGGCCCCGGATGTTGACCTGGCCAAGCTGGCGGCCCGCACCCCGGGCATGGTGGGCTCAGATTTGGCCAACATCGTCAACGAAGCGGCGCTCCTGGCGGCCCGCAAGAACAAGAGCGCAGTGGAGATGAGCGACTTCGAGGAGGCCATCGACCGGGTGGTGGCGGGTCTGGAGAAGCGCAACCGCCTGATGAACCCGAGGGAAAAGGAGATCGTCGCTTACCACGAGTCCGGCCACGCTTTGGTGGCTGAGGCGCTGCAGCCCAACGTGGACCCGGTGCATCGGGTCTCCATCATCCCCCGGGGCATCGGCGCTTTGGGCTACACCATGCAGCTTCCCACCGAGGACCGGTATCTCATGACCAAGACCGAGCTGGAGGACCGCATGGCTGTGATGCTGGGGGGCCGGGCCGCCGAGGAGCTGCATTTCAGCGAAATCTCCACCGGCGCCCACAACGACCTCTACCGGGCCACCGACATCGCCCGCTCCATGGTCAGGGAATACGGCATGAGCGAGAAGCTGGGGCCGCTGACCTTCGAGCGGGAGCGGCGCCCCCTGTTTTTGGAGGGCCTGGCGCCCACTGCGCCCCGGGACTACAGCGAGGCCACCGCCCAGGAAATCGACACCGAGGTCAAAGCCCTGGTGGAGCGGGCTCATAAGCGGGCCATGGAGATTCTCACCGCCAAGCGGGACGTGTTGGAGCGGGTCGCCAGGGTGCTCCTGGAGAAGGAGGTTTTGGAGGGGGACGAACTCAGGCGGCTGCTCAATGAAAAGGAAGCCCCGGCGTGAGGCAGAAGTGCGTCTCCTCCTCTTGAGAAGCCGAAGACTTTCCGGCTCTCAGACCGTTTCCCTGGCAATGACCGGGTAAGGCAGGCATGGAACAGGTCCCACCGGCACCCTTCGCCCGCAGTGCGGAACTGCATGATTTTCTCCTGACCCGGTGCTCTCCGGGCGACCTCATCCTGGTGCCCCACCAGCGGCTGGCCCGGCAGCTCTGGCACAAGCAGCGCCAAGCGGCGCTGGCTGCCGGCGTCCGGGCCTGGGAGCCCCTCCCCTGCCGGACGCTGGGGGCCTGGTGGCATGAGCTGGCCCAACGGCTCTGGCTGGCTCAGGCCCCAGCTCCCAAACTGACCCGCCTCAAGCTCTGGCGGCAGGCCATCGCCGCGGCCCCACCCCTGGAGGGCACCGCGGCCGACCTGGCTTGGGCGGAAGCCCTGGATGAGGCCCATTCCCTGTTGGCCCGCCACCGGCGAGGGGATTCCCCGCCCCGACAAGAGGAAGCCCCTCTCATCGCCTGGCGCCGGCAGGTCTTCCAGCGCTATGAAGCGCTCTTGCAAGAAGGCGGTTGGCTGGCCCCGGTTCACCTCCCGGCCCGGATCTTTCCGGCCTTGGAGGCTGGCGGGCTATCCCTCCCGGAAACGGTTTATGTGGTGGGCTTGGAGACCGCCGCCCCCCTCGACGCAGACTTCCTGGCAGCCCTGGCCCGGCATACCCGGGTGATTCAGCTCCGGATCAGCGGCCATCCCCAGGTGATCAAAAAAGCCCTGGTGTTGAAAGACCCTCAGGAGGAAATGGCTTGGGTGGCGGCGAAGCTGGTGGAATGTCAGGTGCGGGAGGACATCCCCCTGCACCGGCTGGCGGTCACCTCCCCGGTAATGGACCGCTACGCCTCGGGGTTTTGGCGGTTGCTGCGGGAACTTTTGGGCCCGGAGAAGGGCGAAGAAGGGTGGCGCTACAATTTCTCCGCCGGCGACCGGTTGGCGGACACCCCGCTATTCGCCGGCGCCCTCCTGCCCCTGGTCTTTCTGACCCGGGGGGAACGCCGGGAGGATTTGGCGGCCCTGGTGTTTTCCCCCTTTTATGGCCGGCTGGCCCCCCATCTCCCGACCCTGGCCCATCTCGACCGGCGCCTTAGGGAACAGGGACGACGCCAAGGATGGGCAGGGTTTCGGCAGGAGCTGGCGAGGAATCCGGCCGCACAGCCGTTGGCCCATCTGCTGACGGAGGCGCTGACTCCGCTGGAACGCCCCGCTTCCCCGGCTGCGGCGTGGGGAACTCAACTGGCGGCGGCCTGGCGGATATTGGGGTTTCCCGGTTCCCTTACCCCGGCGGAAGCCCCGGTATGGTCCCGGGTGCGCTCCCTCCTGGAGGAGGTAGCCGCGGCGCTGGGCGAGGAATCCCTCACCGCGGCGGAATATCTGGCCTGGCTTACGCACGCCGCTGGCCAGGTAGAACTTCCTGGACCGGGCCGCGAAGAGGCCGGCATTCAGGTGCTGGGATTTCTGGAAATGCGGGGGTTGGATTTTGACCGGGTCTTTTGTCTCGGGATGAACTCCCGTGATTTTCCGGCCCCACCCCGTCCCCTGCCGCTGCTCAGCCCTGACGAGAAGCGTCGGGTGCTGGGCGGCACCCCCGCCTCCCAAGCGGAGTTCGCCGCTTCGCTCTTTGCCAACTTGAAGGGTTCCGCCTCCCATCTGATCCTCACCCGCCCCCAGCAGGTGGAGGGGGAGGAACAGGTGGCCACCTATCTGTGGGCAGGCTTCTGGGAGCCGGCCGCCATGAACCCCTTGGGAGCCCCACACCCGGCTTGGCTGCCGGTGCCGGCGGTGCAGGCCGCCTTGGCGCCTCCGACCTCCCAGGAGGCTTCGGAGTCGCTCGTTCCCATATCCCTGCCGCCTCCCGCCGAGGTCCACGTCACCCATGTCCGGGTGGGTCTCTCCTGTCCTTGCCGCTTCCTGTTGGAGGTGCTGCTCCAGGTAACCCCTCTGCCTGAGGAGGAAGCCGGGCTCTCGCCCCGGGAGCGGGGGCAGCGTCTGCATCAGGCCCTGGCCGGCTTTGTGGCCAGCTTCGGACCGGTCTTGGAGGAACGGGGGGCCTGGGACGACCAACTGGCATGGGCACATCTGGTGGCGAAAGCTCGGGAGGTTATGGAACCGCTTCTCCCCGATCCTCATTGGCAGGCGGAGTGGGACCGCTGGCTGGGCACCGACTCGACACCGGGCCTCCTCGCCGCCTGGCTGGCCCTGGAAAAGGCCCGCTATGAAGAAGGCTGGCGCTGGTTGGCGGTGGAAGCGCCCTTCCAGGGCTTGACAGTGGCTGGCTGCCCCTTTTCCCTGCGGGGCCGCATCGATCGTCTCGACCACCACCCCGCGGAGGGGGAGCTGGTGGTCTGGGACTACAAAAGCGGCCAGGTTCCCAACGCCGGGGCGGTCTTTCAGCGGCAGGAGGAGTACCAACTGCCGGGGTATCTGCTGGCGGTGCGACAAGGGTTGGTGGAGGGGCCGGCCGCCCCCGGGCGGCTGAAGGCAGGCTTCATCGGCCTCAAATCCACCCGCCGCGATCATCTGAAACATGAGGACTACGGCCAAGCCCCTCAGGCATGGGAGGATCTCCTGGCCGCCTGGGAAGACCGGCTCCGGGAACTGGCCCAGCGCCTGGAGGCGGGCGATTTCTCCCCGGAGCCTGCCCCCAGCCCCACGGGGAACAACGCCGGAGCCTGCGCATATTGTCCGTATCCGTTGCTGTGCGGCTACCTGCCGGAGGATTCCGCGGCGCAGGAGGGTGAATCATGAACCGGTATCCCGCTGACCAAGAGACCCGGGATCTGGCTCTCACCCCCACCCTCAGTTGCCATCTGGAGGCTCCCGCCGGCTCCGGCAAAACCTCGGTGCTTTTGGCCCGCTACCTGAATCTCCTCACCACCGTGGGGGGGCCTGAAGAAATCCTCGCCCTCACCTTTACGCGCAAGGCCGCCGGAGAGCTCAAGACCCGGGCGGTGCGCTATCTCCTTGACCGAGAGACACCCGGACCGGATGCTTCAGCGGTGGAGCGTTTGCTTTATGACCTGGCAGATCGGGCCTTCTGGCACCTGGACCGCCTGGGGCTGCAGCCCACCGACGCCCTGATGCCGGAACGCCTGCAAATCTTCACTTTCCACGCCTTGTGCGCCAGACTTTTGACCTTGGCTCCTCATGAAGCCGGCCTGCCGCTGGAATTCAGCTTGCTGGAGGGCCCGGAAGCCGAGTGGCTCAAGGAAGAGGCCTTGGAGGAGCTGCGACGTCGGCTGACGGTCCGTTCCGCTGCGGACCCGGTTAGGCAAGCCTTCCAGCGTCGGCTGGTGCGCCTCAACAACGATTGGGGCCGCCTGGCTGGGGAGCTCCGCCAACTCATTTCCCGGCGGGACTGCCTGGCGGAATTTTTGGCCTTGGCCCACGCCAGCCGGGATCTGCACACCTACCGGGAATTCACCGAGGCCCGTCTGGGGCAATTGTTGGCCCCGGACCTCCAGGCCCTCTCCCAGAGCTTGGCGGCCTCCCGGCTGGGCCATGACTGGGACGGATTTCTGACCTTCCTCAAAGAGCACCGGGCTCCCTTGGGGGACCGGCTCCCGCGGCGGCCTCCCGGCACCGGGCTGGAGGCGGTTTCCCACTGGCAGGCCCTGGCCCAGGCCTTGCTTACCAAAGAGGGCACGCCGCGCAAGGTTTTCAGCGGCAAAGACGGCTTCCCGCCGAAATTTGGCCAGAGCCCTTGGGCCCAGGCGGTGCGGGAGCTGAGCCCGGATTTTGCTGAGCTGCTTTTCCGGTTCCGGGAAATTCCGCCCCCGTTGCTTTATGCCGAAGAGGTCTCCGCCGTCCAGGACCTGGTCATCCTCCTGGGGGAGGCCTTGGCGGTTTATGAAGAGATCTGCCGGCAGCGCCGGGTCCTGGACTTCATCGCCCTGGAGGAGGCCACCCTTCGTCTCTTGGAGCATGAGAATCCCAGCGAGCTCCTGTTCCGTCTCGACTGCCGTTTTCGCCACCTGCTGGTGGATGAATTCCAGGACACCAGCGAACGTCAGAAGCAGCTCCTCTGCCGACTTTTGGAGGGCTGGGAGGGGGGGGCGGGCCGCACCCTCACGGTGGTGGGCGACCCCAAACAATCCATCTACGGCTGGCGGGATGCCAAAGTGGAGCTCTTTCTGTCGGCCCGCACCGGCCTGCCCTGCGATTGGGGCCGCTTTCCCCTCAAGCCTTTGTCTTTGACCACCAACTTCCGGGCCACCCGCCGCCTCATCACCTGGGTGAACCAGGTTTTCGGGCACACGGTGCTCAGGGCCAGCGAAGGCCTCCGCCAGGTGCCCTTTGCACCTGCTGATCCTGCTCCTTTTGCTCCGGAGGGCGAGCCTCCGGAGCTCATGGTATTTCTGTCCGCGGACTCCAAAGCCGCCCGCCAAGCCGAGGCCCGCTGGCTGGCGGCCCAAGTGGCGTCGGTCAGCGCCGCCTTGGCTCCCGGTGAAACGGTGGGGATTCTGCTTTTTGCCCGCACCCACCTTGTCACATATCTGACCGCGTTGAAAGAGGCGGGGCTGGCGGTGCGGGTCAAGGAGGGCCTGCATCTCAGGGACAGCCGGGTGGTAGAACACCTTCACAATCTGGCCCGGGCCCTGTCCCACCCTCACGATGACCTGGCCTGGGCCACCCTGCTGACCGGCCCCTGGGCCGCACAGCCCTTGGCGGTGGTGGCTCAGGCGGCGGCCCTGCCAGGCCGCCTCTGGCCGCAACGACTGGCAAGCCTGGCTGAAGAACCCACCTGTCCTTTGGAGCTTCGCCGGGTCCTGGAAGCCCTCATGGAGGCCCGGGCCCAAACCGGTCGTCGCCCCCTGGAAGAGGTGGTACGGGAATTCCTGGATCTGAGCGGCGCTTGGCAGGGCATCGCCTCCTTGGAGGGCCCCCTGGGGGTGGCCAACGCCCGGGCTTATCTGGACCTGCTGGCGCAGGTTGAGAGCGCCTTGCCGGAGGCAACGTGGCGAAAAGCCGACTTTCAATTAACCTCCGCTTACCAACCTCCGGACCCCCGAGCCCAGGATTCGCCGGTGGAGCTCATGACCGTGCATGGGGCCAAAGGCCTGGAGTTCGATTGGGTCTTTTTGCCCTTTCTCGATTGGCGGCCGTTGGGCAAGGAAGAACCGCCACCCTATCTCCTGGAGGAAATTCCCGGCTCCGGCCTGCATGCCCTGGCTTTGGCTCCCCCCTACTGGCAGTCGGAGAAAAGCCTCCTCTACCAGAGCCTGAGACGGGTCAAGGACGCTGGGGTCCTGGCCGAAGCCCGCCGGGTCTTTTATGTCGCCGCCACCCGGGCGCGGAAGCGACTTTTCTGTTCGGCCGTGCTGGACATGAAAAAAAACGGCGAACCCCGCCTTCCGGCTCAAAGCCCGTTGACTTGGCTGTGGCAGCACTATAAACCGGAGGAGGTCAGGGAGGGCCGCGACCTTTGGCCCCAGCCCGACCTGAAGGTGACGGTGTGCCGGGATTGGCCGGCGGCGCCTCAGGTTCCGCAGGTGCGCGCTCCCCTTCCCGACCCATGGCGCTTGAGCCCGGAGCCCGCGCCTTATCGGCTGAGCTATCCCAGCCAGGCCGCGACCCAAGAGGCGTGGTCCGCATCCCAGCCAAGCCCGGCGGATCAGGACTCCACGGACACCTGGTGGCCAGAAGACCGGAACGCCCGGATTCGGGGAGAGCTCCTGCATCGGCTGCTGGAACACGGCCTGGCGGGCCGGCCCTTGCCCCAGCCGGCCGGGGTGGCTGCGGCGTTGCGGACTTGGGGCCTTTCCCCGGAAGAAACCACCCCGGAGGCCGTCGATGTTCTCCGCGAAGCCGCAACATGCCTGGCTGACCCGGTTTTAGCCCGCTGGGTGGGAAAACCGGGGCCAGAGATGAAAAGCGAATGGCTTCTGGAGGATTTGGCCGCCCCGGAGGAGGTGCGCCGGGGTCGCTTGGATCTGCTGGTGCGTGAGGGGGATGGTTGGCTGCTTCTGGACTTCAAGTCCGCCCGCCCCCCGGCGGGCAGCTCTTGGGAAGACTTTCTAAACGAGGAAGCCCGGAGATACCGGCCGCAGCTCCTGGCTTACCGGGAGATGGCGGCCAGGCGCCTGGGCATACCCCCCACCTCCCTTAAAATGGCCCTCTATTTCACTGCTTGCCGCCGCCTAGTGGAAATGGAGTAGCTTTTCAGTTTCGGAAGCACGGTTTTCGGGTATAGTGAAACGGTTGCCGATGGGTTTGGCAGGAGGGGCCAAAGGATCCGGTTCGCCGTTCCCCTTTTCCCGGGGCAAGCACCTGGATAAAGGCGGGCCATCAAAGGGGCAAACGTTGCTCCGCCCTTGGAAGTCGGAAGGGGGAAGGGTCGGCGGGGGGCCAGCAGGCTCCCGAGCTCCCCGGCCACGCCCTTGGCCACCAGCTTTCCCGCCGCCAAACCGGTGAGGGCCACATCGGCGCCCTTCCCCTTTCCCCAGCCCCAGGGGTCTAACGGCGCGACAACGGCAGATGCCACCGAACTTCTCATGCCACCCAAAGACACAAACCGAAAACCGAGCTTCTTCGCATTGGCGCTGGGCCTCCTTCTGGTCCTGGGCCTTGGTCAGCCCGCCGGGGCGCAGGATACCGTGGAGTCCCAGGGCTTGCGGTTTCGCCTCATCCCCGGAGGGAGCTACTTCCTCGGGAGTCCGGTCAATGAGGCAGGGCGCTACGCCGAGGAACCGACGCCGTACCGGGTCGTCCTGCCGGCCTTTTATATCAGTATCACCGAGGTTACCAACGAGCAGTATGGCCGCTTCCTCAAGGCCACCGGGCACCGCCCGCCCCTGTATTGGCAGGACAAAAACCTCAACGGGCCCCAGCAACCGGTGGTGGGGGTGAGCTGGCAAGACGCGGTGGCCTTCACCCAGTGGCTCACCCGGGTAACCGGCCTCCGCCATCGCCTGCCCACCGAGGCCGAATGGGAGGTGGCAGCCCGGGGCGGTCTGGTGAGCGAGCCCTATCCCTGGGGCCGGGAGGCCCCGGACCAGGGGGGTCTCTACCGGGCCAATTACTACCCCAACGACTTCGCCGCCGACGGCTTCCGCCTTACGGCGCCGGTGGGTTCCTTTCCTCCCAATGGTTACGGTCTCTACGACATGGCCGGCAATGTTGCGGAATGGTGCCAGGACCGCTATCACCCGCCGAGGAAAGCAGCGCCCTTTGACAATCCGGAGGCTCGGCTCCTGAAGGGTGGTTCTTGGGCCTCCCGGGCCCGGGATCTCAGGGTGGCCGCCCGGCAGCAGGCGGCGCCGCAGTATGCCGACGGGTTTATCGGGTTTCGCGTGGTGCGCCAGGCAGGCCTCAGCCCCTAAGTTGCACGTCAGGTTCTCCATCCTTCCCTTCCCCCTTCCAGAGGTTGATTTTTTTCCTTGACACTTTTGCACCCAATTGTGTATAGATGAACTTGAACAGGAATATGGCGGTAAAAAACTTAAGAGCTGAACGGACTCAGTTCCAAACTTTCTCGGAGGACGAGTTACATGGCGGAATTAGAGAAGCTGAGCATGGATCCGGCGGCGCAGGAGATGCTGAAGAAGGCCCAGGCGGAGGGGGTGGAGACCATTTTCGACCGGGCCGAGAAGATGAAGCCCTGCCCCATCGGCATTGAGGGGGCCTGTTGCCGCATCTGCGCCCAGGGTCCCTGTCGGGTGCCCATGCCCAAGAAGAAGGAAGGGGAGACCGCGGAGGAGAAGAAGAAGCGCATGGGGCTGTGCGGGGCCACCGCGGAGACCATCGTGGCCCGGAACTTCGCCCGCATGGTGGCGGCGGGCACCAGCGCCCACTCCGACCACGCCCGGGGGGTGGCGAAACTCTTCATCGAGGTGGCCAAGGGCACGACCCAGGGCTACCAGCTCAAGGACGTCACCAAGCTGAAGGCGTTGGCCAAGGACTGGGGCATCGCCACCACGGTGGGGGAAGGCGAGGAGGCCAAGCCCCGGCCGGTGAACGAGATTGCCCTGGAGGTGGGCCAGAAGGCCCTGGCCCAGTTCGGGCAGCAGGACGGCGAGATCATCAACATCCACCGGGCCCCCAAGAAGCGCCAGGAGATCTGGCGGAGGGAAGGGGTGGTGCCCCGGGGCATCGACATCGAGGTGGTGGAGCTCATGCACCGCACCCACATGGGGGTGGACCAGGACTACAAGAACCTCATCAAGCAGTCCACCCGCTGTGCTTTGGCGGACGGTTGGGGCGGCTCCATGATCTCCACGGACCTGCAGGACGTGCTCTTCGGCTGTCCGGTGCCGGTGGCCGGGGAGATCAACCTGGGGGTGTTGAAGGAAGACCACGTCAACGTGGTGATGCACGGGCATGAGCCGCTGCTGCCGGAGATGCTGGTGGTGGCGGCCCAGGAGCCGGAGCTCATTCAGTATGCCCAGTCCAAGGGGGCCAAGGGCATCCAGCTGGCGGGCATGTGCTGTTCGGCCAACGAGATTCTCATGCGCCACGGCATTCCGGTGGCGGGCAACTACCTGCACCAGGAGCTGGGGATCATCACCGGCGCCCTGGACGCCATGGTGGTGGACGTGCAGTGCGAGATGCAGGCCATTGCCAACGTGGCGGCCTGCTACCACACCAAGATCATCACCACCGACACCCGGGCCAAGATTGAGGAGCACCCGTCCGTGGTGCATATTGAGTTTGACGAGCACCACGCCCTGGATGTGGCCCGGCAGGTGCTGCGCACCGCCATTGACAACTTCCCCAACCGCAAGGCCCAGGTGCTGATCCCCAAGGCCTCCACTCCCACCATCGTGGGCTTCAGCTACGAGACCATCCGCTATCTGTTGGGGGGCTCCATCCGGGGCAGCTACTACACTCTGAACGACAACGTCATCGGCGGCCGCATCCGGGGCGTGGCCGGGGTGGTGGGCTGCAACAACTGCCGCACCACCCAGGACACCTCCCACATGGTGCTCATCAAGGAGCTGCTGAAAAACGACATCATCGTTCTGTCCACGGGCTGCGCGGCCATGGCGGCGGGCAAGTATGGGCTGTTGACGCCGGAGGCGGCCAGCCAGTATTGCGGCCCGGGGCTGGCGGAGGTCTGCGAGACGGTGGGCATTCCGCCGGTGCTGCACATGGGGGCCTGCGTGGACAACTCCCGCATCCTGATGGCGGCCACGGCCTGCGTGAAGGCGGGGGGCCTGGGCAACGACATCAGCGATCTGCCTGCGGCGGGTGCGGCGCCGGAGTGGATGAGCGAAAAGGCCATTGCCATCGGCCAGTATTTTGTGGCCTCGGGGGTCTATACCCTGTTTGGGGTGAACTGGCCCACCACCGGCAGCGAGATCCTCACGGACTACCTGTTCAAGGGTCTGGAGGAGGTCTATGGGGGCAAGTGGGACTTTGCCGCGGACCCCGAGGACATGGCCAAGCGGATGATCGCCCACATCGACAGCAAGCGCAAGGCCTTAGGGATCGACAAGGCCCGGGAGCGGGTGCTCTACGACATGGAGATGCGCCGCCAGCTGGAGGCCGCCGCCGCCGCCGAAGAGCATTAAAGGGAGAAGGACCTGGGGAAAGGGGCCCGGGGTCAGAGGACCCATGCCCCTTCCCCACCCCCTCATCCCCAACCCCATATCATTATGCTTCGGTTTGCGGCCGGGGCATCAACCAGCAGCAGGGCAGGGAGCTGATCCCCTGCCCTGTTTTTTTCTGCCGCCTTTCCCCCCCCAAATTGACAAAATCTGCGGCCCGCATACAATATGGTGAAAATACGCGGGAAATCCTTTCTGAATGAGCACCGACCCCAAGGTGAAACCGGCCAGGCCCCACTACCACGGGCATCGCGGCCGCCTGCGGGCCCGCTTCCTGGAAGGCGGCGCCGCGGCGCTGCAGGACTACGAGCTCCTGGAGCTGCTCCTCACCTTCGCCATCCCCTACTCCGATGTCAAACCCCTGGCCAAGGCCCTCATCCAGCGCTTCGGCTCCTTCAGCCAGGTATTGGATGCGCCGCTGGAAGCCCTGCTGGAAATTAGGGCCGCAGCCTCACCCGCGGGCGGCGGCCGGGAAATGCGCCTCACCGAGTATTCCGCCTGTCTCATTCACCTGGCCAAGGCCGTCACCGAAATCTACCTCAAGGAAGGGGCGCTCAAGCGGCAGAAAATCCCCTCCTTGGAAGCCTTGGTGGATTACTGCCGCAGCGCCATGGGTGGCCTCAAGGACGAGCAGTTTCGGGTCCTCTACCTGAACAGCCAGAACGAAATCCTGGCTGAGGAAATCGTCCAGGAGGGCACCGTCAACCAAACCGTGGTGTATCCCCGCAAGGTCCTGGAGCTGGCCCTGAAGCACAAAGCCACCGGCCTCATCCTGGTGCACAACCACCCCAGCGGCAACCCCACCCCGTCAGCCGCCGACCAGGAGCTCACCCGGACCCTGGTGAAGGCCGGCCACGCCCTGAACCTGACGGTGCACGACCACCTCATCATCAGCCGCCACGGGTACTTCAGCCTGGCGGAACACAATATGTTATGATTTATCAGGGTGTTGGCGGCGTTAGGCATTGGCGGTTCACATCATGATCCCCGGGAACGTCATTCAGGAACTGGAAGCCACAGTGGGAACCGCCAACCTCCTCACCGGCGCCGAGGACCGCTGGTGTTATGCCTACGACGCCACGGACCTGGCTCATCTGCCGGACCTGGTGGTATTTCCCGGGTCGGCCGAGGAGGTGGCGGCCATTGTCCGACTGGCCAATGAGCATGGGTTTCCCGTCATCCCCCGGGGGGCGGGGAGCGGCCGGGCGGGGGGGTCGGTGCCGGTGGTCGGCGGCGTGGTGGTGGTGCTGACCCGCTTGAACCGGATTTTGGAAATTAACCCTGAGGATTTCCTGGCCGTGGTGGAACCGGGGGTAATCACCGGGCACCTCAAGCGGGCGGTGGCGGCGCAAGGACTTTATTATCCCCCGGACCCGGGGAGTTCACAACCCGGCACCATCGGCGGCAACGTGGCCACCGGGGCCGGGGGCGCGGTGGCGGTGCAGTATGGGGTCACCCGGGATTATGTGCTGGGGCTGGAGGTGGTGCTGCCCACCGGGGAGATCATCCAGACCGGCACCCGCACCATGAAGTCGGTGGTGGGGTATGACCTGACCCACCTCTTCGTGGGCTCGGAGGGCACCCTGGGGATCATCACCAAGATCATCCTGAGGCTGGTGCCGCCGCCCGCCGCCCGGCAGACGCTGGCCGCCGGGTTCGGCAGCCTGGGGGCCGCCGCCCAGGCGGTGGGCGCCCTTCTTAAGTCAGGTCTGGCCCCCGCCTCTTTGGAATTTCTGGACGCCCCCACCATGAGCTGCGTGGCGGATTTGCAGCCGTTTCCGCTGCCGCCCCAGGTGGCCGCTTTCCTCCTCATCGCTCTGGAGGGCCACCCCCAGGACGTGGCGCAGCGCACCGCCGCCGCCCGGGAAATCCTGGCCAAGCACGGCGCCGCCCCCCTCCTTCTGGCGGAGACGCAGACGGACGCCGAACGCCTCTGGCAGGCCCGCAAGGCCATCTCCCCGGCCACCCTGAAGCTCAAACCCAACAAGATCGCCGAAGACGTGGCGGTGCCGCTGAGCGCCATCCCCACCTTGGTGGCCGCGGTGCAGGACATCGCCCGGCACCGCGGTCTGCCCATCCTCTGCTTCGGTCACGCCGGGGACGGCAACATCCATGTGAATATCATGTTCGATGCCCGGATCCCGGCAGAACAGGCGGCGGCTCAGGAGGCCGTGGCCGACCTGTTGGGGGCGGTGCGCCGCCTGGCCGGCACCCTCTCCGGGGAGCACGGCGTGGGCCTGCTCAAGGCGCCTTTTTTGCGCCTGGAGCTCTCCGAGGAGGTAATCGCTCTGCAAAAGCGCCTGAAGCACGCCTTTGATCCCTGCAATATCATGAACCCGGGAAAGATATTTCCCCGCCCATCCCCGCGGGTGGTCACGGGCGCACCGGCCGGGGAGGCAGATTTTTAATACTTGACAAAATTTTCACAATGGCATAGCTTCAAGGCAAACGCGTCCACAAACATCCCAAGGAGGACAAAAGCATATGGCCGTTGTGGTCGGCGCCGGAAAAACCTTTGAGGTCGACGAAGACGGCTTCCTGGCCAACCTCGATGAATGGGGCCCGGAGTGGGTGGATTATGTAAAGACCTTGGAAGGCATCAACGAATTGACTGAAGACCATTGGAAAGTCATCAACATGCTGCAGGATTACTTCAAGAAGAACGGCATCGCCCCCATGGTGCGGATTCTCTCGAAGGTGACCGGCTTCAAGTTGAAGTACATCTATGAGCTCTTTCCCTCTGGGCCGGGGAAAGGAGCCTGCAAAATGGCTGGCCTTCCCAAACCCACTGGGTGCGTGTAAGGAAAACATTTTCCGGCCCCTTACCTCCGAACGAACTTGCGGCGGCAGATTCCCATACGCGTGATATGGGAATCTGTCTGCCGGAGGTGTCTCTCAAGGGGAGCGCCGGGAGCCAGCAGTTGCGGTTGCCATTCTGACCCCCGCCCTAATTCCAACGGTCTGCCCAGGAGGATTTGGTGGGCAGAATCCAGGAAGTCTGTGGAATTTTTGCCATACACCCGGCCCACCATCAACGGCGTATGTATGGTTGACAAATCCTGCCAGCCTTTTTAGAGTGAGATTAGATCGTTCGGCGCCATAGGAAGGAGGGAAGCGAAGGGGCGGGTCCCCCGGACCCCTAAACGCCCCTCTCCTGGCCAGCGGTTGACCTTCACCAGGCTGCCTTGCCGGGTCCGGCAGGGTACACGGGAGGGAGTTCTCCATGGCCCGCCGCATCCAAAAGGTATTGTTCATCGAACCCCGCGCCCCCCGGCCGCACATCTTCAGCCGGGTGGTAATCCCCCGCCTGGGCGCGGTGCTGTTGGGCACCATCCTGGCCCGCCAAGGACTTGAGGTGAAGGTGGTGGTGGAGGAAATCCACCAGCCCAATTACCGTACCTTGGATTTCCGCCCCGACCTGGTGGGCATTTCCACCATCTCTTCCACCGCCCCCCGGGCCTATGAGTTGGCCCGCTTTTACCGCAGCCAGGGGATCCCGGTGGTCCTGGGCGGGCCGCACCCCAGTTTTCTCCCCCAAGAGGGCTTGGAGCATGCCGATTTCGTCATCTGCGGCGAGGGCGATGAAGCTTTGCCGGAATTGGTGGCCGCGCTGCAAGATGGCGGCGATCTGGGAGCCATTCAAAACCTGGCCTACCGGGAGGGGGAAGAGCTGCGGACCAATCCTTGGCGTTCGTTTTTGGCCGATTTGGACGCTCTGCCCATTCCCGATTATACTCTCATCCACCAGTGGGAAAAGACCCGCAATCGCTACGTGTCCATTGCCACATCCCGGGGCTGTCCCTTCAACTGCAGCTTCTGCTCGGTGATCCTGCTCTTCGGCCGCCGATACCGTTACAATTCAGTGGAGCGGGTCATGGAGGAGATCCGGGCCAACGGCCTTAAGGCCCATCACCTTTTCTTTTGCGACGACAACTTCACCGCCAACCGGGAACGCATCAAGACGCTGTGTGAATGTATCCTGCGGGAGGGTTTGCGCCTGGAGTGGAGCGCCCAGGTGCGAGTGGAGGCCGCCCGGGACCAGGAACTTTTGCGTTTGATGGCCCAAAGCGGCTGCTTTATCGTCTTTGTGGGCCTGGAGTCCATCAACCCCGCCACCCTGAAGGCCTACAATAAAGGCCAGACCGTGGAAGGCATCCGGGAGGCGGTAATCAATTTTCACCGCCACAACATCCGGGTGCACGGCATGTTCGTGTTCGGGGCCGAGGACGATCATTACCAGGTGGTGCGGGACACCGTGAAGTTTTCCCGGGAAGTGGATCTGGACTCCCTGCAATACCTCATCCTCACCCCGGTGCCCGGGACCCCGGTCTTTGCCGAAATGGAGCGGGCCAACCGCATCATCTGCCGGGACTGGAGCCACTACGACGGCCACCACGCCGTGTTCCAGCCCCGCCAGTTCACCCCCTATGAACTTCAGTATGAAACCATCCGGGCCATGAAAAAATTCTATAGTTGGCCCTCGGTCATCAAGCGGCTGGCAGCCCGGGATCTTTTTTATGCCAAGCTCAAGGCCTACGCCCGCATCCTCACCTGGCAAGCCTGGAAGAAGGCCGGCTACCCCCGGCAGCTCCGGGAACAGCTCTTTAACCGGGTGCGGCAGCTGAAACAATGGCTGCCCCAGAGGCGCAAGGTCTCCCGGGTGGGCATCCCCGCCGACATCTGGTCTCTTTCCACCTGGGAGAGCAAGCCGCGGGAATTCTTGCTGCGCTTTCTGGAAAAATTGGGGGTGGAAGTGGTGCTGGAGGCGGAGGGGGAAGGGGCTGGCGCGCCAATCCAGGCGGTCCAGCGAGAGATTGCCCGCCTCCAGGAAAAGGCCGATCTGATTCTCCTGCCCCTATGGGCCGGCCTGGAAGAGGCCAGGCAGCGGCTCAAGGACCTCCACGGCCTCACCCAGGAGACCACGTCCCGACTCCTCACTCTGGAATTCAACCCCACCACCTTTTATACCGCCTGCATGGAATTGGGGCTGTGCTTCCGCAAACGGCTGCACCGCATCCGGCGCATTTATTTCCAGACGTTGGCGGAGGTGGGGGGCGCGGTTTAAGGGAACGAGGAGCCCCCGCCGAAGGCCCCCCGGCGCCGGGGATCAGGCCCTGTTGGGGGCTTCCCTCCTGCCTTCCTGAAACCCTCCTTCTCTTTCTGACCGCCAAGCGGTGGCAATCCGGTCGGCGTGACCGCGGTTGTGCGTGTGCTGGCACTTCTGTCCGGCTTCCGCGAGAACGCAGGGGACAGATTTCCGCCGCAAAGGGGGTCAGGCATGAAGATCATCCAACACCGGCTTCTGGGGGCGGACGGCCGGCCGTATCCTTATCGGCCTTCCGCCAACACCGGGGGCCCCATCCGGCCTGAGTTTCTGGTATTCCATTACACCGCCGGGGCCAGCATCGAAGGGGCCGTCACCCAACTCACCCGGAAAGGTACGGGAGTTTCGGCTCATCTGGTCATCGGACGGGACGGCCGGATCATTCAACTGGTACCCTTCGACACGATGGCCTGGCACGCCGGCCGGAGCTCCTGGCAGGGTCTCACCGGCCTCAACCGCTACTCCTTGGGGATCGAGCTGGTGAACGCCGGCCGGCTGCTCAAGGAAGAGGGCGGCTGGCGCACCTGGTTCGGCACGGAAATTCCCCCGGAGGAGGTGCTGGTGGCGGCGCACCGGCATGACCCCCGGCCCGCCGGCTGGCACCGGTACTCGGAAGCCCAGCTTGCCGCCGCCCTGCAGGTGGCCGAGGTCCTCATGGACCATTACCGCCTCAAAGACCTCCTGGGGCATGACGACATTGCGCCGGGACGCAAGCAGGATCCGGGGCCGGCCTTTCCCATGGCAGAGTTTCGCCGGCGGCTCCTGAAACGGCCTGACCCGGAGGCCGATTAAGGGAGGTTTACTGCGAAGGGCGGCTTATCTTATGGGCTCTGTTTGTGCGATCTCCTGCCAGTAGGCGTCCACTTGGGCCTGAATTTCGCTGATGAGGGCCTCGTTGCGGGACGGCGTAAACAGATGGGCGAAGCGGCCCTGGCGCTTCAGGTACTCCTCCACCGGCAGGCGGGGATGTGGGATTTTGGTGTGCCTCACCTGACCCTCGCGGTATTCCTTCAGGGGCCAGATGCCGGTGCGCACCGCCAGCCGGCCGATCTCCACCGCGTCCTGGGGTTCAAAGTCCCAGCCTGGCGGACAAGGGGCCAGGGTGAGGATGAGACGGGGGCCCCGGAGGCTGCGGGCGGTCTCGATTTTTTTGGCCAGATCCAGGGGTTCGGCTCCCACCGCCGTGGCCGCGTACACCGGCCGGTGGGCCGTCCAGATGGCAAAGAGATCCTTTTTGAAGCCCGGAAACCCCCGGGCGCTCAAGGTGGTGGCGGTGCGAGCCGCATGGGGGGTGGCCTCCGAAGCCTGTTGGCCGGTGTTGCCGAAGCCCTCATTATCGTAACAGAGCCCG
>FWWM01002322.1_pt1 | contig 52008 bp, 33 predicted proteins | sample 2228351 | NCBI WGS metagenome assembly FWWM01 (sample SAMEA103939774, study PRJEB20133) | metagenome | reverse complement strand
TGATCGGCCTCCCAGGTGGTCTCGAGGGTTTCGGAAGCTCCGGCTTTGGGAGTGGTCACGACATTGGAACGGGCCAGGACGAAGAATTCGCCGCGGCGGGGCATGTAGCCGATATCGACCCGATAGGAACGGGGCGGTTGCGGCACGAAGATGTACCAGTTGTGCCCGTCGGGCTCGACCGGGATCTCTTGCACGATGGTCTCAAAAGCGCTGGTGGTGTCCGGACTGGTGACGTCGAGTAGCCGCAGGGTGAGTTTGGCCCCGTACCAGTCCTGTTTGAGGGCGGCCTCGGCCCGCTGGATGGATTGCGGCGACAACTCCCACATGACGTGGAGCCAGTAAGGGTCAGTCACGGCGAGCAGGAGGCGGTCTTTGGGGAGGGGCACGGACCGGGGGGCCGGGGGGGAGATGCGGCTGGGCGTGGGGGATTTAGCCGGCGGGGTCGTCCCGGTCGCGGCTGCTTGGGTCGGAGCCGGGCTTCTCGCGGCCGAAGTCGCTTTCCCCTTGACGGCCGGCGGAGTGGGGGCCGACGGAGTCGGGGCCGGCGGGGTCGGCGTTGCCACTTGGCCGTTCCCGGTGGGTTTGGGAGGGGTTGGCGGCGCGGCTGCCATTTTGGCAGTCGGTTTGGCGGTCGCCTTAACAGTCGTCGGGGCGGGCTTGGCACGGCTGGTGCGACGGCTAGCGGCTTCGGGCGCGGCCGTCCGTCGGGAGCGGGTCGCTCGCCGGGCGGTGGTGACCTTGGCCGCCGATTTGACGGGCACCCCTTCCGCCGCAGGGCTTGCCGTGCGGGTTTTGCGCTTCGCGGCAGCAGTCCGGGCCGCTGCCGCTGCTGCGCCGCTCAATGCGTTCAGCAGAGCGGCCTTGTTCATCTTTTCACAATCTCGGATGCCGCGACGACGGGCCAGGCGCACCAACTCTGCCTTCGTGCGACGTGCCAACGCTGTGGTCTTGCTCATGGATTTGCTACTCCCGCCTGCCCCGGAAGCGGTGATCCGATCACTACACCCTTGCTGTCCCTCCTGTCCGGTCCGGGAATGTCTTGGCGTGATCCCCGAATTTGCTTCCGTACAAGTGACTTACCGTCGCGGGTGATCTCAACAACTGTTATACGAATGTTCGGGTTCGGGACTATCGGTCGCGGGCTGCAGGGTTGCAGGGGCGGGTCCCCTCCGGTTGCAGAACCGACCGATCCGCTCAGGATCCGCGGTTCGGCCACCCGTTAGCATTATATCCTCGGCCGAAAGCGTGCCGGCGTCGTCGCCGGGCGGGCCGCTGCGGTATGGAAAACCGGTCCGCCGTGGCGAGGCTATTCATAAATCCTGACGGTGCCGTTGTTGCAAGTCATTATCTTACAAGTATTTACGATTTAAGTTGTGCCTGGCTTCGGTTGGTCGGCCCCGGCTTCCCTGGCCGGAACCGTCTCAAGACACGTGCCTCGGCAGGCAGCTACAACCAACAGTCACAACCATCTTGGCAGCAACTACCTTGGGAGTGTTAGCCCAGGCCGTGCTGGTCCAGGGAGTACCGGCCTTGGCGGTATCGCCGTTTCCGGCAGGGGGTTGATCCTACGTAATCCCAACATTTTCAATAATTTATCTAAACAACTTGTGCGGCTTCGTCAATAGGATTTGCCCGAAATGCCGTCCCGGCGGGGGCGTACAACCGGTACGTGGCTCAGAACGTAACTGCATGTGGATTAAGGACTTATAGATTGAAATTCAGCAACGACCAACTGGAGGGGCATTCGCGAGAGGGATGAAGGCTCCGTTGCGGCCGGCTGTGCCGGAAACGCCGCTGGGCCAGGCCTTAGGTCATCTATAATCGTCCAATGGATCAATAAGCGGTCTATCTGTCGTTTTGACAATATGTTACGAATTTATGGCCGATATGAGAATATCCGTGCAGACGGTACCGGCGGTGAGGATCCGGCGGGTCAGGAGGGCTTTGCAAATGATCCGTGGTCGCGATATACTGAATTGTTGCGTCGGAGCCAAGACTGACTGGGTTGTCGGAGCCAGGGCTGACCGTGTCGTCGGAGCTAGGGCTGAAGGCTGAGGCGATGGCCCCAGAGAGTATCGTCGCGGTTGATTGATCGGCCGCCGAGGTTTCCATGCACGCCGCCGTTTCGTCTGCCGTCCATCCGGCCGCATCCGCGTCGGCGTCGCCGCCGTCGCTGGACGATCCTTCCCTGTACATCAATCGCGATTTAAGCTGGCTGGAGTTCAACCGCCGGGTGCTGGCCGAAGGCCGGGATCCGCAGGTGCCGCTGCTGGAGCGGCTGAAGTTTCTGGCGATCTTCAGCTCAAATTTGGACGAATTTTTCATGGTGCGGGTGGGGAACACCCAGCAGAAGGTGCAGTCCCGCATCCCGACGGGCAGCGGGGCGGACCAGACGCCGCCGGCGGTGCAGCTCGAGCAGATCCGCCAACGCGTCCGCGAGCTGGTCAACGAACAGTACCGCTGCCTGCAGGAGGAGGTGCTGCCGGCCCTGCGGGAACGCGGGATCGTCCTGCGTATGGCTGATGAACTGAAGCCGGAAGAACGGCAGTACGTCGATGAGCTGTTCCGGCGGGAGATCTTCCCGATCCTGACGCCGCTGGCCACCGACCCGGCCCATCCGTTCCCGCACCTGTTGAACAAGACGTTGAATCTGGCCGTGACGCTGCGGCGACCCGGGGAGCAGGAAACCCTCTACGCTGTGGTGCAGGTGCCGAGCGTGCTGCCGCGGTTCATCGAGCTGCCCGTAGGGGGGAGTCTGAGCGGAGGCGGCCTGTCGGCGAGTAGTCTGTCCGGGGGTGGACTGTCGGGAGGGCCGGGGACAGGGGGTACGCAGGGGGCGGGGAACGCGCCGGGCGGACCGCGGGTACCGGAGCCGGCCCGTGAGTCGCGGCTGGTGTCCCAGGAGGCGGTGCTGCGGCGGTCGGAGCCGTCGGTCAATGGGGAAGCCACGCCGCCGGTGCGGCATGCCTTTTTGCCGTTGGAAGAGGTCATCCGCCTGCACTTACACGACTTGTTCCCCGGCATGGAGCTGCTGGGGGTGGTCGCCTTCCGGGTGACCCGCGACAGCGAGTACGAGCTGGACGACGAGGTGGACGATTTGCTGGAGGAGATCGAGGCGCACGTGCGGGCGCGGCGTCGCGGCCAGCCGGTGCGGCTGGAAATCGAAAGCAATGCCCCGCCGGAAGTCGTGCAATTTCTGGCCGACGGCCTCAAGCTTCCCCTGGCGGACGTGTATTTGATCCCGGGGCTATTGGACCTGACCGGCCTGTTCCAGGTGTACAACGTGCCGGGGTATGCGGAGCTGCGGGATCCGCCGTTTGTGCCGGCGCCGGTGACGGCGTTTACCCAGTCCACCTCGCCGTGGGCGGCGATCCGGGCCCGCGACATTTTGATGTTCCACCCCTACGAATCGTTCGCCCCGGTGGTCGATTTCATCGAGGCCGCCGCGGTGGACGAGCGGGTGCTGGCCATCAAGCAGACTCTTTATCGCACGTCCAGCGACTCGCCGATCGTGCGGGCCTTGCAGCGGGCCGCCGACCGCGGCAAGCAGGTCACGGCGGTCATCGAGCTGAAGGCCCGCCTGGACGAGGAACGCAACATCCTCTGGGCCCGCGAGCTGGAAAAGGCCGGCGTGCACGTCGTGTTCGGCTTTGTCGGGCTGAAGACGCACTGCAAGGTGGCCCTGGTCGTCCGCCGTGACGAGGACAACCTGATCCGCCGCTATGTCCACCTCTCCACGGGCAACTACAACCCGCAGACGGCCCGGATTTACACCGACATCGGCCTGTTTACCTGCAACCCGGAGTTTGCCGAGGACGTCTCGGCGTTGTTCAATTACCTGACGGGCTATGCGGTGCTGCCGCAATGCCGCAAGCTGATCGTGGCCCCCGCCCACCTGCAGGCGTTCATCATCGACAAGATCGAGCGGGAGGCGGCCCATTGCCGGGCCGGCAAGCCGGCGGCCCTGCGGTTCAAGGTCAACGGCATCCTGGAGCCAGCGGTGGTCAAGGCCCTCTATCGCGCCTCGCAGGCCGGCGTGCCCATCGACATCGCCTGCCGCGGCATCTGCTCCCTGCGGCCCGGCATCCCCGGCATCAGCGACCACATCCGCGTCATTTCCGTGGTCGATCGCTTCCTGGAGCACAGCCGCATCTTCTATTTCGAGAACAACGGCCAACCAGAGGTGTACGTCGGCAGCGCCGACCTGATGGACCGCAACCTGAGCCGACGGGTGGAGGTGCTCTTCCCGATCGAGCCGCCGGAGCTGAAGCAGCGGGTGATCGACGTGCTGATGCTGACGCTCCGCGACAACGTCAAGGCGTGGGAGCTGCAGGCAGACGGGAGCTACAAGCGGGTCACGCCGCGACCGGGGGAGGCGGCCGTGCGGAGCCAGTTCCGGCTCATCGAGCTGATCAGCGAGGCGGGGGTGCGGCAGCAGGCGGAGCTGCACCGCGAGGCGGCCCCGCGGGTGGCCCGGCGACGGCCGCGGGACAAGACCCGCCGCACCGCCTGAGTCGCCGCGGGCGGGCACAATCCTTATCTAACCGATCGGAGTAGTGATCAATCGGTCACAATCTGCACTTTGTCGATCGGAGTAGTGATCAATCGGTCGCAATCGGCACTTTGTCGATCGGAGTAGTGATCAATCGCCGGCGGCTCGGCCCCGCTGTCGCCAGTGGCGGCCTCACTTGCCCGGCGGCGGCGACTTGAGGCTGGCCAGGAACTCGACCACATCCCGGAGCTGTCGCCGCGTCAGCTTGGTATGCAGGTCCGCCGGCATGGCGCTGGGGCCGCTCCGCCGCGATTCGATATCGGCCTTGCGGACGACGATCTCCTGGTTTTCCGGCGTGACCAGGCGGATGGTCTGCTCATCCTCGTTTTTGATGACGCCGCTGATCGTCCGCTCGTCTTGCAGCAGGAGGATGACGGTTTCGTATCCTTTGGCGATGCGGGCGTTGGGCAGGACGATGGACTCGAGGAGGTAGCGGCGGTCTTTGGCGGGGTCGGCGGCCAGGCCGTCCAGGGGCGGTCCGACGGCGCCGCCTTGGCCGCCGATCTGGTGACAGCGTTGGCAATAGACGGCAGGGTTGTGGAGGACGATGTCGCGGCCGCGGGCAGCGTCGCCGCCGTGCAGGGCGTACCGCCACGCCGCGAGCGGGTCGGACGGTTTGGCCAACGTTTGCCGGTATTGCTCCAGCTTTTGTCGGATGGGGGCGGCCAGTTTTTTGGACGCTTGGGCACGGTGTTCCGCCGCCTCGAGGATGTCGAGTATCAGCTCCGGCGGGACCTGGTCGGCGATCAGCCGGTCGAGCCAGGTGGCGAGCAACTGGTCGGCTGCCGCGGCCGGTGCGGGCCAGCGGCCGAGCAGGGCCAGGGCTTCCTGTTTCTCGACCGTTTCGGCGCGGGGCTCGTCCAGCACGGCGGCCAGTTGCGGCAGCATCTGCTGGGGGTTACGTCGGGCCAGCACGGCCCGGGCGGCGGCCCGCAGGCGTCCGTCCGTCGCCGTTAGGGACTGTTGGGCCAGCTCGGCCAGGTGAGGATCGTTGAGGGCTTCCAGGGCGTAGAGGGCTTCAGCGCGCAGGGAGGGGGGCTGTTGGGGATCGCGGACGATCGTGGCCAGGGCGGGGGCAAGCTGCCGGGCATCCAGGCGGGTGACGGTCTGGGCGGCCTGTCGCCGCACGGCGTCGGAACCGGCGAAGATGTCCACGCCGACGGCCTGCAATGCCGCGGCGGCCGGTGCCGCTTCTCGCGGCGGCAGCTCCAGGGTCAGGCCGGTAATCGGGTCCCGCCGCGGCGGCTTGGGCCAGTCGGCCAGCAACTGCAGAGCGAAGACGCGGCGGTGGTCCGGCTCCTCGCGACGGGCGGCGGCCTGGGCGAGCCGTCGGGCGGCCTCGGGTGTGCCGAGGACGTAGTTGGCCGCCAACGCCCGGTAGGCGACCGCGTCGCTCAGGCCGGGCCGCTCGGCCAGGCGGGCCAGGGCGGGAAACGCCGCCAGGTGGCGGTCGTCGTACACGGCCCGGGCCGCTTCTGCCACCAGGGATGGGTCGCGGTCCTCCAGGAACTCCACCATGGCGTGGGCGGCCGGCTCGCCCCCCTGTTTGCGCAAGGCCAGCAGCACGCCGCGGCGGACCGCCGCATGCTGCTGCAACGCTCGCCCCTCGGCAAGCTCCCCCAGAGTCCGCCAGGCGTTGCGCAGGTCGATGGGGTTGGGCAGGGCATACACGATGCCCATCACGGCGGCGTGCCGCAAGAACGGGTCCGCATCGTTGTTGGACTGCAGTAGCTCCAACAGGGGGGCAAGATAGGCGACGTCGCTGCTCGGGCGGACGTGGACTACCTGGGCCGGGCCGATTTTGCCGTAGGCGATCGCGGCGGCGGCCCGCACCCGCAAGTCCGGATCTTGGAACAGACGCAGCAACCGCTTGTGGAGGGAGACTTCACGGGGAGCGCCCCGCAGGCCTCTGCCGCCGACAGTCAGGCTGCCGCGTTCGACGACCTGCCCGAGTTGCTCGGCGGCGACCCGCCGCACCTCTGGATCGTCATCTTGTAATAATTGCTCGAGTTGGTTCTCGATAAGATCACGGCTCAGATTCCGCTGCGCTCCATTCGGTCCGGCGATGAACCGTGGCTGACGCCGGGCGAGCATCCCCATGCCCCAGATAGCATGCAGGCGGGCCAGCCGCGACGGGCCGTTGCGGGCCGCTTCCACCAACCGCGTGTCGACCTGCAGCCGCACCAGCTCGAACTGAGCCTCCAGGCGGACCTGCTGGTGCGGGTGCCCCAACAGGCGGACCAGTTCGTCCACGCCGAGCCGTTGCCAGTCGCCGGCCAGCAGGCGGCGGGCTTCCGCCATCGCCTTGTCCGGCATCGCATCTGGATCGACGACGCGGAAGATACGCCCCTTGTGCGGCGGGTTCCAGCCGCCAACCCAGTCCGACCAGTAGAAGCCCCCATCCGGGCCGAAATCGCAGTCGGTTGGGACGATGCCGCGGATGAACGGTTCGGCCCGGACCATTTCGAAGCCGGCCCCCTTAGGTCGGAAGGACACGGCCCAGATGAGGCTACTGTTGGGGTCGGCGGTGAAGTCGCAGGCGAAGAAGTGGTCACGGTAGCGGTCGGGCAGGCCGAGGCCGGGGTAGTGGGTGATGCCGGCGGGGCCGTTGCCCAGAAGGGAGACGGGGGGCACGATCCAGGCGGGCTGGTTGGGGTGCGGCGTGTGCCAGAGTTTTTCGACGTTCCAGGGGCCGCGGTTGCCTTGGGGGGTGTCCGGGGTGTGGTAGAGGGTGCCGTACTGGTAGCCGCCGCGCCAGCCGCTGTCCCCTCCTTCCATGACGTAGACCCAGCGGGCACGGTCGCCGGAGTCGGAGTTGTTGTCGAAGGTGAACAGGTGGCCGTAATCGTCGAAGGCCAACTCCTGGGGATTGCGCAAGCCCCAGTGGACGACTTCGAGGCGGCTGCCGTCCAGCTCGCAGCGGAGGACGGCCCCCGTGTTGGGATAGAGGAGGCGGCGTTTTTCACGGGTAAGGACGTTGAAGCCCCGATCGCCGACGGAGAAGTAGAGGCGACCGTCCGGGCCGATGCGTAGGCCGTGCAGGTCGTGGCCGAGGAACTGGACGGTGGGTCCGAAGCCGGTGAAGAGGGACTGTTTGACGTCGGCGATGCCGTCGCCGTCGGTGTCGCGGAGGAGGTAGAGGTCGGGGATGCAGGCGAAATAGACGTCGCCGCGACGGGCCAGGACGCCGGCGGCCAAGCCGTCCTGCGGGCGGTTGTAGTTGCCGGAAAAGACGGTGCTGCGGTCGGCCCGGCCAGCGCCGCTGCTGTCCCAGACCAGGCGGAGTTGGTCGGAGTATTTCTCATATCCGCCGTATTTGTGGCGTTTGTACATGGCCAGCAAGTCGTCGATGGTGCGGTTGGCCAGGTCGTCGTCAAGCCAGTACATGTGGCTACGGGTGTCGGGTACGCCGCGACCGAAACGGGTCGTCTCGGCGACGAAGACCCGGCCGCGTTCGTCGAAGGCGAAGGCCACCGGGTTGGCCAGCAGCGGCTCGGCGGCCCACAGGCTCACCCGCAGGTGACCATCGGCCAGGCGGAGCCGTTTGAGCGTCTCGTCCGGGTGGTCGGCAGGCTGGGACGGCCGCTGGGCCTGTACCCCCACGGCGGCCAAAGCGATGACCCCCACCATCAGACCCGCCATCACCGGCAGCAATACGTGTCGCATCCGCACGGTCTCCCGGAACTATTGCTCGAAATCTGCTCGGAATCGCAAATCGCATTAGGCCAGGCGAATCATCACCATTCCGATCAATATACTAATGATCACCATCCCGATCGGCATATAGTGATGAACCGTCGAGGTAGCGGTGGAGCAGCATGCTTTGTCGCAGCCAGTTTAGAATACGCCTCGGCCATCGGCAAAAGCGTCACGCATCGGCCAACAACACACCGGCGGGGCGTTTACTGCGGCGGCCCCAGCGGCTCGGCCTTTAGGTCGTAGCCGTCCGCCGCCACGATGCGCACGGGGACTAGGTCGCCGGGCCGTAGCCCCTGGCCTTTGAGCCGCACCAGGCCGTCGATTTCCGGGGCGTCGGCGGAGGTCCGCCCCAGCCAGCGTCGCGGGGAGTGCGGGTCGGGCCGGTCGACCAGCACCGTCCATTCGCGGCCGACCTGCTGCCGCGACCAGGCAAACGCGACGGCCTGCTGCGTCTCCATCAGTGCGGCCAGGCGGGCCTGTTTGACTTCCTCGGGCAGGTGGCCGTCCAGGCGGGCGGCGGGCGTGTCCGGCTCCAGCGAATAGGCGAACACGCCCAGCCGCTCGAAGCGGAACTCGGCGACGAACTGCCGCAATTCCTCGAATTCCGCGTCGGTCTCGCCGGGGAAGCCGACGATGAAGGTGGTCCGCAAGACTACGCCGGGCCAGCGGCGGCGGATCCGCTCCAGGAGGGCTTCGGTGGTGCGGCGGTCGACGCGTCGCAGCATGCGGCGAAGGATGCGGTCGTTGATGTGCTGCAGGGGCAAATCGAGGTAGGGGACGATGCGGGCGGAGGATGCCGCCACGTCGAGCAGCTCGTCGCTGATAAATTCCGGGTAGGCGTACAGCAGGCGGATCCAGACGATGCCGTCGGCTTCGCGGTCGAGGCGGCGGAGCAGCTCGGCCAGGCGGGGTGCACCGTAAAGATCGACGCCGTAATAAGTTAGGTCCTGGGCGACGAGGTTCAGCTCGCGCACGCCGTCAGCGGCCAGCTCGCGGGCCTCCCGCAGGACCGCCTCCATCGGCTTGGAGACGTGCCGACCCCGCATTTTCGGGATGGCACAGTAGGTGCAGAGGCGGTTGCAGCCTTCGCTGATCTTGAGGTAGGCGTAGTGGCGGGGGGTGATCCGCAGGCGGGCGGTGTCGTCGCTGAGGCGGACGTTGGCCGGGCGGAAGACGGCCCGCTGTTCCTGCTGCTGCTCCAAAGCCCGCTCCACGGCGGCGACGATCTCCTCCCGCCCGAACACCCCCAGGACCTGGTCGATCCCCGGGACTTCCTCGAAGAGCCGCTCGCCCCAGCGTTCGGCCAGGCAGCCGGCGACGACCACCGCTCCGACCTGCCCGGCCTGCTTCCGTTCGACCATCTCGCGGATGACCGCCAGGGACTCCTGCCGCGCCGCTTCGATGAAGCCGCAGGTGTTGACCACCACCACGTCCGCCCCGTCGATGTCGGCCTGCAGGGTGAAGCCGTCCTGCAGGAGCCGGCCCAGCATCCGTTCGCTGTCGACGGTGTTTTTCGGGCAGCCGAGGGAGACAAAGGCCAGGCGGCCCCGGCGCGGCCGGGCGGCCGGTTCCGCTTCCAACAGTGGCAGGCGACGACGCGACATCCGTTGCTTGTTGCCTTGCTAGCCCGCTCGGCGATGCGGCCTCCCCCGGCCCGGCGGCGGTCCGGCCCACCGGCTCTACGTCGAGCCGTCACTCATCCGACGGGATGGATCCATTGTAGGCGTTTGCCGTCCGGTGGGAGTAGTCCCCGGTAGTACACCCAGTTGTTATACGAGGCCCGGCCGGTTGCGGCGGCGGACGACGGCCGGCACCGGACCGGTCGACTCTGACACCTAGACCACTGCGGCGGCGGACGACGGCCGGCACCGGACCGGTCGGCCTTGCCCGCTTTAGGCCGCCGGCCGGGGCAGCCGCGACGCTCAGAGTTCGTCGCCGCAGCGGAGGCCCGACCAGGCGGCCAGGTAGCGTCGCAGCACGGGGAAGCGGTCCTGCTGCTCCTGGAGGTACCGCCGGGCCTGCTCGGTGAGCTGCCGCTCCTCCTCAAGGGTGATGTCGCCGGTCAGGACGCACCGCCGCAGGAAGATGAAGTACGTATCCAGCGTGTCGCAGAGGCAATAGTCGTTGATGTCCTGCAGGCGGCCCTGGCGGTACAGCTCGTAGACCTGGCTGCCGTTGATCCCCATTTTCCCCGGCAAGCCGATCATTTTGGCCAGCACGTCCATGCCGCCGACCAAGGGGACGGCCCGCCGGTTGCTGAACCAGTCGAACAGGTCGATCATCGTGCTGCTGTAACGGTTGCGGTCGAGGTGGTAGTGCTTGAAGCTGAAGCCGAAGCGGTAGGCAGCCAACTCCAGCAGCGGCAGATCGAAGCCGAAGCCGTTGAAGGTCACCAGCCGGACGGGGTTGGGGTCGTTCTGGCGGAGCCGCTGGTAGCCTTCCCAGAACAGGCGGGTCATTTCCCGCGGGCGGAACTGCGGGGCGTCCAGCTGGGTGACGGCCTGGAGGCTGAAGTCGCTACCGACGCGGGCCACGCACACGGCGACCGGAACCTGGAAGGTGACCGGCAGGAAATCCGAGCCGTTGCGGCTGGTCTCGCGGGCTTCCGCCTGGGCGCGGGCGATCGCCTCTTCCGGCGTCAGGGCTTCGCCGGCGTATTTGACAGCGGCCAGGAGCTTGCCGTCCGGGACGCTTTCGGTGTCCAGCACCAGAAACGCCGTGCGGACCGGCCCGTTTTCGCGACCGGCCGTCGCCGCGGCGACACGGGGCGAGCCGACAGTTTGCATCATAACTCGTTGATTTCCTTGTAGTTACGGAACAACATGTGGCACGACATCCGGCACACTTCCTGGCCCAGCATTCGGCAGTTGCGGCCTACTCTGTCCACTATTCCGGTCCGGGGCGCGACCCGACGCCGCCAGTGCTCCCGAACCTTCTATTCCACAATAACTTGCGATTCGGTCGGGGGGAATGTCCGTAGCCGGAATTTTCGCCGCGGGGCAGACCGGGCCGCCGGTACAACGCGAGGCGCCGCCATAGGGGTTATGGCCGGCACGGATCGTTGCCGCGAGCGGGTTCGCAACGCCGGCCGGTGCCGGGGGTGATTGGCGGCGTAGGGGAAGCTGCCTATTTATACATTATGAGATCCACACCTTTGGAAGGCACCTACCCGGACCGTCCCCCTCGATCCGCACTAGTGATTGTCTGGCTGGTGGTGTTCATCGACCTGCTCGGTTTTGGGATCGTGCTGCCGGTGATGCCGCGGCAGGCGGAGCCATATTTGCAGGGTTTGTCGCCGGAGCTGCGGGGGGCGTGCATCGGTGTACTGTTTTCCAGTTTTTCGCTGATGCAGTTTGTCTTTGCGCCGGTGTGGGGCCGGATTTCGGACCGGATTGGTCGTAAACCGGTGCTGCTCATCAGTTTAGGTGGTTCGGTGGCGTTTTACGCCCTCTACGGGGTGGCGGTGAGCCTGCCGGCGGCAGCGGGCTTGGCGGCGGTGGGGTGGATGCTGGCGGCGCGGGTCGGGGCGGGGATCGCCGGGGCCAGCGTGGGGGTGGCGGCGGCGGTGATTGCCGACTGTACGCCGCCGGAACGTCGGGCCCGCGGCATGGCGTTGATCGGGATCGCCTTCGGGGCGGGCTTTACCCTGGGGCCGCTGATCGCCTATTTTGGCTTGGCCGTATTCGACCGACAGCCGTGGGGGGTGGGGGCGTTGGCGTCGGGGCTGTCGCTGCTGGCCCTGCTGCTGGCCGTGGCGATTTTCCGGGAGACACGCATGGCCGGATCGGGAGCGGCGACGGCCCGCGAATTTTTCAGCCTGCGGCGAACGGTGCAGGTGTTGCGGCTGCCGCAGGTCGGCCGGCTGATCCTGGTGTATTTCCTGGCGATCTGCGCGTTTGCCCAGTTTGAGGCGACGCTGGCTCTGCTGACCGGTGCGGCGTTCGGGCTGAGCGACGAGGACAATTTCCTAGTGTTCGCCACGGTGGGGGCGGTGCTGCTGGTGGCCGGGGGGGCGTACCGGCCGCTGGTCCGCCGGATTCCGGAGGAGCGGATGCTGCGGGCGGGGCTGGTGCTGATGGTCGCCGGACTGGCCGGCGTGGCGGGGGTGGCGGCCGCGGCGGTCCGGCCGGCAGGGGCGGCGGGAGCAGTAGGGACGACAGGGGAGGGGGGAGCCGCCGCCGTAGTCCGTCCAGCGGGAGCGTCAGGGGCAGCAGAGGCCGCGGCAGCCGCGGTGCGGCCAGCGGGGCCGGCGACGCACCGGATGCCCCTGTTTTACCTGGCGGTCGCCGGGGCCGTAACAGGCTTTGCTTGTGTCAACCCGTCGGTCGCGGCTCTGATATCGCGGCGGACCGACCCGGCCCGGCAGGGGGAAGTGTTGGGGGTCAACCAGGGGTTTGCCGCATTGGGGCGGATCATCGGGCCGTTTGTCGGGTCGGTCTTGTTTCAGATCGGCTCACTGCCGATATTGCCGTATGGGGCGGGGGTAGTATTGTTGCTGCTGGCGGCAGGGTTGGCTTGGTCCGTCTGCATGCCGCTGCCCTCGGCCGCACCGGTCCGCGACGGGCCGTCGCCGATGGCGGAAGCCGCCCGGCCCGTGCCGGATGGACGCTGACCCTGCTGCCTGCCCGGCCCGTGCCGGATGGACGCTGACCCTGCTGCCTGCCTCGCCCGGATACCGAGCCATGGTCGAGCTGCACCGCCTCCAGCCGCAGCGGATTGTCTTGATTAAGCCGAGCGCTCTCGGGGACGTGGTGCACACCTTGCCGGTGTTGACGGCGTTGCGGTTGCTGTACCCGCGGGCGCGGATCGTCTGGGTGATCAACGCCGAGTTGGCCCCGCTGCTGCAGGGGCATCCGGACCTGGACGCGATCATCCCATTTGAGCGGCAGCAGTTGCGATGGAACCGGCCGCTGGCGGTCGCGGCGGCGGTCGGACGGCTGGTCCGCCGCCTGCGTCAGGAACGGTTCGACCTGGCCCTCGACCTGCAAGGGCTGTTGCGTAGCGGCCTGGTGTGCTGGGCCAGCGGTGCGACGGTGCGAGTCGGCTTCGCCCATGCCCGTGAGGGGAGCCACTGGGCTTATACACACCGCCTGGTAGTGTCGGACGCCGGGCGGATCCACGCCGTGCAGCGGTACTGGCGGGTGGTGGAGGCGTTGGGGGGCGGCGATTTGCCGCAGCGGTTTTACGTGCCGCTGGATCCGCGGGAGCTGGTGGCGGTGGACGAAGCGTTGCGGGGCCGGCCGCGACCGTGGCTGGCGGTGGCCGTGGGGGCCCGCTGGCCGACCAAACGCTGGCCGGCGGAATTCTTCGCCACGCTGCTGCAGCGGACGCTTGCGACCTACGGCGGGACGGTCCTGCTGCTGGGAAGTGCCGCGGATCGGCCGCACGCGGCGATGGTCGCCCGACGCCTGGGGGAGGCCGCCTGCGACTGGACCGGCCAGACGAGCCTCCCCCGCCTGGCGGCGACCCTGGCCGCCTGCGACGTGATGATCGCCAACGACACTGGCCCGCTGCACCTGGCGGCGGCGTTGGGCCGGCCCTGCATCGCCCCGTATACTTGCACGCAGCCCACCCGGCACGGCCCCTACGTCGTCCCCGGCACGGCCAACATCCACGGCGTGACGACGGCCCGCGTCCCCTGTGCCGGCAGCTACCGTCGCCGCTGCCGTGCCATGATTTGCATGGACGAGCTGACCCCGGAGCGGCTCTGGCCGCAGGTCGTGGAGGTTCTCGAACGATGGCAACGCCTTTCCCGGGCCGCCTGATTCTGGCCAGCGCCTCGCAGGGCCGCCGCTGGCTGCTGGAGCAGGCGGGCTACAGTTTTGAGGTCATGCCGGCTCATCTGGACGAGCCGACCGAGGCCCGGCTGGGGGACTGCCGGCACTATGTGGCCGAGCTGGCCTGGCTGAAGGCCCGCACGGTAGCCCCGCGGGTGGCCGAAGGGCTGATCATCGCCGCGGATACCGTCGGCTGGCTGAATGGCCAGGTCATCGGCAAGCCGGCGGACGCGGCCGACGCCCGCCGCATCCTCCGCCTGCTCGCCGGCAACGTCCACGAGCTATGGACCGGCGTGTGCCTGTGGCTACGGCCCGGCGACTGGCAATTCTGCTGGCAGGAATGCAGCCTCGTCCGCATGAAAAACTTCTCCGACGCCGAAATCGACACCTACCTGCAGACCCGACGCTGGGAAGGTTGCAGCGGCGCCTACGCCATCCAGCTCCCCCACGATCCCTACGTCACCGTCGAACGCGGCAGCGCCACCAACGTCGTTGGTTTACCAATGGAGTCCCTCGAACAGGCCCTCCGCTGGCTTGCCGCCTGGGCCGTGCAGCGGCCCGCCGCCCACGCGGGGACCGACTCCCCGCAACCGCTCCCGCGCCAGGAGTGAAACGCTGCAGCCAGTAATAGAACGCTTTCGGTGACTAACGGTCCGCCCGATGGCCCCCGTCGCTCCGACCCCCCGCGGCGGCCCCCGTCGCTCAGGCCCGCCAGAAGCGGGGCAGCTCCCGCCGCACAAACGCCCACGTGCCGCATACGGCCAGCCAGCTCCGCCGTGCCGCTGCCCGTCGGCCCGCCAGCCACTGCACCGCACCCTCCACGCACTTGTAGACCAGCACCAGCGGCGCATCGCAGCAGACCGCCAGCTTGTATAAGGCCAACGCCCAGCGGCTCGTCCCCGTCTTGCGCAGATATTGCACATATCCGGTCGCCACGCTCGGGGCGACAAAGCCGATGTTGTGCCGGCTCGCCGCCCGCCCGTGGTGGACGATCTCCACCCCCGGCACGAAATACACCGCCGCCTGCTGCCCGATCCGCACCGACAGGTCGATGTCCTCCACGCCGAAACGGAACTGTTCGTCAAAACCGCCGACCGCCCAGAACAACGGCCGCGGCACCAGTACCGCCGCCCCCAGCAGCACCTCCACCGGCACCACCTCGCACGGCTGCGGCGGCAATTCCGGCCCGTGCCGGTAGTGCCGGTAACGGCCACGGAACCAGCCCGTCCACCGCAGCCAGCTCACCTTGTGCAGCAACGCCGCCAGGTGCGGCCTGCGACGATGCGAAACCTGCCAGTTGCCCGCTGGCGTCCGCAGCCGCGGCCCGAACAGCCCCCCCTCCGGATACCGCCGGGCCAGCTCAACCAGCCGCCCCAGTGTGTGCGGCGGCACCTCCGTGTCGTTGTTCAAAAACAGCAGGTAATCGCCGCTGGCCCGCGCCGCCGCCTGGTTGCACGCCGCCGCGTAGCCCCGGTTGTCCCGGTTGCACACCAGCCGCACCTGCGGAAACCTCGCGGCAACCATCGCCGGTGCCCCGTCCGTTGAACCGTTGTCGACCACGATGACCTCCAACCGCGCCCCCTGCGGCTGCTCCAGCAGCGACTCCAGACACCGCCGCAACAGCTCCCGGCTGTTCCAGTTGACCACGCAGACCGATACATCCACCGCCGTCGCGGCGTCGGCCCCGCCCGACCGCTTCCGGCCCCGCCCGACCGCTTCCGGACACATCGCTACGCCCCTGCTCCCCGCATCCGCATCCACATTCACGTCCACACCCGCTCATCCGCACGCGCCGGGGACGCTTCTGCCCTCAAAGCTTTCTCCGCGTACCGAACACTCGGTCATACCCGCCCGGCCCGGTCCCGTCAACCGCACCTGTCCTGCCACCCCTCTCTCGGCTTGCCATACAATGACCTGAACGGGCGATCAATCACCTTGCCGAGCGTGCGTGCCGGACGATCCGCCGTCCCCACGCCGACGGCCGGGGAAGCGTCAACCCGCGGCCACCAGGAGGCCATGCTGCATATGGTGCGTGAACGGGTGCTGAGTGATACCGCCCCGACGGACGAGCAGAGACGCCGCGACGCCGCCCTGCGGCCCCGCTGGCTCCGCGAAGTCATCGGCCAACGCAAAATCGTCGAACGGCTGACCATCGCCGTCGCGGCCGCCAAAAAACTCGGCGAACCCCTCGGCCACATCCTCTTCGACGGCCCGCCTGGCCTGGGCAAAACTACCTTCGCCACCGTCCTCCCCAACGAAATGGGCACCTCCATCCAGATCACCAGCGGCCCCGCACTGGCCAAACCCGCCGACCTCCTCCCCTTCCTCACCAACCTCGAGGAAGGCTCCATCCTCTTCATCGACGAAATCCACCGCCTCCCCCGGGTCGTCGAAGAGTTCCTCTACCCGGCGATGGAAGACTACCGCATCGACATCGTCCTGGGCGAAGGGGTCAACGCCCGCACCATCACCATGCGGCTCAAACGCTTCACCCTTATCGGTGCCACCACCCGCAGCGGCATGATCTCCGGCCCGATGCGTGACCGCTTCAAGATGCACGAACACCTCGACTTCTACAGCGTCGACGAGCTGGCTCAGATCATCACTGTCAATGCGGCCAAACTGCAAACCCCCATCGAGCCGGACGCCGCCTACGAACTGGCTCGCCGCAGCCGCGGCACACCCCGCGTCGCCAATGCCCGCCTCTACTGGGCCCGCAGCTTCGCCGCCGCACGCCACCACGGCACCATCACCGCACCCATCGCCCGCGACGCCCTCGACATGGCCGAAGTCGACCACGCCGGCCTCGACAAAAATGACCGCCGCTACCTCGAAACCCTCATCGACCTCTTCGGCGGCGGCCCCACCGGCATCGACGCCCTCGCCGCCACCATGAACATCGCCGCCGACACCCTCGCCGACGAAATCGAACCCTTCCTCCTCCGCGAACAGTACATCGTCCGCTCCCCGCGTGGCCGCATCGCCACCCCGCGAGCCTATAAAGTCCTCGGTAAACTCCCCCCCGCCGCCACCGCACCGCCTCCCGCTTCCCTCTTCGACATCCCCTGACCACCCCTTGTCACCCCTCCGACGCTTCCGCTCCCCGCTCGACGCCCTACAACCGGCAAATGTGAAAAAATTGTGAAATTTCACTTTTTAGCTTGACACGGTTTCCCCCCCCCCCCCGTCACAATGAAGCTCAATATCGGCATAAACCGTTTGGGGCGTCTCGCGGAGACCACCTCATGCCCCTGCGGTTCGGTATCATACGGGTAATTCTCGGCCTGCTGCTGCTAGCCGCCGCGCTCAAGCTGCACGGCCTGAACGTCTCGGCCCTGCCGCGAGTTGGCCTGTGGTCGCAGCCGTGGGTCCAATCGACCGCTGCTGTGTGTGAATTCCTCCTGGGGTCATGGTTGCTGAGCGGCGCGGCCCCCCACGCCGCCCGCTGGGCCGCACTTGCCACCTTCGCTCTCTTCGCCGCCGTCAGCGGCTACCTCGGCGTCATCGGCGTCGCCTCCTGTGGCTGTTTCGGCGTGATCCGCGCCCACCCCTGGCACGCCTTCGCGGTGGACATCGTCGCCATCGTCCTACTGCTACTGGCCCGCCCGCCACGGACGACCGCCGCTCCCGCCCGCCTGACCGCCGGCCTAGTCGCCCCCGCCGCCAGCGTCGTCGCCGCTCTCATCGTCCTAACAGCAATCGGCACAATCATTTACGGCTCGCCTGGCGCCGCCCTGGCCCACCTCCGCGGCGAACCGGTCGCCCTCAAACCGTCCTACATCGAACTGGGCACCGCCCGCCCCGGCGAAATACATGAACATACTATCACTATTATGAACTACGATTCGCAACCTGTCAAGGTCTTCGGCGGCACTACCGACTGTTCCTGCTCCGCCACGCAGGACCTGCCGGTCGAAATACCGCCGCACGAGTCCCGCACGGTCCGCATCAGTGTGCGGCTGCCGTCCTCGGCCAGCAGGGGGATGTTCACCCGCGTGGCGGACTTGATCACCGACCACCCCCGGCAGCCGGTGCTCCGCCTCCGCATTGGCTGCCGGATCGTGGAGTGAGGGAGGCGTTTTGGGGATCGGACAGGAAGGTTTCGCCCGAAAGGAGGAGTAGCGATGTCAGCTCAGCCGCAATGGTTAGTGAATGTGACGCGAACGTTGGCGGGGGTATTTTTGGTGTGAGGGATATTGGCGATTCCGCGTTATGGCACCGCCGACGATCCGCAATCATGCGAGGATTGCTGCAAGTCGATGTACGTCGAAGGCAGCCCAGAGTATGAGACATGCCTGAGCGAATGCATGCAAGGTGGGGGGACGTGCGACCAAAGGCGTCGAGTTTGTCCACCACAGTGTTTTGATTGTACTATGGAGAAGGATAAGAATGGCGATTACTACGCGAAAGGAGAATGCCAGAAGGCCGGACCACAAGTATGCAAAGATTGTGATAAATGTATAATCTTTATAAAAATCGATGCGGATACTGGTGACATAAGCTCAGGTATGGAATGTCCGATTAAGATGAGAATTGATACAGAATGAAATGAAACATATCATAAACATACATTCCACGGAGAACATAAATGAACAGAATGACAGCTTTAAGTCTGATGGCATTCACAATAATAAATATAAATATCGTACAAGAGAATAATTTAGCTAATTTATATATGAATGAATATAAATCTGTAAGAGAGAAACTAAATATTGATAAGAAGAGTATTTCGATTTGTGTTACAACTATCGTATCGAATTATAAAAATGGCGAATTGGTAAATGTCATGAGAATGATTACAAGAGACAATGTTGACGGTAGTTTCATCAGAACCAACGCCGAATTTATAGATAAGCCTAAGATAATAGTAGAACAAATCAAAGGAACATATATGACCGATTGTTATTTGTATGGATACACCGCCAAGTATGGATACTTTTTCAAGCTGATACGCGAATCTCCTGATAAACCATGGATTTTGACTAAATATCTATCCAATGTCAACAGTCGGACAGAAGCAATAGAAGAAGTAGATCTCCTTGCGAGTCGTGAGGCGATGTTTCCAAGTGAATATAAAACACCTGATAAATATCGTAAAGCTTCCTTAACAATTAAGAAAAATGACATTGATACATTGCCAGAGAATAAGAATCTGATTATCGAGGAAGCGAAATATCATGATAGGGGAAAGAATTTGATATATATTAAGTATTTTTGTCCATTCTATGATATGTTGAAAGGAATGGCATATCCCAGAAACGGCTGGGCTATTTTCGATCGCGATAGATATTGGGAACCCATTGAACATAAATTTACAAACGGTGATGATAAATTCAAAATTACCAGACACTACAAAAAGACATTGATAAGCCGATGCCCCATTCCATTAACTAAAGAAATGACAATCATAGAGACTATCGAAGATAGTGGCACAATAACAGAAAATAAAACAATAATCGTAAATGATATCAAATTTGGCGATCAAGTGACCGATGAGGATTTTCGCTTGCTTGCCTTCGGTTTGCCCGAGCCGGTAGGCTTGATGGTCCCCGATAAGCGAACCCCTTTATTTGTGTGGTTTTTGGCGATAGCAGCGGGTATAATGGTGGTCAGCACAGTCATCGGCATTCTGTGGCGGCGACGGTTGCGGCGGCTGGCCGGATCGGGTTAGGAACATGTCCCCGCCGGTATGTCTCATTATCGACTCGCTCCCCTTCGCCGTGGGCGACCGTGCCCCCTTCTGTTTCAGCCGTCTGGTCCCATCGCCAACACCGCTCGACATCGTTACCCTTTGCTCACCTCACTCCACGATATTCACCCGCGTGGCGGACTTGATCACCGACCACCCCCGGCAACCGCTGCTCCGCCTCCGCATCGGCTGCCGGATCGAGGAGTGAGGTCCAGGGCGTTCCTGGACAACGTGAGCTGTTGGAGGTACGTTTAATTATGGGGGGTACGCACGATGAACGCGCGAGTGGAAGCTGGAGGACGCCACGGCGACAGGATGCTGTGGGTGTTGTGGTTCACTTCACGGTTTTTCATGAGTCTAGCGGGGATATTCCTGGTATTGGGGATCCTGTCCATCCCCCACCACCCCGCCACTGCGGAGGATGACGTTGGAACAATAATCGTAACAACACAAGATATTTGTATACCACTTGATTGCAATGCAGAATGTTTAGAATTATTATCACCGTGTCCTGAGATAGGCAACGATAGGTTGTGTCTTACTGTTACTAGATCTCAATCTTGTAAAGCATGTATATGTGGAGTAGACCATTCGGGTAATGCATGTACATGTAAATATAAGACTAAATGAGCTAGCATAAAAATAGCCACCTGAATGTATATTTATCATCTTTTCATTGGAGTATAATTATGAATATACTAGTTGTGTTTTTATATAGTTTAATCATATTATTAAATGAGAACGAATCAGATGCAGTGTCATATTTTAAGGATAATGCACCTGTTGCTTGGAATAAATATATTGGTTATTTTATTGAGTTTAAAGAAAATATAAAAATAATTCATAAAAGAATTAATGGAGAGCCTTTCTTTGTTGTTGATTATTCCATCAAAAAAAATGATAGTTGCGTCTTGACTCAGTTGGAAAGCATACGGCTTGATAATGGCGAATGTATTGGCTCAGTTTCATGTATTGGTAGGTGCTATAATTTCTATCTAGACAAAAATAGCGATAATGATAAGTATATATTAACGAGGTTTGGTGGCTTTCCGAGAGAGGATTTTTCTCCGAATCACACAATGAACTATTGGATAAGTGTACCTTTCTCATTCCACATTGTAGGTCCATTCAAATGGCGTGGTATTGATCATGAAGATTATGTTATACATAAAGCGAACTACATAATGAATAACAACAAGAAAAAAGTGAAAGTGTATTTTGAACATAAATATTCAGAAAAACACCCACTGAGTGCTGGACTCAAAGGTTGGGCAATTTATGATCCTCAAAATTATTGGTTGCTTGATGAATATAATCTTGATGTTATTTTTAAGGATAAGGTCAACCGTAATATATATGCAGTACATGAATATACATATGATAAGAAATATAACTTGCCACTTATCAAAATTATAAACGCGCATATAAAATCGATGAGTAATAATGAAGAAAGGAAAATTGTATATCAATTCAATATCAATCTGGGCGAGAAATTCGCTGATCATGAGTTTACCCTTAGTGCATACGGCTTGCCTGAGCCCGTGGGATTAATGGTACCAAGGTCAACGCCCCGATTTATTTGGTTCATCATCATTGCGGCGGTGTGTGTGGCGATAGGTGCCATATTCTCTATCCTCTGGCGGCGACGCTTGCGGCGGGTGTCGATGCCTTAGCTTGATGCCATAACTTCAAACGCGAGGTTTAGCATAACTCATTTTCTGAAAGGAGGTTGCGATGGTTGCGGTGGTTGCGGTGCTGCGGTTTTCTACGTGGTTTTTCGGTGTGGCGGCTGTGGTCTTTCTTGCCTTGGCCGGGTATTTTGCCTTGCAGGCCGAATATCTCAATCCCAAAGACCGTTTTGAGATCCCCGTTACGGAGATCGATCTGGGGGAAATCCAGCCGGGCAAGCACACCGTTACTTTCGAGGTCACCAACCGTTCCCGCCAGCCACGCCGCATTCTTGGCGTCAACCGTGACTGCCGGGTGCGGGTCTGCTTTGAAGGGAAAAGCCACTTGCCGGTGGACGTCCAACCCGACGAAACCTTCCCCTGTGAATTTGAACTGAGTACTCATGGTTCCGGGCCATTTGAAATCGAAATGGAACTCTATGTTGAGGAAAATGGGTTAAAGGTTGTGCCTCTCAAGGTACGTGGTGTCCTTGTACCTACTGAGGAAAAAACATGAGACGGCACCTTTTCTGCACGGCATACACCCTCATAGAATTGATGGTCGCCATCGCCATTATCGGGATATTGATGGGTTTATTGATGGCGGCGGTGCAAAAGGTGCGGGCAGCGGTGTCGCGGACGGAATGCCAGAACCAGTTGCGGCAACTGGCGTTGGCGCTGCACCAATATCATGACGCGCATCAGGCGTTCCCGCCGGGCCACCGCTCGTTCAATCATCCGGACCGCATGCCGTGGTCAGCGTGGACCCTGTCGATCTTGCCGTATTTGGAGCAGGCGCCGCTTTTGCGGCAGGCTCAGGAGGCATACCGGGCCGACCCGTATCCGTTCCACAACCCGCCGCATACGGGGCTAGCCACGACCGTCCCGGCGTTCCTGTGCCCGGTCGATGGTCGCATCCGCGCGGCCCAACCAGGTCGGCGCAGCGGCACCGTCGCGGCGTTCACCTCTTATCTGGGCGTCGCCGGACAAGACGCGGCCGTCCGCCGCGACGGCATGCTCTACCAAAATTCCCGCACGCAAATTACTAGCGCCCTCGACGGGGCGAGCAATACCCTGCTATTAGGCGAGCGGCCGCCGAGCCATGACTTCCAGTTTGGCTGGTGGTATGCCGGAACCGGCCAGCGGTTCACCGGTTCTGCGGACCAGGTGCTCGGAGTGCGGGAACCCAACCTGCAGCCCATCATGAGCGGCTCGCCGTGCGGTCCGGGCAACTACCCGTACATGCCGGCCCGCAGCTTCGACGACCCCTGCGGCATGTTCCACTTCTGGAGCCCCCATCCCGGCGGGGCCAACTTCGCCATGACCGACGGCTCGGTGCGGCTGATTCCCTACACAGCTGATCCGATCATGCCCGCGTTGGCCACCCGTGCCGGCGGCGAGGCAGTCGGCTTGCCGGACTGATCGGGCGTGTCCAAAAATCGGACAGCCTGGGCAATTCTGCCCACTCTACCAACGTGGCTGTCCAAAATTTGTGCAGCCCCGCCGGCGTCAATTGCCCCTGCGATTCCCGACTTCCCATTCCCGGTTCCCCACCTCGCCGGTCGTGCGGCGACGGTTCGGCTTGCACGCCGGACAGTCCTTGCGTATGGCACGGCGGCCCCTCGGAGCAGCCACGATGTCCGTACGGCGTCGATTTTGGCCGGTCGTTTTGCTGGCCGCGTGCGGCCTGGCGGGTTGTTCGTACAACCCCGGCTATTTCCCGTACCTGTTGCCGGGCGGGCCGATCGTCCCCCACCATGCCAAGCCGGGCGGGTGGGGGTATTTCCGCAATTTCGACCCGGAGGCCCACCGCGTCGAGATCGCGCCGTGTGACACGATCGCCGCACCGCTAGGGACGCCGGTGGTCCTGGTCGGCACGGTTTTCGACCGGGACGGGCAGCCGCGACGGTCCCGCCGCATCGAATGGTGGCTGGAAGGGGTCGGCACGATCGTCGAGGCGGACGAATCGGGGCTGTATCCGGGCCGGGGTTACAAGGTGGATGGCCGCTACGCCGTCACCTATACGAACTACCGGACGCACACGATCACCCGCGGCAACGACGACCCGGCTGACGATGTGGTCATTGCCCCGGGTCAGACGTTCTGCGTGGTCAGCTCGACGGTACCCGGTGAAACGGTGGTCACGGCGTATGCCCCCGAAGTGTTCAACTGGAACAACGGGCGGGCGACGGTGCGGATCGTGTGGGGCGAGGGGCGGTTCCAGTTTCCCCCGCCGGCGGTGGTCCGTTACGGCGGCGAACACACGCTGCTGACCAGCGTGCAGGGGCAGCGGAACGGCCTGCCGGGCAGCTACCGCGTGCGTTACCGGGTGCTGGACGGGCCGCCGGTGCGGGTGATCGCCCGCGGCAGCAGCACCGCCGGCAGCAGCCACTCCGGCAGCGATAGCCGGGAAGCGGAGGTGTTCACTGATGCGGAAGGGCAGGCGATGGTCCGCCTGGTGCAACTGCAGCCGCAGCCGGGACGCAGCCGAGTGCTGGTGGAAGTGATCGAGCCGACCGAGAACGGGACGGGGCAGGTGGTCGCCCGGCGGGAAACGCTGGTGGAGTGGGCAGCGCCGGACCTGGGTTTGCGGGTGGCGGTGCCGCGCACGGCGGGGGTGCAGGTGCCGTATGCGGCCACCATCACGGTGGACAACGCCGGCACGGTGGACAGTCCGCCGGTGCAGGTGCAGGTCCGGCTCAGCGGGGCGAGTCTGGCCCGCAGCGAGCCGCCGCCGCGACAGGTCGATGCGGAGGGGAACTACTGGTTCGAGCTGCCGGCGGTGCCGGGGCGGGGCCAGCAGCAGGTGCAGTTGCAACTGGTCGCCGCCGCGCCCGGCGAGGCAAGCCTATGGGCGACCGCTCGCACCGCTGACGGCCTGCAAGCTTCCCATCGCGGCGACACCCGCATCGAGACCGGTCGCATCCATGCCGTCGCCGATGCCCCGGCCGTCGTCCGCGTCGGCGAACCGGTCCCAATCCGCCTGGCCGTCACCAACGCCGGCGCCGCACCCATCGACAACGCCATCGCCTGGATCGACTACGACGAGGGGCTAACCCATCCGACGCCGGACCGGCCCCTGGAGCTGGCCGTCGGGCGGATCGAGGCGGGGCAGACGCGGACGGTGGACGTGTCCTTGACGCCGCAACGCTCGGGGCGGTTCGGCGTGCGGGCCAGCGTCACCGCCGACGGGGGACTGCGGGCCGCCGCCGAGCCGGTGACGCTGGAAGCCCGGCAGGCGGCCCTGGCCGTGGCGGTCAACGCGCCGCCGATGGTCTATGTGCCGCAAGAATGTGTGGTGACCGTCACGGTGAGCAACCGCGGGGAGGTCGCCGCCCGCGGCGGGCAGCTTCGGCTGGTGGTGCCGCCGCAACTGCGGGTCAAATCGGCAGACTCCGGCGGCCGGATCGGGCCGGCAGCAGTCGAATGGCCGCTGGAGACGCTGCCGCCGGGCGGTCAGAAGACGGTCAGCATCGTGGCTGTCGCCCAGCAACTGGTTGACCAGACACGACTTACGGCGGTCGCCGTGGCGGAAATCGAAGGGGGACGGGCCGGTGCGGCACCATTGCAGGCCCAAGCCGAGGCCGCCGTGGCGGTCATCGGCACGCCGGCGGTGGTCCTTGAGCTGATCGCCCCGCCGGGACCGGTCGGCGTCGGGCAGGGGGTGACTTACCAGGTGCGGCTGCGCAACGCGGGGACGCTGCCGGCGCAGGACGTGGCCGTCGCCATCACGTTCAGCGAGCAGGTCCAGGCCAGCCGCGGGCTGGGGCCGCACGGCCAGACCGCCCGCCTGGAGGGTGCCAGCCAGGTCGTCTTCCCGACGCTGAGCGAGTTGCGGCCCGGCGAGACCGTCCTGTTCCGCATCGACGCTACCGCCGCACAGGCGGGCACCGGCCGCGTCCGCGCCGCCGTCCGCGCCGCCCACCTCCGCCGCCCGCTCCAGGAAGAGCAGGCCATTACCATCACCCCCCGGTAAATGTCCCATCAAAATCGTGCCATAGCATCATTGCCATGGTCGGACGGGATGCATCGGATCGGTGACTGTCAGATTGATAGGATTGACACATTTGATGAAATGGTCGCTGATGATTGCCTCATGATCACTGATAGTTATGTACCCAATATTCATGTTGAATGTAAATGTGTATAAGATATGAATGAATGGCTGTCTACCAATAACAAAATTGTATGTAATTTGCACCATCTGACAGATTGGCATCACAATAACATCATTATCATTCAATCATTCAATCATTCAAAAGGACACGTTTGGAAGTGCGGGTGATGATTGCGGGCCATCCGCAGCTCAGCTCTCCTGCGGCGACGAGCCTTGGGACTGTTCCTTGGCTACCTGCTGCTGTACGTACTCGCGGAATGCGGCCATGTGATAAGAGATAAACATGAACGCGTGGTGCAGCGCCTGGTAGGTTTCATCGGCGGGATCGTCCGCATATTCTTTGCGCAGAGCATATAGGCGTGCGAGTAACTGGTCGGCGTTGAGCATCGGTTGGCCCCCCTGGGTCCGTATCTGAATCCTGCATAGGTGTCTAAATCCTTCCCAATAGCAAGTTTACGGGATGAGGTGCCGTTTGGGAGGGGGCTGCCACGGCGGGGCCACTTGCCGATGCGGCCTGTACAGATGGTGCGGCCCGTGCGACCTGCCCGTGCTAACAGTCCATGCGATCCGTGTAGACGGCCCATTCGGCCGTCGGGCCATTGCGACCGGCACATCCGGTGCCGCCGGTCACGCTCAAAAAATGAAAATGGGGCGGGAAATTGTTGACCGCTTTGCGGTTCGGTTAAAATCGTAAAAATAAGCCATCCGTGTGGTCTGTATGGTTTATGCATTATAAGGAAGCGAGGTGAGCCATGAACGCTGCCGTACGCCGTGTGTGGGCGGCCCTGGTGTTGGCCGCAATGCTCGTCGGGCTGCCGTTGTCCGCCCGATCGCAGTCGGACGATGTGCAGCAGCAGATCGCGGCGATCGAAAAGCAGATCGCCGAACTGCAAAAGAAGCTGGAGGAGCTGCGGAAAAAACCGGTCGCCTCGCCCAGTTGGCTCGAACAGGCGATCGCCAAGATGACCTGGCGGTGCATCGGCCCGGCGAACATGGCCGGACGGATCACCGCCATCGCCGTTGTCGAAAGCGACCCGTCCACCTATTATGTAGCCACCGCTTCCGGCGGCCTGGTCAAGACCGTCAACAACGGCGTCACCTTTACCCACCTGTTTGACAAAGAAGGCGTCGTCTCCATCGGCGATGTCGCCGTCGCCCCGAGTAACCCCAACATCGTCTGGGTCGGCACTGGTGAGGCCAATCCCCGCAACTCCGTCTCCTACGGCGACGGCGTCTATAAAAGCACTGACGGCGGCAAAACCTGGCAGCACATGGGACTGAAACAGTCCTTCCAGATCGGCAAAATCCTCATCCACCCCAAAAATCCCGACATCGTCTATGTCGGCGCCCTCGGCCGCCTCTACGGCCCCAACCCCGAACGTGGCCTGTTCAAGACCACCGACGGCGGCAAAACCTGGGAAAAAATCCTCTACGTCGATGACAAAACCGGCGTCATCGACATGGCCATGGACCCGTTCGACCCCAACACCCTGATCGTGGCGATGTGGGAACGTCGCCGCGACGGCTTTGACGGCTTTTTCGGCCCCGCTGCCACCTGGCCGACCACCGACCAGTACGGCCCCGTCGTCACCCACGGCCCCGGCGGCGGCCTGTTCAAGACCACCGACGGCGGCAAAACCTGGAAAAAACTCAATGACCCCGCCAAACCCAACGGCCTGCCCACCGTCAAGACGGGCCGGATCGGCCTGGACTACTCCCGCAAAACCAAAGGGCTGATCTACGCCATCATCGATACCGAAAACGTCGGCAAAGGCCGGGCGCCGCTGTCTGCCTACATGGGCATCTCCAGCGATACCGCCGAAGGGGGCGGCGTCAAGATCGACGACGTCGGCGACGGGCCAGTGGCCAAGGCCGGCGGCAAGACCGGCGACGTCATCACCGCCCTCGACGGCAAGCCGATCGCCGACTACGACGCGATGATCGATTACCTCAGCACCAAAAAGCCCGGCGACAAAGTCGAGTTCACTGTCCGCCGCGACAAACAGCAGGTCAAATACACGGTCACCCTCGGCCGGCGGCCCGATGCCCCGCCGCCGAGCCTGGGGATTACCCTGGGACGGCCTGGCCCTACGCCCGGCGTCACGGTCGAGACCGTCGCCGCAGACGGCCCGGCGGCCAAAGCCGGCCTGCAGAGCGGCGACGTCATCACCAAAGTCGCAGGCAAGGCCGTCGCCGACCAGAAAGCCCTGCGGGCCGTCCTGCAGGAATTCGGCCCCGGCGACAAAGTCACCGTCACCTATGAACGCGACAAGCAGACCCGCGAAGTCACCCTCGTCCTGGCTCCCCCCGCCGCCGCGGCGGCCCGTCCCTTCCTGTTGAGCCAGACCGTTGGCGGCCAACGCCCCAACGTCCAACGCGACCAGGGCAAGGACGGCTACCAGACCGGCGGCGTCTTCGTCTCCCGCGACAGCGGCGAGACCTGGACCCGTGTCAATAGCCTCAATCCCCGCCCCTTCTACTTCTCCTTAATCCGCGTCGATCCCAACGACGACAAGACGGTCTACGTCGCCGGCGACACCACCCTGTGGCGTTCCACCAACGGCGGCGAACGCTTCACCGCCGCCCCCGCCCGCGGCGTCCACGCCGACCACCACGCCCTGTGGATCAACCCCAAAGATAGCCGCCACATGATCATCGGCACCGACGGCGGCTTCTACGTCACCTACGACCGCGGCGAAAACTGGGACCACCTCAACGTCCTGGCCCTCGGACAGTTCTACCACGTCTGCGTCGACAACCGCACCCCCTACAACGTTTACGGCGGCCTGCAGGACAACGGCACCTGGGGCGGACCCAGCCAGACCATGCGGGCCGACGGACCCACCAACCACGACTGGTTCTTCCTCAACGGCGGCGACGGCTTCACCTGCCGCGTCGATACCAGCGACCCCGACATCGTCTACATGACCAGCCAAAACGGCAACATCGTCCGCCGCAACCTCCGCACCGGCGAGTCCGCTCGCATCGCCCCGCGGCCCGGTACCGTCAAGGGACCCCTCCGCTGGAACTGGAATACCCCCTTCATCCTCTCCCACCACAACCCCGCCATCTTCTACTGCGGCGCCCAGTTCGTCTTCCGCTCCGTCAACCGCGGCGCCGACCTCAAACCGATCAGCCCGGAGCTGACCGCCAGCAAAAAGGGGACCCTCACCGTCATCGCTGAAAGCCCCCGCAGCGCCGACGTCCTGTGGGCTGGCACCGACGACGGTTACGTCTGGCTGACCCGCGACGGCGGCCAGAAGTGGACCAACCTGACCGAAAAGATCCTCGCCGCCGGCTTGCCGGGATTACGCTGGGTCAGCTCGATCGAGCCGAGCCGCTTCGCCGACGGCCGCTGCTACGTCTGCTTCGATGCCCACCGCTCCGACGACGACCGCCCCTACATCTTCGTCACTGAAGACTTCGGCCAGACCTGGAAGCCGATAACCTCTAACCTGCCGAGCTTCGGCTCCAGCCGCGTCGTCCGCGAGGACCTGACCAATCCGAACATCCTCTACTGCGGCACGGAGTTTGCCATCTGGGTGTCGCTCGACCGCGGCGGCCGCTGGACCAAGCTGAACAACAACCTGCCGACGGTGGCCATCCACGAGATTGCCCAGCCGACGACGGCCAGCGAGATCGTCGTTGCCACCCACGGCCGCAGCGTGTGGGTTTTGGACGTCCACACCTTGCGGCAGATGGCCCCGCCGGCCAGCTCCGCCGCGGCGGAGAAACGGCCCGACCCATTCCGCGAGCCGGCCACCCTGTTTGCCCCCGCCCCAGTCGTCCGCTGGAAGCTGGAAATTGGCCGCAGCTCGCCGTATTCGCGGGAAATCCGCCGCTTCAATGGCGAAAACCCCGCCCGCGGCGCAGTCATCGACTACCTGCTCACCAAGCCGGCCAAAAACATCACCCTCAAGGTCACCGACGTCAGCGGTCAGGTCCTGCGGGAGTTCCCGAAAGTCTCCGGCGAGGCGGGCTTCCACCGCGTGAGCTGGAACCTTAGCGCCAGCGGCGGCAGCGGCCGCTTCGCCCGTGGCGCCGGCCTGGGCGTCGCCGTACCCGCCGGGACTTACCGCGTTGTCCTGACCGTCGATGGCAAGGAGTACGTCCAGCCCCTGATCGTCGAGAACGATCCCAAAGCCGACCCGCGGGCCATCATCTCCTTCGAGGAGACCCCGATTTTTGGGGACGAAGAGGAAGAGGAGGAAGAAGCGGTCCGGGAATATGAGCGTATGAAGAAAGAGGACGATTAGCTCCCTGTAGCGGCAGGCGTGACCGGTGCGGCGGAGGCGGCCTACGCCGCCAGGGTGACAGGCGTGACCGGTGGTGCGTCAGCCGCGGCGGGCATGGGCAGTCGCCCTCACCGGTCGTCCCGTTTCTGGCGGTCTCGCGACGTCCCGAGGTGGCCTTTGTTACGCCGCCATATTTTTTTTTGTGGCGTCCCAAACCGCCGGACCGGCTGCTTCGTCGTTCATAGTAGAGGGTTCATATCCGATATGGATGCGGCAATGTGCGGGGCATTGCCGCCGCGTCTGTGTATTGTCCGGAAACAGCCTATGAACCACAAGGAGGAGACTGATGGAACCGCTGGATCGTCGGGATTTTCTGCGTTCGCTCGCGGCCACGGCCGCCGGTGTCGGGGGACTGGGTGTTGCCGGCCAGGGGGCCATCGCTGCGGGTGGGGCCGCGCCGCCGGACGGGGCGAAGGATACCGCCGCCCTGGTCGCCGGCAATAACCGCTTCGGGTGCGAGCTGTACGCCGTGCTGGCCGCCCGGCCGGATAACGTCTTCCTCTCGCCGTTTAGCATTTCCACGGCCCTGGCGATGACCGCCCTGGGGGCCCGCGGCCAGACCGCCGCCGAGATGAACCAGGTGCTCCACCTGCCGGATGAACCCGCCCCCGCGTTCGGCGCCCTGATCAAAAGCCTCAACGAGGGCGACCCCGCCAAACGCGGCTTTACCCTGAGCACCGCTAACGCCCTCTGGGCCCAGCAGGGCTACCCCTGGCGGCCTGAGTACAAAACCCTCATCACCCAGCAGTTCGGCGCCGGCCTGTTCGACGTGGACTTCATCACCCAGCCGGAAGGGGCTCGCGGCACGATCAACAAATGGGTCGAACAGGAGACCCGCGAGAAGATCAAAGACCTGCTGGCCCCGGGCACGGTCACCCGCGACACTCGCCTGGTCCTGACCAACGCCATCTACTTCAAAGGGAACTGGCAAGCGACATTCCCCAAAGAGGCGACGAAAGACCAGCCGTTCACGCTCATCGACGGCCAGAAAGTGACGACGCCATTGATGTACCGCAAGGGGGGCTACCGCTACGCCGAAAACGACCAGTTCCAGACGCTGGAGCTGCCTTACGCCGGGCGGCGGCTGAGCATGGTGGTCATCCTGCCGCGGCGGCACGACGGCCTGGTGGCGGTCGAGAAGGAGCTGTCCGTCGCCCGCCTCCAGGAGGTGATCCAGCAGTTGCGGCATGAGTCGGAAGTCCACGTGTACTTGCCGCGGTTCCGCATCGAGGCCAGCTACTCCCTGAACGAACCGTTGCAGAAGCTGGGGATGCGGCAAGCCTTTGACTTTGCCGCGGCCGATTTCAGCGGCATGCACACCGGCGGCGAACGGCTGGCCATCTCAGCGGTCGTCCACAAGAGCTTCGTGGACGTCAACGAGGAAGGGACCGAAGCGGCGGCCGCCACCGGCGTCGTCGTCGGCGTCACCTCCGCACCCCTGCCGAGGACGCCGCGACATTTCCGCGCCGACCGCCCGTTCCTGTTCCTCATCCGCGACAACGCCAGCGGCAGCGTCCTGTTTATGGGCCGTCTACTACGTCCGACGCCCCGCGGTTGAGCCAGGTAGGAATTGGGGAGCGAACGTCAAAGGAATTGCGCTGGAGGGAGCAGTCGTTGCGGAGGCAGTTGGAATAGCGGCGTAGCGGCGAAAAGAGGGGTCGCGGAGTCGGCCGCGGCGGTCAGATGGTGGGCAACTGCCAGCGGCGGAGGACGCCGGCATCGTCGCCGGTGTAGGCGGTCTGTCGGTCCGGGGCGATGGCCAAGGCCCGCACCGGCGGATGATGCCCAGACAGGACGGCGGCTTCAGTCCCTTCCTCGACGCTCCAGATGCGGGCCGAGTCCGTGCTGCCGCCGCCCAGCAGGACGCGGCCATCGCCGCTGATGACCAAGCTCCGCACGCTCCCGGCGGGGACCGGCACGTGCAAATATGTCCGGTCCGCCCGCCGGATGACGATCTGCTGCTCGGCGGCGACGGCCAGGCGGTTGCGGGCAAAGGCCAGGGCATACAGCGGGCCAGCCTGCAACGGCTTGACCGCCTTGGGCTTGGCCGATGACAGGCTCCATTGCCGCAAGGTGCCGTCCTGCCCGACGGACAGCAGGGTGTCGTGGCCGGTGAATACCACGCCGGTGACTGGCCCGTCGTGGGCGGGGAGGCAAAACGGCTCGGCGTCGCCAGTAGCGTCGTCCCCCGCCAGAATCCAGATCCATATCCGGCCGTCCCGTGCCCCCGCGGCCACAGCGCTACCGTCCGGACGGATCGCCAGACAGCGGATGTTCTCCGCCGGTCCGACCAGGCGGCGGACCTCCCGCCCCGTGCCCAGGTCCCAGAGCTGCACGGCCACCTCCTCGGTGGTCAGCCGCGTCGCACAGGTGGCGGCCCATTCCCCGCCGGGGGCGACCGCCAACTGTTCTACCGCCCCGAAATCGCCGGTGATGCTCTGGCGGATCTCGAGCGTCTCCGGGTCCAGTAGGAGCAGGCGGGCATCGTCGCCGACGCTCAGCAGCGTTTGTCCGTCAGGGGGGAAGGCCAGCGCCCGCAGCGGACCCTGATGGAGCTGGACTTCCTTGAGGAGTAGGGAAGGGGCAAAGGCTTCCGGCAGGTCGTCGAGCGGGGCCTTCTCGCCGCGGAGGATGCGGTCGAGAGCGGCGGCCAGCTCGGCCGGCGTCTGATAGCGGCGACGCGGGTCGGGGGCTAGCATCCGCCGCAGCACGCTTTCTACCGCCGGGGGTAATTCCGGCCGCCGCGACCGCACATCCGGCGGACCGGACAGTGCCTGACGCACCTTCTCGACTAGCGTGCGGCCCGGAAACGGCACCTTGCCTGTCAGCAAAAAGTAAAACGTTGCGCCTAGGCTGAAAATGTCGGAGCGGGTGTCTGCCTTGGTCGCGTCCTCGGCCTGTTCGGGTGCGGCGTAGTCCGGCGTGCCCAGGAAATAGCCCGGCTGGGAGATCCCCGCGTCAGAGTCGGTGCCGTCTGGGTGGATCACCCGGGCCAGCCCCATGTCGAGGATCTTGACCCGCGGCAGCCGCCCCTTGAGTTGGGGGTCGCCAATCGGTGCGGGTGTGACGATGAGATTGCTCGGCTTGATGTCGCGGTGGACCAGGCCGCGTTCGTAGGCGTGTTGCAGGCCTTCAGCGGCCTGACGGATGTAATAGACGGCGTCGAGTACGGGCAGGGGGCCGGTCTTGCGAACCAGCCGCAGCAGGTCGATGCCGGGGACATACTCCATCGCCAGGTACGGCAGGGGGCCGTCCAGGTCGGCCTGGTAAACCGTGACGATATTGACGTGGTTGAGCAGGGCGGCGGCCTTGACTTCCGACTCGAAGCGGGCCCGCACGGTGGGGATGTTCAGCTTGGCCGGGTTGATGGCCTTGAGGGCCACCAGGCGGTTCATGTTAAGCTGGCGGGCCTTGTAGATAACGCCCATGCCGCCACGGTTGATCTCTTCGAGGATTTCAAAACCGGCGACGATATGTCCGGGGGCAAAGCCGGTCGGTTCCGGTTGGTTCAAACCGACGGCCTGTCCCGGCCCGCTGGGTTGACGGGTGCTCTGGTCGGCCTGCCGGCACATCGGGCAGAGGGCGCGGATCTCCTCGGGGTTCGAGGGAGCCGGATCGGCCACAGTCCACTGGTGGCCGCAGGCCGGGCAGGTCAGGAGTGCTTCGGCCATGGGTCGTCTGGGGCCGCGGCGGTCGCGGGGGCGGTTCCGGACCGCACGCGGTGGTGCGAGTCACAATCTCTTTGGGACCCGCGCGGCGGGCGGGTCGCGGCGGGCCGGTCACGTGCGATTGGGTCCTCGACGCCGCACGCGGCGGACCGGCCCCGTCCCGTTAGGGCCGGCCGTTCAGCCAGCGGCTTTGGCTTTCGCCGCGGAACGGCCCTTTCATCTCGATCTCCAGCTCCGCATCGTCTACCTTCTGTTTTCCCTTCAGGTGGATGGTGCCAGAGAAGGTTCCCTTCACCTCCAGGCCGGTGGCCAGGGACCGCCAGGCGGTCGCCTGCAGGTCCATGTCCACGTCGATGGTCGGCTCGCCGTCTTCGTTTTTCATTTTACCCCGGATCCGGCCGCGCGATTCGATGACCGCGCATTGGTCGCCATCCACCTGTTCGATCCGCAGAAACTTTTGTTTGATCTTGCCGTTCAACTCCGTAAACGCATTTCCGAACAGCCTGCGCAGGGCGGTCGCCGGTACCTCCCACTCGTGGCCGGGGGGGACTTTCCCCTCCGGATACAAGGCGTCGTCATTTTCGATGCCGAGGCGGTTGTCGAGTTCCTTTTTCTGTTTGGGTGTGGGCTGATTGTCTAGGAGTTTGTGCCGCCATTTCCCATCGCCGATTCGTTCGCTGATGATGGTCTGGCCTTCGAGCTGGGTCGGTTCGGTGATTTCCATGCCGCCGCCGAAGTCGCTGGTGATGATCGCCCGTTCCTTGCGGATGAACGCTTGGGATTTGGTGACCGTCCGGCCGTCGACTTCCAGCACTTTATTGTCCTCGTCGCTGACCATTTTGAGGGTCATTTTCGTTTGCAGGGTCTGCCCCATCACACCGATGACCGTATCGGCGTTGCGGATGATGAAGGTAGTCTGGGAGTTGAAGGCCATACCCTTTTGCGGGGCAGGGCCGCGGAGATCGTAGGTTTCCGCCCGCGCGGCGGCGGGAGCCTGCGGCGACACGTCGCTGGCGAGGATCGCCGCAATGCCGCCCAGCAATACGCATGTACGCATCGGACACCTCCTGGGTTTGAAATGCCTCCGGAACGCACCGCTCACACTGCTATCATGATAGTTCGCTCCACCGGGGACAATATTAAATAAAAAAGACGGCTGCTGCTGCACAAAAGTTACAATTGACCTTCAACAAAAGGCCGACAGTTGACCTTCACAAAGGGTCCGACATAACCGGCCCTCGGTCATAACAGAGTTGCCACAACCCGTTCTTAGGCGGTCGTCCGGTGGCCCTTGGCTGCGGCAGCCCCGATAACGACGACATGATCGTTACGGCTTCAGGGGGAGTATACGTCCTGTCTTGCCGGTAAAGAAGCGGTGTATCCGTCACGGCGTCGTGACGTAAATATCTGATGTTGGCATGACGGTCATCGTGTCGTTTGTTTCAAAAGGTAGGCCAGGAGGTGGTAGAGTTCGGCCTCGGGGAGGATCTGGCCGAAGTTGGCCGGCATCAGGGACAGGGGTGTATCCCGTTCGGCGGCGATGTCGGCTCGCCGCAGGCGGAAGGTTTTGCCGTCGGCGTCAGCCAGGAGGAGCTCCTGTTCGTCGCGGCGAACGACGAGGGCCGTGAGGGTCCGTTCGTCGGTAGTGACGATGACCCGTGCGCGGAAGGCGGGATCGACGTTGCGGTGGGGGTCGAGGATGTCTTCGAGGAGGCGTTCGGGGCCACGTTGGCCGATGCCGTCAAGCTGCGGGGCGACGGTGCCGCCTTGGCCGCCGAGGCGGTGGCAGGCGGCGCAGTGACGGGCGAAGACCTGGGCGCCGATGGCCGGGTCGGTTTGGGCTTGGGCAAAACCGGCGAGGCGTTGTCGCACCAGCTCGGCGGTCTGGCGGTCGGGGGGCGGCAGGTGGCGGGTCAGCTCGGCCAGCCGCTGGTCGATGGCGGGGAGGCGGTGGGCGCGGAGCCGCTCGGCCACGGGTGGCTCCTGGAGCAGTCGCGGCGAGAGGCGGCCGGCCTGGACCATCGCCAGGAGCAGCTCCGCGCCGGGACGGCTAGCGGCCAAGGCGACGGCCACGGCCGCGGTCTGCCGGGCCGGGAGTGTGGACAATACTTCCCGAAATGCTTGTGCCACAAGGGGTTGCGACAAGGCGGCCGGGGAGCCCGCCGCGGCGACCAGTACCCCTTCCCGCACCTCCGCCGGCACGGCCGGGTCCTGCAAGAGTTGTCCCAGCGATGCCCCGAGCCGGCCCGGGAAATGCCGTATTGCCAACGTGGCCGCCTCGCGGTGCAATCCCGGCGGCAATCCGGCCTGCTGGTAACACCGCTCCACCGCCGGTGCGGCCCACTCCTGCAGCGGCTGGCGGTCGGCCTGCGGCGACAGGCCATCCAGCACCTGCCCCAGGGCGTCCAGGGCGAGGCGGAGATCGCCCGGATCGCTTGCCTGCAAGGATTCCCGCAGCAGGGCGGCCAGGGCGGGGGAAACCGTCGCCGCACGCTGCGGGTGGGCGGCCCAGCCCCGATACAGCGCGGCGGCCGTCTGCAGGGCGGCGGTCCGTTGCGGCGGCGGGACCTGCCAGACCGGCTCGAACACTGCCGCTGCCGAGGCCGGGCCGAACCGGCTAATATGGGCCGTGCCGGCCAGGTACTGCTCCAGGGTCAGGCCGAAGCGCTGCCGGACCCGCTCCGGCGTCACTCCAGCGGCCCGCCACTGCTCGGCCAGAAACTCCGCCGCCGCGGCCGTCGGTATCCCCGGGAGGACGTCCAGTAGCACGGCCATGGCTTCGGGGTGGCGGGTCAAGAGCAGACGGGCGTGCGTCCAGCCATCGGAAGTATCCCGCAGGCAGTTGCGCAAGGCGATGCGGGCGGCATGCCGCAGGTGGGTGTCCTCGGACGGTATGGTGGGGATCAGGCGGGCGAGCGGTTCGACGGCCGCGGCCTGCGGATGCTCGATAAAGAACTCCGCCGCCGCCCGCTGCTGGCGGGGCCGGTCGGCCGCGTCGACCGGTACCTGCGGGTTTTCCGGCGAGACCAGAGTCAGTTGCCGCAGGGCCTGTTCGGCGTTGGGCCGCGGGTAGAGCCGCGCCGCCGCGTCGGGGAAGCGGTGGACGATCTGCTGCATGACCAGGTGGCGGACGGTGAGGTTGTCCGCAATGCGGAGCCGTTCGAGCTGTTCGAGGCTGGCGGTGGTCAGGTCGTCCAAGGGACGTCGCGGCGGCGGGGCCGGTTGCTCGGCCAGGCCCCGCCAGACGACCCGCCAGATGCGGCCCCGCTCCCGGTCCCGTCCCGGATGCCGCAGGTCCACCTCGTAATGGCCGATGATCCGGTTGTAAAAGTCGGCGATGTACAACGCCCCGTCCGGTCCCAGGCGGATGTCCACCGGCCGGAACCAGCGGTCGCGGCTGACGATGAAGTCAGGCTGTTCGACGGCGACGGGCGTGCTCCCTTTCCAGTCGATGCGGTCGCAGTTGACGCGGTTGGTCACGACGTTGCCGATAAACATGCGGCCGCGCCAGGCGGCGGGGTAGTGGCCGGCGTCGTACCAGGCCAGGCCGCACAGGGCGGTGCTGCCGTGGTCGTGGCGGGTCACGTGCGGGGCAAAGCCCAGGCCGTCGTGGGGCTTGCCGAAACTCTCGTAGTATGCCTGCGGGATCAGTTGCGTAATCGGCCGGCTGTGACAGTCCGCCGTGTACAGCTTCCCCCATGGATCGACGGCCATGCCGAAGGGGTTCACCTGGCCGTAGGTGAAAATTTCGATGCGGGAGCCGTCCGGGCGGAAGCGGAAGGTGTGGCCGGAGTGCATGCGGACGCGGTGGCCGTCCTTGCCGGCGACCGTGCTGTCGTTGGCAAAGCCGTGGCAGGCATACACCCAGCCGTCGGGCATGAGGGTGAACGAGTTGTACATGCCGTGCGTGTCGCGGTAACCGAAGCCCTGGAAGAGCACCTCGCGGCGGTCGGCCCGACCGTCGCCGTCGGTGTCGGTGTATTGGCGGATCTCGCCGCAACTGGAGACCAGGCAACTGCGCCCGTCCGGCAGGGGGAGGATACCAATGGGGATATTCAGGTCGTTGGCGAACACCTGGACGCGGCCAGCCCGACCAGTGACCGGATCGATGTCCGACAGGACATACAGCTTGTCGCTGGCCTGCCCGGCGGGGGCGGGAAACGGATAGTGCCGCGAGGTGGTCACCCACAGCCGGCCGCGACCGTCGAAGGCCATCTGGATCGGCTTGTCGATCTGCGGCTCGGCGGCGACCAGTTGCACCTCAAAGCCGGGGGGCGCCGTCAGGGCCTGCCGCTCCTGTTCCGGGGAGAGGGGGTCGGTCGGGGCCACCAGGTGCGGCGGCAGGGGTGGGTTGGCCGCCAACATGGCCGGCTCCAGTCCTACTCCCAGGCATCCGAGCAGTGTAGCCGTGCCGGCCAGCCATGCCGTGCCGGCCAGCCCCGCTGTTGTCCAGCGTCGATCGACTCTTCGCATGCTTGCCTCCGTCGGGGTCGCTGCCCGGATCGCCATGTTCCCGATAACACTTCCGTCCGCGACGGTCCGCATAGACGGGCAAGGGGAGCTCACCGCCGCACGGCACGCAGGTTGGGCATCTCGTCGGCGAACCGTTCCGCCGCGTCGGCACTGACCCGTGTGTTGACCACATTCAGCGTCCGCAGGCCGTCCAGCCCCTTGAGTTCCCACAGTCCCTTGTCGGTGATTGCCGTGTTGGCCAGGTACAAGACGCGGAGCCGTTCCAGCTTGGCGACGGTCTTCATGCTCGCATCGGTTAGCCGCGGGTTATTGTTGAGGCTAAGGTGTTCCAGGCGGTTCAGTTCCTTGACATCGGCCACGGCGGCGTCGGTCAGGTTGGCCTCGACGAGGGCCAGCTGCCGCAGCTCCCGGCATTGGCCGATGAGAGCGGTCGCTTGCGGCGTCAGGAAGCATTTTTCGACGGTCAGTCGCCGCAGGTGCGGCCAGTTCTTCAGGGCCGTCCAACCTTTGGCTGTGCACAGGCGGGCGTCGGCGATCTGCAGAGCTCCGATCGTTGGGTGCCGCCCCAGTTGCAGCAGGGTCGCGTCCGTGGCGGCATCGAACCGGGCGGCGACGGGAGCCTGTGCTGGCAGCTTGTCCTCCCGTTCCCCTCTGCCGCCGAGCCGCTGGATGGTCTTCAGGGCCGCGTCAGCATCCTTATCCTGTTGAACTGCAACAACTTGCGGCGCAACAGGCGGCAGTAGGCCCCCACCGATCATCGCCGCGGCGGCCACGATTCCGCCCCCTGCTCCCCACCAGCGACGCCGAATCGGTGCTGCATTCATCGTTGCTCCTTCCACATGTAGACGTCGATTTCAGAAAAAATATAGCTTTTATGGCGGAACCAACTTGCTGCGGAACCATCATAACTGTATTACGGCGGGACCAAATACTGTCCCAGCGAGCGTTCCGCCAATCAAGCCGGGATGCTGCCGATTGCTTGCCGCGGATTGCTTGCCGCGCTCGGTGGACTCGCCGCGGCCGCTCGTGCAGGTTCATTGCCGGCGGGCTTTCTCATCATTCACTCAGTAGTGTTCAGTTACCATTACCATAGAGCACGGATGGGGGATGGCAGCGTCCAATTCCCCTTTTGCGGCGAGGGCGTTTCGATTATAATTCTGGTGGTGTAGGATGGCTGCACAGCCTCCCTCCTTCGGCGGGCTTCCCAAACCTGCTGACCGTCGCCGCATGCGGGCGGCCGTTGCCCGAACTGCGGGGCCAACGTTGAACGCGGGCTGTCCGTACGGACGCGTGCAGCCGGAGCCACAGGCATGCCGGAAGCGGCTTCCTCTCCCGGTCCGACGGCCGGTTCCGCCGATGCTCCGGACCTGACGGGCCGGACGTTTGGGGATTTTCTGATTGTCCGCCGTCTGGGTCGCGGCGGTATGGGTCAGGTGTATCTGGCCCGGCAGTTGTCCCTCAAACGTGAGGTCGCCCTCAAGGTTCTCCGCCCGGACACCTCCAACGGGGAGGTGGCCCGCAAGCGATTCCAGGCCGAGGCCGAGGCGGTTGCCCGCCTGCGGCATCCCAACATCGTGCAGATCTACCAGATCGGCGAGCAGGACGGCTTGCGATACATGGTCTTGGAGTATGTCGCCGGCCGTAACCTGCGGGATTATCTGGATCGCAAAGGCCCGCCGGAGCTGCCGGTGTGCCTGAGCATCATCCGGCAGGTCGCTGCCGCCTTGCAGCGGGCCCACGAGGAAGGGATCGTCCACCGCGACATCAAGCCGGAAAACATCCTGGTCACGCGGCGGGTGGAGGTCAAGGTCGCCGATTTTGGCCTGTCGCGATTTTTCACCCGGCCGGAAGCCCTGAACCTGACGCAGAGCGGCGTGACGGTAGGAACGCCGCTGTACATGTCCCCGGAACAGGTGCAGGGGCAGCCGGTGGACCACCGTAGCGACATCTATTCGTTAGGGGTGACCTGTTATCATCTGTTGGCTGGCGAGCCGCCATTTCAGGGGAAGACCGCTTTTGAGGTGGCCCTCAAGCACGTGCAGGAGTCGCCGCCGCCGCTGGCCAGCCGCCGGCCCGACCTGCCGCCGGAGCTGGTGGCGATGGTCGAGCGGATGATGGCCAAGTCCCCCGCGGAGCGTTATCCGTCGGTGCGGGAGATCATCCGTGACCTGAACCGGATCCGCGAGCGGCCTGCGGCGAGTCTGCAGTTGTCCGGGGCCACACCGAGCCTGATCGCCCCGCTGGCGACCGGGCCGTCGGCCGCTGCTGCCGCTCCGGCGACCGCCCCCGCCGACCCGGCCGGCCCCACGCCGCCCCCGAACCCGGTCGGGGCCTTGACTGCCGTTGCTGGATCGCCGCCCGTGGCCTCCCGTCGCCGTCGGTGGCTACTGGTAGGCCTGGTCTTGCTTGGCGGCGTGGGCGTCGGCGGCGGCATGGCCCTGTTCCGGCCTTCTGCCGCTCCGCCGCAACCGACCTCCCCTGTGGCGGACGCCGCCGCCGGCCTGCCAGATATCGCCTGGCCGGAACCGCTCCTCTCCCGCCGCGAACGCGAGCTACTGGCTGCCATCGACAGTCGGACGACCCGGCCGGACGAGATCATCGCCGCATCGATCGAGCTGGCCGTCCTGTATGTACGCCAACGCCGGCTCGACGAGGCTGACCGACGCTTCGCCCAGCTCGAACGCGAACAGTTCGACAAGCAGCCGCTCCCCAAGCTGGACAAAGGGCTGCCACTGACCCGCGCGGCCCAGTTGGCCGGCCAGTTGGGGCGGGCCGCCGTTGCCGCGTTCCGCCCCGACGCCGATCCCCACAAGGTCAACGAACGCATCCTAAAAATCCTCGATTCAGTTGTCGTCCCCGGCGGCCCGCCGTTCGGCCCGAAGGTGGGCAAGACAGACCGCTACGACCGGGCCTATGCCATGGTCAGCACATTGGTCGTGCGTTACCCCGACCTGGGGGAGCTCCTCGCGGAAGCCTTGGACCGGAATGCGGCGGCCCTGAACCTCGCTAGCCTGACGCCGCCCGTGCTGGAGCAGCTCCGCCGTCCGCCGCGACTTGGCAAGCGGGACTGACCGCCTGCAGCGTATTGCACAGCTTCTACAAAGGGTCCGCCGCGACTTGGCAAGCGGGACTGACCGCCACCCCCGCTCCGTTCCAGTCACTCACCGGCCTACACCGCTACCCCCGACCATTAGGGAAGTTGTCTTTGCAAGTTGTCTTTGCGGCCACACATCGGGCGGATGACGAGCAAACTGCAACATCGGCTGATCACGAACATTTGGGCAGGTCTCCCCGCGGTCCTCCGCGAACCAACGATTCACGGCCAATGACGTCTTTACCTCGGACGCCGGGGACGATAAACTATATGAGAGTGTGGAGAGGTGGCTGAGTGGCTGAAAGCACCGCTTTGCTAAAGCGGCGAGGGGCCAAAACCCCTCCGCGGGTTCGAATCCCGCCCTCTCCGCTAAACTTTTGTGCACCATGTTGCCGGCCAATGCCACATCATGCATAACATCTTGATTTAAAACAACTTGCGGTAATTCGGTCATTCCATATCCTCCTCTGACAACCCCTGACTGCGCCGCATTTTGCGCTACCACTGCGTCGCTTTTTGCGCCGCCTGCAGGCACGGCAGACAACCGCACGCCCTCTGCCGCAGTAACAGCCCGCTCGAAATGCTCATCGGTCACCTGGGCGTAGTGCTGCAGGCTCACCTTGACGTCGTGGCCCATCCATGCCGCCACGACATGGGCGGGGAAATGTTCCAGCAACTCCGTCTCGCGGCTTGACCGCAGATTGTGGAATAGTCGCGGCCACGGCTCCAACCCGGCCTTGCGGATCAGCCGCTCAAACTGCGTCCGCAGGTTGCAGTTCCGCCAACCCTTGGGGCCTAGGGCCGCGGCCAGATACTTGCCGCCGACCACGTGCGTCTGTCCCGGCTCCGCCAGCCCCGCCGCTTCCAGCAGGTACGGCCGCAGCTCCGCAAACAGCGGGATGGTGCGGCTCCCCTTGCCGGCGCAACGGTCGGCCTCGGGACTAGGTACGATGAGATTCGCTATTTGCTCTTCGCGATTGCCTGTTCGGCAGTGGTAATTTACCAGGCTAATCGGGCATGGTACGGTTGTTTGGGATTTTGGAGGAATCAACGGAGTGATACGAGAAGCTGACGGTGGATATGAAGTTATGAACTATGGATTAACGGTCTTGCAAGGGGAGTGAGGCGGTGCGGGGCAGTTGCCGGAGTCTACAGGATGAGTCGATGGAGGCGTTACGTCGATTGCTGAGGATCACTGCGGCAAAGGTAATGCTCCGACGACAGTCGAATCAGTGTGACTCTTCCACGTCCCCCACTCCACGATCGATTTTTTCTGGATAGCCCCGATTATTCTACTACCAACTTTGACACTGCGTTATGGCTGCCGTTATGCTAGCTGACGTATAGTCTGGATGCAGCCATAAGACACCATTTTGGGGAGGATTGCAGCGGGACCTGAGGTGACTGTTGGCAACCGGTCAACGGAGCAGTGCGATGCATTTTGATCTGGTGTTTAACCTCCGCGGCGAAGAGGTGAATGTGGATCACGCTTACGCCCTGTACAGCGCGTTGTCGCGAATATTGCCCGAATTCCATAATCCGACCTATCAATGGCGGTTTGCCCCCATCAATGGGCAACCGGTTGGGGGTGGCCGCTTGCGGTTGACCCGACAATCGGTACTACGGATCCGAGTGCCAGAGGCGGACATTCGCCGGGCGTTACGATTGGCCGGCCGGCGATTGGACATTGCTGGGGACACCGTGCGGTTGGGGACACCGCGGGTCAGCATTATGTCCCCCGCACCGGAGCTGATCGCCGCTTTGGTGACCTTCCGCAATGGGGACAGGCTTGCTGATTTTCTGCAGGCCGCACGGAACCGCATGCAGGAGATGAATATCCGTGGCGAACCGCAGGTACCGCTGGTCCTTAGTGGCAAGCACCGGGGAGAGCCCCGCCGCCGCGTCATTCGTATTAAGGATCGAGCCATTGTTGGTTACACACTGATTGTAACCCAATTGAATGACGCCGACTCGCTCCGCCTACAAGCCGAAGGACTCGGCGGCCGCACCCGGATCGGATGCGGATTTTTCATCCCTCTCAAGAGGCAGTGGCCATGAAATTGGACCCCAACCGCTTGTGGGCCAAAAGCTGCAGCGGCGATTTACCGCCGGTTAAGGTCCCGTCGCTGCTGCTGGAACAGCATCTGAAGGACGTTTATGCGGCGGCGGAGCATACTCTGGACGCATCGGCGGACGATCAGTTGCTCGCCCTCGGGCTAGATCCGCACAAGTGGGGAGATCAATTCCGCCGGTGCATCTTATTCGCCGCGGCCGTGCATGATTTGGGCAAGGCGAATAACCAGTTCCAGGATATGCTGTTGGGCCGCCGGGACGTGCAGATCCACCCGCAAGCCTTGCGGCATGAGTGGGTTAGCATCCTCATTCTCGATCGCCTCAGAGATTACAGCATTAAGGCCGTTTGCGGCGACGAAAAACTCTGGGCCTTCTGCCAGTGGGCCATCGCCGGCCACCACCCGGCTCTGGACCACCCCAGCCCGCCCGAGAAACTGCCGCCCGGCTCCGGTACTGATATTGAGTTGCTGTGTGATTATGATGATTTTGCCAAAATTTTAGAATGGCTTAGCCAAACCTTTGGTTTGGGACAGCCCCCATCAGTTGGCCGGATCCGCCTCTCATTGATTGATCAAGTTTTTAGCGACATCTGCCGTTGGTTCTTAAAAGCCAAGCGGCTTTGGGGCATACTGGACGCTGGTGAGAAGCGTTTAGCGGCGGCGGTTAAGGCGGCGTTGATCGCCGTGGACGTTGCCGGCTCGGCAATTCCTCGTTATGCTGGTCGGTCGCCGCAGTGCGGATGGCAATGGATTTCCCTAGGTCTCCGCAATCGTCCAGATAGTCAGGAATTGCAGGCCATTATCGACTATCGGCTCCGTGGTCGGCCGCCGCGGGCATTCCAGGAAGAAGTGGCACAATCGACGGCTCCCGTGACATTGGTAAAGGCGGGCTGTGGCACGGGTAAGACCCTTGCCGCCTATATGTGGGCCCAGCGACAATGCCCTGGCAAACGGCTCTACATCTGCTATCCCACCACAGGCACCGCCACCGAAGGCTTTCGCGATTATCTTTATCCTGATGACGAATATTTGTCGGATAATAACGATCCTATTGCCCAACGAGTCCGTGATGTCGGAGGCCGATTGTTCCACAGTCGCCGAGACGTCGATTTTGAAATCATCCTCAACAATGGACGTGATTTAACAGATCCTCACGATGAACTGATGCGGATCGAAGCACTGGAAGCTTGGTCGACGCCCGTAGCGGTGTGCACCGTGGATACGGTGCTCGGTCTACTGCAGAATTATCGCCGTGGGCTATTCGCGTGGCCCGCCCTGGCAGGATCGGCCTTCGCTTTCGACGAAATTCACTCCTATGATCCAAAACTGTTTGGCACGTTGTTACGTTTTCTCGAGGAATTCAGGGGTGTTCCAATCCTTTTGATGACCGCAAGCCTGCCCGCTGCCTACGAGCAAGCCATCCGCCATGTCCTCCAACAACGCGGCGTGGCTCTCTCCGTCATCCAAGGACCCGAGGAGCTGGAATGCTTGCCCCGCTACCACCAATGGCCCGACGCCGCGGCAGACCCGGTAACGACTGCTCGCCAGATCCTTGAGCAGGGAGGCAAGGTATTGTGGGTTTGTAATACCGTCGAACGCGCGATGGTCACTGCAGATAATCTGCGCACCCAGGGCTTGCAGCCACTCATTTATCACAGTCGCTTCCGCTATATCGATCGGGTCCAGCGACACCGTGAGGTGATCAAGGCATTTCGGGGGTCAGGGTCCGCCTTGGCTGTTTGTACCCAAGTGGCGGAGATGAGCTTGGACATTTCCGCCGACCTGCTCATCACGGAGGAAGCCCCAGTCGCCGCATTGATCCAGCGGATGGGTCGCCTCAATCGCCGTGCTGCATGTAATAACGACCCCACGTGCCCATTCGTCGTTATCCCGGTCGAGTCGCCAGCTCCATATACCCAAGCTGAGCTGGATGAAGCTCGCGAATGGCTGAAACGACTGCCTCCCAGACACATCAGCCAGCGGGATTTAGTAGGAGCTTGGATCCAAAAGTGTCATGATCAAATCTTACCCGGCAGTAGTCCCTGGTTGGACGGCGGACCACAAACCACCGTCGCCGAGTTGCGCAAACTCACGCCGGGGATCAATGTGATCCTCGAGTCGGATGAACAGGAAGTGCTCAACAGTCTTCGATCACTAATGCGTTATGTGTTACCGATGCCTCCGCCGCCGACCAAGGAGTGGAAAAGCTGGTGCCGCTATCGCGGCATCGTTGTTGCTCCCAAGGAATCGATCATATACGATCCGATGCGAGGTGCATCATGGGCAAAATGAAAAGCGAAACTAACGCACCGAGCCATTTGACCTTGCGGCTGTTCGCCCCAGGCATGTCCCTGATGCACCGGGCCGGCCTCGGCGGCCTGGCCTGCACCCTTGATGTCATGTGGAGGCAGTACACAAGCGGCCGCTTACCAGCCGACAAGTTGCCGGGGCCTGTCCGCGATGGCCAACCACCGTGGACCATCGACGAACAGTCGATCACCCTCGATTTCGGCCGCCCGGAGAACGCTCGGGACTATCTCCGCAAGCTTTTTGAATTCGCCTTCCAGATTCGCGATGGTCTGATCTACCTGCCAGGCCAGTTCGGCGACGTAGATCCACCAGCCCCTCTACTTGCGGATTTACAAAATGCTTTACTACTGACATTCCTACAACATGGCCGAGTCCGAGATCCTGATAAAAATGAATCCACGGTTAGCTACGACATCGATGAAAGAGTTGGTCAACCTCTGATTGTGACTTATAAGAAGGTTCGTTCCTATCGTCATCAAAATGGATGGGAGGATTTTGTTAACGATAGTAACTGTCAATTGACAACGGGATTGATAAAAGTGGATGGTCCAGTGTGTCCTGGGGCGGTGGTGCGGCATCAGATTTTTAGCAGTGATACCAATATAGAAGAACCGCCACAACGGGGATTGCCCTTGTACTTTGCTATGGTAGGTTGCCAGTCCATAGCCGTCAATCGAGGCGTTGGCGTTTTGCTAGTACCGGAGGTTAAAAATCTTAAGGATTTTGTTGAGATTCGGCCCCTGATGACGCCACGAACGTCACGAGAAGCCCAGATCGCCAGTGCGGCCGACGCGGCACTCCAAGCCGAAGTACGCGTGTATGCTCAACGACAGGCCCGAAGCTGGGACTTACCTGGCATCTATGCTATGACTTTTATGCCCACACAATGGTCGCCTCAACAGAAAAGTCGTGTATCGACCATCTATGTAGAACCTACCAGCATTACGGTTCTCCAACGATTCGAGCGGGCCATGCAATCGTTGCCTCTAAAAATCGTTGTGCCTGAAAGCTCTACCAACGGGCAGGGCAACCCCTCCCGTCGTAAGCGGAAAAAAGAATCGCCACCACCTGCCGCGATTCGGGTCGACAGTATCGTCCGTCCACTAATCGCAGAAAACTTAGCTTTAGGCCGACCCTGGTATGCCAACTTCATTCAGTTATACATAAAAAAGGATAACATAAATAATAGGCCTTTGTATGAAAAGCTCCCTTTTGAATGGAGAGGACTGAAAGCCATGACCGACGATGCACAGATGTGGGATGAAGAAGGTGAACGACTCATCGTACAGGCCGTCCACGAAGCGATCCGCTACAACTTGGGTCGAATCCGTGTAGAAACGGATGGCGAGGCGGCAAAAACTATTTCCCAAGCGACAAAAAATCGTTGGGAAAAGTTCCGTGAAGAATTACGACTACGATTGTCTCAAGCTAAGACAGCTAACGATGCCCGGCATGCGTTGTGTGATCTATTCAGCCGGGCCGGTCAGCTGCGCACGCTTGCGAAACATTGGCAACAAATCCTGCCGAAGTTGGCTGATGACCGATGGCAGTTGACCCGTGATCTCGCCTTGCTAGCCCTGGCGAGTTATAGCAGCGAGACCAAAGATGACGAACAACCAGATACAAGCGTGACACAGGCATAAAGTATGACCTTAATATGTAATCCAAGTCCGTTAAAGAAAGGAGAAAATTTTATGAGTCTGCACGTTTTCGCCAATTTCGTCACCCCGTTTGGAACTGCGGCGAATAACCGCGCGGAAACCGAAGGAAACATCACTACATTACAAAAACTGATTTGGATGGGGGAAACCCATACAACCGTGAGTGCGGAAGCGATTCGCTTTGCCCTGCGGCGGCGCATCGCAGCTTATGAGCCCACTAACCGTATGTGGGACGAGCAAGAGCGGAATAATCAGTGGAAAGACTGGAAATTTTCCGGTTGGGCTGCCCAGAATGGTCAAACATTTATTGATGATGACCTGCTTGGCTTTATGACCGCCAAAGCGCCCAAGGAAGAGGGGGGTACAGGTAGTGCCAAGGTTCGCCGGGCTGTTTTGGAAGTGACCCGGGCCATCTCGTTGACACCCTGGCCAGGGGACGTGACTTTCAATGCGGCGTCGCCGGGGGCAACACCTTCGGCTCAGAAAAAGGGAAGCAACCCCGTGCCTTATGGTACGGAAGTCCACGCGACCCGTTACCAATACGGCATCGCTTTGACGCCGGAACGGCTGCGCGACAAGTCACGGGCGGCCAAGGCCATCGAATGCCTTTGTAGTTTAGGACCGGTAGCCGGCAACCACGCGCGATTCCTATTTGACTTTTCCCCCGAAGCGGCGGTGTTCCGGATCACTGACGACCCGGCGCCCCGTCTGCTCTATTGTTTCGACACTGCCGATGACGGCAAAACCGTCATCGCTCCCCGCCTCGCCCAGAAAATCCTCGACGGCGACATCGATCCCAAAGAACTGATAGTAGCTGGTGTGGATTTGGTCACTCGTGACGGGCGTCGCCCTAATGGCGTCGCCTACTTTCCAGGAGTCAAAGCAGCCTGCCAAGAGGCCATCCGGCGGATCAATGCCCGCCTCGGAATTGGGGGATGATTCATGATTGGTGTCTATGTGAGCGTGCCCGTGGCTTGTTTTCGCCGCGGGCTGGCTCGGGAGTACCTCGAAACCGAAGAACTCCCGCCGCCGGCCACTTGCTACGGCTTCCTCCTTTCTCTAGTTGGCGAGACCGACCGTCGCCGGCACCGCGGCTGCCGGCTCACTCCTGTTATGCTAAACCGCCCGCGGAAAAGCGTCGTGCTCCGCACCGTCTGGCGTTACAAAAAACGCATTTCCACTACTAGTGATGGACCCGTTTACCAACCTAGTGGTAATACACGCCCCGATTTCCAACAACTGTTGACTGGGCCAACCGCCGCGGATCCCTTCCTCAGTTTAATCATTTGGCTTGAATCACAAGAAGAAGCCGCACCCAACGATCTTAAGCTTGAAGAACGTGTCGTCACAGCTTTGCGGCAGCCACACAGTGTTGCACGTTTCGGCGGCCTCTGTCTTGGCGAAAGCACCCATCTGGTTGATGAGGTGGCATTGCTGGACGATCGGCGGAAACAGCAACTCCAAGCCCGTTACCCGCGGGGGCAAATCTTCCTGTTACACCCCGAAGGCCGCGGCCGGTTCACCTTGCCGGTGTGGGTCGATCACGTCGGTGCGGCGGGCACCCGTCATGCCGTCGGCGACATCGTCGAGATCCCTAACGCCTCTCTCTCTGATCCCTTCACGCCGCCCCCATCCGAACGCATGCCTCGAATTTGGGGCGAATAATCATTTTTCTCCTTACCTACGCGAGGATTGCGCACCATGTTCCCTCTGGATGTGATCCATACGCATCGGCCGCCTCTGCGCGTCATGTCATTGCGTGCTCTCGGTTACTGCCGCCGGTTGTTCTATCTCGAGGAAGTCGAAAACATCCATCTTGCCAATCTCGAGGTTTACTCCGGGCGAGAACTGCACGCCGCGCTGGAAGCGGACGAAGCAGGCGAGTATCACACCTATGAATTGGCAAGTGATAACCTCGGCCTGATTGGTAAGGTCGATTGTTTGCGGCGACGGGACGGTCAAACCATTCCCTATGAACACAAACGCGGCCGCCCCGCCTACGATGCGGATGACAAACCTATCCCCTGGCCCGGCGACCGCCTGCAGATCATCGCCTACGCCCTACTGCTCGAGGAAGCCCTGCAGCAGCCAATAGTCGAAGGACGCATCCGTTATCATGCAGCCAACATCACCGTTCGTGTACCCATTGATGAACAAGCCCGCAACGACCTCCAACTTGCAATTGCGGAAGCCCACAAACTCCGGGAATCCCTCGATCGCCCGCCAGTCACAGATAATCCCCGCCAATGCGAACGCTGCTCACTTGCCCCGGTCTGTCTGCCGGAAGAGGTTCGCCAGCACCGTCAACCGGAATATGATCCGAAACGACTGTTCCCGCCCGATCGGGACGGGGCTACCCTCCATATCGTTACCACTGGAGCGTCCGTAGGTGTCAGTGGCGATGTGCTTGTGGTGCGTGCGCCCGATCAGCCAGAACAGCGGTATCCAATCCACTCTATTGAGTCGATACTCCTACACGGTTTTGCCCACATTTCCAACCACGCTCTGCGCAAGTGCGTCGAAAAAAATATCTCGGTCCACTGGCTCACCACTTCCGGATACCATCTGACCAGCACCGTCCCATCCGCCGGCCAGGTCCAACGCCGCATCCGCCAATATAAAGCGCTGACCGACCCAAGTCTATGCCTCCGACTCGCCCGCCAGCTAGCCTTAGCTAAGGTGGAAAGCCAATATCGCTATCTGATGCGAGCTAGTCGCGGCGACGCTGAATGCCGAGACCGTATTCAACTGCAATTGAACGCTTTACTCAACTTGATTGAACAGATCCATACGGCCAACAATCCCGACTCATTGCGAGGCATTGAAGGGATGGCCGCTGTCCACTACTTTGCTGCCCTGCGGCAAATACTCACCCCACAGGTACCGGAAGAATTCCGCTCCACAACACGCACCCGGCGTCCACCACTAGATCGTTTCAATGCCCTTCTAAGCTACGGCTACGGCCTGCTGCACACCGCTGTGATGCGAGCCGTGCTCGCTGTGGGATTGGAACCTGCCTTCGGTTTCTTCCATACCCCTCGCGCGGCTGCATACCCTCTCGTATTGGATTTGATGGAATTGTTCCGCGTGACCTTATGGGATATGCCTCTCGTCGGCTCTCTCAATCGTGGTCAATGGGACCCGACTAACGATTTTCAAGTTACCACCGCTAAGGTGTGGTTGTCGGAGCCAGGTCGCAAAAAAGCGATCACCTTATTCGAAAACCGCCTGCAGGAAATGTGGAAACACCCTATTCTCAACTATTCACTTAGCTATGCACGAACTATAGAATTGGAAGTACGCTTGCTCGAGAAAGAATGGACTGGTGAGCCGGGGTTATTTGCTCAAGCACGTATCAGATAATCGGTATGGTAATCCACTATGGCTGCAGGGAAGTGGTGGATCATCTGTTACGACATCCACGATGAAAAACGCTTGAGGAAGTGTGCTAAGTTTATGGAAGGATATGGCACTCGCTTACAGTACTCCGTATTCAGATGCTGGCTCACGCCCACCGAGGTGCAACGAATCCGTTGGGAACTGACCTGCATGCTTCTTCCTGAAGACGATGTTCTGATCATACCGCTTTGCAGCAATTGCATCGACGGAATCACTAGCATCCATGGGAAAGAGAGACCACAGGACTGGACCGATTCGCCAACACGCCATATAATACTGTAGCTACAATTAGTCAAGCATTGCTGCGTGTTTTAAATGAGCTAACGGAAAAATAAATGTATGTCCTTATAAGATAATAAGTTACGGACGTTTGGCAATTTGTGAGGTGCTTGAACATGAAAAACATGCTTGTTTTCAACACTTTAAATCATATCCTACCAATCCTGGTTACTCGAAAATGGCAGCTACGTTGCCAACTAGTTCACGTCCATGATCGGGTACAACCTAAAATATTGCGAATTCGTAGGTTATGAAAGGTGCAGTGAGATAATCAGTGATGCCGCAAGGCGTTGAGCACTTTGGAGTTGCCGGAGTTGTTGGGGCTTGAGGATTTGTGAGATAATCAGTGATGCCGCAAGGCGTTGAGCACCCGCTGACGCACACGTGCCTGACGGGACGCGCGCGCGTGAGATAATCAGTGATGCCGCAAGGCGTTGAGCACCGGCGCAGGTAGTGCAGTCGACCCTGGCCGACCTTTGTGAGATAATCAGTGATGCCGCAAGGCGTTGAGCACACAGTCAAACAGCGGTCAGACAGTGGGAGTCGGACTAGTGAGATAATCAGTGATGCCGCAAGGCGTTGAGCACTGGCGGCCAATTGCTCGTTTTCGCCGCCGGTTGTGTGTGAGATAATCAGTGATGCCGCAAGGCGTTGAGCACAGGGACGACGACGCCGAATATGTCCGGGCTATTTTGTGAGATAATCAGTGATGCCGCAAGGCGTTGAGCACCTTCTGGACACGGGTTAAGACTGACGGCCAGTCCAACCGTGAGATAATCAGTGATGCCGCAAGGCGTTGAGCACGACTGGGCGCGTATAGGTGTGGGGTTGGACTGGCCGTGTGAGATAATCAGTGATGCCGCAAGGCGTTGAGCACCGAAGCTTGATAATGATATGAATGTAGAGTGGGCTGTGAGATAATCAGTGATGCCGCAAGGCGTTGAGCACTTTATGGCCTTTATGGCCCTCCGTCGCCAGTGGGGGGTGAGATAATCAGTGATGCCGCAAGGCGTTGAGCACAGATTGCGCAGTACTTCGGAGTTATCGCTTTCTGCGTGAGATAATCAGTGATGCCGCAAGGCGTTGAGCACTAGTCGCGTTCGGACGACCGTTCGTGGTTATTCCGGGTGAGATAATCAGTGATGCCGCAAGGCGTTGAGCACTACACCTGCTGCTCGTAATAGGCCCGCGGCCTCTGTGAGATAATCAGTGATGCCGCAAGGCGTTGAGCACTAATGGTCGGTAGCCTTGAGAGC
>FWWM01002316.1_pt1 | contig 52034 bp, 29 predicted proteins | sample 2228351 | NCBI WGS metagenome assembly FWWM01 (sample SAMEA103939774, study PRJEB20133) | metagenome | reverse complement strand
GAAAGGAACATCAATATTATACTCAACTGACTGATAACTTGTCGTTACATTAGTTCTGATAATTCCTCCTTCAAACCCTGATTGAGGATAGTTTGTCCAGTTGCCTGTTATTATTACTCCACTTTCATCCTCATTCTTTATTGTGGCTTTAGGTCGCCAGATGTTGCCATTTCTATATGGAACAAGAGCGGGAGTATTATAAAAATCACTGCCCAGCAAGTTTCCAATTTCATTGTTGTTTATTCTTAATCCCTCATAGAAGAAAGTGCACTCGCCATTAACATTATTAGTTCTGTTTAAATTAATAATTTGTGAGATTAACGTTGGAGTGATGCTCCACGAACCAGCTTTAATCAGTACACCAGCAAAGTAAATGTCAGGATTAACACTTCTGATTAAGGATAATGATTGAGATAAAACTGATTGATATCCACTATAATCGTAACGGTAGAGCTGAGGAATAATATTATCAACTACATTATTCTGTGCCCAATATCTTGAATCCTGAAGATATTCATCATAACCCCAGGGATAAGGAGTCGGTGAAGATGAGAGAATGATATGATCTCCTCTGGATTTAACAGAATCTCTCATACGAATGAAAAACTGATTTAATTTATCAGCACGCCATCTTTTCCAGTTAGGATCACCGGGATTGTTGGGTGGATTGTTACCATTATGTTCGGATTTATAAATCGCAACAGTAACCGAATCATATCCGCCTTCAACTGGCATTGCCGGAAGACGATCATCGCCCTGCACACCATCAATATCATATTTATCAATTACTTCCATTACAAGAGAAATCATATAATCCTGAACCTCAGGATTTATTCCGCTTAGCCAGTCAAATCCATTCTTAACTACCAGTTGCCCTTGATAATTCAATGTCGCCCAGTGAGGAAATCTTGCTACAATATGTCCACCGTTCAAACTATAGGAGGAAGAAAATCCAAACTCAAACCAGGGAATAACTTCAATTCCAACCCGATGAGCTTCAATTACCAATCTTTCAAGAAAATCTCTGTTTTGAAATGAGGGATCCGGAATAGTAGGTGCATTGAATAAACTATCCATAATGGCACTTGGATATATAGTATAACCCTTATTATAAACCACAGGAAAAATCACATTAATTCCAATTGAGGATAAATAATTCATAGCTTCAACTATAGATGCATCGGTTGCAAGCACATAGGAATCAACATTTGTCAACCAGGTTGCACGAAATTGTTCATTCGTCTGAGGATGAATGTTATTTGTACTGACAAATAAAAGTAATATTACGATTTTATTTTTTATCATTTACTCTTCCTGAGCAATCAATTATGTAATGATTTTTTAATTTATTAAAGTAGCTAATTATTTTTCAAAAGATTTGGAAACATTACTCTATCTTTATAAAAATTTTTAAATAAATCAGGATACTTTTTTATACCTTCGTAGAAAAAGAAAACTTCGCCGGAAATATTAAGTTCCCTGTTTTTCTGAATCATCTGAGTTAAGAAAATTTCATCTGGTTGATATGAGCCAACTTTTAACAAAACTCCGGGATAGAATTTACGAAAGTCATCGTGTGAAATTTGTTCGTTCAGAATTGCTTCAAGTGCGATTGTGTAATCTTCAATGGTATATCTGTAAACCTGAGGGATTATCAATTCCACTAAACCTCTTCTTAACCATTCGGGCCAATCCTGAAGATACTCTTCTTTTGCCCAGGGATAAATACTTGGAGCCATAGAAACAATAATATTCGGATTAAATGTTTTAACAGAATCAAAGATTCTATCCATAAAGTCTGTTAGCAAATCAGCACGCCATTGAATCCATTTTTCATCCTTAAAATCTTGTGGAGGATTTTGATTGTTGTGCTGTGATTTATAAAGATTTATAGTGTACTCATCATATCCGGCTTCGCTTGGTAAAGCCGGTAATCTGTCATCTCCCTGAATACCATCAATATTATAATTTCTGACAACTTCCATAATTAGTGAAAGCATAAAATTCTGAACTTCAGGATGAAACCCATTCATCCATTCGAAACCATTCTTTGTAACAAGATTTCCATTATTATCCTTAGCAGCCCATTCAGGTTTTACCTTAAGTATCATTCCGCCATTTTCTTTATAAGAAGAGGAAAAACCAAATTCGAACCAGGCAAAAACTTTCAGGTTCCTTTTGTGAGCTTCTTCAATTAATTCTTTCAGCGGATCACGACCAATAAATGATGTATCAATCTCTATCCCAGTAAGATTTTTCATAATCTTGCTTGGATAAGTTGTCATAGCTTTATTCCAAACAACAACGAATACAGAATTAAAACCAAGATCTGAAAGTAATTCGACAGCTTCAATTATATTTTCTCTTGAGTTAAGTACCTGACTATCGACATTAGTAAGCCATACCCCACGGACAGCGCCGCTTTGTGAAGTTTTGTTATTACAGAAATTCAAGTTCAAAAGAAAGATAAAAATTAAAAAGGTTTTCATATGTATATGGTCAGAAATTGTACCTTAAACCGGCTCTTAGTTCGAGGAACTGAATACCGCTTACATTTTCCAGATTAAGAGCAAGAGTTGGCCAGAGCTCGGCTATGAGCAATTTGTAATTTGCAGAAATGTTTATAGTAACAGGATTAAAGAAATTCAAATTAACATCGGTACCAAAATTTAAGGCACCGTTCCAGTCTTTTTGCCGTAGAGCAGGAACATTTAATTCCTCAATTAATAATATTGTCCCTGTTCCCGCTGAATCAATTGTTAAAGAATCTTTATAACTTTCTCTGAAATACTCCCAGAAATAAAACCCAAAACCAAAATTAAAGTTTATATCAAATTCCTCAAGATAAATAAGTTTATATTTTGCTTCAGCTGTTAATCCTGCTGCAGTAAACTCCATTTTCATTTTGGGAAGTTTAAACTCAAAAGTCTGAAGATCACCCAAAGCATCTGATTTAATAAACTTCCGCATTTCATCTTTATTAACTTCATTTAATTTGAAGTAATCAAATTTACCTATCCAGGTCCAGTCACTCGAAACAGGTCTGCCAGCATAAACTGAAAAACCAACATTTCCTTCCATTCTGTTCGCCATCATTCCGAGGGGTAAATTATAATTAGTTGAAGCTCCGATAAAAATTTTATTCTCCTGAGAAAAAGAAGTAATGCCAAAGAAAAGAGTTAATATAATTGTTAGATATTTTTTCATGTCAATACTTAAATGATAAACCCAAGTTAAAAGAAATTTCACTGCTGAATGGGAACATATCATAACCTAATGTTCCTTCGGTTTCAAACATCTTCGAATAGTATGATGAAACCGTAATATCGAGATAGGTTAATAGATTATAAGTGACATCCAGACCAAATCTTGTAAAAAACGGATTTCCTTTTTTATCAGGTGCAAAGTTTCTGAAAGAATAAGTTAAAGTATAGTTTGCATCCGGAAACCTTTTTGACCAGGTTTCTGTGGCGTACATTCTTCTCGTAAAGAAGTAAACACCAGCGCCAGCTGAAGGAGTAAAAGTAAAATCATCAACCAATTTCAAATCATAATAGAACATAATAATCAAAGGAATTAAATCCATTTTTTGAACAGCACCTATTTCAACAGAAAGATTCCTGTCAGCATTTAGATCAGAAATTATTTTCGGATAATATCTGTTTGTCCAGAAATCCCAATCCCAGGTTTTCAGAACATCAGGTTCATTAAGGGAATACAGCTTATAGCCGGAAGAAAGAGTCAGGTTAAGATTTTCTATCAGATTAAATTTTATCAGAACCAGAGCGCCAACTGCATCTGCTTGAGTAATCTGAAGTCTTTTATCAATTGCAACAGAATAATCCGACAAAATATTAATACTTTTTAACTGCGGAAAAGAAATTGATACAAAGCAAAATAAAGAAATTAAAGTAAGTAGCTTCTTCATAAAAAATCTCTCATTACAATCCAAGTTGAATAGTAAATCTTAAAATGTTTCCGAGTCTTCCATAATCAGCAAAAGCAAAATCAGCGATGACGGGCAGACCAAGTTTGGGATTAAATCCAAATCCCAATGAATATGATTCTTCATCGTAAAAGAATTTATATCCAGCGCGAAGCATAACCATATCATTCCAGCTGATTTCAGTTCCGAAATTTATTCGTTCATCAGAATCTGTCGGGTGAAGAGCTTCTGCAATTAATGTTACACGATATTCAGAATCTTTTTGACCCAGCACCTCTGCAGCCGTACCAAGCCGAAGCATAATAGGCATTTTAAATTCATCTGCAATAAATTTTGAATTAGTTCCAAAGTTCTGAAGACTTGCTGCAATTCTCAGAGAACCCAATCCAGTGTAATAAAGAACACCACCATCAAGCAGAATATTGCTGGCTTTGTAAATATCAAGTTTTTCTTCAACATATTTTGCAACAATCCCAAAAGAGAATCTGTCAGTTAACATTTTTGAATATGCTAATCCAAGTGACATCGAGTTTGCTTCGAATGTACCAATGATGTTATACACCTTTTGGCCACCACCGGCAATTGTTCGCGGCATCGAACCATAATCAAGTAAAACAACACCAATCCCAATTACTCCAAAATCAGAATTAAAGGAATAACTTGATGCATAATGTTTAATATCAGCAAACCAATTTGAATATGAAGCGGAAAAAGAGTGAGTTAAATCAGTAAATCCGAGTGAAGCAGGATTATTAAATATTCCCTGCGAATTCATATCTGATAAAGCAATTGATGATTCACCTAAAGCAGCTGATCTTGCAGTAACGGGAATTTCGAGAAATGTAAATCCTGCTGTTGCGGTTTTCTTAAAATCCTGAGCTGACAAAAATGAATTCATTATAAGAATAAAAAGGATAAAATATATTAAATAAAACTTTTTCATAATCATCTCACGATTGCAAACTTTCCGATTTTAGTTTTACCATTAGCTTCGACATGGTAAATGTAAACACCACTTTCAACAAACTGACCAAAATCAGTTACCTGATCCCACGATACAATAGCACCATCACCTTCTTTAACATAAATTGTTTTTACCAAATCACCTCTCACGGTATAAATTCTGATTGTGCTGGGATTTGGAAGATTTACAAATTGAATTTTGTCCTGTTCGCCAGGCTGGGAAAAACCTTCCCCAATAACAAAAGGATTAGGTACTACGAGAACTTCATCCAGATTTTCCTTTGGAGGCAGAGTTGCTGTAAAAGGTATCTGCAAACGATTTGCAAATATTGATGTCTCAAGTCCATCCGTATCAAATGCGGTCAGTGCGTAGTAATACCTTTGTCCAATAGTTACTGTAGAATCGACATATTTATAAGTGAATCCATCCAGATAATTCGGATCACCGGCAAAAACAGTATCTATCGCTATCCATGGTCCGATTGGTAAAAAGTCAGAACGATAAACTACATAAGCAGCAAGATCCAGGTTCCCATTATCCGGATCAAGAATAAATTCTCTATCATTACTCCAGGTTATGATATTAGCAACAGATTGTGATTCTCTGTTGTAATCAACAGAAAATTCAGGTGCAGCTGGCGGATCAGGATGATTTAAGCCGTTATTGTATGTTGATTGCGCTCTGTCAGCAGAAGCGAAAAATGCATTTCTTGTATCTCGGTTAATAATATTAGTAGGATTATTTGCCGGATCAATTGCCTGCTTGTAATCAACACCATCTACTATTTCTGCGATAACTATTACGATAGAATCGCCCGGTAAAATATCATAAGGACCAAGTTGCATCATTGACCACATTCTTGATCTAGTCATAAAAACTGTATCAGTTGAACTTGAAACATAGTTTGCAGCCAGTCTAATATCTTTGACAAACTGATATTGTGCTTCCAACGACCCTATATTCGTAAGCGGGCCGCTCAAGTCAATTGAGTTACTCGCAGCTGACCATCCATATCTAACTACATTTGACTGTAAACCATTTTTATCTGGTGATGAGTAAACTAATTTAAATCCTGCAAATGCAGGAGCTAGATATTCTCCGGTCGTTCTGCCATTTACAATCGGACCGAAAGCAGATGAAAAACCAAAATCTTCATTCAAACCAGGGGTCTCGGGAAAATCAACTGCTCTTCCATATAATAATCGTCTTGATGAATTATAGAAGAACTGAGTATTCCTTGCCCCTGGCGAAAGCGATGGAAAGAGAACAGACCACGCTCGGGAATTACAATGAATACCGTAATTTATCACAGCATAGAAATCAATCAGCGTATCAGCAACAAATCTTGTGGTAGGAACAATGTTTTTTATTTCGGGCGAAATATTTTTTATAACATATTCGTGGAGAATATAATTTTCATCGGCTTTGGAACCGCTCCATTGATGGGAAGTTCTCTTTACTCTTATTGGCAGCATTCTTTTTATCTGAAATTCATCAGTATAATCGGGATTGTATTCCCAAACAGTTTCAATAACTTCTTCACCAGCCAATGGATTTGTTTGTAACCAGTGATTTGAACCATTTGGAAATACCCTTCTATGTGTCAAAACTCTGTACTTTGCTCCTGCACCCTCAGCTACCGACCCAGCATATAAAGACCATTCTTCAACCGAGAGAATACTATCCTGCGACCATTTAGCTCCGATAATTAAACCACCGGATACGAGATGAGATGCTTGTCCACCTATATTATCACTGATTAAACTGGCATCAAAACCAGGCCAGTCTAACCCGATTCCTCTTTGAGTCCAGTTACTGAATGAAGGTCCAACTTTACCAAATTGAATGGTCTGCCAGAGTTTTCCGCGATTGAAAATCAGTGATGATGATTCAATCTGTGAGTAAACTGAAACCTGAAATAATGTTATACTAATTAAAAGAATCAGAAAAAGTTTAATAAATAATTTCATAATTAAAATCCAAATCCTAATGTAAAGAAAACCTGTCTGGGTATATTACTGAAAGCTCTGTATGGAGCTACTAAATAGCTGAATCTGTCAGGTTTATTTCCAGGATCCATCATTGTTACACCTTCTTCAACCCAGAGATTTATATCTTCATTGGTTGACATAGGTGTTACCCATTTGTTATCAAATAAATTCATTACTCTAACACCCAGTAAAATCTTGTATGAACCGAAATAAATATTTTTAATAAAATTCAAATCAACACTTGATTCAATGGGATAGCGACGATTATTAACAACATCTCTTAAACCAAAATCAGTAATGTAAGTGAATGGTACACCTGATTGAGCTGTGTATGTCATACTGATTGATGCATCAGCCAAAGGTTTGATTCCAAAAATTTCAGGTCCTTCATCCTTATCCCAGAAATACTGCACAAGGGTTCTGAGATTATGAGTTCTGTCCCATGATGCTAAAAATTCTCCGGTGAAATTTCTGGTTGAATATCCTCTTGTATTATCAGGATAAACAATTGAAGCTCCGTAATTTCCGGTAGTAGTTTGTGAAAGGCTGTAACTTATTCTATATGACCAATTCTTTGTAGCAAATGATTCAAAAGTTGCTTCAAAGCCAAGAGTAGATCCAAAAGAGTTATTTGCATAAGATAAATAGTAATAAAGTGGAGTATTATCAACCGTAAATCCGGCAAACTGATTTCTGCTTCCTGTATAAGCAGCAATGTTTCTTGAACCTATCTGAGTTACTCTGTCATTGTAATAAACTGCAAGATCGAGTCTGTTGTTTTCGCCAATGGTTTGTTGTAAACCAAATTCATATTGAATCGTTTTTTTAGGATCAAGATTTGGATTTCCTATTCCCTGCCAACCCACCCAGGTTTTATTTGACAATGCCTGAGAGAAAATTGGCATTGAAGCGAAGTGACCATATTGAATTCGGAATGCAGTGCTTTCACCAATTGGAAATGAAACTCCGATTCTTGGAAGAAGAATGTACTTGGTTTCTGAATCTTTAGTTTCAGGATTACCTATTACTCCCGGACCATCGGTTCCGGGATATAAAACATTGAAAGGATCAACAGGAACTCGTGCCTGATAGTTGTAAGCTTCGGCGCGTAAACCAATATTGGCAATCATTCCTTCAAATTCCATTCTATCCTGAGCATAAAATCCCAGACTAATAGGATATGCTTTGTAATAATCAGCAAATCCGTTTCGGGCAACAAAACTATTTGCCTGAAAACTTGAGTTGACTCCATTGTTTATCATATCCCAGTAATTAATCGACAATCCTGATTTCAAAAGATGATTCTGGTTTATCTGATTGGTGTAATCGAATCTTAAACCATAGTTTTCGGTTCTGCTATCCTGATAATAATTAGTGCTAAAACTAAATGGTGCTCTGAAATAATCTTTTTCCCACCAACTTCCTTCACGCAGTACTGTTCCGCTTGGGTCATTTAAACTATCAGCTCTGTCAACTTCTAATCCGTAACCGGCTAAATATCTGAAAGGCAGCTCATATTGTTCGTTCTGATGAGTAAGAATAAATTCAGAGAACGAAGTGTTACTGATAGTGTAGACCCAATTGAGAGTCTGTGCAACAGTTTGTTCATTTCTAACAGGGTCGATAGTAACTAAATATTTCGTTGAGACTCCCGGCGGTGTAAAAGCCAAGCCCGACCATCTGATATCCGATGAACCCGACCAAATGCCGCCAAGATAACTCTGATAACTTCCCATAAATCTTAACTTATGTTGAGGAAGTGGCTGATAGGTTAAATTAAGTATATAGTTTTGAGTAACCTGAACTTTTTCAGGAGTAGGGAGTCGTGTCGGATTTCTTTTATATTCACCCGATATGTAGAACTTAAGCAGATTTGGATCACTTCCTAACGGACCACCAAAACCAAACAGATATCTTTGATAAGAATACTGACGATAATCATAAACACCCATTACATTATCATCTGAAGGATCGTGATTCTTAATCCAAAGGTCATAAGCCCATCTGATTTCCCTTTCAACAAGCTGGTCGTATGTTTCCGGTTCATTATCTTTATACCATTGATATCTTATATCTAATTTCAACTCTGAAGCAATTTCATTTTTTCTGTTCAACCAGTTTTCAAGCTTGCCCCACTTCTGCCATTCCCAATTGTTTTTGTCATATAGGTATGGTCCATAATGATATTGACCGGATGGTCTGTATTCCATTCTGAACTCACCGGTAAAACGAGGCGCACCTTCCTTCAATACAACCTTCACAACACCTGCCTGTGCATTGCCATACTCTGCAGAGAATCCGCCTGTTATTAATTGTAATTGCTGAACTCCAAGAGGGTTTACATCATACTTCCAGGAATTATCAGATTTTTCAGTACCAAAAGTGGCTGGCGCGCTGGTATTTGTGTTCATTTGCTCCACACCGTTAATCTGAAAATTTACTTCGTAAGATGAAGAGCCGCGAACGGAATAATTACCTTTCTGATCTTTCTGAAATCCGGAGGTTAAATCCAAAGCGCCACGAAGTCCTTCGATAGGTGCTGCCTGAATCTGTTTATCATCAATGTGAGATTGGCTGGATGTTCTGTCTTTAATGATTGGTGGTCTTTTCGCAACTACAACTACCTGATCTAACTCTACTGTTTCATCAGATAATTTTAAGTTTACCTGTGTAGTACGATCAATAAAAATTTCCACATTTTTCTCAATCAATTTTGAATATCCCACCATACTTGCGACTACATTATACTTGCCGGGGGGAATATTCAGAATTATAAATCTTCCTTCAACATTTGTTGCAGCACCTATGTTCGTTCCTTCGAGAAGAACATTTGCACCAATCAGTGGTTCGCTGGTATTTGCGTCGGTTATTGTTCCAACAAGTTTGCCAGTCTGACCCTGAGGTAGGATAAAAATGTAGTTGAATAGAAAAAATATTAAAAAATAGCTGCAAAAATTTTTTTTCATATTAAATGAAAATTTGAGAATACAAACAACTTTAAAGTATTATTTAATAAAAGACTTGTGGTCATTCGAGCTTTTCTGACCACAAGTCATAATTTGCCCTCCGAAAACTTTATCGGAGCAGAATCATTTTTCGTGTTTGCTTATAATTATCAGCAATCAAGCTATAGAAATAAACTCCGCTTGAAAGATTTACAGCATTGAAAGATCTTGTGTACTTACCTGCCGGAAGATTTTCATATAATATCGTTCCTACTTCATTACCAAGAATGTCTGTAACGACTAACTTAACATTACTTTGAGAAGGTAAAGTAAATCTAATCATTGTTGAAGGATTGAAGGGATTCGGATAATTCTGGTCAAGAGAGTAATCAAGTAATCCTTCGAATCTATCATCAACAGAAATTGCAGTTTTGGAAAACTTAAATGCAGCACGAGACCACATATCAATAACATATGCCAGATCTCCATTTGGTCCTATTGAAACATCACATGGAGAGGTCATTGGTGCACCATTAGGATCAGGAATATCTTCGCTGAACTTGCTCGGTAAATCATAAACTTCTAAAGCATTTATTCCATCAATCTCAAAAGCTTTTACCCATCTTCGTGTTGAGTCAATACCTGCAACCCATAAGTAACTATTATTATCAACATCAATTCCATACGGATAAGGGTCTATAAACTGAAGGAAGAAATCAAAATCCTCTACTCTGAATGGTTGATAAGTTTGAGGGTCATACTGATTGCCATTAACCCATTTTGCGATACCACCTGTTAGCTGAGTAGTGGAAATAGAATTTCTTGAAGTATAAAACGGAACATTTGGATCAGTATAATCAGCACCGGGGATAAGTGCTAAATCACGAATAAAACTTTTTCCACCCTGATCAGGTCCTCCTGGTTCCATAGTATATTGGGAGGGTGGAACATAAGAACCGTATCCCGGACCTCCGGCATTCGCCCAATTATAACTAAAATTATAACATCTGAAACTTGTACCAAATGAAATTCCCGTAAACAAAACTGAATCTCTGGAAATAGCAGCGCCGTGATTGTATGAACCATATCCACTTCCCTGGATACCGAAGCCAAATTTAATTACCTGTGTAGTGTCAAAATCGGGGTAAACATAGGTTGATGAAACAGTGTTTGGCTGAGTTTTAGGATAAGGTTGTGTTGCAACAACATAGAGAGTATTCCCTAAAACTGTAATTCCTCTCAGAAATCCAATATTGCCTGTTAATGTATCCGAATCGCCGTTTTCAGAATAATCAATAAACTTTGTAAAAACTGTATCACCAGGAGCTAACTTGTAAATTGCATTGTGGGCATTGACATCCAAAAGTCGGGAAGAAATAACCCATAAAGTACCATCTTCAGCAAGAGTGCATAAGTACGGTCTCACAACAAGTGAATCCTCTGGGGGGAAGTATAATCTTTGAGTATATCTCCATTGTTCGGTCTGAGCAAAATTCATTTGAAATAATATTGTAATCAGGAAAGATAAATTGGTTAGAAAAATTTTCATAGCTTCCTCAAATTTGTTGCTGTTTATTAAGTTTTTTATCTACCATTACTACCTTTCGAAATATATAAAAAATTTCGCTGGAATAAGAAACACATTTAAAAATTTTTATCAGGAACAATTCTTTGATTAAATTTTGTTACAAAATAAATTTATATATGGAATCAGTTCAGGTCATAATACTAATCTTAATCTTTCTATTTTTTGCTTTGATGATGTTCTTCAGAAAGATTCCTGCCTTAATTGCTCTTCCGCTGATGGCTTTTTTTATCTCTCTTAGTGGAGGGATTCAATTTAATGATATTATTCAATATGTAATTGGTGAGGGTTCACTAAAACTTTATCAGGCATATACAATTGCAATGTTCGGAAGTATGTTAAGCATACATATGCAGAAAACAGGAGTGGCGGAAGCATTTATTAAAAAAGGCGCAGAACTATCCGGTGATAATCCCTGGATGATTGCTGTTATTATGCTATTACTAATAATTGCACTGTTTACCACTCTGGGTGGATTAGGTGCGATTATTATGGTTGCAACTATTGTTTTACCCATAATGGCATCAGTTGGAATTGGACAAATGACTTCTGTCGGGATTTTCCTTTTTGGCTTAAGTATCGGAGGAATACTCAATGTTGGTAACTGGGCTGTCTACATTAGTGTAATGGGTTTAACTGTTGAGGAAATCAGACCATTTGCATTGCTTATGCTAATCGCTTCTACATTAGTTGCAATTGCTTATATAACAATCCAACTCTTTAAGGATGGACATCCGTTGAATCTTACCAAAATAATATTCAGAGCTGGCATATTAATCTTAATGATAGCTTTAGTCTATTATTCATTCAATTACATTTCAAATGATAATCAAAAAGAGTTTATTGAAAGTTTTTTGGGAGGTTTAGGATATTATATTAAAATATTAACTGCATTACTGATAATTATTCTGTTTATCATAAGTTTCATAAGATTGATTATGAGAAAAAATGAGATGATTTCACAGCCACACTGGATAAGTTTTTTCTCCCCTTTTATTCCACTGTTACTCATCCTTTTATTTAATGTGAACTTCATAGCGGCTTTTATTCTTGGACTTTTATATGCTTTCCTTTCAACTTACAAAAAAGGTAGTCTTAATACATTTATTAAATCCTGCTTTGAAGGTGGTGGTGTTGTAATGCCCGCGGTCGCTTTGATGTTTGGAATAGGAATGCTACTGGTTGCAATTATGGGACCCGGAAATCAATTATCAAATTATTCTGATGGCTGGCCTGTATTGAATCTGATTAAACCATTAATGATTCAAATTATACCAACAAATTCTTTTGGTTATATATTAACATTTACACTCGCAGCACCACTGGCTCTTTATCGTGGTCCGCTAAATGTTTGGGGAATGGGTTATGGTCTCGCTGCTGTTTTTCTTGCAAGCGGAATGAATCCGGGTGCCGTTATGGGCTTACTTTTAGCAGTTGGTCAGATACAAGGTATTTCTGATCCGACAAATACTCATAATGTCTGGCTTGCAAATGAGATGAGAGTTGATGTTCAAAAAGTATTATGGAATACAATTCCTTATACATGGATTCTTGCAGTAATCGGATTAGTTATTTCATCAATAATGTTTATGTAACTTTAAAAATTTTATATGTCATTCCTGCGAAAGCAGGAATCCATAAAAAAAACAGATTCCCACTTTCGTGGGAATGACAAGCACAGTGTTAAACTTAATAAAATCAATGAATCGTAAAATCAAAATCGGAATTGATGTTGGCGGAACATTTACCCACGCAGTAGCAGTGGATATTTCCGATTTCAAACTTGTGGGAAAATCCTGTGTACCAACAACTCACAAAGCAAAAGAGGGAGTTGCACGTGGTGTTGTTGATTCAATGAAAAATCTTCTGACTGAAAATAATATTCATCCTGCTGAAGTAGCTCTGATTGCTCATTCAACAACACAAGCAACAAATGCTCTGCTTGAGGGTGATGTTGCGGTCGTTGGTATAATTGGTATGGCAAAAGGTGTCGAGGGCATTCGGGCAAAAAAAGAAATTAACCTGAAGAATATTGAGTTATCACCGGGCAAATTTTTACGAACCAGATTTCGTTTCATTAATACATCAAATGAATTAACTAAAGAATTGGTTAAACAAAAGATTGAAGAACTATTGAGTGAAGGCGCACAGGTTATAGTAGCTTCAGAAGCATTTGGCGTTGATGATACTAAAAATGAGGATCTTGTAATTGAAGTCGCTGAATCGATGAATTTACTTTCAAGTGCAGCAAGCAGAATATCGAAATTATACGGACTTCGTGTGCGGACACGAACTGCAGTTATAAACGCAAGTATGATGCCTAAGATGCTTGAGACAGCAAATATGACTGAACTGGCAATCAGACACAGTGGAATCAAAGCTCCGTTAATGGTTATGCGCTCCGATGGCGGAATAATGGATATAAATGAAATGAGACGAAGACCAATTCTTACTATGCTTTCTGGTCCCGCTGCTGGTGTTGCTGCTGCTTTAATGTATGAAAAAGTCTCAGATGGAATTTTTCTTGAAGTTGGCGGAACATCAACGGATATTTCTGTAATAAAAAATGGTAAACCTCAAATCAAAAGTGCTCAGATTGGTGGTAACAGATTATATCTTCGCACTCTTGATGTCCGAACACTTGGAATTGCTGGTGGTTCAGTACCGAGATTTCATAAAAATAAGATTATTGATGTTGGACCGCGCAGTGCACACATTGCTCAGTTAAATTATGTCGCTTTTTCAGACGAAGATTTTTCGGACATTGAATTAGAAAAAATTCAACCGCTTGAAAATGATCCCGATGACTATTTATCGATAAAAACAAAATCAAATCAGAAGAAATTTACAATAACCCCAACTGAAGCATCTTATCAATTAAATCTCGTAAAAGAAAAAGGACACAGTGTAGGGAATATCGCATCAATCAAAAAGATTTTTTCACGATTATCAGAAATCTTTAACAGACCTGAGAATGAAATAGCTGAAGAAATACTTTCAATTTCAGCAAATAAAATAAAATCAGTTATTGAACAACTGATACGTGAATATAAACTGGATAAAGAATTGGTTGAACTTGTTGGAGGTGGCGGTGGAGCTTCAGCAATAGTTCCGTTCACCTCGAAATATTTGAACTTCCCACATAGAATAGCAAAAGATTGTGAGGTTATCTCTGCAATCGGTGCCGCACTTGGAATGATTCGCGACAGTGTGGAAAAAACTATGATCAATCCAACTGATAGCGATATAATTGCATTAAGACAACAAGCTTTCGAATCCGTTGCTAAGATGGGTGCTAATCCGGAGACAATCGAGGTGAGTGTGGAAATTGACACAACAAACAAAAAAGTTATTGCTGTGGCTATGGGTTCAAGTGAAATGCGGCTGAAAGATTTGAAAAAGAAATTTCTTACTGAAGAGGAGCTATCTTATATTGCCTCAAAGTCTTTAAGAACTACAAAAGAAAATCTGAATAAGTTTTTTGAATCCGAGTTCTTTATTGTTTTCAATCATAAAAGAGTTAAGAAGCATCTGTTTGGTTTGGTTAAAGATTTTATTGACAGTTTCAGAGTTATTGATAAAGAAGGCACAATAAAACTGCAACTGCAGAACGGACTTGGGACAATAGTTAGTGTGGGAGAGATAAAATCAGCAATTGCAAAAATCATTTCTGAACTGACATCATTTGGTGATGCAGGTGCGCTCGTACCCGATATTTTTATTGTAGCATCATCAAGAATTATTGATTTTACAGGACTGATTAATGAGCAGCAAATTATTTCTTTGGCTGAATTCGAGTTATCAAAAATTTCACAGAATGAACAGATACTTATTCTGGCATCTCAAAAAAAATGAAACGAATTGAAAAGAAATATGACTTTATAATATATCCTGCAAATTTTGCAGGATGTATAACTGCTATAAAAAAATCATCAGAAGGCGCGGAAGTTCTTCTTCTGAATAATTATGGTTTTCCTGGTGGTGAATTAACTCAAAGTCTTTGCTGTCATCAGTTTATAAATCATGAGTTGATGGATGGTAAAACTTTGGAAATCTACAATCAGATATTGGAAGAAAGACAGAGTATTTTTTTAAGATACCTGAATCAGGTTGTTATAAATCCCGAAACAGTGAAATATATTTTGCAGAAAAATCTTGAGTTAAATAAGATTGATTTATTATTTCACATTGTACCATTCAAAGTTTATTCTAAAAATTCTGAATGCTTTTTACACTTATCTGCAAAAGAGGGAGAGATTGTTGCGCAGTCAAATCAAATAATAGACTGTAGTGAAAATTTTTCTCTGATGAAATTACTTGGCTATCAAAGAAATCTTAAGGAGGCAAATTTTAATTTATTTGTGAGCAGATTATCTACTAATGGCTCTCCTGCTGAATTAGCAGAATCAGATAAAATTATTAAATACCACTCAGTTAAAAAATTTATTCAGTTATTTAATTTAAGGTATTGGGTATCTTTAAATATTCCTATTGAAACTGATGAATTATTTCTTGAGAATGAAGCTCAAAAAGTATTGAATGAATATGAAATTTACCTGCTTACTAAAGGATTAAGAGTTCAGCTGATTGCTCCACAGACATATAGATTATATCAATCTGAAAATCTGACGGACTTAAATAAAAATATCTTTCACATCAACTCGATTCTTGACAGGAATTATACTAGTAAAGAAACTTTCTTTAAAGCATCTGCTGTTGAAAAAGCCCTGACATCAAAGGTGAACCAAAATGAAAAATGAAATAATTGAAAAACTAAAAGGCAATCTTATCGTTTCTTGTCAGGCAGAGGGAGACTCACCTTTTAATTCTCCCGAAGGAGTTACTTTATTTGCAAAAGCATCCATTATGGGTGGAGCTGTGGCAATCCGCTCCGAAGGAATAGGAAAAACAAAAATGATTTTGGAACAAACAAATGTTCCTGTTATAGGACTAATCAAATCCAGATTTGATGATGGATCAGTTCGCATAACAGGAAGCATTAAAGATGTCAAAGAATTAAATGCTATTGGAACTCATATCATTGCAATTGATGGGACATTCAGAAAAAGAGAAAATATGACCGGACCTGAGTTTATATATAAAATTAAAAGTGAATTTAATTGTCTTGTTATGGCTGATATCGCTAAAGAAGATGAAGCCATTGAATGTGAGCAGGCAGGAGCAGATTTGATATCTACTACTTTGAATGGATATACTCCTGATACTTTAACTGACAAATTAAAAACTCCGAATTATGATTTAGTAAAATCACTCGTCAGAAAAATTACAAAACCAGTTATTGCAGAAGGCAGGATCAATTCACCTGAAGCTGCAGGAGAAATGATTAAAATCGGAGCTTATGCTGTTGTTGTTGGTACAGCGATAACCAGACCACAGGTCATTACAAGTTGGTTTGTTGAGGCAATTAAAAATAAAGATTGAATGAGAATTTTTTCATTTTTTCAGTTGACTAAAGTCAACTGCAATAGATTGACTAAATTCTGAATAATCATCTATAGCAGTCAGCTTTAGCTGACTGATATAATAGTTCTATCAATATTTTTGCTTTAGCCACATTTAAATGAAAGCCAGTGAATTACAAAAAATTATTTTTTCATTTTAATTAGAACAATTTTAACAAATAATTTATTTCTAATATGAAACTTCTGAAATATTTGATGTGTGTCAGTCTGAGCCTGTCGAAGACTGACATTTTACGAGAAAATCACACTTCGACAAGCTCAGTGTGACATATTTTTTTAATTTTTCAGAAGTTTCAATATAATACTCAAATAAAATGCTTGAACTGAAATCAAAATATGACATCATTATTGCTGGAGCTGGAATAGCGGGAATTAGCGCAGCTATTAAAGCTTCAAGACTTGGTGCTTCTGTTCTACTGATTGAACATTACGGATTTGTTGGTGGAATGTCAACTGCAGGAATGGTGTCACCTTTTATGAAACACAAAGTTAATGATGAAACTCTCGTTCGCGGTGTATTTGAAGATATTGAGAAAGAAATGATTAAAAGGAAAGGAATGATTGACAACGGTTTTTATGCTTCATCCTTTCGGGCATCTGCATTTGAACTTCTGAAAAATGCAAATTGTGATGTGTTACTCAATGCTCAGATAAATGAAGTAATAAAAGAACAAAATAGAATTAAATCAATTAAAGTACTTGTAAATGAATCAGAGTTTAAAGTAGACGCAGATGTTTTTATTGATACGACCGGAGATGCTCAGTTAGTTTATCTTGGAGATTTTCAATGGGTGAAGGGTGATGAAAAGACAGGTAAACTTCAGGCACTTACTCTCTTCTTCAGAATGGCAGATATTGATATAAGAACTGTTACTGAATACGCCAAACAACATAAAGAAGATTTTTTTGACTGGATGGAATATGACTTTGATTTTTCAAAGATAATTTCAATCGCAGGATTTTTCTCTTTTGTTAAAAGAGCAATTGCGCAGAAGAAGTTGCAGGAAGATATTCAATACATATTTTTTACAACACTGCCTGAATCAGGGGAAGGTTCTTTTAATACTTCAAACATTCTTGGAATAGATGGTTCAACTTCAGATGATCTCACAAAAGCAGAACTATTGGGAAGAAATCAGGTTCATCAGGTTGTAAGATTACTGCAAGAGGAAATACCTGGATTTGAAAAATCAATTTTACTTGAAACTGCGGTACAGGTCGGAGTAAGAGAAACAAGACGAGCAATCGGAGATTACATTATAACTGGTGAAGATATAAAATATGCTCATAAATTTTATGATGCTATCGCAAGAGGTTGTTACGGAATTGACATTCACGGGCAGAAAGATGAAGAAAGCAGAATGGAGCATCTTCCTGAAGGTGATTATTATGAAATTCCTTTAAGAGCTCTTATCGTTAAGGATGCTGAAAATCTTTTGGTTGCCGGAAGGTGTATCTCATCAACCCGTGAGGGACACAGTGCTTTGAGAATTCAACCAACTTCTGCGGCAACCGGAGAAGCGTGTGGTGCCCTTGCTTATTTAGCGGTAACACAAAGCAAAAAAATCCGTGAAGTTGATTTCAGAGAAGTTCAGAGACTTGTTGATAAAAATATTTCAAAGAAAACTTTATGAATATATTTTTTGGTACAGACGGCTGGCGTGGTTTATTAGATAAGGAAGTAAATGAAAACTCAATTGCAATTGTAGCACAGGCATTTGCTGACTATCTCAATGAAAGGAAAGAGGCAAACTCTGTTGCAATTGGATTCGATGGCAGAAAAAAATCAGAATTGTTCGCTAAAATTTTTGCTGAAATACTTTCAGGTAACAACATAAAAATTTTCTTGTCTGATCGCATTATTCCAACCCCTGTTTTATCATTTACCGTAAAGAGTAAATCACTTGATGCCGGCGTAATGATTACAGCTTCACATAATCCACCTGAGTATAACGGCGTGAAATTCAAAGCGGATTACGGAGGACCTTTTCTCACTGAAGAAACTGCAAAAGTTGAAAACCTGCTTGAGAAAAATTTAATTAGAAGAAATGATAGTTTAATCACAAAAAAGAATTTTCTAATAGAATATTTAAACCATTTAGAAACCCTGATTGATTTTGAATTGATCCGAAGATCAAGATTGACAATTCTCTTAGACTCAATGGGAGGTGCAGGAGCAGATTACCTGGAAAGAATTCTTCTTTCTCACAATATTCCTGCAAGAACCATTTGTTCTGTTCCTGATTTTAATTTTTATGGAAGGCTTGCTGAACCGGTCGCTCAAAATCTTGAACCACTTTCAAAAGAACTTAGAAATGGTGATTTTTCTCTTGGTTTAGCCACTGATGGAGATGCTGACAGGTGCGGTGTTATGCTGGAAGATGGCAACTTTCTAAGTGCTCAGGAAACAATTCTGCTGCTGACTGATTTTGTTGTCAACACTAAAAAACTGAAAGGTGATATTGTTAAAACCTCATCTGTGACAGACAAACTAAAAACTTTTTTTGAATCAAAGCAGAGAAAAGTTATTGATGTTCAGGTAGGATTTAAATATATAGCCGAGCTAATGATTAAAAAGCAGATTGCCTTTGGTTGTGAAGAAAGCGGAGGTTTTGGTTACGGAAACCATATTCCTGAACGAGATGGAATCCTCTCATCATTGCTGATGATTGAAATGCTTGCGCATTCAGGTTTTGATAAATTAAGTGAATTTGTTAAGACAAAAAGAAAACAATTCGGAGAAATTTTTTACAACAGAATTGATATGCATTACGATAAACCTTACAGAATTAATTTACTGCCAGAGCTTTATAAAAAATTCATTGAAAAAATTGATGATAAAAAAGTCATATTTCTCAAGCCCTTTTACAGTAGTCGGGGTATTATAAACGGTTTAAAGTTTTGCATTGAAGGAAATAACAGATGGTTGTTAATAAGATCTTCAGAAACAGAACCTATAATCAGAATTTATGCAGAAGGACAGAGCGATGATGAGGTGAATAAATTTCTGGAATTCGGGAAAAATATTTTAAAAAAATGATCCTGTCGTTTCGAATAAGTTTACCATCAAACAGTTCTTTTATAACAATTACATAAACAAATCAGATCCTGAAAGAAATTCAGGAAAAACTTAGGGAAATATCATGAAAAAGAAATTAGTAAATAAAAAAGAAGCAAAGCAGCTTTTATCAAAACTCGGTAATGAATTTGCTTTAGTAAAAAATCCGGATTATATCCATCCTGAATTCGAATTTTATCCGCTTGCCAAAAAAATTAAAAAAACTAAAAAACTTGTTGCCGCCGTAATGGATATGGATGGCACAACTACCACAACGGAATTACTTTGCATTCACTCACTTGAGTATATGGTAAGAAAATTTTCCGGTAAAATGGAAAAATCATATTGGACAGGAGTAACTGATGAAGATTATCCTAATATTATTGGTAACAGCACTACCAAGCATGTGGAGTATCTTATTTCAAGATATTCAAAAAGTTTTATCAGAGAAGAAGTAATCAAATCATTTTTATTTGCTGCATTCTGGACTTTGGTTTACGGAAAAGATAGTCAGAGGAAACAGGAAGTGATAAATAATTTACGAAACTATAATGTGGCAGATTTATTAAATGATGTTATAATGAAGAAATATAAAAGCATTACTGTACTTGATGATGAAGATAAAGAACAAATTCAGAATGAGTTGTTCGAAAGGTATGGAAATAGCTTCGGCTCTCTTTCTCGTAATGATTATGTGCGATTTGGAATTGATACTTACTATCAGCGTTATCACGAAATACTTGAAAGAATAAGATTAGGTGAGAGTAAATTTATTGCTCAGGAATTATTTGACGATCCGGGAAAACACCTTATCGAGGCAATGCCGGGAATCTCTGTTTTCCTTCCTTTGATAAAAGGACTCATAACAAAACATCAGGACTTGTTTTTTAATTATCTGGTTAAAACATCTAATCTTAGATACTCAGGTGAAAAACTTAAAGCATTAAAAAATCAATTCAATAAGCTTTGTAATTTTTTCAATTCAAATCCTGTCAGAACTTCGATTGTAACTTCATCAATTTTTTATGAAGCAGATATAGTCTTAAGAGAAGTATTCAAGGTAATAAGTTGTGATTTAAATAATCTGTTACCGGATTCTGAATTCAAACAAAATTTATTAAAGCACTTTTCAGATTATAATTTTTACTATGACGCAATTGTGACAGCATCAGATTCCAGTGAAATAAGATTAAAACCACACAGAGATTTATACAGTATTGCTTTATATAAACTTAATATTCCCAAGAGGGACTTTAATAAAGTAATTGGATTCGAAGACAGTGAAAGCGGTACAATTGCAATCAGAGCAGCTGGAATTGGTTTGTGTGTTGCGGTTCCTTTCACTCAAACAAGCGGACATAATTTTGATGCTGCAACTTTTATTTGTAAAAAAGGATTGCCAGAGGTCTTAATAAAACATAATTTATTTCTGAATATATAAACATTGGAATGTAATTTTGATGATGCTACTTTATAATTGCGGGGTTATTAAAAGAGAATTTTGAAGAATAACATTTATCATTTCGATCCCGATTTATCGGGAGAGAAATCTTTTATAACGATAAGATTTCTCGGACTGGGTTTGCCATCCTCCAAAATGACATTTGTAAATTTTTCAAAAGTCTCTAAAATAAATTTGCTTTAGCCATATTTGGGTTAAAAAGAATAAATATTGAAACAAACTTTATATAAATACATTAAAATTCAATTTTATGAAAAAGTATAAGAACAAAACTTTCCACATTATTTCTAACACTCACTGGGATCGGGAATGGCGTTATCCATTTCAGCGAAACAGACAAATGCTTGTAGATATGATTGATGAAGTACTTGATATACTTCAGAAAGTACCTTCATACAAGGCTTTCCATCTTGATAGTCAATCAATCGTAATAAAAGATTATCTAGAGATTAAACCACATAAAGAAGAATTGATAAAAAAGTTTGTGCGGGAGAAGAGATTGTTCATCGGTCCCTGGTATGTACTTCCTGAGCAGTTTCAGGTTGGCGGTGAAAATCTAATCAGAAATCTTTTGATAGGACACAAACTCAGCAAAAAATTTGGAAGGGTTTCAAAAATCGGTTACTCCCCTTTCTCATGGGGACAGATTTCTCAATTACCACAAATCTATAAAGAGTTCGGCATTGAACTTATTATGTTTTATCGCGGAGTTAATTCACTCGATTCACCTAAAGCAGAATTTTTATGGATAGGCGCTGATGGTACTGAAGCTGTAGCATCCAGATTTTCCACAATGCCGAGATATAATTTTTACTTTTATATTTATCGACCTGTAATTCACAATGAATTCCCAGCTGACATTGAATACAAATGGTCAAAAGGTGGTGTGCCGTTTCACTTTGCAGACAAATCACTTGTTGATGAAGATTATTTTATCATTGATCCGGTTGATGAATACTATCCGGAGAATATTAAAAAGCAGGTTGAAGCAATTATAAATGATCAGGTTGATGATTTCACAACTCCACATATCATCTGGATGGAAGGACATGATTCAAGTGGTCCCAATGTTAAGTCTGTTAGAATTATTGAAGATATAAAAAAGATTTTTCCTGAACTGAATGTAATTCACTCCACTCTTGAAGATTATGCAAAAGCTGTGCTGGAGAGTGTAGATATCAAATCCCTCAAAAAAGTTTTTGGTGAACGAAGAAGTGCTCAGTACGATAAAAGAAGTGGCAACCTCTATGGATATACCACATCAGCAAGAATGTATCTCAAACAAAAAAACTTCGAAGCAGAAAGATGGATTCAGTTTTATGCCGAACCATTCAATGTATTCTCAGCCCTTATCGGAAGAGATATCAATGACAATTATCCTGAATTATCCTGGGATTTGATAGTGCAGAACTCAGCTCACGATTCAATCGGAGGATGTAGTCTTGATGAAGTTCACTACGATATGATGTACAGGTACAAACAATCAATTGAGATTTCAAAAGGTATGTTTGAAAGAGCTGTAAAGTTTATTTGTAAGAATGTAGATTTGGAAAGTTTTAGTTTGAGTTCAGGTTTAAGTTCAAGGTCAAATGATATATTTCTAATAATTTTTAATCCAAATCAATTTTACAGACACGAAATTGTTGAATGTTTTATAGACATTCCAAAGGAATTAGATAAAGGTGATATCCTGATAAATACAAAAAACAGTGAAGCAATTTCATTTCAAATTCTTTCCAGATATTCCGTTCAACCTGTTCTTGAGCAGATGATTGACAGACCAATGTATTTTGATATGATCAGATATCATTGTCTGGTTGAATTGAAAAATGTTTTGCCAATGGGTTATACATCACTTCAGGTTTTACCAACCGATAGTTTGAAAAGTAAAAACACTTTAACCAAACCAGATTCAAAAAATGGATTGGTAAGAAAGAATATTATTGAAAATGACTATCTGAAAATTAAAATAAATTCAAACGGAACATTTGATCTTTTAGACAAAATAAATAAAAAACAATATAAAGGGCTGGGATATTTTTATGATGAAGGAGAAGCAGGACACGCCTGGATAAATATCCCTGCAAAACCTTTTATCAATACCCTTAGAAGCAAACCTAAAATAAAAATCATTGAAAACGGTCGGCTTCGCGCTAAAGTTCTTATCTCTCATAAACTAAAAATTCCTGCAAACCTTGCAGAAAGAAAAAAGAAAAACCCACGGTTGAGTGAGGCCAATGTAGATTTGTTTCTGATAATGAATAAAATATCAAAACATCTTGAATTAAAAATTGAAGTTAACAACAAAGCTGAAAGCCATCGTTTGCGAATAATGTTTCCTGGTGGTATTAAAGCTGAAAAACATTTTGCGGAAGGTCAGTTTGATGTAGTTGAAAGACCAATAAAAAGAATCAAATCAAAAGACTGGATTGAACAACCAATGTACGATTTTCCTCTTCATCATTTTGTTGATGTTTCTGATAACAAATACGGACTTGCTGTAATCGTTGATGGATTAAAAGAGTATGAAGTCAAAGATGATAAAGACAGAACAATCGCAATTACTTTATTCAGAGGTTTTGAATATATAATTCAACCGAGTTCGAAGCAGGATTATACTTTCCAGAAAGGCAGTCAATGTCCTGGTAAATCAGAGTACAGAATGGCTCTCTATCCTCATTTTGGCAACTGGGAAAATGGAGATGTATATAAAGAAGCACTAAACTTCAATAATCAATTAAACATAGTTCAGACAGGAAAATCAAAAGGGGAACTTCCTTCTGAGTTAACTTTCCTGAAAATTGAACCGGAAGATCTTGTGTTCAGCTCTTTGAAAAAAGCTGAGGATGGTGATGGATTTATTTTGAGGATTTATAATCCAACGAATAATTTTATTGAAGGCAGAGTGCAATTCTTTAATTCACTGAATAAAGTTGAACAAGTAACTCTTGAAGAGATCATTATTGAAGAGATTAAATTACTTGATGATAAAAGTTTTAAGATTTCATTGGGCAAGAAAAATATCGGAACTTTTAAAGTTAAGTTTCAAAAATCATCTTAGTAATTAAAGTAGATTAGATATGACTTCAATTTTTCCTTATTAAATTTTAAAAATAATCTGATCAGGAATTACGACTAAAGCATAAACAAAATATATTCGGAAAAAATTTTTCTCAGACAAACTCCAAAGGAATTAATGAAATGATAAAAAATAAATATGGGTATTTCACAAAAGACGGAAGAGAATTTGTAATCACAAATCCTAAAACACCTCGTCCCTGGTTTAATTATATGTGGAATGAAAATTACGCAGGATTGATTTCACATACCGGTGGTGGATTCAGTTATCTCGAAACTCCGAGAGATAATCGTTTAACAAGAATGCGATACAATTGTCTTCCCTGGGATAGGCCGGGAAGATATGTGATAATCAAAGATGCAGAAACCGGCAAATACTGGTCTTTAAGCTGGGCTCCCACAATTGATAAGAAATATGATTTCTATGAATGTCATCACGGACAGGGATACACGACCATCATTACCGAGAGAAATAAAATTCGGGGTGAAATAACTTATTTTGTCCCAACTGATATGAACGGAGAAATCTGGAAAGTTAAATTAACTAATCTATCCGGTAAAAAAAGAAAGCTTGAAATTTATTCTTTCACTGAATTGCTTATGGGCAATGCACTCAATGATATAATAAATCAACCGAATGACAAACATTTCACAGACATTCACTTTAATAAAGATTATGAAACTCTTGTTTGCACAAGAAGATATTGGGTTTTGAACAGAAAAGTAACAGTTGCTCAACCGAACATTGATTGGAGATACAATTTACTTTTCACAACAACTTTAGCCGTGAGTGGTTTTGATGGCAGTCTTGATAATTTTATTGGTCGCTGGCGTTCTGAAGCAAATCCTATTTCTGTTGAAACAGGTAAGATGAGTAACACCGAAATAACTGCCGGAGATCCGGTTGCCGCACTTCAGTCAAAAATAACAATTGATAAAAAATCTGAAATTGAATTTGCTGTTATACTAACAGTTGTAAGCAAAGATGAAAAAAATCCTTTCAAAGCAGTTAATATGAGCAAGCTTAAGCAGTTATCAACTATTGAAAATATGCTTTCTGATGTAAAAAAATACTGGGATGATTATCTGAATAATGTCGAAGTCAAAACACCTGATAAGAAATTTAACTTAATGCTTAATGTATGGAATCAATATCAGGCAGCAGTAACATTTGATATGGCAAGGAATTCAGGTTATTATCACGGCGGTCTTTTATTCGGAACAGGAATGAGAGATCAGTTTCAGGATATTCTCGGAATGGTTATTGCACATCCGGAAAGAGTCAGAAAAAGATTATTAAATGCTTTGAGATTTCAGTTCAAAGATGGTTCAACACTTCACAATTTTTTTAAAATTACAGAGTGGGGTGAAAAAACAAATCATTCGGACACTCCTCTATGGATTCCGTTTGGAATTACTGAATACTTAAATGAAACAGCTGACTTTCCAATTTTAGATGAAGTCGTTTCATTTTACGATGAAAGTGAAGCAAATGTTTATGAGCATCTGAAGAGGGCAATTGACTTTGCAATTTCTGCCTGCACAGAAAGAGGTTTGCCCAAAATAATGAATGGTGACTGGAATGATACCTTGGATCACATTGGACCAAAAGGTAAAGGTGAAACCGTTTGGGGGGCTTTCTTTTTAGGATATGTAATCAAAAAAACATTTGAACTGCTTGAATATAAAAAAGATTTTGAGACGCTTGAACGATGGAAATTAAAATATGAAGAACTTCGAAAAACTATAAATGAATTCTGTTGGGATGGCAGGTGGTATCTCAGAGCTTTCAGAGACGATGGAAGTGAAGTTGGGTCGTCAAAACATAAACAAGGCAGAATATTTATTAATTCTCAATCGTGGGCTGTAATTTCAGAACTTGCACCAAAGGACAGAGCAAATCTCTGCATTCAAAGCGGTAAAAAATATTTAACAACTCCTTATGGGATGCAGATTGTCTGGCCTGCATACAGAGAGATTGAAGATAATACAGGTTTAATAAGTCGTTGCGTTCCGGGCAAGAAAGAAAACGGAGCTGTGTTTAATCACGCTTCATCCTGGTTTGTTCTCGCATCATTATTAAGCGGTGATGTTGAATTTGCTTATGACATTTATTCCAGAATGATTCCATTGAATTCATCAAGAAATATTGACAGATATGAAGTTGAACCGTATGTCTATGCAGAATATGTAACCAGTCCTGAACACGAAACAGAAAACCAGGCAAGTCATAGCTGGTTGACAGGAACAGCAGTCTGGATGTATCGTATTGGTCTTGATTACATTCTCGGATTCCGGACATCATTAAAGGGTTTGACAATTGATCCGCATATTCCATCAAAATGGAAATCTTTCCGGGCGGAAAGGAATTTCAGAGGTAAAAGAATAATTTTAGATGTTGAGAATCCAAACGGAAAATATTCGGGTTTCGGATTGATTGAAGTTAACGGAATACCAACCGAATCAAATTTTATCAATCCGGATGAGTATTCTAATAAAGAAATTAAAGTTAGAATTGTTCTTAAATAAATTCTTCCTATTCATATATACTAATACAATTTTACTTTGCAATGTGAAATTGATTAAACTTATATAATAGATATTAACCGATGAAAAAATATTAAGGCATAAAAAATGAAAAAGTTTATCCTTGCATTCTTTATAATGTCCACTATGACATTTTCTCAGCCAATTAGCTGGACAGAGATTACATCAAATTATAGTCTTCCTGAAGGTATAAAAATTTTTCAGGGAGAAAGAGCAGCCCCAAAACTTAAGATATTCTATATCGAAGCAGATATGAATAATCCGGATTTAGTAGTTCATCCCTACATAACATCACCAAATAAATTAGTAAAAGATTTTGTGCCATTTGTTGGTGCTTACGCAGGAGTGAATGGTGGTTTCTTCGGTGGTTCGACTTCTTTTTCAGCTGTCGTTTATCCAAATGAAGTAAAAGCCCAGAATGTTGCAGCAGTTACAAGATTCAATCAATCTTATCCCGTTATCAGAAGTTTTTTTGGAATGAAGACAAATAAAACATTCAGTGTGGAATGGATTTATCATTTCGGAAGCAATGTAAGCGACATTTACAGATTTGATACACCAATGCCATATACAAATAATCAGCAAACACCCCTTCCCCAACCACAACAAGCTGCCGGAAATGTTTATCAGAATTTATTAGTTGGAATTGGCGGGGCTCCTACTTTAGTGAAGAATGGACAAGTCAATGTAACTTACGATCAGGAAATAATGTGGGGAAGCGGTGTCGGCTATGACAACAGAGATCCAAGAACCGCAGTTGGTTACACTTCTGACAACCGGGTTATTATGATTGTCGCAGACGGCAGACAAATCAACAGCGAAGGGGTTGGACTTCCTGAATTAGCACAGATAATGATAGATCTTGGTTGTGTTGAAGCAATGAACCTCGATGGTGGTGGTTCAACACAGATGGCTGTTGGAAATCAATATGTAAATAATCCATCAGAACAAAGAGCTGTGCCAACAATTCTAACTGTAACACACAAAGATTCTCTTCATCTTCCGCCAATGATTTATTATGAAAAAATAATTGACACCGGTGATCCGGAGTGCAGTTTGATTGGACCAGGATGGTTCGCTTCCGCAAATCCCGGTTATTGGGGTAATACACCTGCAATGTTGAATCCTATTGGCAACGGAAGCAGCTATGCTGAATTCAAACCCGGCATTTTTACTGAAGCAAACTATGAACTTTATGGTTGGTGGGTTGCTTCATCCAACCGTTGTCAGGATACCCCATTTATTATTAAACATAAAAACGGAACTGATACAATCAGAGTAAATCAGGTACAAAATGGTTCGATGTGGAGTTACATTGGCACTTTCACTTTTTCAAATGACACATCTCAGAAAATTTTAATTTCAAATGCAGGAACCACAGGAACATATATCATTGCGGATGCAATAAGATTAATCTCTTACGATCCTGCAACTACTGTTGATGAAGAAAAGAACTATCTCCCAACAGAATTTGTATTAGAGCAGAATTATCCGAATCCATTTGGCGAAGCAATACATTCGGACAATCCGGTAACAAAGATCCGTTACAAAATTCCTAATGTCATCCTGAGCCCGTCGAAGGACGACGGAACTGATGTCACTTTTCGTCAAGCTCAGAGTGACAAACTCGTAACATTGAAAGTATATGACATTTTAGGCAGAGAAGTGGCAACCTTAGTAAACGAAGAAAAGCAATCAGGTTTTTATGAAGTATATTTCAATGCTAATGGTTTATCGAGTGGAGTTTATTTCTATAAACTCACAGTTATCAGTCCTTCCAGTGGCTCTCTGAACGGGCAGTCAGAACAAATATTTTCTCAGACTAAAAAAATGATTTACTTAAAGTAAGGAGTAACTTTTGAAAAAACTCATACTTATCCTGTTTCTGCAATTTTCAACCCTGATTTATTCTCAGATTGTTTCCGGAATTGTCAAAGACAAAATTTCTCTCAAACCTTTAGAGAATGTTAAGGTTGAAATAACAAATACAACCACAGGAATTAAAGATTCAGTTTTCACCAACTCATCAGGAGTATGGCAATTTAATTTGTTAACAAATATGGATGATAGCTTTTCTCCTGAAGATTTTAGAGTGTATCAGAACTTCCCCAATCCTTTTAATCCATCAACTAAGATACTTTTTTCCCTAAGAACTGCAACTAATATTGAAATAATAATTCATAATATTTTGGGCGAAGTAATTGATTTCAGATCAGAATATTTAATGCCCGGTGTTTATTCTGTTGAATATATTAGTAAAGGTTCTGCAGGAGTTTATTTTTATACTATCAAGAGTAACGAACAAGCAATTACCAAAAAGATGATTCAATTGGATGGGAATGGTATTGGCAATGGTTTACAACAAATCAAGATGATCGGTTCGGCTAATGAGGGTTTGTCAAAACAGAATGCGAATTCTTACAAGATTGTTTATTCGAAAATATCACATCTTGCCGATTCTGTAGAGATTCAACTGAACGGTGGCGAAAGTTTGATGATGTTGTTAAAATCATTTCATTCATCTTCAATCCTAATTGATCTGCACAATGATATAATTGAAAGAATGGTAAATGATACATCTTATAAACTGAAATACAGACACAATTATAATCATACTGATATTCCCCGAATGCAGGATGGTGGTGTTGACCTTCAGTTTTTTTCTATATGGGTTTCTCCTTCACAATATACAAATTACTTTCAGCAAGCGCAGTTTATGCTAAACATTCTGAACAACGAATTAAATCAGAATACAACTACAATTGCACTGGCAAAAAATTGGTGTCAGGCAGATTCAATAATTCAACAAAATAAAATTGCTGCTGCAATAGGTGTTGAAGGTGGACATCATATCGAAAACAGTATTGATAAATTAATTCAACTCTATGATGCAGGAATGAGATATATGACCATTACTTGGAACAACAGCACCGATTGGGCAGTATCAGCTCAGGACTCAAGATCGGCAACTGTTGGTTTAAGTGAATTTGGCAGACAGGTTATCCACACGATGGATTCATTGGGAATTATTATTGATGTCTCCCACACTGGAATTAAAACAATACAGGATATTCTTCAGGAAACACAGAACCCAATTATTGCATCTCATTCAGGTGCCAGAGCTTTGAGAAATCATTACAGAAATTTATACGACTGGCAAATTCAGGATATTGCAAATAGTGGTGGCGTGATTGGCGTGGTTTTCTATCCATACTTTCTCAACGGAACAAGCAATGCAAGTATAAATGATGTAATTGCACATATTGATTACATAAAAAATCTTGTTGGAATTGATTATGTGGCAATCGGTTCAGACTTCGATGGAATAGAAGTAGTTCCTTTTGGATTGGAGGACACATCAAAATTTCCAAATCTTACAGAAGCTTTGTTTGAGCGCGGATATACCAGAGAAGAGGTAGAAAAAATTCTCTATAAGAATTTCAAAAGAGTTTTTGAACAGGTTTGTGGAAGCAAATAAAAAAACCCCGCTTATTCAGCGGGGCTTTTGTTTGCCTATCCGGGAAAATTACTTCATCAGAATCATCTTGTTCGAAATCCTTACTCCATTTACATTCAGCTGATAGAGATATGTGCCTGAAGCTAGATTCTGTGCATTGAATTTAACAGAATGTTGACCGGCAGTCATTTCTTTATCAACTAAAGTAGCAACTTCATTACCCAACATATCAAACACTTTCAAAGTAGTATAACCACTCTTTGATAATTCAAAGTTTATTGTGGTTGTTGGGTTGAATGGATTAGGATAGTTCTGAGAGAGTTTATAACCATCAACTACAGTTAATCCGTTATCATCTACAGATACACTTGGATTACGGAATTTCTGAACTGCAGGATAGTTACTTGCACCAAAACAGGTAACATAAGCGTATCTGTAATCCGGACTGAAAGCAATTCCTCTTGGTCTTTCATTAGGATTCGCGGGTGTATTAAACTGCCATTTTATACTATCAACAATCTGTCCGGTACTCATATCTCTTGCATACCAGGTAGCAACATCCCAGTAAGTTGTTTCGCCAGGATATCTGTTAGGCATATCATTGTATGACCCGGAGGAAGCCCATAAAAGTTGTTTGTTTGGTGACCACGCAAAAGACTCTGAGTCGAATCCTTTAAAGATTGTATCAACAACTGTGAAGGGATCGAACTCACTGGCTCTGTTGTAAACAATCACACAATGATTGGTATAACCAGCCCAGTAAATGGTGTTTCCATCGGGAGAAACTTCAAATGATCTGGAAAAACCAACAGTTGTATCAACTGCGTTACCAAGGAATGTAAAGTCAGGTGCATATTCTTTTATCGGCATAGCAGCAGGAATAACAGGGGCTGTGAAAACTCTGCCATCATCAGCAACAGGACAAGCAGTCAAAGTCTGACCAGCAACCGGCTGAAGTTTGGCAATTCCTTCACCAGTCTGATAATTAATCTTATAGAGAACATCAAAACTTGAAGCTAAGATATTTCCATCATGAGCAGTGTGTAATCCTCTGTTAGAATTGTAAAGAGGTTCAACTATACCATTTATTGTAACAGATTTAATTGGGGAGAAAGAAGCCGGAGTTCCATCGGGATTAAATACATAAATAACTCTAACCGGGAAATATCGGTTACTGTCTGGTACAAATAAACTGTCTGTAGTCCCAAAAAGTTGAACCCAAACTTTTCCATCAGGGTCAACAGCTATACCATGACCGCCTGAACCACCTTTAAGATTGGTATCAGGAAAAGCCCCCTCATAAATCCAACCCTGCGAAAAGGCAGCAGTGGAAAATAAAACGAGAAATGAAAGCATTGTTAGAACTTTTTTCATACGGTACTCCTTTGTTTATTGTTAGTAAATATGTCTGTTAAGACAATTTCATTATTGATTATAATAAACTGCTCCGGGTTTCTGAATATCAATTTTCAAAATAGTCTGATTTTTAACTAAAGCACCAGCAGCATCTCTTTCAGCTTCGCGGGTAACATATAAAAAATTTCCGCTTGGCCAATACATCGAAACAATATTTTTTGCTGGTATCACACCTTCGTATAGCGTTTGAGTGCTTTTATCCGGTCTTAAAATAATAATTGGATCTACTGACCTGTCAGTACCAAGGAATAAATCGCCATCAGCAGAAAATGTCATTGCATTTACTTTAACGCCAGGGAAGTTTGATGACATATTGAAATATAACTCTTCGGTTCCTAAATCTCCATTAGAATCAATAGGAAATTTCCAAATGCCTTCAACACCGGATTTTAATCCTGCTACATACAAAGCCCCATTGAATACCCGAGCTGCTCTTAGCTGAGCTTGAAACGGAAACTGAGCAACCGATAAATCCTGTTTAATACGGAATATAAAATTATTACTTCCTACAGCCCATAGATTTGTATTCTGGTCAAAATCGAAATCAATCAGTACAGTTCCACTGGGCGTTGCAACCCACGGAGCATTAGGTGGTGCAATTCCGGCATTAAGCTTCCATATACCTCTTAAGCTTTTAGAAGCATAAATTTCACCTGATGAGAATTGTCTTAGAGTATTCCACTTTGTTTCTGCCCCTTTGGGGATATAAGATTTATTTGGATTTACTTCACCTTCAAACTTCCAGATACCTTTGCCTTCAACAGATACAACCATGTTGCTGCTGTTATCAAATGTAATCGCCCAGGGTGTTTCACCGTTATTTGGATCAAATTTATAAACTTCCACTACCGCTGCAGTAAGCTTATAAATAAGGGTGTTACTCAGATTAATTGCACCAGCAACCTTAACTTTGACAAAAACAGTATCGGCAACTACAACAGGTGGTTTAACCTGAATTTGTGTTGTGCTGACATTAAGAATCTGACCTTTGACACCATTGAAGTATACATTTGTTTCGCCGGGAATATCAGAAAAATTATTTCCTGTGATGGTCAGAACAGTAACACCGGCAAGCGCAGAACCCGGAGGATCAATATTTGTAATAACCGGATCTTCTCTGAACTGATATTTACCGGGGTCGTAAAGACTTGGTGCTGTTTCTTCTGAACAACTGTAAAGAATACTTAAACCAAGTGCTGCGATGATTATAAATAGTTTGTATAGATTTTTCATAATTCTATCTCTTAAAATTTTTAATAACCGATATTAACTGATACTCTGTGAACATTGTCGAAAATTCCGAATGGTGTATAGGAATAATCGATTGCAAAGTTTACTCCACTTAACTCCTGTTTGAATCCCACACCAGCATTAAATTCCTGTTCATCTGTCGGAAATGTATAACCACCACGGATTGAAAAAGTATTCAGAAATGTATATTCAGCACCTATTGAAACCTGCTCCGGATAATCACGGGGATGAGAGGCATCAACCGAAAGCAGTAATGAATGCATTCCCCTGTCTATTTCAGTCAGATCAATTAGATTCATTGATAAACCTATCTTAAATGTAAGTGGTAGCTGAAATGATTCATCAATGTATTTAATTTCTTTTGAGAAATTTCTTATAGTCATTCCAAAATCAAGACTCTTGAAACCAGTGTGATACAACATTCCGAAATCAAATGATAATACTTCGGCTTTATGTTCTTTTGTTATTGCATTTCCCGACGGGTCTACACTAACTACTGCTGTTCCCATTGATTGTCTTACGAATCTTATATTTCCACCCACAGAAAATTTCTGTGATAATGCTTTTGCATAACCGATTCCAAGAGCAACTGCAGTCGGTTTGTAAGTTCCTACATCAATATAACCATCGTCATTGTTTGCAACGATGGTTCCGTTAAACTCTCCATAATCAACAGCAACGAGTGAAAGTCCTATTACACCATACTGACCATCAAAGAGATTTAAGGCAGCAGTACCATGGATATAATTAATATCAGCAATCCATCTGGTTGTTCCAAATGAATAATCAACCAATCTGTCCATTTCTGCCATACCGGATGGATTATAGAGCATTGAAGCAGAATTATTCTGCACAGTAGTCATCGCATCACTTAAAGCAGCTGCACGTGGATCAAGTGATACGCTTAAAAATTTCATTCCCGTTTGAGCCAGCTTTTTTCTCTCTTGTGCATAAACATTAAGCACCGAAGTGAGTGTTAAGCTGAAGACTATTAGTAAAATTATTTTTTTCATTTAAATACCTATAATTTTTTTTCAGATTTAAGAGTAATGAATTTTCTACTCAAGTAAATCCACTTTAATAACAGCATAACCCTGTGGCAATGTATTATTGAGATAGTTCAAGTCATAAGATTTTTTGTTAACTGCATTAGCAGGAATATCTGCACTGTAAAGAATTATATTTGGTGCAGTACCGAAAGTATCACCACTTCTTCTTTCAAGACTGATGTGAACGCGGCTTCCTCTGAGATCTAAGGGAAAAGTGAATCCCGAAGGAGCATTGTTCAGGAAATCTTCGCCCGGGAAGGGATAAGCGGTTGATGTTCCGCTAAAACCGTTGAACAAATCTGCTGCTGCAGGATTCGAGAACCTTCCGGTTGAAAGAAACTGACCGTTTATTTCAATCCAACCTTCATAAATCCAACCATCGTAAAGAACGGGTAAATCGAGCCCTTGCGCAGGAGTTCCTGCATCAAGTGAATCTGCAAACCACAATCCACTGTAATCATTTGCTGCCGGATTGTCGGTAGGAGTATCAAGTGAAAATTTTGTTCTTGCACTTGAATATTTATCAGCATCTTCACTAATCCATAAATTTGCCGCACCTTTAGTAAATCTTCCTTCAAGTATAATTCTTGAACTTGGTCTGAAGTTGGGTGCACCGATATCTGCTTTGCTCTCGATGGTAATGTAGAAGATTTGAGCGCTGTCAAGAATATTCAGTGGAGTTTGATTATTGGAATAGAAAATCTTTCCGTTTGCATCTGCATCCTTATCGAATAGATAAGTTGCAGGAATGTCATCGCCATCGAACCATCCAACATAAGTAAGTGAAGATGGCAACAACGGTAATCCGGAGAGATTGACTTCAAATGAGGAAATATTGGATGTATCGCTGTTCTCGAAATACTCGCATCCAGCAAATGAAAGAACTGCTACTGCAATTGCTGAGATAATTAATCTTTTCATTTGTAATGCCTTTTTAAGTTTCATAAAATTTTTATTAACGGATAATTGCAAATTTTTCAATTTTACTTTCACCTGTATCATTATCGGTAAATACAGCGATGTAAATTCCGCTTGCAACTATCTGATTTGATGAAGTAACATTGTACCAGTAATTATCGCCGCTGCCTTTATGTTCTATTGTCTTAATTAGTTCGCCGAGTTCAGTATAAATCTTAATTGTACAATTAGTCGGAAGATTAAAGAATGAAATTTTATCATCATCATATCTTCCTGAATATCTGAAATCTGAATCAATAACATAAGGATTTGGCACTATTCTGATTTTATCAAGTCCCTTTTCTGGAGGTCTTTTTAAAGTAGCCGGTTCATAAGTCTGAGTATAATATCGGCTGCTTTCAAGTTTTCCGGGAGGGGTTCCTGGACCTCCTGGTTGATCAGCACCTACAGCGGTTACGTAATAGAAATAGCTGAATCCACGAATTGCTGTTACATCGTCAAAACTTCTGGCATCGGCAGGAAGTTCTGCTATCAGAGTATAATCCCTGAAGTAATCATTCATAGCACGATAAATTCTGAAACCTGTTGGAGGATTTGGATCAGAGCCATCAACAGACCAGCTTAGAGCTATTCTGTCTCCAAGTCCCTGAACCTCAAAAGTTTTAGGTGGTCTTGGTGGCTGTGGAATATTCCAACCTGAATTAAAGTTATCAGTTGCACGCTGAAATGTTTCCATAATTTTCACTCTGCCTGAATCAATAACAATTCTGTCTTTGTCAATAGCTGAGATTCCTCCTGATTTAAAAAGTCTACCTACTCTTATTTGTTCAGCTCGCGAAAGACCATTGGCACCTTCGACCATAACGATTCTTACACTTTCACCTGGTCCGAGTGTGTAGGGTCCATAACCATTATTAAATGAAAAGCCGCCTGTATTTCCGAGATTAGGATTAGTTCTTTGTAAAGCAAAATCGCCACTTGGTTCTACAAGATCGGCATGTCGTGGACTCATATGACCAGTGTTTGCCATAAACTCATATTGAGTAGTCATCCTTGCTATATTGAAAGCATTGTCTCTGCCACCAAGAAATTTATCATCATCGGAGTCTAGATAAGATGTATGTGTTGGCTGTGCAGGGTCATCAGATTTATCAGTTGCCGATTTGTCAGCGTGAAGAGTTACAACGCCTATAAACTGGGTGGCACCAAGTCTTCCAATAGTATCATCAGAAGCATTGTATAAAAGCGCATTACTGTTTAATGCCCAGATTGGTCCACCGATATTATCGTATGAAACATCCTTCTCACCAGTATAACCGTGCCAGGAGAACTGACAACGGAACTGTTCACCAGCAGGATCTGGTTTAACTCCATCACCTCTTGCATCGTTCATAGTGTTTTTTCCCCAACCGGTTGAGTTTCCTATAACATATCGTGTCGAAGCATTAACTGCATTTCTGTAAGTCCAGAAAACATACATATCATTTATTGTGTTGTTAGGAAGTTCAATTTCCGGATCAGCATCAGTATTTCCGGTATTTGTAAATGTATATTCATAAACAATGTAGTTATCGTGATACTGCTGAGAGAATTGATAAATTTTTCTTTCCATAGTAACACCAAGCTGCGTATTAACAACATTTATAATCATTCTGTCAGCTTTAAGCGTATCTTCTACTCTGTCAATTGTTACAGACTTTTCATAGGTCAGATTTCCATCCACAGTTACAATCGGAGCATCGAATTTACTTACGAGTTCCATTTTAACCGGATAGGCTGCATAGAAAACAGGGTTCCGCGGACCGATAGTTACTACCTTATAAGGAAAATTATTTCCATTTTCATCGGTGAAATTTTTGGCACCTATCCAGAAACCTCTTGCAGCCTGCATATCCTGCGCTTTGTAAATGGCTGGCCATTGCATTCCGTATTGCTGTCTTCTTACGAATGCTTCCTCCAGCTCTGAGCCGATTTCCGAATACCAGCTATGTAAACTACCAGCCGACATCCATACATTTGTGAATTGTGCATTCACTTCAGCAGAGCCAAGGAAAACAAACAGTATAGAAATCAAAATGAAGGATAGCTGAGTTGTTTGTTTTAATCTTTTCATTAGTTCCTCTTAAAATTTCTTTAACTATTATAAATCGAAATTAAATTTAATTCCGAAGAATATATTTCTTGGATTAAGAAATGTTGTATAATGTAAATTTGGCATATCTATGTATGCTTTATTATCAAGAACCTCTTTAACTTTTGAGTCTGGTATCTTATTCCATTTATTCCCATCCCATTGATAATAATTACTTGTTTGTGCATCGAAATACCATGCTCTTGTATTCGGGTTTGTAACTGTAAATACATTATTTGCAAATTCCAATGGCTGCCATTCGACACCTGGCTTTCTGTAATCGCCCGGATTATCATCACCGGGAATGTTGCCATAATTAAAATCCTTTACCTTATCAGCAGGTAAATGAAGTGATTTCATATAATCATAATAATCCTGTGCATCAACAAATCCCGCCTGATAGCTCATATAACGAATATTCAGAGCATTATACATATCCATAAACAATTCGATTTCAAGTCTGCCAAAGTTAAATGTTTTTGATAATCGCAGGTCGAGATTATAGAAGTCATTCCACTGAAAATTATTTTCGTAACCGGCTTGTGCTGCTCCAGGCCCTGTCCAACTGAAAAATGTTCCTGAATTCCAGGTACCCAGCAGATTTAATCTCCACTTTTCAAATATTTTAATTCCACCTAATTCAGGTCCCCAGTTATCAGGAGTAAAGATATCAATATTTGCTCTGGCATAGGGTTGAGGAACCGGTTTGTTCTGGTAAAGTAGTTTAGTATCTGTTTGTCTTTGTCTGAATAATGCAGGGTCTTCATAATAAATATCAAGTCCAAAGAAACCGTTTGTAGTAACCATATAAGTATAGTTGAAAAATCCTGTTATCCATTCGCCTCTGTTTTTACGAAGTTCAATTTCAAAGCCTCTTATATCACGATAAGTATTTGGTTCAGGTTTGGAATAATTAACCGAACCATTTCTGCTAATGTAAGTGACTAATCTTGGTTCGTCAGTAACATCCTTGTAATATCCTTTAATGCTCAGAAGGAACTGGTCAAATAAATTCTGTTCATAACCTAATTCATAAGCAATTGTTCGGGGCAATGGATTTGAAGGATTGGCAATCCGGGTAACTTCAAAAGTTGATAGTGATCTTCTTAACAAAAACAGATTTTCCGGAACAGGCATGTTACGGAAGTGTCCATAGTTAAAATAAAGTTTGCTGTTAACAGTAATCGGAAATGCCACCCCAAGTCTAGGGGCTATATTTAATTGTTTCTCAACACTTACTTTCTTGAGGAGCGTATCTAAACCACCTGCAAATTTACCGGAAAGAGCTCTGTCATAAGGATCATATTCATACCAATCTCCGCCCGGATCAAGATAATCTAATCTGATTCCGAGATTAGCAATCATTCCTTCAAATTCGAGTTTATCCTGAACATACACACCTAATCTTTTAGGGAATGTATGCCAAGCTGAAATCGAGTTGCTGGAAGGAAGCGCAGGTTCAATTAAACCGTAGTTAACATTATTATCTGTATATATAAATTCAAATCCGGTTTTAATGTAATTGTATTTATCAACCTGGCTGGCAAAATCGGTTTTTAAAGTATAAGTAGCCAGCTTACTCGAATCTCTGGAATTGCTGTAGCCAAGTCCCATATTCATAGCAGAACCAATACCTGAACTTACACCACTAAAGTAACCTATAGGTGATTCATCAAATAAAACTCCACCTATGTTATAAAGTTTTCTTGTATCTCTTTTTCTGCCGGGGTTTGTATCATATTTTGAAGCTACTCTGCTACCAATCACTTCATAAAAAGTCTGAGGACTTAGTACATGTGTAAATTTAAACCCTTGCATATTAGTAATAATTTTGCTTGGCGCCCAATAATCAGAAGCATAAACACGAGCATCAAGGTAGCTTGCACCAGCTCTGACATCAATATTAGTAGCAATTCCTGAAGCGGATCGGAACAAACCAGGTCCACCAGCACGACTGCTGTTTGTTCCAGTCTGTTCACCATATAATCCTTCTACAGATAGTTTCATGCCAGTGGCGAGATCAGAAGTCAGTCTTATCTGACCATTGAAATCCTGATAAGAATCTTTTGACAGCGGAATGTAATACATTTCTCGGGTTTGACGGTAGGAAGCAAGGAATCTTAAATTACCAAGAGATTGACCACCCGGAACAGGTCCACTAATACTCATATCAACATCATAATCATGTTTTTTGATATCGAGTTCCCTTCTATGCTGCCATAAAAACAATTGCTGTGCTGCTTCAGGAGTTAAATCATTAGTTGGATCAGAGTCACTTAACAATGCCTCAGATACTGCATTCCATCCACCTGGAAATTTAGCATAATTTCTTTGGGTATAATTATCCCAGTTTCCGTTATCGGTTCCCGTCCAGGCTACTAAAGGATCAATATATGGTTTAATCCAGTAGGAATTTGGATCATTAACAGCAGCACCGAAATGTTTTCTGCCGGCAGGCCTGTACCTTCCGATAAAAGAAACTGTGTATTTATCTTTTTTACCCTCTTTTGTAACAATATTTATAAGACCTGAACGAATATTACCATACTCAGCATTGAATCCACCGGTTTGAATCTGTAATTCTTCGATTGATGTAAAACTGATTCCAGTGTAAGGTGTATTATCTCTTTCATCACGAAGAGTAATTCCGTTTACGACGAATGCAGTTTGATCGCTGCTTCCGCCACGGATTGTCAGACCCTGAACACCTGCCTGAAGTCCAATGATACCAGTTACACTTACAACGGGCAAACTTTTGACTTCTTCAATATTAAGGTTAACAACACTTGAGGATACATCCTGACGAACAATTGGTTGAGTTGCTACGACCACAACTTCTTCAGTCTGTATTGCTGAAGAACTCAGATTTATATTCAATTCAGTTGTTAAGTTAATATTAACTCTTACATCCTGAATTGTTTTTGCAGAATAACCAACCATTGAAGCTCTTATTGTGTAAGAGCCGGGAGGAACATTAGTTATTGCATAATAACCATCAATGTTCGTCGCGGCACCCATTGTTGTGCCTTCAATAATAACATTTGCACCAATAAGTTCTTCGCCGGTTTCGGCATCACGAACAAAGCCGTTTATTTTACCTGTTTGTGCAAAGGTTTGAATTGTGAAGGCAGTTATAAAGAGGGTGAAGAACAGTAGACGTTTTCTCATATCTCTGACTCCTTTGATGGAAAATTATGAATACCTTTAGTGATATTCATAGTTAGATCTATTGTTAAATTAATTTGTAATGACCTAAAGATTTATCTGTCTAACTCTATGAAGCTTGCACTACCTCTTACAACTTTCTCCTGAAATTATCATCAAGTATTACTAAGAATATTTTTTATCAGTAAGTTTATTTGTTCGTTGAAAAACTAATTATTTCGTTTGCTAAAGTCAATAAATTATAGCTAAAAATTTCACAGATAAACAGATTTTTTTACTTAATTGTTTACCGAATGAGAGTTTTTCTTTATCCGTGCAAGTAATTCAATGGTTCTTATCCGATCTTTATAAAAATTATTTGTATTAATTCTTGGCAAATCAAGTTTTGAATCCGTGTTACCTTCCCATCTTCTGCAAAGATAAAGTGAATGATAAATTCTTCCAATTTTATATTCACGACTTATTGCTAATCCAACGGCATAATCTTCACCATAACTTACATTCGGGATTTTTATCTCTCTTAGCAAAGGTGTATAAAACGCTCTTGGGGCTCCAAGTCCGTTTATTCTTAAAGCATTGTTTGCACCATTTTCATCAGTCCATTCTCTGTGGTCAATTAGTCCCGGGGGTAGTTCGTTTAAATTGAAATCTGTTATCTGATAAGAACCAATAACCATTGCACATTTTTCTTTGTGGAAAGTATCAATTATTGTCTGAAGCGTGTTCTCATCTTTGTATATATCATCACTATCCAACTGACATGCAAATCTACCACACATCGGATGATGAACAGCTTCATTCCAGCATCCGCCAATACCAAGATCTTTGCGCTCAGGTATTAGATGTATAACTCGTTTATCATTAACCGCATAACCAAAAACTACATCTGTGGTTCCATCATTTGAATGATTATCAACAATGATAAGATTGAAATTAAAATTTGTTATTTGTGATAATACCGATTTGATTGCATCGCCGATAGTTTTTACCCTGTTGCGAACAGGAATTATTACACTCGCTTCAATCGTAAAATCATTATCAAACTCAATTTGCTTCTGCTCCGGTTTTAAGTATGCCCCAATTGCCTTAAGATGCTCGGTACAGGCAGCTTCCATTTCAAGTTGAACTTGTCTGTTCTTCGGATCTACATAACTGAAATGTTTGTCTTCTGTTCCAACCAGTTCCTTCTTCTCTACAGTGTAGAGAAATTCAGGAATGTGAAAAAAAGAAGTTGACTGAGAAATTTTTAACCTTAAATTGTATAATCCTGCATACTTAAAATCGGTTTTCATTTTGTTTACAGCAGTTTTGAAATCAGAAGACCTGATAAAAAGTATTTCGCCAAAATCAAAGTCATCTCTTAGACTTCCCTCCTGATAATCAATTACCTGATGAGGATAAAGTAATTCATTTTCTGACTCGTAGAAATCAGAATATAGTAAACCAGCGCTTGTGTTTTCAGAAATTTGAATAAATCTCTCAAACAAAAACTGGCCCGGAAGAATTGCTTTGTCAGTAAGATACAGTGCGAGGTATTCTGTATCGAGATATTGAGCCAACTTTTTTATAGCATCGGTACTTTGAAAATTATTTGTCTGAAGGAATACATCTGCTGAAATCTGATCTGAACTGCTACCAGTAAAGATGATTTTACTTACAAATGTTTCTCTTCGGAGTCTATCAATTGTAACTTTGTTAGTTAGAGGATTTCCCTCAGGAATGACGACGGTAACTTTTTTTTTCATGATATAAAATTCTGTTTTATCTCTATGTAAAAATACAACGGAGATTATTCAAAGAATATAATGCTTGTTAAAAAAAAAATTGATATTTTAAAGTGAGTAATTCAAAGTGGCTAACTTATATTAAAAATATTAAAGGCATCAATAATGAAAATAAAATTGCTTCTGATTATTTCTCTTTTTACAATCATTCCGGTCAATGCACAAAATCTTCCTGTTAAAATCACCGGTTCTGAAGAAGATATTTGTATGAATCCAACTATTTCTCCGAACGGTGAGTTTGTTGCATTCACTAAAGCCGGCTACACTGGTATCTGGATATATAGGTTTACTGATAATTCCATTAAACAAATCACAGATGAAATTGCTGCTGGTTATGCAATGCAATGGTCTCCGGATTCAAAATTTATTCTGAGCAGACCTGCTTATTATGACGGACCAATCAGATATAATGCAATAAAAATTTATAATATCGAAACAGCCGAAGCAATTCAACTTTCCGATTACAGAACTAAAATGCCTTCCCTTCCGCAATGGTCAGAGTTTAATGAAAAAGTTTTCATTATCACAAATAACAAACCTGAGAGCTTCCCTACAGGTTTGAGCGCTTCCGACGAACTAAAGAAAAATATTTCTCAGGTAATAGTATATCTCACAAATGATGATAAAATTGGTGTTACTAATTATGCTGAAAATTCAACAAGAATTTTCGAACCTGTTCCCGGTAAGAAATGTATGAATCTTTCCGTATCACCAGATAAACAGCGAATTGCATTTGAAATATACGGTGGCAATTTATATTCAATGAAAATTGATGGAACTCAATTAACTGACCTTGGAAAAGGTTATAGGGCAAAATGGATGGCTGATTCCCAACATCTGATTTATATGATTACAGAAGATGATGGACATCAGTTTACTTCATCGGACATATACACAATTAAATTTGATGGTACAGAAAAGAAAAATATTACTAATACAACAAACAAAATTGAATTATCACCTTCAGCATCACTTGCAGATAACAAGGTTGTATTTGAGATTTTTGATGAAGGTTCAATTTATTTCATAAATCTGCAATAACGGAGTTTTAGTATGAATATTTATAAAATTGCAACGCTAAGCCTTTATATATTAACTCTGATTTTGTCACCTGACATTAAAGCTCAGCAGGTAACGGGGCTTTCAAACTGGAATATTTATTTGGATCCGGGTCATAGTCAGTTTGAGAATATGGGAATCTATGGTTATTCTGAAGCAGAGAAAAATTTAAGAGTGGGTTTACATCTCAGACAAATGTTACTCAACTGGACAGATATTGATACTGTTTACATCTGCAGGGAAAATGATTCAGTTCAGGTTTCGCTGCAACAAAGAACTGATCAGGCAAATGCTCTTGGAGCTGCACATTATCATTCTATTCATAGCGATGCAGCATCATCCCCTGCTCCAAATAGTACTTTACTTTTATGGGGACAATTAGGAATCAATGGCCCTGAAAAATATCCTCCGGGTGGTAAAAAGATGAGTGATATTATGGTCGTTCTTCTTACTGCCGGAATGAGAATACCAACTCGCGGTTCAATTGGTGACAGAACCTTTTACAATGTTCCCGGTAATGTACCTTATCTGTGGGTTAACAGAGAAACAAATATGGCGTCAGAACTTAGCGAAGCCGGCTTTCATACTAATCCAACTCAAAATCAAAGAAATATGAATGAACTCTGGAAAAGAATGGAAGCGAAAACTATGTTCTGGACAATACTTAATTATCACAACTTGCCACGACCATTTGCAGGAACAGTTGCGGGCATTATAACTGATTTGGAAACTGGTTTACCTATTAACGGTGCGATCACTGAAATTAATGGACAAATTGATACAACTGATACATGGGAATCTTTGTTCTACAGATTTACAAATGATCCTGAATTACTTAGGAATGGTTTTTACTATTTTGAAAATATTCCTCCGGGAACTCATCCTATTAAATTTTACAGAAATGGTTATGATACACTTCTGACTACGGTAACTATGCAGGATACTTTTATTACTTTTAAAGATGTTCAGATGATATCCAATACGCCTCCAACTGTTTCAAACACTCTTCCTGCTAATGATTCGCTTTATCCGGGATTTGAAAGTTTCGTGATAAATTTTTCAAGACAAATGGACAGAACCTCTACTGAAAATGCTTTCAGCATTACTCCTTCTGTAGGCGTTACATTTAGCTGGAGCAACGGCGATAAAACATTATCAATAAATACTTCAAACTTTGCATTCAGTTCTTCATATCAGATTACTATAAATGCAACTGCACAGGGTAAATTCGGTCATCCGTTTGATGGTAATGGTGATGGAACTCCTGGTGACCCTTACATAAAAACAATTTATACAAAGCCACAGGATATAACAGCTCCTCAGGTTTTGAGTATTTATCCTGCTCCAAATTCAACCAATGTTGAAATAAAACCAATTGTTAATATACAGTTTGATGAACCTGTCAATGCTTCAACTGTTTCAGGTAAAGTAAAGGTACAAAGAAATTCAAATGGAACTTTTGCAAATGGTATTCTGAGGTTTTATACAGTTAACGGAAAAAGTGCAATTAACTTTTTTGTTACCTCCATTCTTTCAGAAAATGAAACTTATACAATTCAACTGTTACCAGGAATTAAAGACCTCTACGGGAATGAAATTACAACTCAGAATGATTTTACATTTACAACAGGAAACAATACTTACAATCAATTACTTCTGATTGATAATTTTGAAAATGGTGTCGGTTCCTGGTGGCAACCAACGCAATCAGGTTCTACTGTTGGAGTCAATCCATCAAACACAACTATGGCTGTAAATTCTTCAATTGTAAACCTTAATACTGGCAGTACCAAATCTATGCAGCTGAACTATGAATGGAATACGAGTGCTACTGCCTGGTTAATAAGAGAAAAATATACTCCTGTTACTCCGACTTTTGATAATTCCAATATCCTTCAAACTTTTGTGTGGGGTGATGGCAGCAATAACTTATTCAGATTCTGTGTTATTGATCAGGGTATCGGTGGATATGAAGTAAGTCCCTGGTACACAATTGACTGGATTGGCTGGAAAGCAATTAACTGGAATTTGGCAGAAGGTCAAACAGGAACCTGGCTCGGAAACGGTGTACTCGAACCACCCTTAAGGGTTGATAGTTATCAGCTTACATACTCTTCCGGAAATGTGAGCTCGGGTACTGTGTACTTTGATGATTTACGAATCGTAAACTTTGCACCATTATCTGTTGAGCAGAATAATTCTGATGTTCCGGTTTCATTCCAGCTATTTCAGAATTTCCCAAATCCATTTAACCCAACTACAAAAATTAGTTGGCAATCTCCTGTTGGAAGCTGGCAGACATTAAAAGTATTTGATATTCTTGGAAACGAAGTTTCATCGCTTGTGGATGAATATCGTAATGCAGGAACTTATGAAGTTTCATTTGACGCTTCAAATCTTCCATCCGGGATTTATTTCTATCAGATTAGAATGGACAATTTTGTTGATACAAAGAAAATGATTCTTATCAGATAATTTGTGTATTAGTTTAATATAATTGTTAATGATGAAAACAATTTAGAAGTTTCAAACTTGTAAAAGGATTTTTACAAATATTTATATCTAAAACTATTCAACATCGCAGGAATTTATTCAAGCCCTTCTTCTAAGTAAAGAAGGGCTAATTGTTTTGAAATTCAGTCTTATTCATTCTTCAAACCAATATCACCTTCATTCCTATACTTAAAAAATACTCTTCTTTTGTTAGAACTATCTGAGTGCTTTTGAATTATATTGAATAGGGTTGGAACACTAGATACTGTTGAGGTTTTTTTTATTGACTTTGTTAATTATTTGAGATACTTTTAGTGTGGAAGATTAAAGGAGCAACTATGAAAACCACCTTAACTCTCGCCGTGTTATTATTCTCATTCGGTTTAATCTTCTCTCAACCAAAATCGAAATTGCAGCAAGAAGAAATAATATCAACTGCTTTCGGAGAAGAATTTATTAAACATCAGGAATTGGGACCGAACGATCCACAGCTGCTTTCAATTGTAAATCAACCAGCTACTTTAAAAGCTATTTATCCATTAAAATTAAACAACGGAAGACTTGCAATATTTTACTTTAATTCACTTGCTACAAATAAACTTAATGTAACATTAAGTTCTGATAATGGTGTTAGTTGGTACGCAACAAATCCAATTCAGCCATATAATTATACTCAGGAAACTCAGCAAATCTCTGCAATACAAACAAGCACAGGAAGAATAATTTGCATCGCTGCACCAAGCTCGCCTCAATTAGCCGGCAGATTTCTTTTGTTCTATTCAGATGATTCAGGAATGAGCTGGTCAGGTCCGTTAAATATTGGTGCAGGAACAATCGGAACACAGGGAAAGAATTTTGATTTAGCTTTAATGCAAAATGGTCATTTGATTGTTTCCTATCAAAATCAGAATAATCAATATAAATTCAGAACCAGCACGGATAATGGAATAAACTGGAGCGATGAGCTTTCGGTTCAGGCAAACACCACCGATTCATTCGGTAAGGTGATCGAGCTTTCATCTGGTCAGCTTGGATTTATTTACTCGGTATTCGAAAATTCTCTGTACAATATCCGATTGAAAATTTCTTCTGATAATGGTAGTAACTGGTCAAGTCCGCAGACAATTTTCAGTGATACGGCAAAAATTAATTCGATGAAAGTTGTTAAAACCGGTGATAATAAAATTCAGATAGTTTTTGAAAATCAAATCAGATCAAGTTTTACAACCAGTTTTTCTACATTGGTCAATTATACATTAAAAGATATCTACAGTATTCAGAGTTCGAATAATGGAGTTAGCTGGTCTTCAGTTTCTCCATTCACAAAATATAAAGGGAAGGATGAATTAGTGAGTGTTGGTTATTCACCAGATAATCCTTATGTAGTTTTTTATTCGAGCAGATTTGATTCAATAGAAACAAATATGAAATTCTGGTATGGACAGGTTGGGATTGTAAATGATAATAATGCTCCGCCGATAGTAATATCCTATGAAAATAGTCAACCGCAAATAAATGTACCAATCATATTTAATGCAGTAATATTAAGCACAAGCCAGATAACTCAGGCACAATTAAACTTAATCAGAAATGGAGTACAAACTTCAACTCTACCAATTTATGATGATGGATTACATAACGATGGACTAGCAAATGATAATGTGTGGGGAAATATAATTGGCACTTTCAATAATATGACGCAGATTATTTACAGAATTCAGGTTGCTGATGCTGCAGGAAATTCATTGTCATTTCCGGGAAACACTATAAACCTGAGTGTTTATGAAAGAACAGCACATTTATTTGAATTAAATCGTTTCAAACTTCCGATTGTAAATGATGGAATAATTGCAGATTACACAGTTAATGGATTGTCAGGCGGATGGTATGATGAGAACTCAATTCTTTTTTCAGGTGGATTTTATTTATCCGGATATAAAAACAATCAACTTTGGGCGAGTTCGAACGCTTCGTCATCGAGAATGGTTGATTATCTTCCTGGTGTGTTCGACACCGTTTCCAGTCAGATTCAGAATGAACTTTTTATCGTAAGTGTTAATGACCCGCCATTTGGATCTGCCTGGCAGAATTGGTTAAATGCAGTAAATCTTGGTGCTGATTTTTTTGATGGCAATAATGATGGAATTTATAATCCGGTTGACTTAAACGGAAATGGTCAGTGGGACGTAAATGAAGACAGACCCGGACTGATAGGAAACCAAACTGCTTTTTGTGTTTTCAGCGATAAAGTTCCTGCTCCATTCAGGAGATATCAGAATTCCAATCCGATTGGAATTGAAATCCGGCAAACTGCGTATGCATTTATGAATACAGAGTACTCTCTTGACAATGTAATTTTTGTTAAATACGATATTCTGAATAAATCGGGTTCTGATTTAGATTCTGTAATTTTCAGTGCATGGGCTGATCCCGATATTGGATTAAACTATTTTGATGACCTGGTTGGAACAGATACCATAAATCAGGCAATCTTTGACTACAAAACAGTTAGCGACCCAGGTTATGGTAATAATCCACCTGCACTTTTCCATTCAATTTTGCAAGGACCTGTTGTTTACATTCCAGGCGAGACTTTTATTGACTTAAACAATAACGGAATCTATGATCCTAACGTTGATACACCGATTGATACTGCATATAACATTCGTGGTCAGATACTTGGAATTGATACTTTACCGGGAGCAAAAAACCAGATGATAAGTTCATCAGTCCACTTTATGAGTTCTCATATTTTTATGGGCACTCCTTCATCAATTTATGAACAGAGATATCAGCAACTTGGTGGTTTGAATACGATAGGAGATATTATAAATCCCTGTAATTGGGTTTTTGGAACAGTGGTGGGTGTAAACTGCAATGAGGTAAATCAAAAATTTATTTACTCGGGTGATCCTGAATTAAATTTCGGATGGTTAAATACTTTTTCCGCAGATCAGCGGACGGTGCTAAGTGTAGGACCATTCAATTTAGAAAACAATGAAAGCAATAAAATTGTAGTTGCGTATGTTGGAAGTCGGGGCAGTAATCCAAAAAATTCTGTTACGATAGGAAAACAAAATTTAAGTATGATTAGAGAAGCTTACTGGAAAAACTTTCCTGTAATAGTATCAGTAAAAGATAATTTCAAAGAATTACCAACTGAATTTGTGCTGAATCAAAACTACCCGAATCCATTCAACCCAGGCACTCGCATCCGTTGGCAGTCTCCAGTCAGTGGTTGGCAAACTTTGAAAGTATTTGATATTCTTGGAAACGAAGTTGCAACTATTGTGAACGAATACCGTGATGCGGGAAGTTATGAAGTGGAATTTAATGCCTCAGGATTATCATCGGGAATTTATTTCTACCAGCTTAGAATGGGTAACTTTGTTGATACAAAGAAAATGACATATCTGAAATGATACCGAATTTTAGTTGTCCTATAAAGAATTACTCCTCATCTGATTTAATTGGATGAGGAGTTTTTCATTTTAAACTCCTCTTTCTATTTATCTGATGCAATGACTTTAAATGGAAAGTTTATTCACCATTTAATCAAAATAAAAGAAAATTTTCAGACAAACCTAAAACCTGATTCTCACCTGAGCTAAAGGTTTTTAACTGAGTGTTGTTATAAAAAATTTCTTTAATTTTTCTTTCAGGAATAAAAATTTCTGATGAATTCACTTAAAAATTTTTAAAGATAATTTTCTACACAAAATCAGTTATTTAAAAAATGAATTACAGAAAATTCGGCAATACAGAATTAATGGTAAGTGAAATCGGTTTTGGTGCGTGGGCTATTGGTGGTCCTGCAATGGTGGGTGACTTAGCGATTGGCTGGGGAAATGTTGATGATAATGTTTCCGTTGAAGCTCTCAAAAAATCATTCGAACTTGGGATTAATTTTTATGACACAGCCGACTTTTACGGCTTCGGTCATTCTGAAGAATTAATCGGAAAGGTTTTCGGTAATCGTAATGATGTTATTATAGCTACAAAAGTTGGTCATCGTGTTGAAAATAATCAGATACTTCTTGACTATTCAAAAAATCATATCTTAAAATCCTGTGAAGAAAGTTTGAAAAGATTAAAAAGAGATTATATTGATTTTTATCAGCTTCATTCTGCAAAGCTAAATCATCTTGAAGATGGTCAGTGTATTGAAGCAATGCAGAAACTGAAATCACAAGGTAAAATTCGTTACTGGGGAATTTCTCTCAACACCTTTAATCCCTATCCCGAAGCGGAATTTTTAATTAACAGAAATCTTGCTGATGGTTTTCAAATTGCATTTAATATTATCAATCAGCGGACATTAAAACTTATTGAAACAGCTTCACAAAAAGGTTACGGAGTCATCGCAAGAATTCCACTTCAGTTTGGATTGCTTGCAGGAAAGTTCACAAAAGAAACAAGATTTAATAAAGATGACCACAGAAGTTTCCGCCTTAATCCTCAGCTTCTGTCTGAACTTCTTGATGCATTGGAAGATGTATGGAAAATCTCTGATAAGTACAATGTTGATAAAGTTACTTTTGCTTTAAGTTTTATAATGAATCATAAAGGAGTATCAACTGTAATTCCGGGAATCAAAACTCCTGAGCAGGCAGCAAAGAACACTCAGCCATTGGTTGAAATCAAAGAAGAAGATATGAATTATCTTCATCAGCTTTTCAGAGATAAATTTGATGAATTAGTAAGTAAGATGTTATGAAAAAATTTTTTATCATATTTCTTTTTCTTCTCTCTGTTGCATACTCACAGCAATTCAATTTTGCGTGGCTTTCTGATATTCACATTGGTTATCCGACTGCTGAGCAGGATCTGATCAATTCAGTTAATGATATAAATGCAAATGATGAAATTGAGTTCACAGTTATTTCAGGGGACATCACAGCCACCGGAACATTGAATGAACTCAGCAAAGCAAAATCTTTACTCGACAAACTCAACAAACCATATTACATAATTCCCGGAAATCACGATACAAAATGGAGCGAGTCCGGCTGCACTGATTTCATAAAACTTTGGGGCAATGATCGTTTTGTTTTTGAGAAAGATGGATTTCTTTTTATTGGTTTGCATCAGGGACCGAGAATGCGAATGGCTGATGGTCACTTTGCACCCGAGGATTTGAGATGGTTCGACGATTTATTTGAATCAGATTTATATGCTGATAAAAAATTAATATTCATCACTCACTACCCTCTTGATGAAAGTATTTCAAACTGGTATGAAATGCTTAACCGCTTAAAAAGATTAAATACTAAATTGGTTTTATTCGGACACGGACACTCAAATAAAGTATACGATTTCATATCATTCACCGGAATTATGGGCAGATCAAATCTGAGCGGGACAAATAAAAGTTCCGGATACAATATCATTTCTGTAATTGATGATTCAGTATTTTTTTATGAGAGAACCAGTTCAGAGACTAATCTCTGGCATAAATTAAAATTGGAATCATTGCAAAAGGATTCATCTTCAAATGGCGATATTGCTGTAGATTTTTCAATCAATGATTTGTATCCTGATGTTAAACCTCTCTGGAAATTCAATACCGGCTTTACTATTGGTTCTTCAGCTTCGGTTAATGATGAATCAATTTTCATTGGAGATGCTTCAGGATATTTTTATTCGCTAAGTTACAATGACGGAACTGCAAATTGGAAATTCAGGACTGATGGACCAATTTATTCAACTTCAGCCCTAATGGATAGCTTTATTGTTTTCGGAAGTGCAGATAGTTCTGTTTATTGTTTGTCAAATGTTACAGGTAGTTTAATCTGGAAATATAAAACAAATGCTGCAGTGCTTGGTTCACCATTGATTTGGAAAAGCACTGTTTATATCGGAGGAAGTGATCGCTATTTCCGTGCATTTCAACTCGAATCCGGAAAACTGATTTGGGAATTTTCGGGATTAAATGGATTCGTTGAAACTCAACCCGTTTATTATAATGGTAAAATACTTTTCGGTGCGTGGGATGAACATTTTTACTGTCTCGATGCCAATTCAGGAAAACTAATATGGAAATGGAAAGGTGATCGCGAAGGTATTTTTTATTCGCCTGCTGTTTGTAAACCAGTTATTTCTGATGGATTAGTTTTCATTGTAGCACCAGACAGAAAAATTACGGCAATAGAGATCGAATCAGGAAACGAGCTATGGAGAACAGGAAAATATCAGGTAAGAGAAACACTTGGAATTTCAAATGATAGTACAAGAATTTTCCTTCGGACAATG
>FWWM01002314.1_pt1 | contig 52101 bp, 67 predicted proteins | sample 2228351 | NCBI WGS metagenome assembly FWWM01 (sample SAMEA103939774, study PRJEB20133) | metagenome | reverse complement strand
CATCAAGCCGGTGGCGTTGGAGGAGGGCCTTCGGTTTGCCATCCGTGAGGGTGGGCGGACCGTGGGGGCCGGGGTCGTCACCAAGATCCTGGAGTGAGGTGAGGCATGCCCAAGATCCGGATCAAGCTACGGGGGTTTGACCACAAGACCCTGGACGCCTCGGCCCAGAAGATTGTGGAGGCGGCCCGGCGCTCCGGGGCCCAGGTCTCGGGGCCTGTCCCCCTCCCCACCCGGGTGCGCCGCTTCACCGTAATCCGGGGGCCCTTTAAGCACAAGGACTCCCGGGAACACTTTGAGCTCCGCACCCATAACCGCCTAGTGGACATCATCAACCCCAACCGCAAGACCATTGAGAGTCTGATGTCCCTGGACCTACCCACGGGTGTGGAGATTGAGATCAAAACCATTGGAGGTGGAAGGTGAAGGGGATCCTGGGGCTTAAAGTAGGGATGACCCGGATTTTTAAGGACGACCGGGCCATTCCGGTGACCGTGATCCAGGCCGGTCCCTGCCCCGTGGTCCAGCGCCGTACCCCGGAGCGGGACGGTTATTTGGCGGTCCAACTGGGCTTTCTGCCCCAGAAACCCCAGCGGGTGAACCGGCCCCTAAAGGGGCATTTTGCCAAGGCCGGGGTGGAGCCGGTGCGGATCCTGAAGGAAATCCGAGGCTTTAACCCAGAAGGGGATGTGGTTACAGTGGAGATCTTTAAGCCCGGGGAAAGGGTGGACGTGACCGGGACCTCCAAGGGCCGGGGCACCGCAGGGGTGATGAAGCGCTGGAACTTCGCGGGCGGCCCCGACTCCCACGGGGCCCACAAGATTCACCGCCATCCCGGCTCCATCGGGAACCGGAAGACCCCAGGCCGGGTCCACAAAGGGAAGCGCATGGCCGGCCATTATGGGGCGGAGCGGGTTACGGTGATGAACCTCGAGGTGGTGGACGTCATCCCGGAGGAGGGCCTGCTTCTCGTCAAGGGCGCCGTGCCGGGGCCCAATGGGAGCCTAGTGGTGGTGCGCGAGACCAAGAAGATCCCTGAAAGGAGGGCCCAATGAGCTACACCGTTCCTGTGCTCACCGGGGAGGGTCGGCGGGAGATCGCCGCGGACCTGCCCCAGGAGATCAACCCCCACCTCCTTTGGGAGGTGGTGCGCTGGCAGCTCGCTAAGCGCCGCCGGGGGACGGCCAGCACCAAGACCCGGGGGGAGGTGGCCTACTCGGGCCGGAAGATCTACCCCCAAAAGCACACAGGCCGGGCCCGGCACGGGGATATCGGGGCCCCCATCTTCGTGGGTGGGGGTACGGTCTTCGGGCCCAAGCCCCGGGACTATAGCTACACCCTACCCAAAAAGGTCCGCCGCCAGGGTCTAGCCATGGCCGTGGCCGACCGGGCCCGGGAGGGGAAGCTCCTTTTGGTGGAGGGTTTCCCCGGGGTGGAGGGCAAGACCAAGTCCTTCCTGGCCTGGGCCAAGGGGGTGGGGCTAGATGGTTCGGAGACGGTTCTTTTGGTCACCGGGGACGAGGTGGTCCGCCGCGCGGCCCGGAACCTCCCCTGGGTCCTGCCCCTGGCCCCCGAGGGTCTTAACGTCTACGATATCCTCCGCACCCAGCGCCTGGTCATGGACCTTTCCGCCTGGGAAGCCTTCCAGGCCCGCATCCAGGGCCAAAAAGGGGGTGAGGCGTGAAGACAGCTTTTGACGTGATCCTGGCCCCAGTCCTTTCTGAGAAGGCCTACGCCGGCTTCGCCGAGAGCCGGTACACCTTCTGGGTCCACCCCAAGGCCACCAAGACCGAGATTAAAAACGCGGTGGAGGAGGCCTTCAAGGTCAAGGTGGTCAAGGTGAACACCCTCAAGGTCCGGGGGAAGAAGAAGCGCCTGGGCCGGTATCTGGGCAAGAGGCCTGACCGGAAGAAGGCTGTGGTCTGGGTGGCCCCTGGTCAGAAGATCCAGGCCCTCGAGGGCTTGATCTAGAGGTGAACCCATGCCGGTGAAGAAATTCAAACCCTACACCCCAAGCCGCCGGTTCATGACCGTGGCTGACTTCTCCGAGATCACCAAGACCGAGCCAGAGAAGTCCCTGGTCAAGCCCCTTAAAAAGACCGGCGGGCGGAACAACCAGGGCCGGATCACGGTCCGCTTTAGGGGCGGTGGGCATAAGCGCCTCTACCGCATCATTGACTTCAAGCGCTGGGACAAGGCGGGGATCCCGGCCAAGGTGGCGGCCATTGAGTACGACCCCAACCGCTCCGCCCGGATCGCCCTTCTCCACTACCGGGATGGGGAGAAGCGGTACATCATCGCCCCGGATGGCCTGCAGGTGGGTCAGGAGGTCCTGGCCGGGCCTGATGCCCCCATCCGGGTGGGGAATGCCCTGCCCTTGCGGTTTATCCCCGTAGGCACTGTGGTCCACGCCGTGGAGCTGGAGCCCAAGAAAGGGGCTAAACTCGCCCGCTCCGCTGGGACGAGCACCCAGATCCAGGGCCGGGAGGGGGATTACGTCATTCTTCGCCTTCCCTCCGGGGAGCTCAGGAAGGTCCACGGGGAGTGCTACGCCACCATCGGCACCGTGGGGAACCCTGACCACAAGAACATCATCTTGGGCAAGGCGGGCCGGAGCCGGTGGCTCGGGCGGAAGCCCCATGTCCGGGGTGCGGCCATGAACCCGGTGGACCACCCCCACGGCGGCGGTGAGGGGCGGGCTCCTCGGGGCCGTCCTCCCGCCTCCCCTTGGGGCTGGCAGACCAAAGGGGTTAAGACGAGGAAGCGGCGGAAGCCATCCAGCCGCTTCATCATCGCCCGGCGCAAGAAGTGAGGTGACCCATGCCGCGGAGCTTGAAGAAAGGCGTTTTTGTAGATGAGCACCTCCTCGAGAAGGTCCTAGAGCTTAACGCCAAAGGGGAGAAGCGCCTCATCAAGACCTGGAGCCGCCGCTCTACCATTGTTCCCGAGATGGTGGGGCACACCATCGCCGTCCATAACGGGAAGCAGCACGTGCCTGTCTACATCACGGAGAACATGGTGGGGCATAAGCTCGGGGAGTTCGCCCCCACCAGGACCTACCGGGGGCATGGCAAAGAGGCCAAGGCCACCAAGAAGAAATAGCCATGGAAGCGAGAGCCGTTGCAAGGTACATCCGTATCTCCCCCCGTAAGGTCCGGTTGGTGGTGAACCTGATCCGGGGGAAGAGCCTGGAGGAGGCCAGGGCTATTCTGCGCTACACCCCCAAGCGGGGGGCCTACTACGTGGCCAAGGTCCTGGAGTCGGCCGCGGCCAACGCCGTGAACAACCACGACATGCTGGAGGACCGCCTCTACGTCAAGGCGGCCTACGTGGACGAGGGGCCGGCCCTAAAGCGCGTCCTGCCCCGGGCCCGGGGCCGGGCGGACATCATGAAGAAGCGCACGAGCCACATCACCGTGATCCTGGGGGAGAAAAATGGGAAATAAAATCCATCCCATTGGGTTTAGGCTGGGGATTACCCGGGACTGGGAGTCCCGCTGGTACGCTGGGAAGAAGGCCTACCGGCACCTCCTCCAGGAGGATATGGAGATCCGGAAGCTCCTGGAGAAGGAGCTTTACCCCGCGGGCCTGGCCCGGATTGACATTGAAAGGGCCGCGGACAACGTGGCCGTTACGGTCCACGTGGCCAAGCCCGGGGTGGTCATCGGCCGGGGCGGGGAGAAGATCAAGGTCCTTAGGGACCTCTTAAGCCGGGCCACGGGGAAGAACGTGGCTCTAAATGTCCAGGAGATCCAAAACCCCAACCTCTCGGCCCCCCTGGTGGCCCAGCGGGTGGCGGAGCAGATTGAGCGTCGCTTCGCCGTGCGCCGCTCCATCAAACAGGCGGTCCAGCGGGTCATGGAGGCGGGGGCCAAGGGGGCCAAGATCGTGGTCTCAGGCCGGATCGGGGGGGCGGAGCAGGCCCGCACCGAGTGGGCTGGGGCTGGCCGGATGCCCCTTCAGACCCTGCGTGCTAACATAGACTATGGCTTTGCCTTGGCCCGGACCACCTATGGGGTCCTAGGGGTCAAGGCCTATATCTTCCTTGGGGAGGTTATCGGGGCCCAGAAGGCCAAGCCCCGGGCCGAGGCGGCCCAGGCCGAGGGCCGGCCCCGCCGTCGCCGCCCCGCCGTGGTGAAGAAGGAGGGATAGGCCATGCTCATGCCTAGGAGGATGAAGTACCGGAAACAGCACCGGGGCCGGATGAAGGGGGCCACCAAGGGTGGGGATTATATCGCCTTTGGGGATTTTGGCCTGGTGGCCCTGGAGCCCGCCTGGATCACCGCCCAGCAGATTGAGGCGGCCCGTGTGGCCATGGTGCGGCATTTCCGGCGGGGTGGGAAGATCTTCATCCGCATCTTCCCCGATAAGCCCTACACCAAGAAGCCCCTCGAGGTCCGGATGGGTAAGGGCAAGGGGAATGTGGAGGGGTACGTGGCCGTGGTCAAGCCCGGCCGGGTGATGTTTGAGGTGGCGGGGGTGACGGAAGGGCAGGCCCTGGAGGCCCTGCGCATTGCCGGCCACAAACTCCCCATCAAGACCAAGATCGTAAGGAGGGACGCCTACGATGAAGCCCAGTGAGATCCGCAAACTCTCCCCGCAGGAGATCGAAAAGCTCGTGCGGGAGAAGAAGCGGGAGCTCATGGACCTTAGGTTCCAGGCTTCCGTGGGGCAGCTTGCCCAGAACCATAAAATCCGGGAGACGAGGCGGCTTATCGCCCGTCTCCTGACCGTCCTAAACGAAAAGAGGAGGGCCCATGCCTAAGAAGGTCCTAACCGGGGTGGTGGTGAGCGACCGGATGCAGAAAACCGTCACGGTCCTGGTGGAACGTCAGTTCCCCCACCCCCTTTACGGCAAGGTCATCCGGCGCTCCAAAAAGTACCTGGCCCACGACCCCGAGGAGGCCTACCAGGTGGGGGATGTGGTGGAGATCATCGAGGCCCGGCCCATCTCCAAGCGCAAGCGCTTCCGGGTCCTCCGCTTGGTGGAGCGGGGCCGGATGGACCTGGTGGAGAAATACGAGGTGCGCCGCCAGAACTACGCGAGCCTCTCTAAGCGGAGGAAGGCATGATCCAGCCTCAGACCTACCTCAAGGTTGCGGATAACACCGGGGCCCGGGAGATCATGTGCATCCGGGTCCTCAAGGGGTCCAACGCCAAGTACGCCACCGTGGGGGATGTGATTGTGGCCAGCGTTAAAGACGCCATCCCCCGGGGGGCGGTGAAGAAGGGGGATGTGGTCAAGGCCGTGGTGGTCCGGACCAAAAAGGAGATTAAGCGCCCCGACGGTTCGGCCATCCGCTTTGACGAGAATGCCGCGGTTATCGTGAACAACCAGCTGGAGCCCCGGGGGACCCGGGTCTTTGGCCCTGTGGCCCGGGAGCTTAGGGAGAAGGGCTTCATGAAAATCGTCTCCCTAGCGCCGGAGGTGCTCTGATGCAGCCCAAACTCCACGTCAAAAAGGGGGACACGGTCTACGTGGCCTCTGGCAAGTACAAGGGCCGGACCGGGGTGGTGAAGCAGGTTCTGCCCAAGCGGTACGCGGTCATTGTGGAAGGGGTGAACATCGTCAAGAAGGCGGTCCGGCCCAGCCCTAAATATCCCCAGGGTGGCTTCATCGAGGTGGAGGCCCCCCTGCACGCCGCCAAGGTCCGGCCCGTCTGCCCCTCCTGCGGCAAGCCCACCCGGGTCCGGAAGAAGTTTTTGGAGGATGGCCGCAAAATCCGCGTCTGCGCCAAGTGCGGGGGCGCCCTGGATAAGGAGGCCTAGGATGCCGTTAGAGGTTGGCCTGAAGAAAAAGTACCTGGAAGAGGTCCGGCCCGAGCTTATCCGCCGCTTCGGCTACACCAATATCTGGGCCGTGCCCCGCTTGGAGAAGGTGGTCATCAACCAGGGCCTGGGCGAGGCCAAGGAGGACGCCCGCATCCTGGAAAAGGCTGCCCAGGAGCTAGCCCTTATCACCGGCCAGAAGCCCGCGGTCACCCGGGCCAAGAAGTCCATCTCCAACTTTAAGCTCCGCAAAGGGATGCCCATCGGCCTCCGGGTAACCCTCCGGGGGGACCGGATGTGGATCTTCCTGGAGAAGCTCTTAAACGTAGCCTTACCCCGGATCCGCGACTTCCGGGGGCTTAACCCCAACGCCTTTGACGGTCGGGGGAACTACAACCTGGGCCTTAGGGAGCAACTCATCTTCCCTGAGATCTCCTACGACCTGGTGGACGCGGTGCGGGGTATGGATGTCGCCGTGGTGACCACGGCGGAAACCGATGAGGAGGCCCGGGCCCTTTTGGAGCTTCTGGGTTTCCCTTTCCGGAAGTGAGGAAAGCATGCCGAGGAAAGCCTTGATTGAAAAGGCCAAAAGGACGCCCAAGTTCCGGGTGAGGGCCTACACCCGCTGCACCCGGTGCGGCCGGGCGCGGAGCGTCTACCGCTACTTCGGCCTCTGCCGCGTCTGCCTCCGGGAGCTCGCCCATAAGGGCCAGCTTCCCGGGGTGAGGAAGGCCAGCTGGTAGACCGTGGCCGGCCGGGGGGTTTCCCCCGGGACCGCACGGCCAGGCCCATGGGGTAAAGAGGAGAGGGAGAATGCTGACTGACCCAATTGCCGATATGCTGACCCGGATTCGGAACGCCACCCGGGTCTACAAGGAAAGCACGGAGGTGCCCGCCTCCCGCTTCAAGGAGGAGATCCTCAAGATCCTGGTGCGGGAAGGGTTCATCAAGGGGTACGAGCGGGTGGAGGTGGACGGGAAACCCGTCCTTAGGATCCACCTCAAGTACGGTCCCAGGCGTCAGGGCCTGGACCCGAGGCCGGAGCAGGTCATCCACCACATCCGCCGGATTAGCAAACCCGGCCGGCGGGTCTATGTAGGGGTCAAGGAGATCCCCCGGGTCCGGCGGGGCCTGGGGATTGCCATCCTCTCCACCTCCAAGGGGGTCCTGACCGACCGGGAGGCCCGGAGGCTAGGGGTGGGTGGAGAGCTCATCTGCGAGGTGTGGTGATGTCTAGGATTGGGAGGATGCCTATCCCCCTCCCCAAGGGGGTGAGCGTGGAGGTGACCCCAGAGGGGGTCCGGGTTAAAGGGCCCAAAGGGGAGCTTTTTGTACCGATTAACCCCAGGATGCGGGTCAAGGTAGAGGATGGGGTGGTCCGGGTGGAACGGCCCACGGATGAGCGCTTAGACCGCAGCCTCCACGGCCTTACCCGGACCCTTATCGCCAACGCCGTCCAAGGGGTGGCCCAGGGGTACGCCAAGGAGCTCCTCATCAAGGGCATCGGTTACCGGGCCCGCCTGGTGGGCCGGGCCTTGGAGCTTACTGTGGGGTACAGCCACCCGGTGGTGGTGGAACCCCCAGAGGGGATTAGCTTTGAGGTCCCTGAGCCCAACCGAGTCCGGGTCTTAGGGATTGACAAGCAGCTCGTGGGGCAGGTGGCGGCCAATATCCGCTCCGTGCGGAAGCCCAGCGCCTACCACGAGAAGGGCATTTACTACGCAGGGGAGCCCGTCCGCCTCAAGCCTGGCAAGGCGGGGGCTAAGAAGTAGGAGGGGGCATGGCGCGCTTAACCGCTTTTGAACGCCGTAAATTCCGGGTCCGGAACCGCATCAAGCGCACGGGCCGGCTCCGCCTATCGGTCTTCCGAAGCCTGAACCACATTTACGCCCAAATCATCGACGACGCCAAGGGGGAGACCCTGGTCTCGGCGAGCAGCCTGGCCCTGAAGCTTAAGGGCCCTAAGACCGAGGTGGCCCGGCAGGTAGGCCGGGCCCTAGCGGAAAGGGCTTTGGCTAAAGGGATTAAGCAGGTGGTCTTTGACCGGGGTCCCTACAAGTACCACGGCCGGGTCAAGGCCCTGGCCGAGGGGGCTAGGGAAGGAGGGTTGGAGTTTTAAGCCCTTCTAAGGAGGAAGGATGCCTGAGACCGATTTCGAAGAGAAAATGATCCTGGTGCGGCGCACTGCCCGGATGCAGGCGGGAGGGCGTCGCTTCCGTTTTGGCGCCCTTGTGGTGGTGGGGGACCGGCAGGGCCGGGTGGGCCTCGGCCTGGGTAAGGCCCCGGAGGTGCCCCTGGCTGTGCAGAAGGCTGGGTATTACGCCCGACGGAACATGATTGAGGTTCCCATCATCAACGGGACCATCCCCCACGAGATCGAGGTGGAGTTCGGGGCCTCCAAGATCCTCCTCAAGCCCGCGGCCCCCGGCACTGGCGTGATCGCCGCCGCGGTGCCCCGGGCGATTTTGGAACTGGCGGGGATCACGGATATCCTCACCAAGGAGCTCGGGAGCCGGAACCCCATCAACATCGCCTACGCCACCATGGAGGCCTTAAGGCGGCTTCAGACCAAGGCCGATGTGGAGAGGCTCCGTAAAGGGGAGGCGTAATGGGCCGGATTAAGGTTAAGCTGCTCAAAAGCCCCATCGGCTACCCTAAGGATCAGAAGGCCGCCCTCAAGGCTTTGGGCCTAAGGCGGCTTCAGCAAGAGCGGATCCTAGAGGATCACCCCGCGGTTTTAGGCAACGTGCGCAAGGTGGCCCACCTGGTCAGGGTGGAGGTGGTGGAATGAAGCTAACGGATCTCAAACCCAATCCTGGCGCCAACAAGCGGAGGAAAAGGGTGGGCCGGGGCCCGGGCTCGGGCCACGGGAAGACCGCCACCCGGGGTCACAAGGGCCAGAAGTCCCGTTCCGGCGGGCTCAAGGACCCCCGGCGGTTTGAAGGCGGCCGGTCTACCCTGATCATGCGCATGCCCAAGCGGGGGATGCAGGGCCAGGTGCCCGGGGCCATCCCCCGACCCCGGTACCAGGGGATTAACCTCGAGGCCCTGGCCCGGTTTGAAGGGGAGGTCACCCCCGAGGTCCTCCAAGCGGCGGGCCTCCTCAAGAAGGGGTACCGGCTCAAGATCCTGGGCCAGGGGGAGGCCAAGCCCCTGAGGGTGGTGGCCCACGCTTTTTCTAAGAGCGCCCTGGAAAAGCTGAAGGCGGCCGGCGGGGAAGCGGTCCTATTGGAGGCCTAGGATGCTTAAGGCCTTCTGGAGCGCCCTCCAGATCCCGGAACTCCGCCAGAGGGTCCTCTTCACCCTGGGTATCCTGGCGGCCTACCGGCTGGGGGCCTTTATCCCCACCCCGGGGGTGGACCTGGACAAGATCCAGGAATTCCTCCGCACCACCCAGGGCGGGGTGTTTGGCATCATCAACCTCTTCGCGGGGGGGAATTTTGAGCGCTTCTCCATCTTCGCCCTGGGGATCATGCCCTATATTACCGCCGCCATCATCATGCAGATCCTGGTGAACATCGTCCCTGCCCTGGAGAAGCTCTCCAAGGAAGGGGAGGAGGGGCGTCGGGTCATCACCCAGTACACCCGGATCGGGGGGATTGCCCTGGGGGCTTTCCAGGGGTTTTTCCTGGCCACGGCCTTCCTGGGGGCTGAAGGGGGACGGTTTCTCCTCCCCGGTTGGTCCCCGGGGCCTTTCTTCTGGTTCGTGGTGGTGGTAACCCAGGTGGCGGGGATCGCCCTCCTTCTTTGGATGGCGGAAAGGATTACGGAATACGGGGTGGGGAACGGCACCAGCATGATCATCTTTGCGGGGATCGTGGTGGAATGGGTGCCCCAGCTTCTGAGGACCATAGGCCTCATCCGCACTGGGGAGGTGGGCCTGGTCTCCTTCCTCTTTTTCCTGGCCTTTATCGTCCTAGCCTTTGCCGGGATGGCCGCGGTCCAGCAGGCGGAGCGCCGGATCCCAGTCCAGTACGCCCGGAAGGTGGTGGGGCGGCGGGTCTATGGGGGGCAGGCCACCTACATCCCCATTAAGCTCAACGCCGCTGGCGTCATCCCCATTGTCTTCGCCGCAGCCATCCTCCAGATCCCTATCTTCCTTACCGCCCCCTTCCAGGATAGCCCGGCCCTCCAGGCCATCGCCAACTTCTTTAACCCCACCCGGGCCTCGGGGCTTATCCTCGAGGTCCTCCTCATTGTCCTCTTTACCTACGTCTACACCGCGGTCCAATTTGACCCCAAGCGGATCGCGGAAAACCTTAGGGAGTATGGGGGCTTTATCCCGGGGATCCGGCCCGGGGAGCCCACGGTGAAGTTTCTGGAGCACATCGTCTCCCGGATTACCCTCTGGGGGGCCCTCTTCCTGGGTTTGGTGGCGGTTCTGCCCCAGATCATCCAGAACCTCACCGGGGTCAAGAGCATCGCTTTCTCGGGGATTGGGCTTCTCATTGTGGTGGGGGTGGCCCTGGACACCCTAAGGCAGATCGAAAGCCAGCTCATGCTCCGGAACTACGAGGGCTTCCTCTCCAAGGGGCGGCTTAAGGGGCGGTCGCGCTAGGAGGTGAGTGTGGCGGAAGCGGTGATCTTCTTAGGGCCGCCGGGGGCCGGTAAAGGCACCCAGGCGGCGCGGCTCGCGGAGGAGCTAGGCTTTAAAAAACTTTCCACCGGGGATATCCTTAGGGACCATGTGGCCCGGAACACCCCCCTGGGCCAAAGGGTTAAGCCTATTATGGACCGGGGGGAGCTCGTCCCGGATGACCTGATCCTGGAGCTTATCCGGGCGGAGCTGGCGGAGCGGGTCATCCTGGATGGTTTCCCCCGGACCCTGCCCCAGGCCGAGGCCCTGGACCGGCTTCTTGCGGAGACGGGGACGAGGCTCCTTGGGGTGGTTCTGGTGGAGGTGCCTGAGGAGGAGCTCATCCGGCGGATGCTCCGCCGGGCCGAGATTGAAGGGCGGTCTGACGACAACGAGGAGACCATTAGGCGGCGCCTCGAGGTCTACCGGGAGAAGACCGAGCCTTTGGTCCAGCACTACGCCGCCCGGGGGTCCCTCCGGCGGGTGGAGGGCCTCGGGACCCCTGAGGAGGTCTACGCCCGGATCCGGCAGGCCTTAGGGATTTAGGGATGGCCATCAAGATTAAAAGCCCCTGGGAGATAGAGAGAATGCGGGAGGCCGGGGCCCTCCTTACGGAGGTGGTGGAGGAGGTGGCCCGGCACATCGCCCCGGGGGTGACCACCAAGGAGCTAGACCGGATCGCCCGGGAGGCCATCCTCCGCCGGGGGGGGAGGCCTGCCTTCTTGGGGCTATATGGCTTCCCAGCCAGCCTCTGCACCTCGGTGAACGAGGTGGTGGTCCACGGTATCCCTTCGGAGAAACCCCTTAAGGAGGGGGATATCCTTTCCATAGATATCGGGGTCATCTACCAGGGCTTCGCCGCGGATATGGCCCGGACCTACCCCGTGGGCCGGGTCTCCCCCGAGGCGGAAAGGCTCATCCGGGACACGGAGGCCGCTTTCTGGGAGGGGTTTAAATACCTCCGGCCTGGGTACCGGATCGGGGATGTGGCCCACGCGGTCCAGAGCTTCCTCGAGGCCAGGGGGTATGGGGTGGTCCGGGAGTTCGTGGGGCACGGCGTGGGTCGGGAGATCCACGAGGACCCCCAGCTCCCCAACTTTGGCCGGCCCGGTACCGGCCCCAAGCTCCGCCCCGGGATGACCCTGGCCCTGGAGCCCATGGTGACCTTGAGGCCAGCCCCTGTTGTAATATTGGAAGATGGCTGGACGGCGAGCGCCGGCCCTGGCAACCTCGCCGCCCATTACGAGAACACGGTTCTCGTGACCGAGGGGGAGCCTGAGCTCCTTACAGGGAAGCCCCGGGTTTTGCAGGAGGAGGATGCCTAAGGAGAAGGAGACCATCAGGGCGGAAGGGGTGGTGACGGAGGCTTTGCCCAACGCCACCTTCCGGGTCAAGCTGGACTCGGGTCCGGAGATCCTGGCTTATATCGCCGGGAAGATGCGCATGCACTATATCCGGATCCTGCCCGGGGACCGGGTGGTGGTGGAGATCACCCCGTACGACCCCACGCGGGGCCGCATCGTGTACCGGAAGTAGGGAGGAAGGATGAAGGTAAGGGCTTCGGTCAAGAGGATTTGCGCCAAGTGCAAGGTGGTGCGCCGCCACGGCCGGGTTTACGTGATCTGCGAGAACCCCAAGCACAAGCAGCGGCAAGGCTAAGGAGGTAGCGTGGCTAGGATTGCAGGTGTGGAAATCCCTCGGAACAAAAGGGTGGATGTGGCCCTCACCTATATCTACGGGGTGGGGAAGGCCCGGGCCCAGGAGGCTTTGGAAAAGACGGGGATTAACCCGGCCACCCGGGTGAAGGACCTTACCGAGGAGGAGGTGGTCCGGCTCCGGGAGTACGTGGAGAACACCTGGAAGCTCGAGGGTGAGCTTAGGGCTGAGGTGGCGGCCAACATCAAGCGGCTTATGGATATCGGTTGCTACCGGGGCCTGCGCCACCGGCGGGGTCTTCCGGTGCGCGGCCAAAGGACCCGGACCAACGCCCGGACCCGTAAAGGGCCCCGGAAGACCGTGGCCGGGAAGAAGAAGGCGCCCAGGAAGTAGCCTTTGGGGCCAAAGGATACTCCATAGAGGGAGAGTATGGCCAGGAAAACCACAAAAAAGAAGGTTAAACGCCAGGTGGCGGCCGGCAAGGCCTATATCCACGCCACCCGGAACAACACCATCGTCACCATCACCGATCCCGAGGGGCACCCCTTGACCTGGTCCAGCGGTGGGGTCATCGGGTACAAGGGGACGCGGAAGGGTACCCCTTACGCCGCCCAGCTTGCGGCTATGGATGCGGCCAAAAAGGCCATGGCTTATGGGATGCAAAGCGTGGACGTGATCGTCCGGGGGACGGGGGCCGGCCGGGAGCAGGCCATCCGGGCCCTCCAGGCCTCGGGCCTCCAGGTTAAGTCCATTGTGGACGACACCCCCGTACCCCATAACGGCTGCCGGCCTAAGAAGAAGTTCCGTAAGGCTTCCTAAAGGAGTTTAGCGAAGATGGGTCGTTACATTGGACCAGTTTGCCGTCTTTGCCGCAGGGAAGGGATTAAGCTCTACCTCAAGGGGGAGCGGTGCTACAGCCCCAAGTGCGCCATGGAGCGCCGCCCCTACCCCCCGGGGCAGCACGGCCAGAAGCGGGCCAAGAGGCCCTCGGACTATGCGGTGCGGCTTAGGGAGAAGCAGAAGCTCCGCCGCATCTACGGGATTTCCGAGACCCAGTTCCGGAACCTCTTTGAGGAGGCGAGCCGCAGGAAGGGAGTCACGGGTACGGTTTTCCTTGGGCTTCTGGAATCCCGTCTGGACAACGTGGTCCACCGGCTGGGCTTTGCCGTAAGCCGGCGCCAGGCCCGCCAGATGGTCCGGCATGGGCATATCACCGTGAACGGCCGCCGGGTGGACCTCCCCTCCTACCGGGTCCGGCCTGGGGATGTGGTGGCCGTGGCCGAGGGGAGCCGGAACCTGGACTTCATCCGCCAGAACCTCGAGGCCATGAAGGGGCGCAAAGCCCCGCCCTGGCTGGAACTGGACTTGGAGGGGATGAAGGGCCGGTTCCTGCGTATGCCCGAGCGCGAGGAGCTCAATCTGCCAGTGAACGAACAGCTGGTGATTGAGTTCTACTCCCGTTAAGGAGGAGTATGCAAGACACCAAGCGCAAGGCCCCGGTTCTCACGGTGCGCACCCAGGGGCGGGAGTATGGGGAGTTTGTCCTCGAGCCCCTGGAGCGGGGCTTTGGGGTGACCTTAGGCAACCCCCTCCGTCGCATCCTCCTTTCCTCCATCCCGGGGACCGCGGTGACCAGCGTCTACATTGAAGACGTCCTCCACGAATTCTCCACCATCCCCGGGGTGAAGGAGGATGTGGTGGAGATCATCTTGAACCTCAAGGAGCTCGTGGTCCGGTTCCTGGACCCCAAGCTCCAGCACACCATCCTAATCCTCAAGGCCGAGGGCCCCGGGGTGGTCCGGGCCCGGGACTTCACCGTGCCCCCGGAGGCCGAGATCCTAAACCCCGACCTCCCCATCGCCACCCTGAACGAGGGGGCCAGGCTCTACATGGAGGTCCGGGTGGACCGGGGGGTGGGGTATGTCCCCGCGGAGCAGCACGGGATTAAGGACCGGATCAACTCCATCCCCGTGGACGCGATCTTCTCCCCGGTGCGCCGGGTGGCCTTCCAGGTGGAGGAGACCCGGGTGGGGCAGCGCACCGACCTGGATAAGCTCACCCTGAGGATCTGGACGGATGGCTCCGTCACCCCCCAGGAGGCCCTGGACCAGGCCATAGCCATCCTGAAGGAGCACCTGGAATACTTCCAGCAGGCCCCGGGGGAGGTCCCCCAGGAGATCCCGGTACCGGTCCGGGAGGCCGAGGCCAGGGAGGAAGAGGACCTGGATATCCCCCTGGAGGAGCTTGGCTTCTCTACCCGGGTCCTGCATAGCCTGAAGGAGGAAGGGGTGGAGTCCTTAAGGGCGCTTCTGGCCCTCAACCTCAAGGACCTGAAGAACATCCCTGGGATTGGGGAAAGGAGCATTGAGGAGATCCAGGAGGTCCTGGCCAAGCGGGGCCTCCAGCTAAAGGAGTGAGACCATGCGCCACCTAAACGCAGGAAGGAAGCTTAATCGCCACTCCTCCCATCGCCTAGCCCTGTACCGGAACCAGGCCAAGAGCCTGCTTCTCCACGGCCGGATCACCACCACCCTGCCCAAGGCCAAGGAGCTTACGGGGTTTGTGGACCACCTGATTCACCTGGCCAAACGGGGCGATCTGCATGCCCGTCGCCTGGTCCTGCGTGATCTCCAGGATGTGAAGCTGGTCCGCCGCCTCTTCGACGAGATCGCCCCCCGGTATAAGGACCGGCCCGGAGGGTATACCCGGGTTCTCAAGCTGGCCCAAAGGCGCCGGGGAGACGGGGCGCCCTTGGCCCTGGTAGAGCTGGTGGAGTAAACCCATGAGGGGCATTCGACCCCCAGGCCCCTTGGGCCTAGGGGTTTAGCCCTCTTCCTTTTTAAGGAGGCGGAGGAGCTGGTCTTCTAGCTCCCCAATGTACGCCGCCAGGGTGTTCCCGTGCCGTTCTAGGATTTCCTGGACCCGGGCCTCCAGAGCCCGGATCTCCTCCTTTTCCGCCTCGCTTAGCCGCCTGAATTCCTCCTCCAGGTACCGCCTTAGCTCGGTGTACCGGCTGGCCTCGGCCTCCTCGGCGAGTTTTTTGTAGTGGAGGACCTCCCGGGCGTACCGCTTCACCTCTAAAAGGGCCGCGGTCTCGAGGCCAATGGTGAAGATGAGGTAAAGCAGGCTGGTTACGCTCAAGGCGATAAGGAGGATAAGCCCCAAAGGGGCCTCCACCCGGGTCAGGCCCAGGGAGACCTGGGTGGTCCGGGTTATCTCAGGCCAGTTTAGGGCAGCGAAAAGGCCTAGGAGGAGGAGGAAGACCAGGACAAAAAGGGTGCGGAAACTCATGGGATGGCCTCCATAGGTCCTCCCGATTATACTCTCCCCCATGGCCCTGGGGTACCTTTACCTTCTCCTTGCCGCCCTCCTTTGGGGCCTGATTGGCCCGGTGAGCCGGCTTGCTTTCCAAGGGGGGCTTGCGCCTTTGGAGGTGGCCTTTTACCGCGCCCTTTTGGCCTGGGGGTTTTTCGGCTTCCACGCCCTTTGGCTTGGGGCCTATAGGGTACGGGTCCAGGACCTGCCCGCCCTTCTCCTCTTTGGCCTGGTTGGGGTGGCCCTCTTCTACGGCGCCTACCAGCTCGCCGTGGCCTATGGAGGGGCGGCTTTGGCCTCCGTGCTCCTCTACACCGCCCCGGCCTGGGTGGCCCTCCTCTCAGCCTTGGTCTTGAGGGAGACCTTGGGAGCGCGGGAGGTGGGGGCGGTCCTCCTCACCCTCCTGGGGGTGGGGCTCATGGGCCTAAGTGGGGGGACGGCGGTCCAGGTGGGGGGGCTTGCCCTCCTTTTTGGTCTCCTTTCCGGGTTTACCTATGCCCTTTACTATATTTTCGGTAAGATTTACCTGCCCCGGTATGCCACCCCCACCCTTTTCCTCTACGCCCTCCCCGTGGGGGCCCTGGTCCTTTGGCCCTGGGCCCAGCCCAGATGGCCTGGGCTGGCGGCCTGGCCGGGCCTCTTGTTTCTTGGGGTCTTCTCCACCTATGGGGCTTACCTGGCCTACTACGCGGGGCTTAAGCGCCTCCCCGCCACCCGGGCTAGCATAGTGGCCACCTTGGAGCCGGTGGTGGCCAACCTCTTTGCCTTTCTCCTTTTTGGGGAGGTCCTGACCCCTTTGGGCTACCTGGGGGCGGTTTTAGTCCTGGGGGCTGTTCTCCTCACCTTGGGGAGGGGGTAAGGTAAGGGGCCCACTCCGGGGGGATTTCCCTGTAGTCCGCCAAAAAGAGGGGGTGGCGCGGGGGCTTGGGGGGCCTGAGGAGGCGCATCCCTGCCTCCTCAGGGGTCCGGTCCCCCTTCTTGAGGTTGCAGGCCCGGCAGGCTGTGACCAGGTTTTCCCAGACCCGCCGCCCTCCTCGGCTTCGGGGCAGGACATGGTCCACAGTCAGGTCCCCCCCCTGGCGGCCGCAGTACTGGCAGGTGTACCGGTCCCGGCGGAGGATGTTCCGCCGGTTGAGGGGGGGGTCCTTGGGGTGGCGCCGCACCATGCGCTTAAGCCGGATCACGCTGGGCACGGGAATCTGCGTGGAAGGGGTGTGGAGGTAAAGCCCGCTTTCCTCCAGGGCCTCGGCCGCCCCGGAAAGGACCAGGATCACCCCCCGTTTGATGCTGGCCAGGCCTAGGACCTCGTAGGCGGCGTTGAGGACCAGGACCCGGGGGGCGTCTAGGTTCAAGGGCATACCCTGGTCTTTAGGATAGCAAAGCCTTGGCCTTGTGTTAAGCTTAGAGCAAGTAGGGGGTTTTATGCTGCGTATTCCACGGCTTTTTGCCCTGCTCTTCCTTCTGGCCCTAGGCTTTGGGAAGAGCCTGGAGGAGGCGCAAGCCCTTTTAAAGGAGGGGCAGTATGCGGAGGCGTCCTTGGCCTTTGAGGAGATTCTCCTTAAGGATTACGCCCAAAGGGAGGCCCATCTGGGCCTGGGGGTGGCCCTTTTTAGGGCGGGCCGCCTGGAGGAGGCCCGGTTTGCCTTCCAGCAGATGACCCTCCTCTTTCCCGAGGCCTACGAGGCCCATTACAACCTGGGCCAGGTCCTCTTGCGCCTGGGGCGGTTTGGGGAGGCGGCCTCGGCCCTGAGGAGGGCCGCGGAGCTCGGGGGGACGGAGGAGGCCTATCTGGCCCTAGCCGCGGCCCTGGCCCAGGGGGGTCAGGCCAAGGAGGCGGCCGAGGCCCTTAAACAAGGCCTCGGACCGGACCGGTCCCCAGCCTACCGCCTGGCCCTGGCCCAGGCCCTATACGGGGCAGGGGAGAGGGCCCAGGCTGTGCCCTTCCTCTACGAGGCCCTGAACCGTGAGCCTACCTTAGCCCCGGCCTGGGACCTTTTGGCCCGGGTCCTGGCCGAGGAGGGGCTTCAGGCCCGGGCCCTAAGGGAGCTGGACCGGGGGCTTCAAGCCGTCAAGGGCCGGGACCGGGCCCTCCTTCTCTACCGCAAGGCCCTCCTTACGGAGAACCCGGAGCCCCTGCTTAAGGAGGCCTACGCCCTGGACCCGGGGCTTTGGCCTGCGGCCTACCGGTTAGGGGAGCTCCGTCTAAGGGCCAGGGACTACCGGGGGGCCCTGGATTACCTCCTTGCCGCCCACCGGATGGAGCCCGCCCCGGAGGTGGCCCTGGCCCTGGCTGGGGCCTATCAGGCCCTGGGGGACTGGGCCCGGGTCTACCGGTACGCCGGGGAGGCTGGGCCTTTGGGCCAGGTCCTCAAGGCCCAGGCTGCCTACCGTCTGGGGCGGAAGGAGGAGGCGTTAAAGCTCCTCGAGGGCCTGGACACCCCAGAGGCCCTGGCCCTTAAAGGGAGTCTTTTCCTGGAAAGGGGGGAGGCCCAAAGGGCCCTCGAGGCTTTGCAGAGGGCCTACGCCCAGGCCCCAAGCCCCGAAACAGGGGCTAACCTGGGGGCGGCCCTGGTGGCCCTGGGCCGGTTGAGCGAGGCCGAGACCCTTCTTAGGGGTATCCTGGCCCAAAACCCCCGCCTGGCCCCTGCTTGGTACACCCTGGGCCTGGCCCTAAGGGGCTTGGGCCGGGAGAGCGAGGCCCAAAGGGCCTTCCGCCAGGCCTCAGACCTTGGCTTGAAAGAAGCCCAGGCCCTCCTAGGGAGGTAGGATGCGCTGGCTTAGGGAGAACTGGCTGGATTTCCTTATCTTCCTCCTCATCGCCGTAGTGGCCGCGGGGATTGTTCTTTACCTTACGGGTGTTAATCCCTTTGCCCGGCCGGCCCCTCAGGTGGTCCAGCCGCCTCCCCCCCCAGCCCCGGCCCAGGAAGGTCCCGCCCCAGCCCCTTCACCCGCCCGGGAGGAGGCCCCGGTGGTCACTGTTCTTCCCCTACCCCAGGTCCCGGAGGCCCCGCCCGAGACCCAGCCCGCTCCTAGCTCCCCGGTCCGGCCCACCCCCAGGCCAGCCCCTGGCCCTTCCGTTCCAGAGGCTAGGCCTTCGGCCTCCCCTGCCGGGGTCTACCGGGTGGCCGTGGGGGCTTTCGCCGATCCGGCCAACGCCTTAAGGCTTAGCCAGGAGCTAAAGGCCCAGGGCTACCCGGTCCGCCTCGAGGCGAGCGGGAATCTCACCCGGGTGGTGGTGGGGCCCTACGCCTCCCGGGAGGAGGCCGAGCGGGTGGCCCGGGGCTTGGCCCCTTATAACCCCCAGGTCTACCGGGGCCAGGCCCCCCCTTCCCCCCAGGGGGTCTACCTCCAGGTGGGGGCCTTCCAGAGGGAAGAAAACGCCCAGGCTCTGGCGGAAAGGCTGAGGAAGGAGGGTTTTAGCGTGGTCCTGGTCCGGGATGGGCTTTACCGGGTCCGGGTGGGGCCCTTGGCCCCGGAGGCCAAGGAGGGGACCTTGGCCCGGCTTAGGGCCTTGGGCCTGGAAGCGGTGGAGGTGCGATGAAGGTTCCCAAGGCGGCCATCGGCCGGCTCCTCACCTACCTCCGCATCCTGGAGGACCTGGAGGCCCAGGGGATCCACCGCACCAGCTCGGAGCAGCTCGCCGAGCTCGCCCAGGTCACGGCCTTCCAGGTGCGGAAAGACCTTTCCTATTTTGGCTCCTACGGGACCCGGGGGGTGGGGTACACCGTCCCTGTCCTTAAACGGGAGCTTAGGCATATCCTGGGCCTGAACCGGCGCTGGGGGCTTGGCATCGTGGGGATGGGCCGGCTGGGGAGCGCCCTGGCCGACTACCCCGGGTTTGGGGAGAGCTTTGAGCTCAGGGGGTTTTTTGACATAGACCCGGCCAAGATTGGCCAACCCGTGGGGCGCCGGGGGGTGATTGAGCCTATGGAGGCCCTGCTCCAAAGGGTTCCGGGCCGGATAGAGATCGCCATCCTTACCGTGCCCCGGGAGGCGGCCCAGGAGGCGGCGGACCTTTTGGTGGCCGCGGGGATCAAGGGGATTTTAAACTTCGCCCCGGTGGTCCTCGAGGTGCCTAAGGAGGTGGTGGTGGAGAACGTGGACTTCCTGGCTGGACTCACCCGCCTTACCTTCTTTATACTGAACCCTAGGTGGCGTGAGGAGATGATGGAGTAAGTTTGGGGGTGGTGGATTGTGTTGCACAGGTTCTGGACGGGTCTTCTGGCCTTTGTAGCCCTTCTTGGTCTTTCAGCTTGCGATAGCTTCTTTCAAGGTGGGGTGATCCTGGGGGGTCCTACAGTGCTTGTCAGCCGTGAAAACTTTTCCTTGGAGTATGACCCAGACCAGAATATTTTCTCGGTTCGCTATGATATCGTTTTGAACGTCCTCCCGGGGTCTGGTGCAGGTCAGGTTGCTTTGCTGGATTCCAACGGCAATCCCGTAGAGTCTCCTTTTACCATACCCGAGCCCTGCCCCGTGGGTGGCCCAAGCTGCGGGCCTGTGGTCCGTTCGGTTGAGAAACGATCTGCCTCTCCTTTTACTCCTATCCTGGTTGTTCAGTATCGCTCGGTTTCGGCGAATGGGCAGTCTAAGGTGGTTCCCCTGTCAGCACCCGTAGAGCTTTACTAGGGGTCGACTTCAGGGTGCTGGGCTTCAAGGGATTGGGGTTTGGGTTCCTTCTGTGGACTGGTTAGTCCCTGTATACTCGGCTAGGTGGGTGCCTTTCCTCTTGTCCTCGAGGCCAAGCTCCAGTCCTTTGAAGCCGCCCTGGCCCAGCTGGTCCAGTCCGAGGTCCTCTTCATCCGGCTCATCCACCAGGACCTGGTCGCGGCTGGAGGGAAGCGCATCCGGCCTCGGTTGGTCTTTTTGGCCTCGGGGGCCTTAGGGGGAGCCCCTTTTGAGGAGGAGCTAGCCCTGGCCGTGGAGCTCCTCCACTCCGCCACCCTCCTCCACGACGACCTCATTGACGACGCCGAGACCCGAAGGGGCAAGGAGGCGGCTTTTCGGCGGTATGGGAACGCGGTCTCGGTTTTGGCGGGGGATTTCCTCCTCTCCCGCCTCCTCCATGTGATCGCCCGGACGGGCCAGATGGAGCTGGTGGAGCGCTTCGCCCAGGTGGCTAAGACCCTAAGCGAAGGGGAGGTCCTCCAGTTCCAGGTGGCCGCCCTGGAGGAGTATTCCTTGGAGAACTACGAGCGGGTCATCACCGCCAAGACCGCGGCCCTCATGGCCCTTTGCACCGAGGGGCCGGCCCTGCTTTTGGACCAGAGGGACGGCGTCCGGGAGGCCCTTTACCGGTATGGCCTCCTCTACGGCCAGGCCTTCCAGATGCGGGACGATTACCTGGACCTCATGGGTAGCCCCGAGGCCCTGGGCAAGCCCATAGGGGGGGACCTCCGGGAGGGGAAGGCCACCTTAATCCCCCTCCTCCTCCTGGAGCGCCACCCGGAGGTGCGGGAGGTCCTGAAGCGCCGGGGCCGGGAAGAGGGGGACTTGGAGCTGCTTAGGCGGCTGGCCTGGGAGACGGGGGCGGCGGAGGAGGCGGTGCGCCGGATCCGGGCCCGGGCCGAGGCCGCAGCTTTGGCCCTAAAGCCCCTCCCCCCAAGCCTCTACCGGGAGGCCCTGGAGGCTTTGGCCCTGGCCGAGGCCGAGCGCCTGGCCTAGCCCTTTCCCCGGTATAATCCCTGAAGGTGATGCTATGGGGATTCCTGCCTATAGGCCCCCGGATGACCCGGGGCTATGGGGTTTATACCTGGAGCACCTAGAGCGGGCCTGGTCCTGGGTGCGGATGGACCCCTCCACCTTGGAGTACCTGGCCCACCCCAAGCGCTTGGTCACCCTCTCCCTCCCTGTGATCATGGACGACGGGAAGGTCCGGGTTTTCCAGGGGTACCGGGTGGTCCACGATATCGCCCGGGGTCCGGCCAAGGGGGGGGTGCGCCTCCACCCCGGGGTCAGCCTGGGCCAGACCGCGGCCCTGGCCGCCTGGATGACCCTCAAGGCCGCTGTTTTTAACCTCCCCTTTGGGGGGGCGGCCGGGGGCATCGCCCTGGACCCTAAGGGGCTTTCCCGGCGGGAGCTGGAGCGGGCGGTGAGGCGGTACACCGCGGAGCTGGTGAACCTCATCGGCCCTGACATAGACATCCTGGGCCCGGACCTGGGCACGGACCCGGAGGTCATGGCCTGGATCATGGACACCTACTCCATGACCGTGGGGGGCACGGTACCCGGGGTGGTCACGGGAAAGCCCGAGGCCTTAGGCGGGGTCCTGGGCCGGCACGACGCCGTGGGCCTGGGGGCTTTTCTGGTCCTGGAGGCCCTGGCCCAAAAGCAGGACCTCCCCTTGGAGGGGGCCCGGGTGGCGGTCCAAGGCTTCGGCCAGGTGGGGGCGGGCTTTGCCCAGGAGGCCTACGCCCGGGGGTTTAAGGTGGTGGCCCTTTCTACCCGCCGGGGGACGATGTACGACCCGGGGGGCCTCCCTCTGGCCGAGGTCCTGGCCCATTACCAGGAAAAGGGGGACCTTCCCCGGTACGACCTGGCCCCGGAGGAGATTTTTGGTCTCGAGGCCGAATACCTGGTCCTGGCGGCCCAGGAGGGGGCCTTGGATGGGGAAAGGGCCCGAGGGGTGAGGGCCAAGGTGATTTTGGAGCTCGCCAATTTTGGCCTAGCCCCCGAGGCCGAGGCCTACCTTCTAGGCCAAGGGGTCCTGGTCCTCCCCGACCTCCTCACCGGGGGCGGGGGGCTCTTGGCAAGCTATCTGGAATGGGTTCAGGACCTTAACATGTTCTTTTGGGACCTGGAGGAGACCCTGGCCCATTTCCGGGAACGGGTGGAAGCCACCGTGGCCGAGGTCCTGGAAAGGGCCGAGGCCTTGGGGCGGGAGGTCCGGGCTGGGGCCCTAGCCCTGGCCCTGGAGCGGCTGGACGAGGCCAGCCGGTTGAGGGGGGTCTACCCCTAGACCCACTTGCGCGCGTCAAGGGAGGCTGGATGAAGAGCGAACCGCTTTCCTATCTGGGTGCAGACGGGGGGCCTTGGGCCATTTTTACCGAGCAGATCGACCGGGTTCTGCCCTACCTGGGCCGGTACGCCCCCCTGGCGGAGGGGCTTAAGCGCCCCAAACGGGTCCTCATCGTGGATGTCCCCATCCACCTAGACGACGGCAGCGTGGCCCATTTTGAGGGGTACCGGGTCCACCACAACACCGCCCGGGGCCCGGCCAAGGGGGGGGTGAGGTTCCACCCCGAGGTCACCCTCTCCGAGGTCATGGCCCTGGCCGGCTGGATGACGATCAAAAACGCCGCGGTGGGCCTGCCCTTTGGCGGGGGGAAGGGTGGGGTGCGGGTGGACCCTAGGAAGCTCTCTAGCCGGGAGCTGGAGCGCCTCACCCGTAGGTACACCTCGGAGATTGGAATCCTCCTAGGCCCGGACCGGGACATCCCCGCCCCGGATGTGGGCACCGGGGAGCGGGAGATGGCCTGGATGATGGACACCTACTCCATGAATGTGGGCCGGACCGCCCCTGGGGTGGTCACGGGCAAGCCCATAAGCCTGGGGGGGTCCCTGGGGAGGCGGGACGCCACGGGCCGGGGGGTGTTTATCACCGCCCGGGCTGCGGCCCAGAAGATTGGGCTTGCCGTGGAAGGGGCCAGGGTGGCCATCCAGGGCTTTGGGAATGTGGGGAACGCCGCGGCCCGGATCTTCCACGACCACGGGGCCCGGATTGTAGCCATCCAGGACGCCACGGGAACGATTTACCGGGAGGAGGGGATAGACCCCTACGACCTCCTAGAGCACGTCCGGCTCATGGGGGGGGTGAGGGGGTACCCCAAGGCTGAGCCCCTGCCTGCAGGGGAGTTCTGGGCCTTGCCCGTGGAGTTCCTCATCCCCGCGGCCCTCGAGGCCCAGATCACTGAGCAGAACGCCTGGCGCATCCAGGCCAAGGTCATCGCCGAGGGGGCGAACGGCCCCACCACCCCGGCCGCGGACGATATCCTCCAGGAAAAAGGGGTCCTGGTGGTCCCGGATGTGATCGCCAACGCCGGGGGGGTCACGGTGAGCTACTTTGAATGGGTCCAGGACTTTAACTCCTACTTCTGGAGCGAGGAGGAGATCAACCGCCGCCTGGAGCGGGTCCTCACCCAGGCCTTTGAGGCGGTCTGGGAGGTGCACCAGGAGAAAAGAATCCCCTTGCGCACCGCGGCCTATGTGGTGGCTGTGACCCGGGTCCTGGAGGCCCGGGCCCTTCGGGGGCTTTACCCTTAGGGCATGGAGGCCTGGCCCCGGTACGGCCGGGTGACCCTGAAGCCGGTCCTGGAGGGCCTCACCGAGGAGGAATGGGCGGGGCTTCACGCCACCTTCCGCGACCCCGAGGTGGCACGGTGGAATGGCTCTTCCCCCTTAAGGATGCCCCTGTGGCTTTTCAAGCGGGTCTTCCTGGCCGAGGCCCGGCGGAGGGACCGGAGGAGCTTTGTAATCCTGGACGAAACCGGGGCCTACCTGGGGACCCTGGAGCTCTACGACCTGGGCGGGGAGGAGGCCACCTTGGGCATCCTCCTGCGTCCGGACCGCTGGGGCCAGGGTTACGGCACCGAGGCGGTGCGGGCGGCTTTGGCCTATGCCTTTGGTACCCTAGGGCTTAAGCGGGTCCGGCTCCGCACCTTCGCCCATAACCTCCGGGCCCAGAGGGCCTTTAGGAAGGCGGGGTTTAGGGAGGTGGGCCGGGGCCCGGGGCCTAGGGGGGAGGAGGACGTGTACATGGAGGCGAGCCGTGAAGGTGAAAATCCTGGCCCCCAGGCTTAAGGAGGAGGCTTTTCTCCCCTTGGAAGGGGTGGAGGTCCACCACCTGGATGAACCCTGGCCCCAGGCCGTGGACTTTTTCATTCCCCCCTTCGGAGAGGAGGAGAGGGTCCGCCGGGTCCTGGAAAGGGTCCAGGTCCAGGTGGTCCAGACCCTTTCCGCGGGGGTGGACTGGATCCTCCCCCTCCTCCCGGAGGGGGTGGTCCTCTGCGACGGGAGCGGGATCCACGACACCCCTGTGGCCGAGTGGGTGGTCATGGCCCTCCTGGCCCTCCTCAAGGACCTGCCCGGCTTCCTGGGGGACCAGGCCCAGGGGGCCTGGCGGCCCAGGAGGCTTCCTGACCTCGAGGGGAAGCGGGTCCTCCTTTTGGGCTACGGGGCCATCGGCCGGGCGGTGGAGGCCCGGCTTAGGCCCTTTGGGGTGGAGGTCCTCCCCGTGGCCAAACACCCCCGCCCTGGGGTCTATACCCCCCAGGACCTCCCCTACCTCCTGCCCCAGGCGGATGCGGTGGTCCTCCTCCTCCCCCTTACCCCCGAGACCCGGGGCCTGGTGGACCGGGGCTTCCTGGCCCGGCTTAAGCCTGGGGCCCTTCTGGTCAATGCGGGGCGTGGGGGCTTGGTGGATACGGAGGCCCTCCTGGAGGCCCTGCACGCGGGAAGGGTCCGGGCCGCCCTGGACGTGACCGACCCCGAGCCCCTCCCCCCGGACCACCCCCTTTGGCGGGCCCCTGGGGTCCTGATTACCCCCCATGTGGCGGGGCTTTCCGAGGGGTTTTACCGCCGGGTGGGGCGGTTTCTGGCTGAGCAGGTGGAACGGTACCGCCGGGGGGAGCCTCTTCTGAACGTGGTGCGGGAGGGGTACTAAATCCTTGGCGCCTAGGGTATACTAGACTTCCTGCCCCAAAGGCAGGGGGCGCAAAGAGGGGGGAGACGCCCGTACGCCCACCCCGCGTAGAAAGGAGAGAAGATGGAGAAGAAGGCGCTTCTTTCTACGCCGGTAGAGCCCATAGACATCAAGGCCTTTGATGCGGGGCCCATCCTCGAGGCCATGGGCCGGACGGCCTTCCAGGCCCGGAACCTCTACCGGGCCGCGGAGATCTACCGGACCATGCTGGAGGAGGGGGCCACGGTCATCCTCACCCTGGCCGGGAGCCTGGTCTCTGCGGGGCAGGGCCGGGCCATCCACGACCTCATCCGCAAGGGGCTGGTGGACGTGATCGTGGCCACCGGGGCCAACATCGTGGACCAGGACTTCTTTGAGGCCTTGGGCCACCGCCACTACCAGGGGGACCCCAGGGCCGACGACGAGGCCTTAAGGCGGCTTTGGATTGACCGGATCTACGACACCTACATCGATGAGGAGGAGCTCCGCCACACGGACTACACCATCGCCGAGATCGCAGATAGCCTCCCCCCGGGGGTCTACTCCAGCCGGGCCTTTATCCAGGCCATGGGCCGATACCTGGTGGAGCGGGGCCTGGGGGAGGGGAGCATCGTCCGGGCGGCCTACGAGGAGGGGGTCCCCATTTTCGTCCCAGCTTTCTCCGATTCTTCCGCGGGGTTTGGCCTGGTCTACCACCAGGCCAAGCACCCGGACCGGCACGTGAGCATCGACTCCGTGGCGGATTTCCGGGAGCTTACCCAGATCAAGATCTGGGCCGGGACCACGGGGCTCGTAATGCTGGGGGGCGGGGTGCCCAAGAACTTCGCCCAGGACATCGTGGTGGCCGCGGAGGTCCTGGGCTACCGGGTGGAGATGCACAAGTACGCCATCCAGATCACCGTGGCCGATGAGCGGGATGGGGGGCTTTCCGGCTCCACCCTCTCTGAAGCCCAAAGCTGGGGCAAGGTGGACGCGGCCCTTTCCCAGATGGTCTTCGCCGAGGCCACCCTGGCCTTCCCCCTCCTGGCCTCCTACGTTTACCACCGCGTCGCTGAGCGGGCTAGGAAGCGGTACGCGGACCGTCTGGAGACGGCCCCGCCCCTGCGCCCGGCCCAACCCGCCCAACCCGCTTAGCCCATAGCCCCGGCCCCCGCCTAGGTGGCCCTAGGCGGGGTTTTTGCTAGACTCTTAGCAAGATGCCCGAGGAGTTCAAGGCCTACTTGAGGGAGCGGTTTGGGGTTTTGGGGCCTATTAACCCCAGCCGGTTTGAGGCCGAGGTGGCCAAGCGCCTGGGTAGCCCCGCCCGGCGCGCCCCCCTCCTCAAGGCCTGGCGGGCCTACCTAGGGGGTGGGGGGCGGGAGGGGGTGCGAAGTTTCTACCGGGAGGTCCTCAAGCTCCCCAGGGGGGAGGCCCTGGTCTACGGGATGCACCTCCCCTTTTTGGAGTTCTACGCCCAGGTCTTGCCGGAGAAGCTAGAGGGCCGGGTCCTGGAGGTGGGGGCCTTTACCGGGGCCTTGGTGGGGTATCTGAGCCAGAAGCGGCCTGAGCTGGACTGGCACGCCCTGGAAGGGGTGGAGGAGGCCTGGGCCTTGGGGCAGGCCCGGGCGCCGGGGGTGGCCTGGCACCTGGGCTGGGCCGAGGAGGCGGAGCTTCCCCCCTTTGACACCCTGCTTCTCCTTTCCGTCTTCCCTGAGGGGTATCTCGCTGACCTTCCGAGCCATCTCCCCCCGGAGGCTTTCTGGAAGCAGTTCCGCTTCTTTGAGCGCCTCAGCCGGATCCTCCGCCTCCTCCGGCCCGGGGGGCTTTTGGTCTACGGCCACGGGGCCTTCCTGGGGAAAAGCCCGGAAGGGGTGGAGGAGGGGCTTAGACGGCTTGGCTTTAGAGAGGTGGAGCGCCTAGGGGAGGGGGAGTACACCCTGGTTTTGGGAAGGCGGCCCGAGGCCTTAGAGGAGGTCTGGGAGGAAAGGCCAGCCCGGCCTTCCCCCGCCCCATCCCAGGACCCCCCTTCCCAGGCCCTGGACCTCCAGGGGATCCGGGGGCTTTTGGAGGAAGGGCGGTACGCCGAGGCCCTGGCCCTCCTCCCCAAGGAGGCCCAAGGGGAGGCGGCCTACCTAAGGGGCCGGGCCCTTTGGGCTTTGGGCCGGTACGCCGAGGCGGAGGAGAGCCTGGCCCGGGCCCTAAGCGAGGAGGCCGAGGCCTTGAGGGCCTGGGTCTGGGTGGAGCTTGGGGAGTACCAGAAGGCCCTCTCCCGCCTCGAGGCCCAGGCCCACCGGGGGGGGCGGCACCGGTTCTACCTAGGCCGGGCCTACCTGGCCCTGGGCCGGTACGCCTACGCCCTAAGGGAGTTTGTGGAATCCGGTCTCCCTGAGGCCGAAGCCCTCATCCGGGAGACCCTGGAAAGGATTACAGAAAGGATGCGCCGCTTTGCCCAGGAGGGGGAGTGGAGCGAGGTGAGCCGCCGGGCGGAGTTCGTGGAGGACCTCGCCCCCCATCTCATGACCCGGGAGATCCTGGGCTTGGGCCTAAGGGCGGCCTTGGTCCAGGGGCTTTTTGAAAGGGCCCGGCGCTACGCCCGGAGGCTTGCCGACCTAGGGGAGGCCGAGGGGTTTTTGGGCCTGGCCCTGGCCGACCTCCGCCTAAGGAGCCCCGGGGAGGTCCGGGGTGGGGAGGCCTTAAAGGCCGTGGAGCCCTACCTCACCGAGGCCCTGGCCCGGGCTGAGCTGGCGGAGGGGCTCCTCCTCCTTGGGGTTTTGCGGGAGCGGGAGGGGCGGCACCGGGAGGCCCTTTACCTCCTGGACAAGGCCGCGCGGCACGGGGAAGGGGAGGTGGCGGGCCTGGCCTACCACCACCTGGCCCAGGTGAAGCGGGCCCTGGGCCGGCCCCTCAAGGAGGTCCTGGGGGACCATAAAAGGGCCCACGCCCTCAAGGCCTACCCCGCGCCCTTCCTTTTCCGCCTGGCCCAGGAGGCCCTGGAGGCGGGGGAGGAGGTCCTGGCCCGGGAGCTTTTCGCCCGGGCTCGGGATGCGGGCCTCGAGGTGGAGGGGGAGGAACTCCTGGGGTTCTTGGCCGTGGTGGAACACCTGGAAGGTCCCTGGTCTGCTTTTACCCTGCTCCACCAGGCCTTGGCCCGCACCCCTAACCCTCCCTTAAGCCTCCTGGCCCTGGGCTACCGCCTGGGCCGGGCCTTTCCCGAGACCCCCGAGGCCCAGTGGGTCCGGGGGGAGTACCTGGCGGCCCTCTACGCCCGGGGCCAGGGGGAGGAGGTGGAACGCCTCCTCCTGGAGGAGGAGGCCCGTTTTCCCCAGTCCCTGGAGGTCCTCTTTGACTTGGCGGAGCACTACGAGGCCCAGGGGGCCTGGGCCAAGGCCGCCTCCTACTGGGAGAAGGCCTTGGAGGTGGCCCTTTACCGGGAAAAGGACCTGGCCCTGGCCCGGGAGGTCTTGAGGAACCTCCTTTTCCTGAGGCCCCAGGATGAAAGCCTGAGGCTATACCTCGAGGAGCTCCGCGCCCTAAGCCAGACCCTCCCCCTCCTGGGGGAGGAGGCCCCCCACATCCCCGAGGGGGGGGAGGCCTTGGTGGAGGAGGGGCTTCCCCGGTTCCACGGGGAGCACCTTCTGGTGGTGGGGGGACATACCCACTTAAGGAGCCGGCTCCTTGGCGTTCTGGAAGCCCGGGGGCTTAAGGTGGACTGGTTCGACGCGGATACCGTAGGGGTGGGCCGGGAGGCCTTAAGGCGGATCCTGAACCGGCTGGAACGGGCCCATGGCCTCATGATCGTTTCCAGCTACGTGGGGCATGACCTCTCGGAGCCGGTGCGGCTGGAGGCCGAGCGCCTAGGGGTGCCCGTCCACATCATCCCGGGCCGGGCCCGGGGGGTCACGGGGTTTTTAAGGGCCCTTAAGGCCTTTGCCCCCGAACTCCGCAAACGGGCCTTGAAGGGGTAGAGTGGGGGCATGGAGCTCGGCTTCTCCCCTTGCCCCAACGACACCTTTATCTTCTACGCCCTGGTCCACGGCAAGGTCCAAAGCCCCTGGCCCCTGACCCCGGTCCTGGAGGACGTGGAGACCCTTAACCGCTGGGCCCTCGAGGGGCGGCTTCCCCTGACCAAGCTTTCCTACGCCGCCTACGCCTGGGTCCGGGACCGGTACGTGGCCTTAAGGAGCGGGGGGGCTTTGGGCCGGGGGGTGGGGCCTTTGGTGGTGGCTCGGGAGGAGCTGGGGAGCCTCCGGGGCCTCCGGGTGGCCATCCCGGGCCGGTACACCACCGCTTACCTTCTCCTCTCCTTCTGGGCCGAGGGGTTTATCCCGGTGGAGGTGCGGTACGACCGGATCCTCCCCATGGTGGCCCGAGGGGAGGTGGAGGCGGGGCTCATCATCCACGAAAGCCGCTTCACCTACCCCCAGTACGGCCTTAAGGCCCTGGTGGACCTGGGGGCTTTTTGGGAGGGGTGGACGGGCCTGCCCCTGCCCCTAGGGGGCATTCTGGCCCGGCGGGACCTGGGGGAGGAGGCCATAAAGGCCCTAGAGGAGGCCATCCGGGCAAGCCTACGCTACGCCTGGGCCCATCCCGAGGAGGTCTTCCCCTACCTTAAGGCCCACGCCCAGGAACTCGAGGACCAGGTCATCTGGGCTCATGTGCGCACCTACGTCAACGACTACACCCTGGACCTGGGGGACGAAGGGATGAAGGCGGTGGAGCGCCTCTTCCGGGAGGCCGAGGCCCGGGGCTTGGTCCCGGCCTCCGGGGCCCCGCTTTTCCTTTAGATTTTGAAGCGTGAACCCGCCCGAGGAACTCCTGGACCGCCTAGGCCTACCCCATGAGGGGTTTCTGCCCCCAAGGCCCCTCCATCCTGGACTCCGCCCCGCCCTTAAGGCCTATCTGGAGCGGCTGGGCTACCCTTTGGGCCTGGAGGGCCTGGAGGGAGGGGCGGTGGTCACGGGGCAGCAGCCGGGGCTATTGGGGGGGCCGGCTTACACCTTTTACAAGGCCCACACCGCCTTAGCCCTGGCCCAGGGGATGGGGGGGCGGGCCCTTTTTTGGGTGGCGAGCCAGGACCACGACGTGGAGGAGGTCCGCCGCCTTTACCTGCTTAGGGAGGAGCGCCTGGAAACCCTGGAGCTTCCCCTTCCCCCAAGGCCCCTGGCCCGGATTTCCCTGGCCCCTTACCGGGAGGCCCTGGAGGGGTTTCTCGGCCCCTGGGCCCGGGAGGAGCGGGTGGCCTATGCCCTAGAAGGGGGGACGCTTTCCGAGTTTTTCGCCCGGCTTCTCTTGGGTTTTCTGGGGCCTAGAGGCCTTATCCCCTTTGACCCTATGGCCCCGGAGCTTGCCCCCCTCTTCCGGGAGGCCCTGGAGCGGGAACTCGAGGACCCCCTGGCCAGTGCCGAGGCGGTGAACCGGGGGGCGGAGGCCCTTAAGGCCTTAGGGGAAAAGCCCGCCCTCCGCCGGAAGCCCGGGGCCACCAACCTCTTCCTGGAGACGGATGAGAGGCGGCTTCTCTTTTACCAGGGGGGCCAGTTCTTTGACGGGGTCCGGGGCTACACCAAGAAGGAGCTCCTGGAGATTCTGGAAGCCGACCCCAGCCGCCTTACCCCCGCCGCAGGGCTTAGGCCGGTCTTTCAGGACCTGGTCCTCCCCACCCGGGCCTTTGTGGTGGGGCCCAATGAGCTCCGGTATGTGGCCGAGCTTTCCGGGGTCTACGCCCTCCATGGCCTTCCCTTCCCGCCCCTTTACCTGAGGCTCCGGGCCTTGGTCTTGGAGCCTCCTGTGCGGCGCATCCTCGAGGCCTACGGCCTAGACCCCTGGGCCCTGGAGGAGGAGGGGGAGGAGGCCTTTTTGAGGGCCCTGGCCACCCGGCTAGAGGAATGGCGCCGCCTCGAGGCCCGGCTCAAGGAGGCCCTGGAGGCGGTGGAGGCTTTGGAGGAGGAGGCCCAGAGGCTTTTCCCCAACCTCCTCCGGCCCCTCCGCCGCTTCCGCCACCGGCTTGGGGGGGAAGGGGAGAGGCTTTTGCGCAAGGCCTTGAGGCTACGCTTGGAGGAGGAGGGCCGGTTTAAGGCCCACCTGGAACGGCTTAAACTCCACCTCCTTCCCCTGGGCCTCCCCCAGGAACGGGTCTTGCCCTTCCCCATGTACGCCCTCCGCCACCCCCAGGCCCTGGACCGGCTGGCCGAGGCCCCTCCCAGGGGCCGGGCCCTTCTTCTCCTGTAGCCCTGGCCCCTCCCAAAGGGGGGCCCCGGGGTAGGGTGGGGGTATGCGCCTTTGGGTTCTGGCCCTCCTTCTGGTCCCAGCCCTGGCTGGAAGGACCGAGGTCCTGGACCTCCCGGGCTACCCCGAGCCCCACACCCCGGCCCACCTCAACCGGGTCCTGGCCGTGCGCCACCTCCCCCCAGGCCGGCCCCAAGGGGTTTTGGTCCTGGTCCCGGGGCTTTTTGGCGGGGCAGGAAGCCTCCATCTCCTGGCCCAGGGTGCGGCGGAGGCCTTGGGCCTCGAGGTCTGGGTTTGGGACCGGCGGAGCCACCTTTTGGAGGATCGCTCGGGCTTCCTCCTGGCCCTAAAGAGGGGCGACCCCTACCTGGCCTACCGGTACTATCTCCGGGACCGGGGGCGGCCAGGGGGGTTTAGGCCCCATCCCCCCGAGGCCCTGGGGTATATGGCCCACTGGGGCCTCGAGGTTCATCTGGAAGACCTCCATATCCTGGTCCGGCTGGCCCGGGCTCAAGGGGGACGGGTGGTCCTGGGGGGGCATTCCCTAGGGGCTAGCTTGGCTCACCTCTACGCCGCCCGCCTCTTTGAGGACGGGGCGGGCCAGGCGTTTTTGGATGGCCTCCTCCTCCTGGACGGGGCCTTTCGTCCTTGGACCCCTGGGCCTTTCCTCCCTAGCCCCCCCATGCCCTACCTCCAGGGCTTCGGCCTGGGCCCGGGACGCTTCGCCGAGCTGGAGGTAGCAGCCCTCCTGGCCCACCTGGACCCGGAGGGGACCTCCCCCCTGGCCTCTTTCCCCGCCTCCAACCTGGCCTGGGCCGGGATTCTGGCCTCGGACCGCTACGCCCCTTGGCCGGCCTTTAGCTACAGCCTAGGGGAGGCCGTGGGGGCCAGGCTGGCCTTGGACCCCGTGGGCCTTCTCCTTGGGGGCTCGGGCCGGCGGGTGGCCCGTCCCGCCCCTGGGGTGGCCCGGGTGGGGTGGCGCCCGGGCGGGGCCACGGACCTAAGGGCCCTGGTGGCTTCCTGGTCCCGTCCGGAGACAAACTACGCCGAGTGGTATTTTCCCACCCGGCTCCTCCTGGACCTGGCCCAGCTCCGGGGCCAGGGGGATTTGGGCTTCCTCCCCCCGGACCGGCTTGCCCTCCCCACCCTGGCCCTGGGGGCGGGCCGGGGGCTTTTCCCAAGGGAGGAAGCCTTTGCACCCTACCGGGCCCTCCGGCCCCAGGGGGGGGTCCAGGTCCATGTCCTCCCCGGCCTCACCCACCTGGACCTGGTGGCTGCCCCTGACCGGGTCCTTCCCTTTTTAAGGGCCTGGGGGCCTTTTGGGTATAATCCCCCTTAATGCAGGGATGGTTCTGGCTTGTCCTCCTCCTGCCCTGGGCCTGGGCCCAGGGGGTCACGGTCCGGGTCCTCCTGGAGGAGGTGCCCCAGGGGCGGGAGGTGGTCCTGGAACTCCCTGGGGGTCCGGTCCGCGCCCTTTTGGGTGGGGAGGGCTTGGTGGTGGAGGGGCGGCTTTTCCCTTACTACCTGGCCCTAGGTCCCTTCCGGTACCGGGGTGCCCCTTACCGGGGGGAGGTTTACCTCCTGCCCCAGGGGGGGCGGCTCCTTGTGGTGAACCGCCTCCCCCTGGAGGAATACCTCCTTGGGGTTTTGCCCTTTGAGATGCCGGATACCTTCCCCCTGGAGGCCCTCAAGGCCCAGGCCATCCTGGCCCGGACCTTTGCCGTCCACCGCCTAAGGCCGGAGGCGGCTTACGACCTCTGCGCCTCCTACCTCTGCCAAGTCTACAGGGGGGCGGGTCGGGAAACTCCAAGGGTCCAAGAGGCGGTGGCGGCCACCCGGGGCCTGGTGGTGAGCTACGGGGGCCGGGCCATCTCGGCCCTCTACCACGCGGATAGCGGGGGGCACACCGCAGGGAGCGAGGAGGTCTTCCAGGAGGCCCGGCCCTACCTCCGCCCCCGGCCCGACCCCTTTACCCGGGCCCAGGCCTGGCAGGTGGAGGTTTCCAGGACAAAAGCCCTCGAGGCCCTAAGGGCCCTGGGGTACCGGCCCCAGGGGGAGGAGCCCCCCCAGGTGCTTGCCCGAACCCCCTCGGGCCGGGTGGCCCGGCTCCGGGTTATGGGGGTGGAGGTCTTTGGCCCCCCGGCCCAGCGCCTCCTCCGCGCCTTAGGCCTTCCCTCGGCCCTGGTGGAGGGGTTTCAGGGCTGGACCGCCCTGGGTCGGGGGTCGGGGCACGGGGTGGGGCTTTCCCAGTGGGGGGCCAGGGGGATGGCGGAAAGGGGGTATACTTACCGAGAAATCTTAGGCTACTATTTCCCCGGTACCTTCCTGAGCGAGCTGGTCTTTTTGGAAACCCTCCCCCAGGCCCTATGGTCCTGGTCACCCCCCTAGGCTTCCTCCGCCTCCGGACCTCCCCCTTGGGGGTCCTGGCCCTGGAGCTTAGCCTGGTCCCGGAGGCATCCCCTCCTTCCCCCCTGGCCCAGAGGGTTTGGGACCGGGTCCAGGCCTACTTTGCTGGGGAGAGGCCGGATTTTTTGGATATCCCCCTGGACTATGCCTCCCTTTCCCCGGCGAGGATCCGGCTCTACCAGGCGGTGCGCCATATCCCCTATGGCCAGACGGTGAGCTACGGGGATCTAGGCCGGGCCCTAGGCCTCTCCCCCCGGGCCGTGGGGGCGGGGCTTAGGGCTTGTCCCTTTTTCCTCCTGGTCCCGGCCCACCGGGTGGTCCATAGGGATGGCCGCCTCGGGGGGTTTGCTGGGTGGGAGGGGGTGAAGGCCTGGCTTCTAAGGTTTGAAGGGGCCCTTTAAACGCCCGCCCAGACCGCCAGGGAGAAGGGGGGGAGGTCTGGGCCCGAAAGCCTCCCCCCAAAGGGGGTGCACCTCGCCCCAGAAAGGAGGTCCAGGACCTCCCCGCCCCGGGGGAAGTGGCCATGGATGAGGAAGTCTTGCCGGAAGGGCTTTTCCGAGGCGTTTACCACCACCAGGTAAGGCCCCCGGGCGAAGGCCAGGTGCCCGTCCTGGGCGTAGACCCGGTGGTAAGGGGCCTCGGAGAGGAGGGGATGGGCCTTGCGGAACCAGGCCATCTGGCGCACCGTTTCCAGGATTTCCTTGCGCCAGCGTGCCTCGTCCCAGACCATCCCGGCCCGGTTCTCTGGGTCATGCCCCCCTTCCATCCCAATCTCCTCCCCGTAGTAGACCGTGGGGTTTCCCGGCAGGACGAAAAGGAGGGCCAGGGCCAGCCGGGCCCGGGCGATATCCCCCCGGAAAAGGGTGAGGAGGCGAGGGGTATCGTGGGAGGTAAGGAGGTTCATCTGGGCCCGGACGGCCTCCGGGCGGTACCGGGTGAAGAGGTCCTCGAGGCGGTGGCTAAAGGCCAGGGCCTGGAGGGGTTCTACCCGGCCCAGGCCGGAGCGGGCGGCAAGCTCCCGGTCCAGGACCTCCCCCCCCACGAAGCCCAGGATGGCCCTGGCCAGGGGGTAGTTCATCACCCCGTCAAAGATATCCCCCCCTAGCCAGGCCTCGGCCTCCTCCCAGATCTCCCCCACCAGGTAGGCCTCGGGGTTTGCCCCCTTGACCCGGCGGCGGAACTCCCGCCAAAACTCCATATCCCGGATCTCATTAGGCACGTCCAGCCGCCAGCCATCCGCCCCAAACCGGATCCAGTGCTCCGCCACCTCCAAAAGGTAAGCCCGGACCGCCGGGGTCTCCACCCGGAGCTTGGGGAGGTCAGGAAGCCCCCACCAGGCCTCGTAGTTGGGCTCTTTGGTGTAGGCCTTTAAGGGGAAGCCCTTCACGTAGTACCAGTCCCGGTAGGGGCTTTGGGGGCCGTTTTCCAGGAGATGCTGGAAGGCGAAAAACCCCCGGCCCGTGTGGTTGAAAACCCCATCCAGGATGACCCTTATCCCGTGGGCGTGGGCCGCCTCCAGGAGGTATCTTAGGGCCCGGTTCCCCCCCAGGATGGGGTCCACCTGGAAGTAGTCCACGGTGTGGTACCGGTGGTTGGCCGTGGAGGCGAAGATGGGGTTTAGGTAGATTGCCTCCACCCCAAGCCCCGCTAGGTAAGGGATTTTCTCCGCCACACCCCAGAGCGTTCCTCCCTTGAAGCCGTGGAGGCTTGGGGGGGCGTCCCAGGCCTCAAAGGGCCCCGTGGGGGCGGGCTCCCCGGGGGGGCCGGCCCGGAAGAACCGGTCTGGGAAGATCTGGTAGAAGAAGGCGCCCTCGTACCACACCATCCTGTATAGTCTACCGGGTGGCGGTCAAACCCCGGTTAACCCGCCCCTTGTGGCCTGGGGCTTTTCTTTGGTATCCTTGCCAGGATGCGGGGCCGGCTTTTCGTGATGACCGGGGCGAGCGGGGTGGGGAAGGGGACGGTCCGGGCCAAGGTCCTGGAGAGGACCCGGCTCTTCTACTCCATCTCCATGACCACCCGCCCTCCCCGGCCCGGGGAGCGGCACGGGGTGGATTACTACTTCGTGGACCGGCCGGTCTTTGAGGCCCTCCTGGCCCAGGACGGATTTCTGGAACACGCGGAGTACGTGGGCCACCTCTACGGTACCCCCAAGGCCCCGGTGGAGCGGGCTTTGGCCCGGGGGGAGGATGTGCTTTTGGAGATCGAGGTCCAGGGGGCCCTCCAGGTCAAAGAGAGGGTCCCCGAGGCCGTCCTAATCTTTCTCCTTCCCCCTTCCCTTTCCGAGCTCCGCCGCCGCCTGGTCTACCGGGGGCAGGACCCCCCGGAGAAGATCAGAAAGCGCCTGGAGCGGGCGGAGTGGGAGATTAAAAACGCCCACCTCTTTGATTACGTGGTGGTCAACGATATCCTAGAAGAAGCGGTCCGGGATTTCCTGGCCATCCTCACCGCGGAGAGGAGGCGGCAGGACCGGATGGCCTGGGCCTTGAAGCGGGCCTTGGAAAGGGATCCGGACCTCGAGGCCGAGCTGGACGAGATCTTAAGGAGGCAGTATGGCCGAACCGGGGATTGATAAACTCCTGAGCCTAGTGGATTCCAAATACCGGCTCACTGTGGTGGTGGCCAAGAGGGCCCAGCAGCTCCAGCGCTACCGCTTCCGGAATACGGTTTTGGAGCCGGAGGAAAGGCCCAAGATCCGCACCCTGGAGGGGGTGTTTGACGATCCCAACCCCGTGACCTGGGCCATGAAGGAGCTCCTCACGGGGCGCCTGGTCTTTGGGGAAGGCCTCCTTCCTGAGGACCGGCTGGAGCGGGAGCTGGACCGCCTCTACCTGCCTAAGGAAGAGGAGGGCTAGGCCATGCCCCGCATCCTCCTGGCGGTGACGGGAGGGGTGGCGGCCGTTAAGGCCCCCCGCCTCCTCCGCCTCCTCCGCCAGGAGCACGAGGTCCGGGTCCTGGCCACCCCAAGGGCCCTCGAGTTCGTCACCCCCCTTGCCCTGGCCGTGGCCGCAGGGAGCGAGGTCTATACGGAGGAAGCCTGGTTCCGCCCGGATGGCCGGGCCCTCCACATTGAGCTTGCCCGCTGGGCCGACCTGGTCCTGGTGGCCCCGGCCACAGCCCAGGCCCTGGCTAAGGCCGCCTTGGGCCTTTCGGATGACCTCCTTTCCGCCACCCTGCTGGCGGGGGCGAGGCGGGTGGCCTGGGCCCCGGCCATGAACCAAGAGATGTGGCTTGCCCCTCAGACCCAGGGGCATGTGGAAAGGCTCAAGGCCCTGGGCCACTCCTTTTTGGGCCCCGCGTATGGGCCCTTGGCCGCAGTGGGGGAGGGGGAGGGATGGGGGCGGATGCTGGAGCCCGAGGAGATCTGGGAGCGGGTCCAGGCCCTCTTTGCCCCAAAGGACCTCCAGGGCCTGAGGCTATTGGTCTCGGCTGGCCCCACCCGGGAACCTTTTGACCCGGTGCGCTTCATCTCCAATCCCTCCTCGGGCCGGATGGGGTACGCCCTAGCCGAGGCGGCCCGGGACCGGGGGGCGGAGGTCTTTTTGGTCTCCGGCCCCACCCATCTCCCTTGGCCCTGGGGGGTGGAGGGGGTCCGGGTGGAGACGGCCCTGGAGATGCGGGAGGCCCTCCTAGGCCGCTACCCTTGGGCCGAGGCTGTGGTCATGGCCGCGGCCGTGGCGGATTACCGCCCCGCGGAGGTCCTGAAGGATAAGGAGCCCAAGGGCGAAGGGGAGCGATGGATCCGGCTCGTGCGCAACCCGGATATCCTAGAGGAACTGGGCCAGGCCAAGGGGGAACGGGTCCTGGTGGGGTTTGCCATGGAAACCCAGGAGGGCCTGGCCAGGGCTCAGGAAAAGCTTAGGCGGAAAAACCTGGACCTCATCGTTTTGAACTACGTGAACCGGGAGGGGGTGGGGTTTGGGAGCCTCGAGAACGAGGTCACCCTCCTCCTGCGGGACGGGCGGGTTTTGGAACTGCCCAGGATGACGAAGCGCCAGGTGGCGGACCGCATCCTGGACTTTGTCAAGGAGCTATGGCCAAAAGGAGCCGGGAAGAACGCTTAAGGGCGATCCAGGAGATCGTCCAGACCGAAGAGATTGAGACCCAGAAGGAGCTTGCGGAAAAGCTCCGGGCCCGGGGTTTCCAGGTCACCCAGGCCACCGTAAGCCGGGATATCGCCCGGCTTCACCTGGTCCGGGTTCCCTTAGGCCCGGGCCGGTACCGGTACGCCCTGGCCCATACCGAGCTCGCCGAGGATATCTACGAGGAGCTCAAGCGTCGGTTTAAGGAGTTCGTACGGGATGTGGACCGCGGGGGGAATATCCTGGTCCTCAAGACCGCGGAGGGGCACGCCTCGGGGATTGCCCTGCTTTTGGACCGGCTTAGGCGGGACGATATCGTGGGGACCCTGGCCGGGGAGGATACCATCCTGGTGGTGGCCCGGGACGAGGCCATGGCCCAGGCCCTGGAGGAGGAACTTGGCCAGCTTCTGGTAGGGGCCTAGGCCTTTATGTTGGAATTTTTCTTTAAGAGTTTTCTCACCCTTTTCGTGGTCATGGACCCCGTGGGCCTGGTCCCGGTTTTCCTGGGCCTGGCCGGGGACCGGCCCCAGAAGAAACAGGCCCAGATTGCCCTGAGGGCCGTTTTGGTGGCTGGGGGGCTCCTCACCTTTTTCTTCTTCTTTGGCCAGGGGCTTCTGGGCTACCTGGGGATTAGCCTGGACGCCCTTAAAGTAGCTGGAGGCATCCTACTCTTTAGGATTGCTACAGAGATGGTCTTCGCCCAGTATGAGCGGGAGACGGAGGAGGAAAGGCGGGAGGCCCTGGCCCGGGCGGATATCTCCGTCTTCCCCCTAGCCATCCCCCTGATCGCTGGGCCTGGGGCCCTGGCCAGCGTTCTCATCCTGGGGGCGGAGGCGGGCCGGGTGGCCTGGGGGCCGGCCTTGGTTCTCCTGACGGCCTACTTTGTCCTCCTCTTGGCCTACCTCTTCCTGCGGGGGGCGGTCCTCCTCCGGCGGGCCCTGGGCCGGACGGGGGTGAACGTGGTCACCCGGGTCCTGGGGCTGATTCTGGCGGGGTTGGCCGTCCAGTACGTGGCCGAGGGGGTAAAGGGCCTACTCCAACAGGGCCCGGGCGTGGGCTAAGGCCTCGGGGGTATACTCCCCAGAGAGGAGGCGGGCGAGTTCCCGCACCCTTTCCTCCCCTTCCAGGGCCTCCACCCGGACCCGTCCCTCCTCTTGGGCCACCCGGAGGTGGCGGTGGGCCCGGGCGGCGATCTGGGGGAGATGGGTCACCACCAGGACCTGCCGCCCCTGGGCCAGGCGGGCGAGCCTCTCCGCCACCCGCCAGGCCGTCTCCCCCCCGAGCCCTGCGTCCACCTCGTCCAGGACCACTGTAGGGGCCTCGGCCCCGGTGAGGAGGGCGAGGGCTAGGGCGATGCGGGCAAGCTCCCCCCCGCTTGCTCCCGAGAGGGGCCCCGGGGGGAGGAGGGGATGGGCGGAAAAGAGGAACCGGACCCGCTCTAGCCCTTCTGGGCCCGGCTCTGGCAGGACCTCCAGGGCTACCTGGAACCGGGCCTGGGGCAGGCCTAAGGCGGGGAGCTCGGCTTCCATCCCGGCCATGAGCCTTTCTGCCGCTTCCTTCCGGGCCTGGCTTAGGGCCTCCCCGTGGACCCTAAGCGCCCTTTCGGCATCCACCAGGGCCTTTTCCACCTCCTCTAGCCTTTCCTCCCCCCTTTCCAGGCTGCTGAGCTCCTCCCGGGCCCTTTCGGCGTAGGCCAGGACCTCTTCCAGTCTTCCCCCGTACTTGCGCTTGAGCCTTTCCAGGAGGGCCAAGCGTTCTTCCAAGGCTTCCAGCCGGCCCGGCTCCTCCTCCAGGCCCTCTAGGTAGGCCTCCACCTCCCTCCGGATGGCCCTTAGGGCCCCTTCCGCCTCCTCCGCCTCCCGGCCTAAGGGCCCTAGCCCCGGGTCCAGCCGGGCCATGGCCGAAAGCTCCCGCCCCGCCAGGCCCAGGGCCTCCTGGGCCTTTTCCAGGAGTTCCAGGGCCCGCCCCCCCCTTTGCCTTAAGGTCTCGAGGTGGCGGAGCCGCAAGGCCTCCTCCCTTAAGGCCTCCTCCTCCCCGGGCCTGGGCCTGGCTTCCTCAATCTCCTTGAGCTGGAAGCGGAGGAGGTCCTCCCGCTCCAGCCGGTGCCTCAGGGCCCTAAGGAGCTCCTCCCGCTCCCGCTTTAGGGCCTCCCGGCGCTCGTAGGCCTCCCGGTAGGCCTTCTTTAGGCCTTCCGGGACCAGGGCGTCCAGGAGGCCCTGGGCCTTTTTTTCCTCCAGGAGGGCCAAGGGGAGGTGCTGGGCGTGGATGGCGAGGAGGGCCTCCGCCGCCTCTTTGAGCTCCTTGAGGCTCACCACCTCCCCGTCAATCCGGGGGGTGGAGCGGGCCCCCACCCGGCGGGAGAGGACCCTTTCCCCGGTCTCGGTTTCGAAAAAGGCCGTGACCAGGAGGCTATCCCCATAGGGTCCCACGAGCCCCTCGGGCCTCGCCCCCAAAAGAAGGGCCAGGGCGTCCACCAAAAGGCTTTTCCCCGCCCCTGTTTCCCCGGTGAGGGCGTTCAGGCCGGGGCCGAGCTCTAGGCTCGCCTCCTCTATAACCGCGAGGTTTCGGACCTCGAGGCGCCGGAGCAAGGCCTAAAAGTCCTGGGGCATGGGGTGGTCCAGGGCCAGGCGCCGGACCCTCTCCCTTAGGCCCTCCGAGGGCCCCTGGGTCAGGGCCTCATCTATAAGGGCGGCCACGGTCTCCATCTCCTCGGGGGTGAAGCCCCGGGTGGTGAGGGCCGGGGTGCCGAGCCGGATCCCTGAGGTGACCCGTGGGGGCTTGGGGTCAAAGGGGATGGCGTTCTTGTTCACCGTAATCCCCACCGCCCCCAGGCGCTCCTCGGCCTCCTTGCCCGTGAGGCCCTTGGGGCGGAGGTCCACCAGGACGATGTGGTTCTCCGTCCCCCCGGTCACGATCCGGTACCCCCTTTCCAGGAGGGCCTGGGCCAGGCGGCGGGCGTTTTCCAGGACCAGGGCGCTATACTCCTTGAACTCGGGCTGCATGGCCTCAAAGAAGGCCACGGCCTTCCCCGCAATCACGTGCTCCAGGGGCCCCCCCTGGATCCCGGGGAAGATGAGCTTGTCTATCTTCTTCCCAAGCTCCGGGTCCTGGCTCAGGATAAGCCCGCCCCGGGGGCCCCTTAGGGTCTTGTGGGTGGTGCTGGTGACCACGTGGGCGTGGGGGACGGGGTTTGGGTGGTGGCCCGTGGCCACCAGGCCGGCGAAGTGGGCCATATCCACCACCAGGTAGGCCCCCACCTCGTCCGCGATGGCCCGGAAGGCCTCAAAATCCCAAAGCCTGGGGTAGGCGCTGGCCCCGGCCACGATGACCTTGGGCCGGTGCTCCAGGGCCAGGCGGCGGACCTCCTCTAGGTCAATCGTCTCCGTGTCCGGCCGGACCCCGTAGGAGACCACCCGGTAGAGCCTCCCGGAGAAATTCACCTTGGCCCCGTGGGTGAGGTGCCCCCCCGCCGCCAGGTCCATCCCCATCAGGGTCTCCCCGGGCTCCATCAGGGCCATGTAGACGGCCATGTTGGCCTGGGAGCCGGAATGGGGCTGGACGTTGGCCCAGGCCGCCCCGAAAAGGGCCTTGGCCCGCTCTATGGCCAGGCTTTCCACCTGGTCCACGACTTCGCACCCGCCGTAGTACCGCGCCCCCGGGTAACCCTCGGCGTACTTGTTGGTGAGGACGCTCCCCATGGCCTCGAGGACCTGGCGAGAGACAAAGTTCTCGCTGGCGATAAGCTCCAGCCCTTCCCGCTGGCGCTTTTCCTCGAGGCCAATCAGGTTAAAGATGGCCTCATCCCTCTTGGGGGTCAGGACCTTGGGCCGGACCATAAGGTCATTATAGGCCCGTAGGGACTGCCCTATCCTCTTTGCTGCAAGCCTTAGGCTAAAGGGTTTTCGGCGAGGCGGGTCCCGCTGTGCTAAGCTTAGGGGGAGTATGAAGCCTTCTACGGCTTTCTACCTGAAACTGGGCCTGGCCCTCCTCTTGGGGGTTCTTCTTTTTGTGATTATCCTCATCAACTTTACCTCGAGCCGGGACCTCCCGGAGCTGGTCCGGGTCCAGGTGGAGCGGTACGCCGTGTGCAGCTACTGGTTCTTCGGCTGGCACCTGGCCTCCACGGGGGGGTTTGCCCTGGTCTTCTTGCTCCTGGGCCTCCTTTTGGGCACGGGGCTTGGCCTTTTCCTAGCCCAGAGGCTTGGGGCTAGACCTCGAGGATAAACTTCTCCCCCTCCTCCGGCACCCCGGCGGGGTAGCGGCCATTAAAACAGGCCAAGCAGACCGGGGCCCCGATGGCCCTTAAGACCCCCTCCTCCGAGAGGAAGGCCAGGCTATCCGCCCCAATGTAGGCCCGGATTTCTTCCACGCTCTTCTGGGCGGCGATGAGCTCCTTGCGGGCCGCGGTGTCTATCCCGTAGTAGCAGGGGAAGCGGATGGGGGGGCTGGAGACCCGGAAGTGGACCTCTAAGGCCCCCGCCTCTTTGAGCATGCGCACAATCCGCTGGCTCGTCGTTCCCCGGACGATGGAGTCGTCCACCAGGACCACGCGCCTGCCCCGCACCGCCTCCGTGGGGGCAAGCTTGAGCCGGGTCTTGAGGTCCCTAAGGGCCTGGGTGGGCTGGATAAAGGTCCGGCCGGCGTAGGGGTTTTTGTAGAGGCCGAACTCCAAAGGAAGCCCTGAGGCCTGGGCGTACCCCACCGCGGCCCCGATCCCCGAGTCCGGCACCGGGACCACGATGTCCGCCTCCGCCGGGGCCTCGCGGAAGAGCTCCATCCCCATCCTAACCCGGGCGGAGTAAGCCTCAATCCCGTCCAGGCGGCTATCGGGCCGGGCGAAGTAAATCCACTCAAAGGCGCAAGGGGTGGGGCTTGGGGGGAGGACCTGGAGGGTGTGAAGCCTCCCTTCCTCCACCCAGACCACCTCCCCAGGGCGGACGTCCCTTAGGAACTCTGCCCCCATGAGGGCTAAGGCTGGGGGCTCGGAGGCTAGGGCGTACCCCCCGTTTGGCAGCCGCCCTAAGACCAGGGGCCGAACCCCGTGGGGGTCCCTTAGGCCCAGGAGGCGGTTCCGGTCCATGAGAACCAGGGCGTACCCCCCTTCCAGGCTCCGCACCGCCTGGGCCAGGGCCTCGGGCAGGGGGAGATGGGGGAGGCGGGCTAAGAGGAAGAGGAGGACCTCGGTGTCCGTGGTGGTCTGGAAGACCCCGCCCTCTTTTAAAAACCGGTCCCTTAAGGGCTTGGCGTTGGTGAAATTTCCGTTGTGGGCCAGGGCCAAGACCCCGTGGGCTGTCCGGCCGGTGAGGGGCTGGGCGTTGAAGCGGAGGTTGGACCCGGTGGTGGAGTACCGGGTGTGGGCGATCCCCACCCGGGCCCCAGGGAGGCGGAGTTTGTGCAAGCGTTCCTCGGTGAAGACCTGGTTCACCAGACCGAGGTCTTTCTCCAAAAGAAGCTCCTTTCCGTCCGAGACCGCAATCCCCGCGGCCTCCTGCCCCCGGTGCTGCAGGGCGAGAAGGCCCAGGTGGAGTAGCCCGGCTACGTCCACGGGCTCCGGGGACCAGAGTCCCAAGACCCCGCACTCCTCCTGGGGTTTATCCATCCAGGACCTCCCTAAGGGGCTTTTGCCAATGGGCCTTAAGCCCCGCCACCTCCCATTCTAGGACCCCCTCGGGGGTGACCACTGTGAGGGTGGACCCGCCCGTTTCCCCCAGGACCCGGTAGGGGAGGCCTTGGGCCTCGAGGCGGGCTACCGCCTCCTCCAGGTCCTCCTTGGCCACGGTGAAGAGGATCCGGCTAGGGGCCTCCCCAAAAAGCCCTTCCGGCCCTCCCTTTCTGAGCTCCACCGTAGCCCCCACCCCGTAGGGGAAGGTCATCTCGGCCAGGGCCACCAGAAGCCCGCCCTCGGCCGCGTCGTGGGCCGTCTGGACCAGGCCGAGGCGGATGAGTTCCCGGATGGCCTCCTGGACCGCCCGTTCCCGGGCCAGGTCCAAAGGGGGCGGGTGGCCGATCTCGAGGCCTTTCAAGACCCATAGCGCCTCGCTCCCTCCCAGGTGGCCCCCCTCCTCCCCCAGGAGGAGGACCACCTCCCCGGGCCGCCTGAACCCCATCCCCGCCCGGCGGGCGATATCCTCCAGGACACCCACCACCCCCACCATGGCCGTGGGGGGGATGCGCCGGGTGGGGCCCTCGTTATAGAGGGAGACATTCCCCGAGACCACGGGGAGGCCCAGGGCGGAAGCGGCCTCCCTTAGGCCCTCTATTGTCTCCTTGAGCTCGTAGTACCCCTCGGGGGTCTCAGGGTTCCCCAGGTTGAGGCCGTCCGTAAAGGCCAGGGGCCTCGCCCCCACCACGCTCACGTTCCGGCTGGCCTCGGCCAGGGCGTGCATGGCCCCAAGCCGGGGGTGGAGGCGGCTATAGCGGGGGTTATGGTCCACCTTGGCCGCCACCCCAAGCCGGGTGCCCTTAATCCAGAGAATGGCGGCATCCCCCTGGCCTGGGAGGAGGACGGTCCGGGTCCCCACCTGGTGGTCGTACCGCTCGTAGACCGCCTCGCGGCTTGCCAGGTTAGGGGAGGCGAGGAGGCGGGGGAGGGCCTCCAAGGGGTCCACCTCCAGGGGAGGGAGGGGGGTTTCCCGCGCCCTCCTCACCTCCGGGTCCTCCCGGCCCACCCGCACGTAGGTGGGGGCCTCGGCCAGGGCCCCCGTGGGGACCTCGGCCACCACCTCCCCCCGGTAAAAGACCCTAAAGACCGGCTCGGGGATGGTGCGGGCCACGGGGACGCAGTCCAGGCCGTACCGCTGGAAGATGGCCTCCAGGGCCTCCTCTTTGCCTGGCCGGGGGACCAGGACCATCCTTTCTTGGCTTTCCGAGAGGAGGAGCTCTATGGGCCCCATCCCCTCCTCCCGCACCGGGACCCGGTCTAGGTCCAGCTCCACCCCCAGGCCCGACTTATGGGCGAGCTCGGAGAGGCTGCTCGTGAGCCCTGCCGCCCCCATGTCCTGGACGCCTTCCACCAGGTCCTGCCCTATGGCCTCTAAGGTGGCCTCCAGGAGGAGCTTCCCCAGGAAGGGGTCCCCCACCTGGACGCTGGGCCGCTTGGCCTCCTGGTCCTCCCCGAGCTCCTCGCTGGCGAAGGCCGCCCCCCCAATCCCGTCCCGGCCGGTCTTGGCCCCGGCGTAGTAGATGGGCCGCCCCAGGGAGGCCCGGCTCCTTTTTAAGGCTTCTTCCCGAAGGAGGCCTAAGCACATGGCGTTCACCAGAGGGTTTTCCCTATACCCCTTGTGAAAGTAGAGGTCCCCCCCTACGGTGGGGACGCCAATGGCGTTCCCATAGAAGGCGATGCCCGAAACCACGCCCTTAAGGAGGTACCGGGCCCTTTCCTCCTCCAGGGGGCCAAACCTTAGGGAGTCCAGGAGGGCGATGGGCCGGGCCCCCATGCTCATCACATCCCGGATAATCCCCCCCACCCCGGTGGCCGCCCCCTGGAAGGGCTCCACGGCCGAGGGGTGGTTGTGGCTTTCGATCTTGAAGGCCAGGGCCCACCCCTCCCCCAGGCGCACCACGCCTGCGTTCTCCCCGGGGCCCTGGAGGACGGCCTCCCCTTCTTTGGGAAGGTCTTTGAGGAGGGGCCTCGAGTTCTTATAGGCGCAGTGCTCGCTCCACATGACCTTGAAGAGGAAGAGCTCCACCCGGTTGGGCTCCCGGCCGAGCCTACGGAGGATCTCCCGGTACTCCTCCTCTGGGATCCCGATCTCCTGGGCTAGGGCCTCGGTCATTTCAGGAGGGGGAGGAGTTCCCGGTGATCTTTAACCTTGGCCGTGGGCCTCACCTCCCCGTTCACCTCCCTTAGGCCCACGTACTGCACCGCCCAGGGGTAGCCGGCCCCGAAGGCCCCCTTGATATCGGTCTGGGGCAGGTCCCCCACGTGCAAGGCTTCCTCAGGTTCTACCCCTAAGGCCTCGAGGGCCACCCGGAAGGCCTCGGGTTTAGGCTTAACAAACCCCGTCTCGTCCGAGAAGCTATAGGTCTGGAAGACCTCGAGGCCCTGCCGCCTTAGGTGCTCCCGGATGAACCGCCCTGGGGTCATCCCGGTGTCCGAGACCAGGGCCAGGGGGTAGCGGCGGGCAAGTTCCTTTAGGACCTCCACCCCGGGGAGGGGTTTGAGGTCGGCGAGGAGGGAGGACTCCTCCAGCCTTCTTGCCGTGAGGGCGATGAGCCCGGGGTCATGGGGGGCCCCGAGGAGGGCGAAGATCCGGGCCACCCGGTCGTAGACCGGCATATGCTCCCCCGCCCGCCAGGCCTCCTCAAAGGCCCGGGCCGCCTCCCGGTAGGCCTCCCGCACCTGGGCCTCGTCCGCAGGATGGCCGGCCTCGGCCATGGCGTCCAGGAGGATCTCGTACCGGGCGGGCATGACCCGTTCTAAAAACGCCTCCCCCTCGGTGAAGAGGGTGCCCCAGAAGTCAAAGGTGATGGCCTTAGGTTTCATTTATGCCCTCCTTTCCAAGAGGCTTAGAAAGAGGGGAAGCCCATCCACACTTCCTAAGACCTCGTCCACGGCGCGCTCGGGGTGGGGCATCATCCCCAGGACGTTGCCCTTTTCGTTGATTATACCTGCGATATCGTTCAGGCTCCCGTTGGGGTTGTAGTCCGCTTCCCCCATGAGGGGGGCGTAGCGGAAGACCACCTGGCCTTCCCCCTCGAGCCTTTCCAGGGTTTTGGGGTCGGCGTAGTACCGCCCCTCGGCGTGGGCGATGGGAAGCCTTAAGACCTGGCCCGGGGCGTAGCGGTGGGTGAAGGGGAGGTCGGCCCTTTCCACCTGTACCCCCACGGTCTTGCAGGTGAAGTGGAGGTTGAGGTTGGCGAGGAGGGCCCCCGGGAGGAGGCCAGCCTCGGTAAGGATTTGGAAACCGTTGCAGACCCCAATCACCAGCCCCCCCCGCTCGGCGAAGGCCCGCACCGCCTCCATCACCGGGCTCTTGGCCGCCAGGGCCCCGGGGCGGAGGTAGTCCCCGTAGCTGAACCCCCCGGGGAGGAAAACCCCGTCCAACCCCTTTAGGTCCCGCTCCGTGTGCCAGATGTACCGCACCCGGATCCCCACCTTCTCCAGGGCGAAGCGGGCGTCCTCGTCGCAGTTGGAGCCGGGAAAGCGGACCACGCCCCAGGTCATAGCGCCTTCAGCTCCTCCACCAGCCAGGTCTCCATCACCGGGTTGGCCAGAAGCCGCCCCATGGCCTCGGCCCGTCCCTGGGCCTCCTCCTCGTTTGGGGCCTCGAAGGTAATCTCCAGGACCTTCCCCACCCGGACCTCCTCCACGGGCTGGCCCAGGCCTTTTAAGACCCCCTCCACGGCCCGGCCCTGGGGGTCCAGAATCCCGTCTTTAAGCTCAATCAGGATGGTCGCCCGGTAGCGCGGCATCACCCCTCCAGAACCCGCCTCAAGACCTCGGCGTAGGCCTCCTCCACCCCGCCCAGGTCCCGGCGGAACCGGTCCTTATCCAGGCTCTCCCCGGTCCTTTGGTCCCAAAGCCGCATGGTGTCGGGGCTGAGCTCGTCGGCGAGGAGGATTCTTCCCTCATGGCGGCCAAACTCCAGCTTGAAGTCCACAAGCTCCAGCCCCCTTTGGGCGAAGAAGCCTTTCAGGACCTCCCCGGTCCTGAGGGTAAGCCGGGTGATTTCCTCGAGTTCCCAAGCCTCCGCCAGGCCCAGGGCCAGAATGGCCTCCCGGCAGATTAAGGGGTCCCCCAGGGGGTCGTTTTTGAGGGCAAACTCCACCAGGGGGGCCTTGAGGGGGGTTCCCTCCTTTAGGCCGTACCGCTTGGCGAAACTCCCCGCCACCCGGTAGCGGAGGATGACCTCCAGGGGAATCATCTCCACCCTTTTCACCCGCATCTCCTGGTCGGAGAGGAGTTCCAGGAAGTGGGTGGGGATGCCGTTTTCCTCCAGGAGCCGGAAGAGCCTGGCCGAGACCAGGTTGTTGACCCGGCCCTTTCCGGGAATCACCCCGCGTTTTTGAGCGTTAAAGGCCGTGGCCTCGTCCTTAAAAAAGACCCTTAGGGTCCCCTCCTCCTCGGCGTAGAGGACCTTGGCCTTGCCTTCGTAGAGCTTTTCCATGCACCTCCCCTTGGGGCCCAAGGCCCTTTAAGGGCATTTTACCCCGGGGGCCTAGGCCAGGGCTTCCCGAACCTCTCCCGCCCTTTGGGGCCCCAGGGGATGTTAAAGCCCGAACCGGGCGTAGATCGCGTCCACGTGCCGCAGGTAGAACCCGGGGTCAAAGAGCCTATGGAGTTCCTCCCCCTTAAGGGGGTTCTCGGGGTCGGCCTCGAGGAGCTCCTTAAAGCCCCTTTCCTCCTCCCAGGCCTTAAGGGCATTCCTCTGCACGATGGCGTAGGCCCGGTCCCGGGGGAGGCCCAGGGCGATCAGGGTCTGGAGGACCCTCTGGGAGTAGACCAGGCCCCGGGTAAGGTCCAGGTTCTTCTGGATCCGGTCCTCAAAGACCCTTAGCCCTTCCAGGATCCCCCTAAGCCGCCTTAGGGCGTAGTGGGCCAGCGTAGTGGCGTCCGGGAGGATGACCCTTTCCGTGGAGGAGTGGGAGATGTCCCGCTCGTGCCAGAGGGCCAGGTTCTCCAGGGCGGGCCCCAGGTAGCCCCGTAGGAGCCGGGCCATCCCCGTGAGGTTTTCCAGCCCCACGGGGTTCTTCTTGTGGGGCATGGAGGAGCTTCCGGTCTGGCCCTCAAAGAAAGGCTCCTGGACCTCCAGGACCTCGGTGCGCTGGAGGTGCCTGAGCTCCACCGCCACCCGTTCTATATTCCCACCCAGGATGGCCAGGGCGGCCAGGACCTCGGCGTGCCGGTCCCGGGGCACCACCTGGGTGGAGACGGGTTCGGGCCTTAGGCCAAGCCTCCCCGCCACATGGGCCTCCACCGCCGGGGGGATATGGGCGTAGTTCCCCACGGAGCCCGAAAGCATGGCCACCCCAATCCCCTCCTGGGCCCTCTTAAGCCTTTCCCCGTCCCGGAGGAAGCTGGCGTAGAAGGAGAGAAACCGGAGGCCAAAACTCGTGGGCTCGGCGTGGACCCCGTGGGTCCGGCCGATGGCTGGGGTGTGCTTATAGCGGAGGGCCAGGGCCTTTAGGGCCTCCTGGACGCCTTGGAGCTCCTCAAGGATTAGGCCCAGGGCTTCCTTAAGGAGGAGGTTCTGGGCCGTGTCCACCACATCCGAGCTGGTGAGGCCCAGGTGGAGGTAGCGGCCGAGCTCCTCATCCCCGGTCCACTCCACCAGGGCCCGGGTGAAGGCCACCAGGTCGTGCCGGGTGATGGCCTCGAGCTCCGCCACCCTCCGGGCGAAGGCCTCGTCCAGGGGCTTCGCCTCTAGGGTCCTAAGGAGCCTTTGGGCCAAGCCCCCCGGCACCTCGCCTAAGGCCTCCCAGGCCTCGAGGGCGTAGGCCTCCACCTGGGCCCAGACCTGGTACCTATGGGCCTCGGACCAGAGCCGGGCCATCTCCGGGGTCTGGTAGCGGGCGATCACAAAGGCTAGCTTACCAGGCGGAACCTGCCCCTAAACCCCCCTTCCCAGGCCTCCAAGGGGAGGAGGAGGTCGGCCCGGAAAAGCCCGTCCGCGCGGTTCCCCACCCGGGGCTGGCCCCGCTCCCGGTAGGGGGGGTGTTCCCTGTAGACCCGGGTATAGACCTCCTCCGGAAAGAAGAGCTGGGTGGTCCAGGGCCCCCCAGGGCCTTCCACCCGGAGGTGGAGGTGGGGGGTGCGGCCCGGGTACCACCCCGGGAAAAGGGTGAGGAAAGCCACCCGGCCCTCCTCGTCCGTAAGCCCGTACCCCCGGCAGAACCGCCCGGGGGCGTTCACCCCCGAGTACCGGCCCAGGGCATCCGTATGCCAGAGGTCCACCCGCACCCCCCTAAGGGGCCGGCAGGCCCGGTCCACCGCCTGGAGCTCTAGCCGTAAGGGGAGCCCAGGAAGGCCCTCCCGCAGGTCCTCCCGCCTGGGGGCGTCCGGGAGGTAGTAGGGTCCGGCGGTAAGCCTAGGGGTAGGGGCGCAGGCCTGGCCCTGGGCCGAGGCCAGGAGGAGGAAGGGGAGGCCCAGAAGCGCTCGCCTTTTCATCGCACTCCGAAGAGGAGGTCCACCTCGAGGCGGATGTTGTTCTCCACGCTTAAGACGATGGGGACCCGGGGCTGGACCAGGTTAAACCGCTCAAAGGGGAAGCTCGTCTGGAGCTGGACCCGGACCCTATCCCCAAGGAACTCGGCCGTGCCCCGCCAGACCGTCTCCTGGGTCACGTCCCGGATGGTGAGCCGGCCCACCACCTCCACCTCCAGCCGCCCCTCCCGGGGCCAGGCCAGGGGGAGGCCCCGGACCTCGGTGGGGATGAAGACCGCCTCGGGATAGCGGGCGGTCTGGAGGGTGTTTTGCCTTAGGTAGTTGTCCCGCCGGGTCTGATCGCTCCTTAGGCTTTCTAGGTTCACCACGATCCGGCCCTGGACCTGGCCCCCTCGGAAGGTGACCTGCCCCCGCACCTCCCGGGTGGTCCCCACGGCGTCGGCAATCCCTACGCCCACCAGCTGTTCCCGCACCCGGTACCGGGCCTCCCCCTCGGCCACCTCCAGGGTCTGGGCCAGGACGGGGGCCAAAAGGAGCAAAAGCCAGAGAATAGCCCGCATATCCGCCTCCTTTAAGGTTTAAGCCTAGACCGGTTCGGTTAGGCCCGGGTTAGAACCCGGGGCCACCTCCCTGAGGAAGACCTCCACCAGCCTGGGGTCTAGGCCTTTTCCGGCCTGGCGAAGGAGCTCTGCCCGGGCCTCCTCTGGGGTCCAGGCCTTTTTGTAAGGCCTCACGGAGAGGAGGGCATCCCAGACATCCACCACGGCGAAGATCCGGGCCTCTAAGGGAATCTCCTCCCCCTTAAGCCCCTTGGGGTACCCGGTCCCGTCCCAGCGCTCGTGGTGGTGGAGGACCACGTTGAGGGCGGTCCTGGGGAGGAGGGGTAGGTCCTTGAGGATCTCGTACCCCAGTGCGGGGTGGGTCCGGACCACCTGCCATTCTGTGGTGGAGAGGCTTCCGGGTTTGTTGAGGATACCGTCTGGGAGGGCCAGTTTACCGATATCGTGAAGGAAGGCGCCCAAGCGGAGGCCCTCTAGGTCTGGGAAGCCTAAGGCCCGGGCTAGCCTTAGGGCCAGTCCGGCCACCCGGTCCGTGTGCCCCTTGGTCTCCAGGTCCCGGTATTCAAGGGCCCGGGCCAGGGCCTTTAGGGCCGCCTCCCGGGTTTTCTCCAAGGTTTTGAAGTGGAAGAACCGCTCCAGGGCCTCTTCCAGCCGGTGGGCCACGGCCCGGAGAAGGGCTTCGTCTTCCTTGCGGTAGGGGATGGTTTGCCCGAAGCTCCCCAGGGCCAGAATCCCCCAGTCCTGGCCCAGGGGCTTGATGGGGACGAGGAGGGCCGAGGCCAGGCCTGCGGCCTTAAAGGGCTCTAGGGCCCCGGGGAAGTCGGCGTAATCCTCCACATAGACCGGGCCTTCCCAGAGCCTGGGATGACCCAGGAGGCCCATCCCAAAGCGAATGGGGTGCTTCTCGTAAAGCTCCAGAAAGCCAGGCGGGTACTGGCCCACGGCCAGGGCGGGCCGTACGCGGTCTTCCTGGTAGAGGTATAGCGCCCCCGCCGGATAAGGGGTAAGGCGGAGCAGGGTCTCCAGGGCGGCCTGGGCCATGTTTAGAGGGTTTTGGGCCCCTTCCAGAGCCAGGACCAGGTCTAAGAGGCCCTGGGCCCTTTGGGCCTCCTTTTGCGCCCGGGCTAGGGTTAGGATCCGGTCCAGGACTGCCCCGCTGGCCTCGGCCAGAGCCTCGGCCCAGAGCTTCTCGGCCGGGGTTAACTCCCGGGCGTGGCCCACGGTGTCTAGGGAGAGGACCCCGAGGACCTTGCCCGCGGGGCTTTTGAGGGGAAGGCCGTAATAGGCCCCGGGCCCAGGCTCGCGGAAGAAGACCGCCCGGGGGTCCTGGAGCACGTTGGGGATGTAAAGGGGTCTCCCTTCCTCCACCACCGCCCAGGAAAGACCCTGGCCCCGTTTGAGCCGAAAGCCAGGCCCAGGGGAGGGCCCAGAACTGGCCAGAAGCACGAGGTCTTCTCCCTCCCTTAGAAAGAAGTGCACCGAGACCGCCCCGGCCTCGACCCGGACTTTTTCCACTACGGCGTGGGCTAGGGCCCGCCTCGAGGTCAAAGGGGCCAGGGTGCGCCAGGCCTCGAGAAAGGCCTGGAGGCGCTCCTGGGCCCTAATCTCATGCATGGGTGCATTTTACCCCAGGATCTGGGCGATGCGAAGGGCGGCGGCGCGGGCCTCGAGGTGGATGAGGCCTAGATTCGCCCCCTGGGGGGCCTGGACGGCCATCACCCCCTTGTCCCCGGCGGCGTAGACCACCAGGTACC